>Ga0310120_10002135_pt1 | contig 14609 bp, 9 predicted proteins | sample CB27_AW_983_MG_FD_203506 | JGI IMG/M metagenome (GOLD analysis project Ga0310120, IMG submission 203506) | Marine microbial communities from Western Arctic Ocean, Canada - CB27_AW_983 | ecosystem: Environmental > Aquatic > Marine > Oceanic | place: Canada: Western Arctic Ocean | collected...
GACCGAGATCTCCACCTCGATCTCCTCCGGCTTGTTGTTGCAGAGGTGCAATTCCACCGCGTTGACGATCTTCATGTAGGGTAACCGCGCCACTTCAGGGCTTCAGTCTGGCGGTTGAGCTCCGACTCGTGGAAGCTCCCGCGGGTCACTGCTAGTAAATTGCTTTCTCAGGCCGGGTTTCCTAGAGGCTGAAGGCCCGGGGAAGGTGGGGGTGCAAATCTTCCCCTCCATGGGGGGGGAACCAAGCAGATTCTTGGAGTTCCTTCAGGGAAGTCCCGTCAGGAAGGTTTTTCCCGCTCAGTCCCGGCTGCGTATCCGTTGCTGTGCTTCCTCGGAGAGGCCACTGCCAGTCAGCCACTCCGCAGCAGCCTGATTTTGATGCCGGAAGTAGTGCCGTCCTGTCTTGATCAGGGCTTCTTCGCGGTGCCCCGGATCTGCGATGGCTTCGGCCCAGGAAATCGCGGTGACCGGATCTTCGTGCATGATGCGGGAAGCGAAGCCCCCCAGTGCCGAGTCCCGCTCCGGGGAGCGGGGCATGTCGTTGAGATAATTCCCGGCGGCCTCGGGATCACGACTGGCCCAGGAGCGGAAGGCGGAACCGAAGCCCTCTGTGCGGCCCTCGCTTGTAGGCAGCGATTCCAGCCACTGGATGGTGGCCTGGGGATCACGGTTGGCCCAGTCACGACTGACCTGATCAACCACCCGCTCTCCTCCTGGTTGTTCATTCAAGGCGGCGGCCCACTCTGCGGCGAACTCCGGATCGTCCTTTACGAACTTACCGGCGAGGTGTTCCCGGGAAAAGGCCCGGAGCCTGTCGTCAGCGATGGCCTCGACCCACGCGGCGGCCTCGACGGGAGGGCTGCCACGCAGAACCTCGCTGGTAACAACGTGGGTCATGCGCTTGAGAGTATTCTTATCCTGCCCGCCCCGCCGCAGTACGAATTCCAGGGCGGTTCCGGGGTTGGCATGAGCGAGGCCGAACAGAGCGCCCCATTTGAGGCTGTTGTGATCCAGGCCCTCCAGTTTCCTGGCGCCCTCGTACCAGGTCATCGCGGCCGTAGGATCGGCGCTGGCCCAGCCCCTAAAGGTGGCAGCCATGTCCTGCTTGGCAGTGTCCTTCCCGTGTAGCACGGCGGCCTCCCCTGCCAGGGCGCCCCAAGCGTAGTGGAACTCGCGGAACTCGGAACTGTTTTCCGAAAGGTGCTCAATTTGAGCACGGATCAGGAGGCCGTTTGCAGAAGTCAAACCTTCCAGCAGTCGGGAGAAGGCAAGACGGCGCTCAATAGGGTTGCTGTTTGCCTTGAAGGTTTTCCCGAGAGCCAGGATCTCCTGGGCGGTAAGGGCTCCCACTGGATGGCGCAGGAGATTTCCCTTTTCCGGACCTGAGAGAGCAGAAGAGTTGCCATGGAGAGGCGTCTGCCCTGTGCCGGAGTTTCGCTCGCCCCGTAACGCGGTGCTCTTGGCAGAACCTCCGGAGATGGAGGTGTTGGCTACGTCTCGCCGCCCCGTGATTGCACCGGGGAAGTAGTGGGATCCGAGGACGAAGGCAGCGATGGCCGCGCATGTCCAGGATCCGTGAACCAATGAGGTCTTTGGCATGATCGATCATACAATTGCAGGAGGAGACTCTTCAATACTCATCATGGGATTAAGAGCCTGCCAAATCCGGGTGGATGTGCAGGGAAAGGGGTTATGCGACGCTCCGTAGAATAGCGAAGTGGCGGAATTCCGCCCTCTAACAGAATTAATGGTTGATTCCTGAAGGGACAGGCGCGCTACCGAAGGCCGGGAGGGCGGGACAACCACTGCTAGTAAATTGCTTTCTCAGGCCGGGTTTCCTAGAGGCTGAAGGCCCGGGGAAGGTGGGGTGCAGGGGGCGGAAGGGGTGCGTTTTCATCGGAAATTACACTGGCCAAGCGTCCGAGCCGAGGTCGAGGCGAAAAGGGGCGGATAGTGACGGGCATAACGATCCGCACCGATGCAGAATTGCTGGCCCCCCTGGAGAATTTTGAGGGCGGGAGATGTGGGGGCAATAGAGGACCTGGTGTGATGGACGACAAGTGGGCCAGAATAGTCAAATCGGGCGGCAGTATGGCATCTGACGCCATACCTCCTTTGGAAGTCTATTCTGGTACATCTAAGTACAATAAAGGATCCCAGACATGGATTGCAGAGACTGAGGTCCGTGCGGCTCATGGTGGTCTCATCGACCGCACCATTGGGGCCCTTTTCCTTTCCGCCTACTTGGTAAACTCCGACGCCTTCTTCGTGGGCCCGGGTGCCAGGATTCGATTCAACCTTTCGCCAGACCAATTCAGGCGGGGCTGGACAGACTGGAGGCCCGTGGCTTGATCGAGACTGCACGGGAGAAGAGACGGGGGCGCTACCGCCGCATCCGGTTACGGTGAGTGGCTACAGTTCACCGCGGTTGAAGGTGGCAATTAGGCCGGATTAGGCTACCTTTTTGGGCGCATGCTAGGACTAGATCAGTCACCCCTTGAGCAAATCTGCTGGGAGGTTTAAGGTAACAGCATCATGGCTGAAGAAAAAAAAACTAACCCGCAGTCACCTAAGAAGCCGGTAGACCCTGAACCCGTCAAGGGAATGAGCAAGAAGGAACAAATGGAAGCCTACGAGGAATCACTTAAGGATACAGATTGGGGCCACCAGCCATGTTGAAACTATTCTTCATCGGAGGTGTTGTGGGAACCCTCCCGACGCGTCAGACCATCGAAAGGTCGCATCACACCGGGAAAAAATACAAAAGGTCTGAAAGCCAGGATAACCGATGACCCCCTGGTTAAATCCACGCGGATCGGGGCGGGGTGAGGGTATTGCACGCTGAACCGGAAGAAGGCGGCATCGTCGGTAGGCGCGAACTCGAAGCAAATGCTGCCATCAACCACTGACACCGAATCAGGGTTCACGGTGAAGGGTGCGACGGGATGACGGCTACGACTATTTTGGCGGCGCGGCGTAACAAACCAGGCTCCCATCCAACATCGTCACGATCACGCGACCGTTACGATCGATGAGCAGTCCGCCCGGGAGGGGGGCACCCTGGAGCGGTTGTTGCGCCATCGGTCGACCGTTCTGGGAGGCAAGCACGAGAAGGGTCCACAGGGGCTTGGCGCGGCGCAGGTCCTGGAACTTCGCGACCGCCACCACCGCGTTGGGCGTGACCGCAAGCGAGACGGTTTCGAACTTGCTCAAGTCGCCGAGGTTGGTGCGCCAACGGTCTTCCGATCGGGTTGTCATGGAGTTCACAATATTCTTGGCGAAGCGATTGCGCGGGGCGTCGGGGTTCTGCAGTCCCTTCTTGAAGCGCCCCAATAGATTTGCGGCATCGAGAGCGATGACGGGGCCGTATTTGAAATTGGCGGTCGCGAGGGTGTCCTTGTTCCAGGCCGGGGGAATACCACCGTGGTTCAGGATTTGTGATGGCTTGCCTGATGACCAGACATTGAAGGACCCCTTGTTGGATACGTTGCGAGGGGAAGCGTAGAGAATGCGGCCGCCCGCGATTGCGAATTCCTCATGAAAGACGCCGACAAATTTGCCGCCGTTGGACTGCGGTCGGCCCTGGGCGCGCGCACCGTCGAGACTCTTGCCGCTCTTGAGATCGAAGGAGGCAGGCGAGACAACATTGCCGCCGGCGAGGAGGAGGCGATCGCCCATGATGGTGAGATTTCCCTGCGCGCTCACCCCCTTGCGGAGATCCTGGTTGAGATGACCGGAGGAGTTGTTCTGCCAGATGATCTCACCGCTCTTGGCATCGAGGGCGTAGACATAGGTTCCGTCGTGATCGACGATCCCCGCCGCGAAGTAAGCCCTGCCCTCATGTACGAGGATGCCCGTGTTGACGGGCCAGGTGGAACTGAGAGTGCCGTAAATCATGACGTGACGTTCGACTGGAGAAGCGCGGAAGCGCCAGAGAAGGTTGCCGTTGGAGGCATCGAGACAGTAGACCCAACCGTCGCCGCTGCCCACGTAGGCGCGGCCCTCCGCGATGGTGGGCGGATACTTCACCACCCCCCCGGCTTGGAAGGACCAGAGCGGTTTGCCATCGGAGGAATCCAGAGCGCGCACCTTTCCGTCATCGCCGCCGTAGAAGATCATGCCTCCCGCCGCAGTGGCGACACTCGGCACAAAGGGGCGGAGAGACTGGGTCCGCCAGCGCTCGCGGTGGCCACCGCTGATTCGGACGGGTGTGCTCGCACTGCGCTGCACGTTGCCGCGATAGGTGGGCCAGTCATTTGCGGTGGTCGCGACCGGCTTCGCGGCGAGCCTTGCGGCAAAGGTCTCCAGCCGTTCCTTCGAGGTAGCCTGGCGGTCGAAGACAAAGTCGCCGGCCGAGCAGCGCGCCACGTTTCCGATCAGGGAGAGATTGCAATCGCACGCCCAGGGACCGAGGTAGAGCAGTCCGTTGGCGGGAATGACGCCGTCGTTGCAGCCTGGCCGCACCGCTCCGTCGATCATGACCTGCTTGCTCTTGCGATCAAAGCGCAGCATTCCCTCGCCGCGGACGAAGAGGGAGTCGGTGCTGGCAGTGAGGCGCGTGCAGGACCGCTTAGTGAAGCCGAGATACTCGACCGGTTCTCCACTGACCGGGTCGAGGGCGATGTGCTTGCCCTGCGGTCCCACCCCCACGATCACGTTGCCGTCGAGGTAGAGGGCATTCGGATTGTTGGTGACCTTCTTCTTTTGCCAGAGCAGCTTGCCGTCGCCGGAGGAGACCCCAATGATGTTCATGCGCGTCTGTCCCTGCAGGACGAGAGCCTTGGGGGTGGCGACGATGAGGGACTGGGTGCGCCAACCCGGAGTCGAAATCAGTCCCTTGCCTGCTTCTTCGATGAGACCAAGAGTCTCTTTCATGGCATTGGTCCAGAGTTCGTCGCCGCTGGTGAGATCGAGGGCGCGCAGGTGCTTGTCGGGACAGTAGAGATAGAACTTGTTGTCCCTGATGGCGAGACCGCGTGAGTCAATGAGGGAGTCCTCCCGGTGCGTCCAGAGCACCTTCTTGTCGGCGAGGTGGTAGGCCACCAGGGTGTCGCCGTATCCGTGCGGGAACTTGCCATAGTAGCCCTTGCTGAGATCGGCCCAGCTCCATCCACCATGGGCGCGGTCTCGTTTCACGAGTTCCGCCCCCGGTCCCGCTTCTCCGGCCAGAACATAGAGCACGTCATCGGCGATCGCCATCCACTTCCAGGCGCCCTTGACGTTGGGGAGACGGATCTCGCCCTTCTCTTCGCCGGTCCGGGCATCCAACAACAGGCAGTGGGACCCGTCGATCATGTGAAAGGTGTCCTCGCTTGCCACGAAGGCGGAACGATGCACGAGGTAGTTCTCGGGCAGCTTGCGCTCCCAGAGGATGGTTCCGTTGTATCCATTGCGTGCCACCAGGCGGTTCAGCATGTCCCATTCGCGTTCGTGGTGGGCGATGTGACCCATGGCGAGGAAGGTGCGCCCGCCCGCCACGGTGGTGATGGCCGGCATGCCGATGTAGTAGGGCTCCGCCATGAACTGCGTCATGTAGGGTGCCTTGATATGGATGTCGTTGCTGACCGGATTGTTGTCGGGCGATTTCTCCCAGTGCGTCCATTCGTCGGTACCTTCGAGTACCGGCTTGGTGATCTGAATCCAGGCGCGATGCAGATCGGTCTCAGTCGCGATTGACTTGGCATCCGCTGCCGCGCTCCACTTGCCGAAAATGACGCCCGATTCGTTCTCGCTCAGATTGGAATTGCCGAAGAGGGCCAGTCCGCCTGGACGGAGGGCGCGGAGCACTTCCTTGAGCGGCAGGGTCTTCAGGAGATCCGGGGTGGCCTGGGTGCAGAGGACGACATCAACCGTATTGTCGGCGTAGGGGAGGCGGCCCAGCGATCCGTGTTCCGTCACGAAGCGCGGGAGGTCGAGGCCCGCCTTGTCCGCCAGGGCGCGAAGCTCGACCACGTTTGCGGGATTCGGATCGCGCTGGTGGACGAGGAGTTCGCTGGCGGTTGCGAGTTCGATCGCAAGGTCACGGTCACGACCAACAACCGCGCACAGTCCGCGGTTGAGATCGATACGCTTCAGAACAGCGGCGGCAAGAGCCTTCGTCCCTTCCTCAGCGTGGGCCGATGTTCCAAGGGCGAAGAGTGTCGTGGTGGCGAGGATGAGAACGTTGCGTGTGTGCATCTTGGTTCCTCTAGGTTTTTTTTGGGCTGGATGAGTCCGGACAATTCATTCAGCGATCCATTATTTGGCGGTCCTGCCGCAGTGACAAGGCAAATGGACGAACTGCGAAAACGGGCGTCGCGTTCGGTTGTCACAAGCCCTTGAGGAGCTCCCTGAAGTCCCCGAGGCCTTCTGACAATTCTCCGGCCACGTGCTTTGGCCTCCGCACCGACTGCTCCGTCAAAACAGTGCTTTAATCGGCCGACCCTCAAGGATGGTCCGGGAGACTTCGGGAGGCAACAGGTCAGGCGAGGCGCGGAGTTGATTCGCATTGTATTGGGCCGAGAACGCCTCGACATCCACCGTGGCCGGCCGATCAAGAAGAATGGGCTCTTTTGGTCTGAGGCGAAGCCTCGCTAGAGAAACTGAGGCGCAACAAGACGGGGGAGAAAGAGAATTAGTTCCGGGAATAGAATCACCAGCACGAGAATTGCCAACATGGGGAGCAGGATGAGCCCGATGTCCTTCAGAGCATCCACCATCTTCACTTGTCCCAGCGACGCGGCGATGAGCAGGCACAGTCCATAGGGCGGCGTCACCAGGCCGAAAGCGAGCGAGACCACCCCGATCATCGCGAAGTGCAGCGGGTGCATGCCGACCCCTTCCGCCAAGGGCAGCAGAATCGTGCCCAGAACGATGATGGCCGGAATAGCGTCAATGAACATTCCGATTGCCAGGAAGGCCAGGGCGATCAGGATCCCCGTCGCCACCGGACCGGCATGCAGGCCCGCGAGAAGGTCCGCAAGCGCATGCGGGACGCGAAAATAGGCCAGCAGCCAACCGAATGCCGAGGCCGTTCCAATGCAAAACAAGGAGATCCCTGCAAAGCGCGCCGATTCGTAGAGCACTTTCGGCAGTTCTCGCAAACCGATGGAGCGGTAGATGAGCCCCCCCAGCACCAGCGAGTACAGGACCGCGATCACCGAGGCTTCGGTCGCCGTGAAAAACCCGAACACGATTCCTCCCACAATGATCGCTGGGGTGACCAGGGCCAGAGCGGCGTGACCGAAGGCCCGGCAAAATTCCCGGAACGAGGAGCGCTTGCCAACCGGGTACTTCCGCACCTTGGCAAAAATCAGCGTGGCGCCCATCAGGGTGAAAGTGATCAAGACTCCGGGGACGATTCCCGCCAGAAAAAGACCACCGATCGACACCGACATCAGGCCACCCCAGACGATCATAATGATGCTGGGCGGAATGATCACCCCCATCACGGATGAACAAGCGGTGATGGCCACCGTGAAACTCGAGTCGTAGCCTTCCTTCTTCATGGCCGGGATCAGGAGGGAACCGATTCCGGCCGCATCGGCGGTGGAGGAACCGGAGATGCCCGCGAAAAGCATGCTCACCGTTACGTTGACGTGCCCCAACCCGCCGGGAAGATGTCCCACCGCCGCCCGCGCCAGGTCAACCAGGCGTTGAGTGATACCAGCCGCATTCATCAGGTTGGCCGCCAGCAGAAAAAATGGAACCGCCAACAAAATGAAGGCGTTGTACGATTTCCACATCTCGTTGACCAGCACCACCGGGGTCAGCCGCTCTTCGATCAGCAGGATCGGAAGACATGCCAGTCCCAGCGCGAAGGAGACCGGAACGCGCAGGACCACCAGCACCACAAAAGCGCCGACCATGATCGCCGAGACCTCTCCCGGACTCATGGCGATGTTTCCGGCCCCTCCGGTCTGCTGGCGCCGCAAATCAGTTCCCAATCCTGCATGATCTTCTCGGCAAGGAAGATCACCCAGGTGAGACCCGCGAGCGGAAATGAAATGTAGATCCAGAGCATGTTGATGCCACTCATCTCCGAGGTCTGGATGAAGCCTGTTTTCGCGAAAACGACCCCGTAGCGCAGAAAGAACAGCGCCAGTAAGGCCATCGCTAAATGCACGATCAGGTCACGGATACCCTTCCTTCGCGGCGAGGCCGGTGGTCGGAGCAGGTTCACATCGAAGTGCGTTCCGTCCCGCACCGCAATCATCGATCCGATCATGATGATCCAGATGAAACAGAACCGCGCAACCTCCTCGGTCCAGATGTAGCGGGGAATGATTCCCGTGTGACGGGACACGATCTGAAGCGTCACCGGCACGATCATCAGTCCCATCAGCACCGTCAGGACGACTTTCAAGAATTGGTGGAAGCGCTCAATCAGAATGTTCATGACCGGTGCACCGGTGAATTCAGGGTGGCTCCGGGACACGCTATCTCACCGCATTGACCCGCGCCAGCACGTCTTCCGCACCGATCGACTTTGCGTACTCCGCTTTGACCGGTTCGGCCAAGCGCAATAGTTCCTCCCTCTCCGTGAACGCATGGGTCCGCAGCTTGCCCTCCTTTTCCATCTCCGCGAGGATGGCGGCGTCCTCACTGGATTCGAGGTGCCGTCCATGCGCCCCGGCTTCCCGGCCAGCTTTCACGATTGCCGCCTGCAGATCGGCGGGCAGGCGGCGGAAGGTCTTCCCGCTGAAGGCTACGGGCCGAACCGTGATGGCGTGACGAGTCAGGCAGATCTCCGGCCCAACCTCATAGAATTTCATATGGCGGATGCCGGACGCCTCGTTTTCCGCGGCATCAATCACGCCGGTCTGAATTGCGTTGTAGATCTCGCTATAGGCGATGACGGTCGGCGCCGCCTTCACCGCCTGGAAGATACGAGTCTGGATCGGGGCACCCATCACGCGCATGTTCAGCCCCTGTAGTTCCCTCATATTGGTGACGGGCCGCTTGACGATCAGGTTGCGGGTGCCTCCCCCGGCGAAACCGATGAGCATCACGTCGGCTTTGCGGAACACATCGTCGGCGATCGGCTGAAGCGCGTCGCCGTCGAGAACCTTGTTCCAGTGATCGACGTCACGAAAGAGAAACGGCATGTCCATCAGCGGAGCCGACATCGAAAAGGTGGACATGTGCGAAGGGGAAACGATAGCGTAGTCTAGGGAAACACCTTGGTTCATGTAAGCGAAGTAATCCTTCTCAAGTCCTAGCTCGCTGTTGAGGTAGAGCGTGAACTCGACCGGCTTGCCGTAGTATTCCTTCACGAGTTCCTCGAACTTCCGCAGCGTCCGGGTGAAGACGTGGTTCTCGTCAAACTGGGAGGCCCCTTTTAGGACGATGACCTCCGGCGTATCACCCGCGGCCGTCCCCCCGGCCGGCGCTTCGGCTTCTGGCCAGAAAACCACCGCGCCGAGCAAGGCGATGAAGAGCAGGACCCCGATGGCCTTGATGACGGGATGTTTCATAGGCGGTATGTGTTTTGTCCACGGCGCAGCCCGCAGTCTGAGACGCTAGAGTCTAAAGAGAATCCGTTTGCCTGCAATGATTTGAGCGGCAGTTCACCGGCATTTACGGCGACATGGCCCGGCTTTGTGCTCGCCTTTTGCATCCGGCCCATGACAAGCGTATCAGTGCTCGACAAAGAGCGGTTGGATGTCTTTACCCCAATCGATCTCGCTTTCGCTGGCCGCGGGCGCTTGCACAGGGAAGATCGACGGCGCAACCATGCAGATTTCCCAGTGCGCTGATGATCCTGTTCCCTTGGAAGATGGCGCCGTCCAACCAGTGGTGAAATCTGGTCGGATTCGAATCATCTTGCAGATCACCTGATCCCGAATTTGGCCACCAGGGTTGGATCGGGGTCACCTTCCACAAACAGAATGGGAACGCCATCTGCCCCCCCACCAACCCCGGCCCGGAATAGGCTGGGAAAACAGGGATGAAAAAAGGGAATTCCTAGCAGTAGTTATGGCCTAGAGATTTTTCTTCAGCCATCTCATGGTCTCCGCCCACATCTCCTCCGAGTAGACATGGCCGGTGTCTTTGTAGATCAATCCCTTGAAATTCCCCGGTTTCTTGTAGAGCTGGTAGAGCTTTTTCTGGAACTCATTGAGGGTGATAACGCCGTCTACGGGTGAACCTTTGTCCGAATCGCCGGTCAGGGTCAGGTGTGCCCGCGGGGCAATCAGGCCGACGACGCTTTCCGCGTCGATCTTCTCCTTGAGCATGCCCGGGACGAAGTAATAGATTTCGTGATACCGGAGTCCCCCGTGTGCGATCAGGGTCTGGTAACGTGTCAGGCAGGATGTGCTGATCACAACCTTGACACGCTCATCCATGGCTGCCAGCCACCAGGAGCGAGTGGAGCCCATGCTCATACCCATGGTGGCAATGCGATTTGGATCCACCTCGGGTCGGCTAACCAGGTAACTCAGTGCCAGGCGGTCGTCCCGAACCATCATTCCCCAGAGGGTTTTTCCTTGCCAGGCGAAGGTCTTGAAGAGGGCCGACTCCGTGCCTCGTCCTTCCTCCTCAGTTCTTCCGGCCGGTCCCTGGAATCTACGTTCCCCGAAGGCGTAGGAATCGATGCACATGACCACGTACCCGGCTCCCACAAGTGTCTCGGCAGGAATCGAATCCGATCCATAGTTCTCGAAAGCCTTGGTCAGGAGCCCCTCCTTGCCCAGTTTGTAGGCATATCCATGATAATGATTGTAGAGGATCGCCGGTCCCCGACCTTTGTGTCCCTTGGGGATCAGCGTGTATCCATAAACCGTATCCCCGATACCGTTGTCGAAGGTGAATTTCTCAAGGGTGTAAGCCGACCGCTGCTTGCGGCTGTGAATGGTCGGGTCGGGGGTAAACAGGGGCGGAAGATCGCCGAACAGTTTCGAGATCTTACCCCGTAACACCGGTTTTTGTTTGTCCCAGGCGGCGGCACTCTGGGGCAGGGGGGTGACGAAGGACTTGAATCCACCTGGCAGCACAGCTGGGACTTCGGCTGATGTATTAGGCATGTGAACCAGAAACAATGCTGAACCGAGAATTCCAAGTGGTCTCTTTACTGGATGCGACATGACACGTGTCCTTCGGGTTTCGCTCCGCCGGTCGGGCGGGGTTGGAGGGGCGCAGGGGGAAGAAGGGGCAATTCCCTCTGGTTGGAGCGATTGTGACGGGGATCGGAGGATCCGACAATCTTGAAGTTGGCTTCGACCTTCGCTCGATTTACCGCCGGTGGGATCGATCCGTCAGGCCGAACCAACCCTTCCCATTCAGCGCGAAGGCGCGACGGCATGGAGTCGTGAAGGCGTATCGTGACCGATTGAATTTTCCCCGACTGATCGCAGTGCGGAAGGTAGCCCCGGCTATTCCAGTTCTTGTGTTCTGTTTTCAGTATTTTGTTCTAATGAACAGAAATGGCGGCCCGTCAAGCCTTGAAACGGACCCAGGACCGCGCACGGCCCGTCCGCGGTCCCAGCTACTCCCCCAACTCTTCCAAGGTCCACGGTGTCTTCCTGCCCTTCGTCCCCTTCTTCACCTTATCCACCAGCTCCACGTCAAACGGATCAATCTTGTGCCCCCACGCATACCTCAGATAATTCGCCAGCTGAGCGATGCCAGGGGTCCAGGTGTGTCCCATAGAACTCACCGGCGCCATCACACCCGCGCCATAGGTCTTGCCATCCACCGGTCCCTGCAGTCCGTGTAAAAGGATCTTCAACAGGCGTTCCGGGTCACCTTTCACTCTCGGCGAGTTCACCAGTGGCGGCGCCAGTTTCAATTCAGTCCCCGGAATTACCTCTCCTTCCCCGTTCACTCCGTGGCAAGTCCGGCAACTATTGAAATAGATCGTCTCGCCAGGCCCGATCAGCCACTTTTGCTGGGCACTATACTCCCGAGGCAACTGCAATTCCTTCCTCTTGGCCAGGTTCAGACCCTCCAGCCATCGCGATCCCAGCGTCTGGTCCTTTCCCTTGAAGAACGACCCATCTCTCATCGATTGCAAGAAGGGCGTGTCCTTCCCCCACAGGGAGGCCATCGCGGCCAGGAAGACCCCCTGGTGCTCCACGTGATTCCGCACTGCCGCCTCCATGATCTCGACCGCCTCGCCCTCCTTTGACCATCCCAGCGAAAGAATTAATTGCTTCGCCACTTCCGGCTCCTGGTCGCCAGCAAGGTCGCGGAGCGATGCGATGAACGTCTTGTCCTCGGCCTTGATCATCTCTTCCCCGATGCGGATCGCAGCGGACCGCAGGCGAGGATCGCGATCCTGCAGCGTATGCAGCAGCACCTCGCCCGCTTGACCCATCCCTTCCAGGGCCCACAAGGCGTGCAAACGCACTAACGGTGCATGCCGATCAGAGCGCACCATCACTTTCAACAAGGGAGCCAACGACTCCCGATCCTCACGCAACACAATCAACTTCTGGGCCGTATCTCTCCACCAACCGTTGCGACTCTCGAAGTGACTGAGCAACTCAACGGTCGACTGCCCGAGCATCTTAGGCAACGCGTTCGGCCGGTGATCACGGTGCCTTATTCGCCAAATCCGCCCCCGCTGTTTGACGTCCACGATTCCGCTTTTCTTCGCGAACTCCCGCGCGCTGCCATTGAACCACGGAGCGTCCTGGATGATACCGCGCCCCATGTCGACCACGTAGAGACAACCATCCGGTCCTGTCGCGGTGTTGACCGGCCGGAAGAAAAAATCGTGGGAGCGCAGGAACTCCGACTCTCCTTCCTCCACTTTCTTCAAAACAAACTTCCCGTTCTCGTCCTCAACCCGGGCTCGCCGCACCACGTGCAGGGTCGGATCGCACACGAAGTAGTTCCCACGATACTCCTGCGGCAGAGCATCGCCACGGAATACGCACTGGCCACAGGCCGACGTCATTCTCTCGCGCGGCGGGTTGTTTCCGCCGCGGTCGGCGCGCTTCACGAGGTTGGACACTTCCAAGAATTTCTGATCGTAGGGGAAACCTACCGACGGCGGAAACCGGGGATGGCGCCCCGAGGCTCGTTTGATGTGATCCCAATAGACTCGCGGCACTTGAATCGACTTCAGGGGCGCACTGTTGTCGGAATAGTAGATTCGCCCCTGGTCGTCCCGATCGAGCCCCCACTGTGCCCCGTGCCCTCGTAGGGATTCCCGCTTCCACGTTCCGTCCGTGAAGCGATAGCGCTCATTCCCACCCACGTAGATCCAATTATCGAGATTCCAAATTAGTCCCGAGCTCTGGTGCTCGACGCTTTGGTCGGCATTGCCCGCGCGACCCTTGAACAAGAGTTTCTTCTCGTCCGCGATCCCATCTCCGGTGGTATCGCGGTAAGACCAAACCGAAGTGTTGTCGGTCTCCACCACCGCGATGCGGTCGTCGAGCGGCAGGATCATGCGCGGCAGGTTCAGCCCGTCGACAAAGACGGTGGCACGATCCATGATTCCGTCCCCATCCTCATCCACCAATCTCTTCACCCGACCGTTACGCAGCGTCTTGGTCCCGGTTCCCAATTCGTCCTGCATGTAGCTCCGCATTTCCGCCACGTACATCGCCCCGTCTCCGTCCCAGACGCAGAGCACCGGCTCCTGCACCATTGGTTCATGAGCGACCGCTTCGATGACGAACTCGTCCGCCATCTCCATTGCCTCCGCCGCCTCTGCGGGAGTGAGGGGCGCCAACTCGTTGGCCGCCTTCTTCTCCTTCCACTTCGTTTTGGCCCCGCGCTCCCCAGGAGCCTTCGAGCCCACCTCGGTGTGCGCGAGCCCAGCGAGGAGGATCCACGCAAGGAGAAGGGCGGCGCGAACCATTGCCTCTCTTAGCCCAGCCGCCGAGAGATGCAAGCTCATCCTCGCGACGACCCACGCGGACATATTCGCCCGCCGGACTCATCCTAAGGGGGTCTCGGAACCGGCCCCCCTACTGCTCGAAGCAGGAACGAATGATGGCCTGGCTCTCAGCAGAGAGTTTCCCCATGGGATAGCGGTAGCTCTTGCCCCTCATCTTGAGAGTGATCGCCTCACCATCGAAGTAGGTCACCTTCGCCACGATCGATCTCCCCTCGGCGTTCGAAAGCCGCTGCACGGGGAGGTCGGCGAGTCTCTGCCACATCAGGTAGTGAGCGCAGCGTCCCCGCACGCGTGATATAGACTTGAATCGCGACGCTTCAACGCGCAGCCTTCGCGGATGAAATCGATGCGCTCCTGCATTCTCTATCTTCTCGTCGCGCTCCCGCCCTTCCTCCAGGCCGCTCCGCCGAAAAAGTTTTCCAGTCCTGTTATCAGCAAGGAAACCCCGGGCCACGTAACGAAGAAAATCGAAGTCGATATCACGGGCGCGAGGAATCTCATTCTCGAGGTCACAAATGGCGGAGACGACACGGCTTACGACTGGGCGGACTGGATCGAGCCTCGATTGCTGGGACCCAATGGCAAAGAGAAGCGGCTCACGGATCTCAAGTTGCAGCGGATTAACGGCCGCGTTACGGTGGGGAAGAATCAGGGTGACGGACCGCTCAAGGTGAACGGAAAATCAGTGGCCTTCGGGATCGGTGTTCACGCCGAGTCCAAGCTGATTTTCCAACTACCGGAGGGCTTCACGCGATTCGCCGCCCAGGGGGGACTG
>Ga0310120_10002137_pt1 | contig 14599 bp, 9 predicted proteins | sample CB27_AW_983_MG_FD_203506 | JGI IMG/M metagenome (GOLD analysis project Ga0310120, IMG submission 203506) | Marine microbial communities from Western Arctic Ocean, Canada - CB27_AW_983 | ecosystem: Environmental > Aquatic > Marine > Oceanic | place: Canada: Western Arctic Ocean | collected...
GCCCCCGGGAATTCGAACCGTTCTCCGTATGGAGAGCAGCGATTTCGTCGAATGGTCGACACCCGTCGAGGTGCTCCGTGGACCAATCGAGGCGCAGACCTATTCCATGCCCGTGTTTCGCTACGCCGATGTCTATCTTGGCCTGGTTGCGATCTACCACACCGCCGGCGATCTTCATGGCCGCGTGACGACTGAACTGGCCTGGAGCCCGGACACAAGGAACTGGCGACGGATCGATGAAGGCAAACCGCTGATCCCGTTGTCCAGCACCGTCGGCGACATCAACTGGGGCTGTATCTACGCTGCGTCCGGGCCGGTCGTACTGAAAGACGAGATCCGGATTTACTACTCCGGACAAAAAAAGACGCACGACTGGAATGACGGCTGGCTGTGCCTGGCCACACTGCGACCCGACGGTTGGGCAGGATACGTGCCTGGGAACGACACCGCTCCGGGCATACTCGTCACAAAACCGATCCTCTGCGACGGCAAGACGCTGCGGCTGACGGCCGATATCCCTGACGGTGGCTCGGTGCAAGTCTCGGTCCTGGACAAGACCGGCCGTCCTTTGGGAAAGGGCTCCACCCTGACATCCACCGTCACACAGGGTGTGGCCGCTAAAGTGGCCGCGTTCCGAGGCAGGCGGATTTGCGTGCGGATGGAGATCCGGAATTCGCAGGTGTATTCACTGGGATTCAGGAAGTGAGCAACGATCGCGTCGCATCAAGACGATGCCAGCCAGTGACCGCACCGGTTGACGTCGGCCAAGCACGCCCGGCAGGATTCGAACCTGCGACCTGCGGATTAGAAGTCCGCTGCTCTATCCAACTGAGCTACGGGCGCGTGAGAAACGGCGATTGTACACGATGACCAACAGACTGTGACCTCGTTTGCCTCGCGTCACTTCCCGAACTGCCAGTACCATGCCGGTACCATCCAAACACCATCCAAACACCATCCAAACACCATCCAAACACCATCCAAACACCATCCAAACACCATCCAAACACCATCCAAACACCATGCCGGTACCATGCCGGTACCATGCCGGTACCATGCACGCGGTCCCCGACACCGTCCGCCCGTTCGAGTCCGAGGTCACATCACGATGAATCGACTGGCTGTTTCCCTGGCTTGTGTGCTTTCGCTGATCATCACCAGTACCTCCTCCGCCGGCAACTGGCCGGCCTGGCGAGGAGCCGACGGGCGAGGCATCAGCAGCGACACCAATCTCCCGGTCACCTTCAGCCCCTCCACCAACGTCACCTGGAAGGCGCCGCTGGCCGGCCAAGGCAACTCGACTCCGATCATCTGGAACGACCGCGTCTTTCTGACCGGACCCCGCGACGGCGGCAAGATCCGCAGCCTGATCTGCTTCGATCGCAACACCGGAGCGGAACTCTGGCACCATGACGTCCCCTTCCCCGACAAGGAAACCACTCACAACGACAACCCGTTCTGCTCGGGCTCACCCACCACCGACGGCAAACTGGTCTACGCCAGCTTCAGCTCGGCCGGCATCCTGGCCTGCGACTTTTCCGGCAAGGTCGTCTGGCACCGCAAGCTCGGACCTCTCGCTCACATCTTCGGACCCGCCACCACACCCGTCCTCTACAAGGACCTGCTGATCACTCACCGCGGACCCGGTGAACCGACCCACATCATCGCACTCGACAAACGCACCGGCCGCACCCGCTGGGACACCATCGAGGCGGGCAAGAACCACCAGTTGTACGGATCGTGGTCGACACCGATCTTCTACAAGGTCGGCGACCATGACGAGTTCGCGCTCTCGATGCCCGGCGAGGTGAAGGGGTACGACGCGTTGACCGGCAAGCCGCTGTGGAGCTGCCAGGGCCTGGGGCCCAGCAACTACCCCGACACCGCCGTCGGTGATGGAATCCTGATGGGTATCAGCGGGTTCAAGAAGTCGATGATGGCGATCAGGATGGGCGGCCGAGGCGACATCACGGCCACTCACCGCATGTGGCACGTCGAACAGACTCCCCAACGCGTCGGCTCGGGCGTCATCCACGACGGACACCTCTACATCGCCAATGACCCCGGCCTGGCCGAGTGCATCAACGTCACCACGGGCAAGACGGTCTGGAAGAAACGGCTCGGCGGACGCCTGTGGGGCTCGATGCTCAAGGCCGACAATCGACTCTACGTCGCCAACACCGAGGGCAAGGTCTTCGTACTGGCCGCTTCGACCACATTCAAGCAGATCGCCCGCAACGATATGGGCGAACACATCAAGGCCGCTCCGGCCGCGTCCGACGGACAGCTGTTCCTGAGAACCTACAAGACGCTGTACTGTCTGGGTAAACGGAACCGGGAGACCCGAAAATAACCCACTCACCCAACAGCCTCTCTCGCCGCGACTTCCACCGGTCGCTGGCCGCCCTGGCGGCCGGCACGGCGATCGGCGGCCAGGCCTCCGCCGCCCCCGCCAAGCCTCTCGAACGGGTCCGCTTCGGCGAGACCGACCTGATGGTCACCCGCTACAGCCAGGGCACCGCCTTCCGCCAGATCCCTCGAAACGACAACCCCCAGACCCGTCGCGTGCTGCATCGCTGCCTGGACGTCGGCATCAACTTCTTCGACTCGGCCGAAGCCTACAGTTGGGGCGAATCGGAAAAGCTGCTCGGGCGCGTCATCCGCGGTCGCCGCGACAAGGTGGTCCTGTGCACCAAGGCCGCCCCCAGCCTCGCCCCCCTCAAGGACCCCAAGACCAACAAGTTCAAGCTCGGTCAACCCGTCACATTTTCGCGTGACGTGCTGACCCGCAAGTGCGAGGGCAGCCTCAGGCGGCTCGGCACCGACTACCTCGACCTGTTCCTGCTCCACGACGACGACGGCCGGACGCCTGCGGCGGAAATCGCCGAATCGATGGACCGATTGGTCCGAGCAGGCAAGATCCGCTACTGGGGCCTGTCGAACTTCAAGGCGGGCAAGGTCGAGCAGTATGCCGGCCTGGCCGGGAAGGAGATCCGCAGCCGGATCGCCGGTACCGAGGACTACTTTCACATCGCCGCTGGGCTGAGGATGCCGACGAAGCTCCTGGAAGTGATCGGCAGCCGGGGGCTGGGGATCCTGGCCTTCAGTCCCCAGGACTGTGGTCGGTTGTCTCCGGGCCGCAAGGAAAACTTAGCCTACGGATCGCTGATTGGGACACTCGACGAGGTCGCTGCCGAGCTCGAGACGACTCGTCCGCGGGTGTTGATCGCCTGGAGCCTGGCCCATCCGGCGGTGACGTCGGTGTTGGGTGGTGCCGAGAGCGAAGCGCATGTCGACGACAACATCGGCGGCGTCGCGTTGAAGATCCCCCGCGAGTTGATGGCTCGTCTGAACCAGGCCAGCCAGGCTCACACCGTTCGGCGACGGGCTCGTGAGGCCGGGCGAGGTCGACCGTGATCGATCGTCGCGGCTTCCTGCAGGCCGTCGGAGCCTCGGCAGCGGCGGCCGGTGACGAGGCCCCAGCCGACCGCCCGGCGGGAAACTCCAAACGGCCCGACCGTGAACCCCGCGTACTGGTCTACGACGACGGTCGCCACGCCAGCCCGCTGTACCAGTACGCCGGGCCACTGACCCCCGACGACTTCGTCGTCACCGTCGACCAGTTCGCCGACAGTGGAGCCGACACGCTGGTCTATGTCGCCGGGCTCGAGGGCGGCACCCAGATGTACGACAGCGGGGTCGCTCAGACCTGGGGCGACAACGTCAAGCAGTGGACTCACCCCGTCTGGTACCGCGCCGGCCGACACCTGAAACAGCTGATCCAGGACGGCCACGATCCGCTGAAACTGATCTGCGAGCGAGCCCACCGGCAGGACCTGCTGCTGCTGGCGGGGAACTGGATTTCCCTGCAGGGGGCCGACCGCAAGACCGAGGCGGGACGTGGACGGCAGTCGGACTTTGTCTTCGACCATCCTCGCTTCGAAGTCGGACCCGAACAGGACCCCAGAGCCGCCACGGTGCACCCTCGTCGGTTTAGCTTCCTCCACAAGCCGGTCCGCGACGAACGCCTTGCCGTCTTCGCAGAACTGCTCTCGAAGTATTCGACCGACGGTGTCGAGATCAACCTGGTCGAGTTCGTGCCGATGTGCCGATTCGACCAGGTTGAACAGCTGAGCCCGCTGCTGAGTGAGTGGCTCGGACGGCTCAGACAAGTCGCCGATCGGGCCGCCGATGAGCAGGGACGTGCCAAGCGGATCTACGTCAAGCTGCCCACCGACATCGCGACCCAGAAGGAACTGGGTTATGACGTGGCGAGCTGGATCACGGACAACCTGGTCGACGGGCTGGTCTGCATGAACGGAATGGGCGAGGCCGGGATGACACAGACCTGGTCGCTGGAGCCATTGAAGAAGCTCGCCGAGGGATCATCGTGCCGACTGGTCGCGGGCTTCAGCGACCTGCTGCACAGCCAGTTCCACCGATCGGCCACGCAGTCGATGACCTGGGCCGCCGCGGCCAACGCCTGGGACGACGGAGCCGATGGGTTCGCGATCGTCGACTACCACTGGACACCCAACGGTTGGCCTCTGACCGCCGACGACTACCAGACACTCAGAGTACTCGGTCACCCCGAACTGCTGCGGATCCGTGAAAAGGACTACCGGGCACCTCGACTGGGACGCAACCAGAGTGAACCGGTGACGTGGCCGAGATCGATGAAGGGATCGCTGCCGAAACCGCTGCGGGAGAACCGGCCGGTCGAGGTCACTCTGAAAATCGCCGACGACCTGCCGGCTGCCGGAACAGAGCAGAAGGTCGAGGAGGTCCGCTTGAGAGTCCGGATCACCAACATCGAGCCGTCGCTCAACGAGGTCCACGTGAGACTCAACGGCAAGCGGCTGCCCGAGTCGATCCTGAGACTCGATGACCTGATCTACCGCCAGCAGAAGCTGGGGGCCTATGGACCCTACGGGTTCGTCTACGAGTTCCGCCTGCCCGAGCCGCTTTGGCCGCGGCGAGGTGAGAACCGCATCAGCGTGACGCTGGCCCGCAAGGACCCGGGCATCGACACCCGCTACGAAGTCTCGGATGTGGACCTGGTGATCGAGTACAACCCGCAGCGGCATCTGCGGGATGAGCCGGTGGAGTACTAGGAAGCAGGGGTCAGACGCCGCCCACAACGGGGTTTGCTCCACCTGTCGCGTTTCACAGGCGGGGCCTGACCCCTTCTTCGAGTTGCAACGAGTGCTGGTTGAAAAGGGGTCAGACCCCGCCTGCGTGCCGTTCTGGGTGGAGCGGGACTTTCTGTGGGTCCGCCGAAGGCGGATCAGACCCCGGCAGCTCAATACCCGTAATCCGCCTTCAGCTTCGATTCATCCCGCCACCGTGGGGCCCCCTTCTCGATCAGCTGCGTGTGCCGGGCCAGCCCCGTGCAGTTGGTCGCCAGCACCTCGAACATCCTGTTCGCCACGATCCGGTGTCCCAGGTCACTCTGGTGAACCCCGTCGAAGTGCACCGTCCAACTGGCGTGGCCGCTGGCATCCAGCAGGTCGGCGAACAGGCAGTTTTCGGCCCGAGCCACCTTGTCGATCCCCTGTCCGTATTCGTGGAAGCGTTCCAGGTTGGCGTGGGTCCACGGCTGACCACCGGCGCTGAAATCGGTCATGAAGTAGGGCGAGGAGAGCAGGATCAGCGGGTTGATCGACTTGCGGACCGTGCGGATCACCCCGGTCATCTCGGCCTGGAACAACTCCAGTGGCGTCCCACCCCGGGCGTCGTTGAGTCCATAGGAGATGATCAGCAGGTCGGGATTGAGCTCGATGACGTGCTTCTGCAGCCGCTCGTTGGCGGCCGGCTTGCCGCTGTGCTTGTAGCAGGGGCTGCGGGTCGAGATCACGTTGGCACCGATGCCGTTGTTGATCACGTCCATGCGGGTCGACTGGAAGTCGTTGATCAGTCGTCCGAGCACCGAGACCCAGCATCGCGACGCGTTGGTGCTCCAGCCCCCAGCCGTGGTGCTTTCGCCCAACGCCACCATCCGGCGAAACTCGACCGCGTGCCAGTCTCGCTTCGTGCCCGGCTTGGACCTCGAACCGGCCAGCGCCAGCCCCGATGAGGTGGCGGCGGCCAATGATCCGGCGAGCAGTTCTCGGCGTGAGAGTTGAGGCATGGCAAAGAGGTCCGGTCGGTCTGGGGTCTGGCGCGACAAAAAAAACGGGCCGGCGTCCCAGAGGAACGCCGGCCCGTGATGGTATCACGAAAGCCTGAGGCGACCGATCAGATCAGTTCCTTGATCGGTTCCATGGGCGAGAGGTAATGCGGTCGTCCGGCGGGATCCTTGACCGTCGCCGTGCGGATGTCGATGCCCAAGTTCCTGTACACCGTCGCAAAGATCTCCTGCACGTGCACCGGGCGGGTGTGGGCCCGTTCGCCCAGCCGGTTGGTGCTGCCGATGGCCTGGCCGCCCTGGATTCCTCCACCGGCGATGTAGGCACAGCTGACCTGAGGCCAGTGGTCGCGGCCGGCACCCTTGTTGATCCGGGGCGTCCGTCCGAACTCACCCCAGACCAGCACGGTGACGTCATCGAGCATGCCGCGTTCCTCGAGGTCATCGAGCAGGGCTCCGACGGCCCGGTCGATCCGGCTGCCGTGGTGCCGAACCAGTCCCTCGTTGTTGCCGTGGCTGTCCCAGCGACCGAACGTCAACGTCACGCAGCGGACGCCGACTTCGACCAGTCGACGGGCACGCAGGATCAGCGTGTTGTCGGTGGCCGCTCCGTCGTACTTGAAGGTGTACGGCTTGCCGTCACCATACTTGTCGCGGATCTCAGCAGTCTCCTTGCTGATGTCCAGGGCGTCGACCAGCTTGCTCGAGGTCAGCACGTCAAAGGCCTGCCGCTCGTACGAATCGATCGCACTCAGCTGGCCGCTGGCGTCGACGTCACGACGCAGACGGTCGATGCTCTTGAGCAACGATTTGCGATCGCTCAGCCGATCGGTGGTCACGCCGTTGAGTTTCATGTTGGCCAGCCCGTCGCCGTCGGGGACGAAGGGGCCGTAGGTGGTGCCCAGGAACCCGGGGGTGCCGGGGTTGCGCCACACGCCATCGGTCTTCATGCCGACATAAGGCGGCACGCTGCGATCGACCGGGCCCTGCAGCTTATGCAACACGCTGCCCAACGCCGGGTGACCGCCCACGCTACGCATCTCGGCATGACGGAAACCGGTCATGCACTGGAACGAGTCGTGGCGACCCTCGCAGCCGACCACCGCTCGCAACACCGCCGCCTTGTCCATCGACTCGGCGATCTTCGGGAAACACTCACCGATCTGGATCCCGGGAACACTCGTCGAGATCGGCTTGAACGGACCTCGGATGTTCTTGGGTGCCTCGGTCTTGATCTCCCACATGTCCTGGTGAGGAGGACCTCCGCCCAGGAAGATGTTGATCACCGACTTGTGGTTCGTCTTCGCCGCGCCGGCCGCATCGGCTCGCAGCAAGTCCGCCTGGTTCAGGCCAAAGGCACCGACACCCAGGGCACCAATCTTGAGCATCCCACGGCGGGAGACCCCGTCACAGTATCCGGAACGTGCGTTACGCTCTTGAGATCCAAAGATCGTCAGCATGGATTGGCTCCGCTGGCAGTTGACTCGAAACACACCACGGCACGTCGAAACACGCCGCAGCGCTTCACACTAGTACCTTTTTATGCGATCGGCATTCCCCGAGTCAACTTGAAGCCGAATTCTCGAATTGATCCTTCAATCTCCGCAATGCCCTCAGATGCCTCATGCCAGCCGCTGCAGGCGTGAGTCCCAGTGCTTGGGCCGCTTCGCTGTTGGTCAATTGCTCGAAATGACGCATCAGCACGATCTCCCGATCGTCCTCACCCAGCCGCTCGATCGCCTCACGGAACCTCAACTGCAGTTCCTGTCGGATCGATGCGGCTGCGGGGGTCAGTTCGGCGTCGGCCAATCGAGCGGCCAGATCGAGTGAACTCTGATCCGAGTGGGCTCGCGATCTCAGAGGCCGTTCGCGATCGACGCTTCGCTTCTGAGCCTGTCGGTGGCGTCGGTGCATGTCGATCAGGCGATCTCGCGCGAGTTGCCTGAGCCAGAGGTGGAAGGGGAGGGTGGGTTGCTCGAGGTACCTGGTGAGCCGATTCGACGCTTCCAGCAGCACGTCCTGGACGACATCGCTGGCGTCGACCCGTCGTCCGATCGCCCGGTCCATCCGGTTCTTGACCAGTTTCCGCAACGCCCCTCGGTGCCGGTCCATCAGGCCCTCGACAGCCTCCCGGTCCCCGTCTCGCGCCGCGGCGAGCAGTTCCTGGGTACGGTCCGAATCGGGCCAGATGGAAGGCGAATTGGGTTGCGAGTGCTTCGGCATGGGCCTGGGGTTCCGCCGGGTGTGGCGAGTGAGCCGCTCCCGGCTGTCAGTCTCCCTCGGGCCGTACGCAGCCCTGTCCGGCGACTTCCGGCGGCAGCCCGGTATCGGTATCCGGTACGACATCCTCGAGCCGGTAGTCCTCGATCGCCAGCCCCTCGCCGGCCACCTCCTGCAGCCGCTGCCAACCCCGCGTCACCAGGTCTTCACGCCGCGCGACGTCGCTGGCATCCAGCTGCCGCTTGTCGAAGGGCCCGTCGACCTCCACCGGCTCGAATCTCTCGTCGACGATGAACTGGGCCTGCACGGTGTTGCATCTCACGTGCCGCTCGGCCTCGATCGTCAACGCCTTCGCCGGCACTTCGCCGATCACGAACGACAGGTACAGATCGCTCTCGTGGATCTCATCGACCGGAGATCCACAGACTTCGCAGAGATAACCTTCGTCGCAGCGGGCCATGCGAGCATTGTAGTCGAGAGGTGTGTGAGGTGAGAGCGGAAAGGGAAAAACGGCGGTCCGGCAATGGTGGTCAGTGCCCGGGACGTGTGCCACACTAAAGGACCCGCGCCGCTGGCGTGGGGATTTTTCCGGCACACCGGCACCCCGTCCCCCGGTCGACTCACGATGTCGCTCGCACGCTTCAGCGTCAACAACCGCGTGTTGGTCAACATGCTGATGCTGGTGATCCTGCTGGCCGGCGGGATCTTCGCCTTCACGCTGGTCCGCGAGTTCTTTCCCGAATCGCGGCCCGACAAGGTGATGATCGCCGCGATTTACCCGGGTCAGCAGCCCGAGGAGGTCGAGAAATCGGTCACGATCAAGATCGAGGAGGCGGTGCACGACATCGAGGGTGTCGAGAAGGTCGACTCGACGATTTCCGAGGGCATAAGCCTGACGACGCTGACGCTCTACAGCGACGTCGAGGACATCAACGTGCTGGTGCAGGAGGTCAAGAGCGAGATCGATGCGTTGATCGATCTGCCCGAGGACGTCGAGCGGGTGACCATCGAAAAGCTCGTACCCCGGCTCCCGGTCATCAGCGTCGCCATCTACGGACAGGGCACCGAGGCCGAGTTGAAGAGGGCGGTCAAGGCGTTGCGCGACGACCTGTTGCTGCTGCCGGGGGTCAGCGACGTGAAACTCTCGGGGATCCGCAACGACGAGATCAGCATCGAGCTGAAACCGCTGAAGCTGCTCGAATACGACGTGACGTTCGACGAGGTGGCCACGGCGGTCCGCGGAGTCAATCTCGATGTCTCCAGCGGACAACTCAAGGGCGACCGCCTGACCGTCTCGGTGCGGATGCTCGGAGAAGAGCACCGCGGTGTCGACTTCGAGAACATCGTCATCCGCAGCGACCCCGACGGACGCCAGGTGCTGCTGGGCGACGTGGCCACGATCAAGGACGGGTTCATCGAGAGTGATCTCGAGAGCTACTTCAACGGCGAACCGGCGGCTCATTGCGTCGTCTACAAGACGGCCAGCCAGGACGCGATCCAGATCTCCCGGGTGGTCAAGGCCTACGTCAAGGGGAAGCTCGGCGACGAATTCGACCCGTTCGGATTCCAGCAGATCCCCCAGGCCCCCTGGTACCTCAAGCCGGTCTCCACCGTCGGCAGCGGCCTCGAGTGGATGATGACGATCCTCAGCGGCCGCGGAGACCCTCGGACGATCTACGAAGAGAGTGCCGCGACGCCGTTTGAGCACAAGTTCCAGATCGCACTGCACACCGACCTGGCGAGGTTCATCGAGGGTCGACTGGACCTGATGACCCGCAACGGGCGAGCGGGACTGGTGCTGGTGCTGATCAGCCTGATGCTGTTTCTCAACTGGCGCGTCGCCATCTGGGTCGCCGTCGGCCTGGTCGTCTCGTTCCTGGGCACCTTCATCGTGCTGTGGGCGATGGGCGAGACGGTCAACCTGCTGAGCATGTTCGGGCTGATCATCGTGCTGGGGATCATTGTCGACGACGCGATTATCATCGGCGAGAACATCTACCGGAAGGTCGAGGAGGGGTTGCCTCCCAAGCAGGCGGCGATCGAGGGCACCGACGAGGTGGCCTGGCCGGTCTGCGTGACGATCATGACCACGATCGCCGCATTTGCACCGCTGCTGTTCATCCAGGGCCAGATCGGGGACTTCATGAGAGTCCTGCCGATCGTGGTACTCGCCGCGCTGAGTGTCTCGCTGATGGAAGCCCTGGTGATCCTGCCGGCTCACCTGTCTCACATCAAGATTGCTCCCAAGCGTGCCGAACTACGCGGCTGGCGTCGCGTGCTCGGATCACTCGCTGCGGCGCCGGACCGGATGATGCGCGGCCGGCTGCAGGACGTCTACGAACGGCTGCTGCGGGTCGCGCTCAGGTGGCGCTACATCACCCTGACACTCGCCTTCTCCACCGTCGTGCTCAGCTTCGGGCTGATCGCCGGAGGCTTCGTCGAGATGGTGTTCATCCAGAAGATGGACAGCGAGACGATGCTCTGCGGGGTCGAGATGCCGGTGGGGACCGTGGTGGCCCAGACGCGAACCCAGGTCAAGCGGCTCAATGACTTCGCTCTGACGCTGCCGGAGGTCAAGAACGTCCAGATGTACGTTGCGGTGCAGGTGGACTTCAAGGGGGGTGGCGGAGCCAATTTGCAGTCGCACCTCGGGCAACTGGTCCTCGAACTGCGGGCCGCCGACGAACGAGAAGCCGACGGGCAGCGATCCAGCGACGAGCTGCTGGTCGAGCTCCGCGAGTTCTCTCGATCGCTTCACGGAGTCAACTCGGTCAACTGGGACGCCATGAACGGCGGGCCCGGCGGACGAGACATCTTCATCAAGGTCTCCGGACCCGACTTCGAAGAACTGACCGAGGTCGCCGACGAGCTGCAGAGGACTCTCGATTCCTACACCGGCGTCTTCGATCTCGACGACGATCACGATGAGGGCAAGCGGGAGATGACCCTGCGGCTCAAGGAAACCGCTCGAGCCACCGGCATCGATGAGGCCCGGCTGGGCAGCCATGTCCGCAGCGCACTGTACGGCCGCGAATCACACCGGATCAGCCGCAACCGCGAGGACATTCGGGTGATGGTGAGGTATCCGCAGGCGTTTCGCGCGAACCTGTATCACCTGGAATCGATGTGGATTCCCACGGCGATGATCTCCGGAGTCCGCGGCTGGGTGCCTCTGCATGAAGTCGCCCGGCTCGAGCCCGGCGAAGGCTTCACCTCGGTACACCGCAGCCAGAGACAGCGAGCGGTGTCGGTCTTCGGAGCCGTCGACACGCGGGTCGCGGATTCCTCGATCGTTCTCAACCGCGTGCGTGAGGATTTCGATCGCGAGATTGCTCCGAATCACCCCGACGTCCGCATCGAGTTCCTGGGCAACTTCGAGGAACGGACCAAGGCCTTCGGCAGTCTCTGGATCGCATTCCCCGTGGTGCTGGTGCTGATCTACATGATGCTGGCCGGCCTGTTCCGCAGCTACCTGCAACCGGTCGTCGTGATGGCGGCGATCCCGTTCGGGCTGCTGGGAGCGATTGTGGGGCACTGGATCACCGGCAACCCAATCACGATCCTCAGCCAGATCGGCTTCGTTGCACTGGCCGGCATCCTGGTCAACGACAGCCTGATCCTGGTCGACTTCATCAACCGCCGGATCCGTGCTGGCGAGGATCCCTTCGAAGCCAGCGTCGCCGGAGCCCGCTCGCGGCTGAGGGCGATCCTGCTGACCACCCTGACCACCGCCTCGGGACTGACCCCGCTGATGTTCGAGACCAGCTTCCAGGCCAAGTTCCTGACCCCGATGGCGGTCACGCTGACCTTCGGCCTGATCTTCGCCACCGCGCTGACCCTGGTGATCGTCCCCTCGCTGAACCTCGTCTTCCTCGACTTCAAGAAGATGACCGGTTTCGACGACGAGTGACCCCGGGGACTGGCTCCGCAGCCGCCCTTGGCGGCGCAGGTGCCTGTCGTCCCGGTTGCAGAAACCGGCTATCAGGCGTCGGGACAGGCACCGGCGCCGCCACGGGCGGCTCTGGAGCCAGTCCCTGGGACTAGTAGGTCCAGTTGAGCGAGAAGCTGAAGTTCTCGGTCCAGAAACTCGTCCGATTCACGTCGATTGTCGGGAACAGACCCTTCGACGGATTGCCCGCCCAGCGGATGCTGCCGTAGGGTCGAGCCACGTGGCCGACGAACAGCAGCGTGTAGCCGAACCGGAAGTTGGCTTCGCTGAGCAGTCTCGATCGACGCAGATACGGGATCCTGGCGAACACAGGCGCCTCGGCAAAGAACGACTGCTCGATGATCTCCGAGACGTGAGTGTGCTGGTCGCGGTCACTGAACCGGTTGGGCTGAGGATCGTCGGGAGTCGCCACCAGGAAGTCGGTCTGCCGGGTCACCATGCCGATGTTGTTGCCGCTGAGACGCATCTTTTCGGTGTTGGCCGCCAGGGCGATCTTGGTCTGGCCCCAGAGCTTGAACTTGGCACCGCCCAGGTCGTACCTCAAACCGATCTCCGGCCCGATCAGGCTGCTCCGTAACACGTTGTTCAACGTCGCAGTCATCGGGTACATCGTGGGGTCGTTGTAGATGATGAAGCGGTACTCGTCGGAGTTCCCACCACCACCACCACCACCACCGCTGCCGCCCTCCTCGACCAACGCCGCGTTGTCGACAATCCCGTCGCGGTCCTCGTCGAACATGTTCGGAGGAGAGTGCAACTTGATGTCGCCGTTGAATGCTTCGTCCAGGTCCTCGAGGTTGTCGTAACTCAACCCGCTGTCCTGCCCGTAGAAGTGAAAACTCTCGTTCAAACGCAGGTAGCGTATGCCGACCAACGGACGCACCATGAACTTCTTGGTGCGGAACGAGGGGGCCAGGATCCAGTTGACCGACATGCCGTAGGTGCGACTCTTGGACGTCAGCCGGAACTCGAGATCATACGGCGAGGTGACTCCGAAGGTGCTGCCGTCATCCAGGGGCAGGCCACGGAGGTTCAGCAGGTTGTTCATCAGGATGAAGTCCTGCGCCGTCGCCGTCGAGGTCGTAGTACCTCCGCCGCCACCGCCACCGCCACCACCCGTCTGACCGAATTGACCGCCGGCGGTGCCGATTTCGTTGAGCAGGAAATCCGGAGGCGAGAGCAGCAGCAGCAATGTGTCCTTCTGTTCGCCGCGACCCGAACCCAAATCGTCTCGAGCGTCGAACGTCTCATTCAAGTTCTGCCCAAAACCCTCGAACATCATCCCGCTGTCGTCCGGATCGAAGTACCCCGCCTGGAGCCTCAAGCCGATCCCCGTCGGGCTGCTGATCGCGCTCTGGATCTGCACCGAGTCGTAGTAGTTGAAACCGGGAATGCCCGCCGCAGGGATACCTCGGAACTGGTCAATCACACTCTGCTGCTGGCTGCCACCACCCCCACCACCACCACCCAGGTCGTAGGGATCCTCCTCGAGAATCGGCAGCGCCAGGTCCTTGTACGACAGAGCACCCGAGTCGCCGATGAAACCGGTCGGCTTCCGCGTGCGGGCCGACAGGATATCGATGTTGAAGAACATGCGACGGCCACGATTCGACGAAAGCCGATTCCACATCCCGTCTCGGATGTAGTGCTTGTCGTACTCGAAGTCGAACATCGAGTTGGCCGGATACGGCCTCATCGACGCCGGTGCCGTGCCCGGACCAGGAACCGCACCCGGCGGTGGACCCTGAGCCATCGCCTCAAAACCCGAAAGGGCAAGGGCCAACAAGCAGATTGCCAGCGTCAATGGCCGTGACACCTGCATCAGATCATCCTTGACGTACAACCGAACCAGGCAATTGGCCCACGCACAACAACCGCGCAAAGGCGTGGACCTAATGGTTCTATCGGTCAGGAAATCTGGCAACCTGTAACGATTATCGGGGACATGCCGGATTTGGTGGTTATGGCGATGATCCGGACTGAGACGCTCGGCTTGTCGTAGAGTGTTGTCTCACAAGGAGATAGAGACCCTCCCGCCACTGGGGGCCATCTGTCATACCCCTAAAGCACCGGCCCGATCGACCAGGGGCAGAACTCCTCCTCGCCGATCCCCTGAGCCTCGCTCTTGGTCTGCTTCCCGCTGGCCACCGTGATGATCTCCTCGAAAATCTCACGCCCGACCTCCTGCACCGAAGCGCCCTCGAGAATCCGGCCGGCGTTGATGTCCATGTCGTCGATCATCCGATCGTACATCGGGCTATTGGAGGAGATCTTGATGCAGGGGACCGGCTTGCAGCCAAAGC
>Ga0310120_10002138_pt1 | contig 14597 bp, 12 predicted proteins | sample CB27_AW_983_MG_FD_203506 | JGI IMG/M metagenome (GOLD analysis project Ga0310120, IMG submission 203506) | Marine microbial communities from Western Arctic Ocean, Canada - CB27_AW_983 | ecosystem: Environmental > Aquatic > Marine > Oceanic | place: Canada: Western Arctic Ocean | collected...
AAACGATTCGCCGAAACAGGCTGATTCTGATCCTCCTGATCCACCTTATCCCCCTGGTCCCCCTGGTCCCCCTGATCCAGCACGGACGGCAGACGACGAAGAGACCGAGGGCGAGGCGAGTGACGAGGGGACAGAGACTGCTGAAACGGAACGGCCCAAGGGCCTCTGGGGCGTCATGCAGCACGATGACGCCGGGCCGCTGGATGACGACGTGCAGCAGCCGCCCGAGTTGCCGGAGATGCCCGAGGCGGATCCGGTGGAGCTGGACGAGGCGACCGCAGAGGACGTTTCCGCAGAGGACGCAGAGGACGACTGGGACGAAGACGAGTCGGATGTCGGGGCGGCCGAGCCGGTTGGGGCGTCATCGAAGTCGTGCGGCATCAGCCTGGCGGCAGGGATCATCGCCACGCTGCTGGCCGGGCTGGGACTGGTGCCCCCTGTGATCTGGACCAGCCTGCCGGCTCTGTTGGCCGGGTTGGTGGCCGTCTACACCGGGCTGGTCGGGATCGGCGAAACGAGTTCGAAGGGGCTCGCAGGACGCGGCAAGGCGATGGTCGGGATTGCCCTGGGTACACTCGGCATGTTTCTCCCCCGCATGCTGCAGATGCTGTTCTAGCCCGTCTGCGGTGGACTGCGGTGGACTGCGAACGGGCTTGACCCGCTCGGCCAAAATCCACTAAAAGCCCGCCTCACTCAACGTCGTCGGCCGCCACTCTCGCCTCGACGCGCTCACTCAAAACTCTCCCGTCAAAACCTCATCGCGTGGTAGGACTGTGCCCATGTCTGTCAATTTGAGCCCCACACTCTGCGCCGTCGCATCGCTGTTGGCCCTCCTGGGCGGTGACGCTCATGCCCAGTTCCTACCCGGAGCCGGGCCGTGCTACTGCATCCGACCTGTCACTCAGACCTACTACCAGTCGATCCCGGTCACCGAGTACCGCCAGGTCACCGGGACCGTGCAGCGGCCGGTGATGGAAACCAAGTACGTCGATCAGCAGGTGACCGAGTACCGGCCTGTGACCGAGGTCAAGACGGTGCAGGTGCCCACGGTCAACTACCAGACGGTGACCAACTACCAGACCGTCCAGCAGCCGTCCGGGCAATGGGTCACCCGGTTCCGCCAGGTGCCACGCATCACGCCCTGCCAGTACGACAACCGCCCCGATCTGTTCGGGCTGATCAACCGCACCTCGTTTGCGATCCGGCAGGCTTTTACTCCCACGGTGATTGCCAGCCGAGAATACGTCGGCAGCATGATCACTCACCAGGTCCCCGTCACCCAGACGGTCGCCGTCCCGGGCACTCGCCAGGTCTCCTACAACGTCACCCGCATGGTCGCTCACACCTCGACCCGCAAGGTGGCCGTCAACTCGGTCCGCTACGTCACTCAGCAGGTGGCGATGCTGCAGCCGGTCACCGTGATGCGAAGCATCCCGGTCGGCACCCGCACCGTCTTCTCGTACTCTCCCTACGCCGCCGCGGCCACTCAGACCGTGCTGCTGCCCAGCCCCGCCGCGGCCACCTCGACCCGCTCGGCCCGCACACCCCGTCGCTTCGACGCGGGCGAAGCCAACTCCACCCGCTCGGCCTCCGGCGACAACCGCACGTCGCTGAACCGGCCCGCTGCAGGTCGGCCGCTTCCCACCGCCGCCGTGATGAACGGCTGGCGAACTCGTACGGCCAGCGGGCCCCGGCTGGTCGTCATCCGCTAACACACGGCCGCGGTGCACCTCGTGCAGGCACCGTTGCCCCCGGAACGCGCCGCCGGAGGTGAATCCACCAACCCGGCCGGCGTCAGACCCTCGCGAGGGTTGCACTTCCCCCCCCGCGGCACCGGCTTCATGCCGGTGCCCTTTTTTTGCGCCCGACCACGGCTGGCCCCTACTTCTTTTGCAGCCGGGCCCACTGGTCCCGCATGGTCACCGTGCGGTTGAAGATCAAGCCCTCCGAACCACTCTCCTGGTCGACGCAAAAATAACCCAGTCGCTCGAACTGGTACCGCTCACCGCTGGTCGCCTCGCCCAGGGATCTCTCGAGAAAACACTCGCCCAGGGTCTCCAGAGCGTTGGGGTTGAGGTGCCTGGTCCAGTCCTCGTCCCGGGCAATCACCGACGGATCGGGTTCGCTGAAGAGGTGATCGTAGAGCCGCACCTCGGCCGACACGGAGTGCTCGGCCGATACCCAGTGGATCGTCGACTTCACCTTCCGCCCATCCGGTGCCGATCCGCCTCGCGTGGCCGGATCGTAGCTGCATCGCAACTCGATCACCTCGCCCGACTCGTCGGTCACCGCCTCCTGGCAGGTCACGAAGAAGGCATAGCGAAAACGGACCTCGCGACCGGGGCCCAGGCGATAGAACTTTTTCGGAGGATCGAGCATGAAGTCATCACGCTCGATGTACAGCTCACGACTAAACGGCACGCTGCGGGTCCCCGCCGACTCGTCCTCCGGGTTGTTGATCGCCTCCAGCTCCTCCACCTCGCCCTCGGGGAAATTCTCGATCACCACCTTCAACGGCCGCAGCACGGCCATCCGACGAGGGGAAGTCTGGTTCAGTTCCTCGCGGAGACAATGCTCCAGCAACGCGATCTCGGTCACTCCGTCAAACTTGGTCACGCCAATCCGCTCGCAAAACGAACGGATCGCACCGGGCGTGTAACCCCGCCGCCTCAGGCCCCGGATCGTCGGCATCCTCGGGTCGTCCCAACCGGCGACCATTCCCTCGGTGACCATCTGCAGCAATCGCCGCTTGCTCATCACCGTGTGGGTCAGGTTCAGCCGTGCGAACTCGGTCTGCTCGGGAGCGTAAATCCCCAGCTGCTCGATGTACCAGTCGTAGAGCCTTCGGTTGTTTTCGAATTCGAGAGTGCAGATCGAATGAGTCACGCCCTCGATCGAATCCGACTGGCCATGAGTGAAATCGTACATCGGGTACAGGCACCACTCGTCTCCCTGTCGGTAATGGTCAACGTGCCGGATCCGGTACATGATCGGGTCGCGCATGATCAGGTGCGGCGAGGCCATGTCGATCTTCGCCCGCAGCACGTGCGCACCGTCGGCAAACTCGCCCTCACGCATCTTCGCAAACAGATCGCGATTCTCCTCGACAGCCCGATCCCGATTCGGACTCTCCACCCCCGGCTCCACCGACGTCCCACGATTCTGCCGGATCTCCTCGATCGTCTGGCTGTCGACATAGGCCCGGCCCGCTTCGATCAGCTGCACCGCCCAATCGTAGAGCTGCTCGAAGTAGTCCGAGGCATATCGCACCTCGCCGTGCCAACCGAAGCCCAGCCAGGTGATGTCCTGCTGGATCGCCTCCACATAATCAACGTCCTCCTTGGTCGGGTCCGTGTCGTCCATTCTCAGGTGACACTCCCCCGAGTACTCCTGGGCAATCCCGAAGTTCAGGCAAATCGACTTGGCGTGGCCGATGTGCAGGAACCCGTTGGGCTCGGGAGGAAATCTCGTTACCACCCGCCCGTCGAACTTGCCCGACGAGTTGTCGGACTCGACCTTCTGACGTACAAAGTCGACCGATCCTGCCTCGGCCCCGTCGCCATCGGGCTGGTCGCGTGATTCTCTTTTGTCTCGTTCATCTCGTTGATTCATGATCCCGTACCCTCGGACTCCGCCGGTGTCTCGCACAATTCCAGTGCCCGGTCAATTCTCCTCAACACGCTCTCGCGGCCCAGCAGCTGGAGTGCTTCGAACATGCCGACCCCGGCCGGTTTGCCGGTCACCGCGACGCGGACCGGGTGAATGATCTGGCCCAGCTTCAGGCCCTCCCGCTCGACCCAGCCCTTCATCAACTCCTCCAGCACCCCCGCCTCGAACGGCTCGACGCCGGCCAGCTCGCCGCGAAACGCACGCAGCCAACCCGACACCCCTTCCTTCCTCAACCGCTTGTTGACCGCCTTCTCGTCATAGGCCAGCTGGTCGTCTTCCACGAGGAATTCGTCGAATTGCAGCACGTCGCTGTACACCTTCAGTCTCTCACCCATCGCCTGCAACAGAGCCTCGACATGCCGACGGGTTTCTGGATCGGTCGTGTCCGAGACCAGGCCGGCCCGTTCGAGATAGCCCAGGCAGCGATCCAGCCGTTCGCGCACAGGAGACTCGCTCATCCAATGCCCCTGCAGGCTGGCCAGCTTGTCGGGGTCGAGTCCCGCGGGACTCTTGACCACCCGCTCGAGCGTGAAGGCCTCCACGATCGTCTCCCGTGACATCACCTCGGTCTTGTCGTCCAGCGACCAGCCCAGCCGCGACAACCCGTTGAAGACGGCCTCGGGCCGGTACCCCATCACCTCGTAGAACTCGACCATCACCGGGTCCGGCTGCTGGTCGTCTGCCAGCCCGATCCGCGGCATCACCCGTTCGGCCGACTCGAACATCCGCCGGAACTGGGGACTGTTGCGGTACTTCTCGAGCTTCCGCTTGCTCAGCTTCTCCTGAGTACCCGGTGCGGCGACGTAGGGGACGTGAGCAAACACGGGCAGCTCGTGGCCAAGCGCCTGGTGCAGCAGCACCTGGACGGGGGTATTCGAGAGATGTTCTTCGGCGCGGATCACGTGCGAAATCTGCATCGCGGCGTCGTCGACCACGGTGGCAAAGTTGTACAACGGGCTGCCATCGCCGCGCTGGATCACCGGGTCGGGGATCAGACCGGCGTCCCATTCGACCCGACCCCGCACGGCGTCCTCGATCACCACCGACTGGTCTCGAGGCACCTGGAAGCGGACCACGTGAGGCCGCTCGTCGGCGAGATAGGCGGCGATGGTGTCGGGATCGAGTTCCAGGGACGCTCGAGTGCCGACGAACGTCCGGCCCTCGGCCTCGGCCTGGGCCCGAGCCGCCTTGGTCTCTTCGGGAGTCTCGAAACAGCGATAGGCCAGGCCCGCTCCCAGCAAACACTCGGCCGCGGACCCGTACAGCTCGTCCCGCTGGCTCTGGAAATACGGCCCGAACTCGCCGCCCACCTCCGGACCCTCGTCCCAGTCCAACTCGAGCCACCGGAAGGCAGACAGGATCGGGGCCAGGGCCGCCTCGACGTTGCGCTCACGATCGGTGTCGTCGATCCGCAGCACGAAACTGCCGCCGTGATGACGCGCGAATAACCAGTTGAATAACGCCGTCCGCATCCCGCCAATGTGCATGTATCCGGTCGGGCTGGGAGCAAAACGGGTGCGGATCGCAGACATGAGTGGCTTCCAGCGGCGTCGGGTCAGATGAAACAGCCGTCGATCTTAGGCGAGGATTTCGGCAAGGGTCAATCGGTCAGACGCCGGAGTGTCCAGTGAGGCTGACCCGGGATCAACTCGATCCGACCCTGCCAACGAGACCCCTGGCAGGCCATCACGCCACCCTGCTGGGTCACCACGGCCGCTGCACCAGCCCCAGACCCTGCCGCAGACCCCGCCTCAAGCTCGTATTCCCCGGTGTCCCAGCCGGCGACCGAACCGCGGTCGCCACTGACCGGACCCTCGTAATCAAGATACTCGCGGCGGTGACCCGGCAGCGGCTCGGCCCGCCACTGCACTCCGCGGCCGGGGTCATCCAGGATCCGCCAGGTCGCCAGCGGACCCGCCTCGTCAAGCTCCAGCAGCAGGTCCCAGTGCAACACCGGCTGATCATGAGTCAGGATCGTGAATCGAGGCACGGGGAGTGGGAGGCCAGATGAGCGGGAAGGTGGAACACGATTTGCTCACCTCATACCATAGACTACCCCCGGCATGCGAACCGCCCGCCTCTCAACTCAATCACTCTCCTCTCGAGACCCTCCTCGCATGACCCCTCGTGAAGTCATTGCTCTGTGTCGAGAATACGAAATCCGGGCCGTCGACCTGCGGTTCATGGACTTTCCCGGCACCCAAAAGCACTTCACGATCCCCGTGGAGGCTTTGACCGAAGCGTCTTTCGAAGATGGGATGGGAATCAGCGGTTCCAGCCTGCAGGGATGGCAGGCGATCAACGAGAGCGACATCCTGGTCGTGCCTCAGCCGGAAACCGCCTTCGTCGACCCCTACCGGGCCGGCACGCTGGCGATCCTGGCCAATATCCAGGACCCGATCACTCGCGAGGATTATGCCAAGGATCCGCGCAATGTTGCCCGAAAAGCAGCACTCTACATGCAATCGCTGGGCCTGGCCGACCAGGCCCTGGTGGGACCTCGGATCGAGTTCTTTGTCTTCGACGAGGTGAATTTCGGGCAGAATGAGCACGAGGCGTTTTATCGAATCGAGAGTCGCGAGGGCCAATGGCAGTCGGGAGGGGACTCCACAGCAAGCCGCCAGGGGACCGGGATCAGGCACCGGCAGGGCTACCTGGCCGTCCCCCCGACCGACACGCTGCAAGAACTCAGGAACGAGATCCTGCAGTCGCTGACCGATTGCGGGATCGCCGTCAGTGGACACCACCACGCAATCGCCTCGGCCGGACAATGCAAGTTCGACCTCGCACCCGAACCCCTGGTCACCGCGGCCGATCAGCTGGTCCGGGCCCGCTACCTGATCAAGAACGCCGCGGCCAACGCCGGCCAGTCGGCCACCTTCATGCCCAAGCCGCTCTGGAACGACAACGGCTCGGGACTCCACCTCAACCTCTCGCTCTGGAAAGCCGGTGAACCGCTGTTCGCCGGGTCCGGCTACGGAGGACTCTCGCAAACCGCCATGCACGCCATGGGAGGCATCCTGGCTCACGCCCCGGCACTCGCGGCCTTCTGCTGCCCGACCACCAACAGCTACAAACGGCTCGTCGCCGGTTTCGACGCTCCGGTCAACCTCACCTACAGCTACCGAAATCGCTCGGCAGCCATCCGGATCCCGGTCCACGCCGTAAGACCCGAGAACAAGAGGTTCGAGTTCCGCTGCCCCGACTCGGCAGCCAACGCCTACCTGGGAACCGCCGCAGTGCTGATGGCCGCCCTGGACGGAATCCAGAACCAGATCGAGCCCGGACCACCCCTCGATAAAGACCTCTACGACCTCGAACCCGAAGAACTCGGCGAAGTGCCGCGAGTGCCCGGGTCGCTCGCCGAATCACTCAAGGCACTCAGCGACGACCAGGACTTCCTGCTCCGAGGTGATGTCTTCACCGAAGACGTGATCGATACCTGGACGTGGTACAAGACCAAGCACGAAGTCGAGGAGATCCGGCAACGGCCGCACCCGTTCGAATTCTCGATGTACTACGACGTCTGAGACAGACTGCCGGGCCGAGACTGCCTTCCTGTCGGCCTACTTCTTGTCCGCCTTCTTCTTGGCCTTCTGCTTGGCCTTCGGCTTCACGACCCGGGCGGTCTTGATGTAGTCCATCCGAGGGAACTCCTCCTTGAGGTACCTGTTGCCCTCGCTCTGGATCACGCCCTGCTGGGCCTTTTCGCCGTACTCGGCGTTGATCTTCTGCACCGTCTCGAAGCCCTCGACCACCTTCCCAAACGGCGTGAATCCCAGCTTGTCGAGGAAGGCGTTGTCCTTGAGATTGACGAACAACTGAGTGGTACGGGTGTTGGGTCCGGAAGTGGCAAACGTCAGGGTGCTCTTGAGATTGCTGTGACCGGCCGCGGGGTCGTCCTTCAAATTGGCCCGTCGCCAGCGACTCTGCACCTTCGGATCTCCGTTGATCCCGAACTGGACGACGAACTTGGGCACCACCCGAAAAAATCGGCACTCGTCGTAAAACCCACCGGTGACCGCCTCGTGGAACCGGTCGGCACCATTCGGCGACCACTTCCGAGTGACCTCGACGACGAAGTCGCCGCAGGAGGTCGTGAACTTCACCTTGTAGCTCTCGGGTCCCTTGGGCGGAGTCGGCTTGGGCGACGCCACCTTCCTGGCTGCCTTGTCCGCCGGCTTCTTCTCATCAGCGGCGCCCAGCACGGCAATCGCCAGCACCAGCACCGCCAGCCCACTCGTACACCGCAGCCACCCTGTCCACCCTGTCCACCCTGTCCACCCTGTCCGCCCGGTCATGCCAGATTCCTCCGCTTGATTGTCAGTTCGTCTTTTTCTCTGTTGCGTCCTTCGAGTCGCCCTCGGACGCGTTGATCGTGGCCGTCTTCACGTAATCGAGATTGGGGAATTCGCGTTCGAGATAGGCGTTGCCTTCGCTCTCGATGATCGGCTGCTGAGGCCTCTCGCGGTACTCCGACGTGATCTCCTCGACGAATTCCATTCCCGAGACGACTCGGGCAAACGGCGAAAAGCCCTGGGGATCCAGTGAACTCGAATTGTCCTTGAGGCTGATGAACAGCTGGGTGGTCCGAGAATTCGGCCCGGACGTGGCAAAGGTCAGCGTGCCACGCTTGTTGCTCTGGGTCACCGGATCGTCGGAGATCTTCTTGTTCCACTTCGCGTGCACCGCGGGGTCGCCGTTGATTCCGAACTGGACGACGAAATTCGGGACCACCCGGAAGAACCGGCAGCCGTCAAAAAATCCGTCCTCGACCAGCTCGCGGAACCGAGCGGCCCCCAGGGGAGCCCAGCCGGGCAGCACCTCGATCACGACATCGCCCTTGGTCGTTGCCAGGGTCACCTGGTAACTGCCCTCCCCGGCCTTGTCACCCGCACTCCTGACCTTCGGCGATTCCAACGCGTCTCCGGCACAACCGGCCAGCAGCAACCCCGCCGCGACCGACATCCACACCCTGCGATTCACCATCGACGTCACGCTCCCAACAGGATCAGGTACCACACGCTTTCTTTTAGACCAGCACGAGCAGCCATTCAATCGACCACCCGGGTTCCCTCGACCGACGTCCGCTCGGCAAATAGCTCCGAAAGCCGACGGGTCATCGGCCCGGGAGCCGACTCGTCCCCTCCACCGATCTGACGACCGTCCACCTCGACCACCGCCGCCAACTCGCCCATCGTTCCCGAACAGAACATCTCGTCGGCACGATACACGTCCGTCAGCGACAGGTCCGCCTCGCGGCAGACGATCTCGTTGGCACCGCACAACTCGAGCACCGTCGCACGGGTGATGCCCTCGGGGCAGGCCACCGCCCGACTGGTCAATACCGTGTCACCAGAGACCAGGAAGACGTGTGTCGCATTGGTTTCGGCGACGAAGCCGTTTGTATCGAGCATCAACGCGTCATCAACACCCGCGGCGTTCGCCTCGATCTTCGCCAGGATCGACTGCACCAGGTTGTTGCTGTGGATCTTCGGGTCCAGGCAGTCCGGCGGAAACCTTCGCACACTGCTCGTCACCAGCCTCACGCCCGACTTGTCGTAAACCGGCGACTTGTGCTCGGCCAGCACGATCAGAGTCGGTCCCGCCTGGTTGAGCCGAGGGTCCATGCCCGAGGTGATCTTGAGCCCTCTGGAGAGCGTCAGGCGAATGTGAACGCCGTCCCGCATCGAGTTCGCCTCGAGCGTTCGCGTGATCTCAGAGGTGATCTGCTCGTGACTGGGGATCACAGCGAACGCCATCGCCAGGGCCGAGCTGCGGAGCCGGTCGAGATGTTCGCTGAGCTTGAAGATGCGACCGTCGTAGAGCCTCAGGCCCTCCCACGCCCCGTCTCCCCCCTGCACCAGAGAATCGAACGGACTGATCCCCGCCTCGTCGCGGTGGACCATCCGCCCGTCGATGTTGATCAACAGGTCGCGGTTCTTTTCGTTGAAACTCTGCTGCATGTCTCTACACCAGCCTCCCGGCGTACAGCCGGTCATAACACGCCTGGCACTCATCGAGCAAACCGACGAGCTCATCGGGGACGCGGTCCGACTTGGGACGGTAGCCGTGAAACCCGGTGGAGCGTTCCACCTGGTCGTACCAGTGAGCGGCCCAGGCCCCGTCGCTGTCGCGGCGTCCCGAGGGCCAACTGAGCATCGACTCGCTGAACTCCACCCCGACCGCCTCGCACAACAATCCCAACACCCGCTCGGGGTTCTCCAGCACGTCGCGCGAATCCACGATCGGTGGCGGTGACCCCGTCCGCTGCTCTACCCGCTCGAAGACCTCCATCAACTGCGGAATCCCCAGGTCCTCCATCGCCGGGATGTCGTTCTTGACGATGTAGGACGTGATCATCTCCTGGGGATCCCGGATCAACAGGCAGTTGGTCAGCCCGTCGATCCAGTCGCGACCCATCTCCGGCAGCAGGTGATGAGCCATCTGCTTCTGGTAGAAGACCGCCGCACCGCCGGGTGCACCCCCGGTCAACCACTCGGCCGCCAAAGCCCAGTCGGTCTCACCCGCCGCAATCACCTCCGCCGCCATCGGGTGGTCCTTGCCGGTGCTGGCGAGGTAATGAGCATAAAGCGGTTCGTCGACAACGAACGTGTCGGACCGGTTCTCCCAGGCTCGCATCAGGGCGGTCGAGATGTTGCGAGGCCCCGACCACATGGCCAGGCGGAGTACGTCGGACGATCCGCGTTCAGTCGGCGAGTTCATCGGGCCACCTCTGCCAGCAGCTCGGGGAGCCGGTCCGAGAGATCGGGCATACCGCCGGGTCGCGAGGCGACCAGGGCTCCGACCCGGTTGGCCAGCTGGGCCGAATCGGCCAACGGCCAGCCCTCGCCCAGAGACCAGATCATCGCCGCGGTGAACGAATCACCGGCCCCGACCGTATCGGCCACTTCCACTTCAACCCCCTCGCACTCGATCAACTCGTCTCCACCCCGCAACAGGCAACCGGACTCGCCCCGAGTGACCCAGACCCCCTCGAGCCGATACCGGTCCTGCAGAAACGCCGTGATCTCCGACGGATCGGATCCGGGCCAATCCAGGCCGGCGGTGAGCACCTCGAGTTCCTCGTCGTTGAGCTTCACGATGTCGGCGGTTTCGAGCGACGCTTCGACCGTGGACAGCTCCCACGACGCCTTCCTCAGGTTGATGTCGTAGACCTTCAAGGCCCCGTCAGGCAGTGCCGCCAGGCAGGCGGCGATCGTCGATCGCGACCCGGGCTGCCGCTGGGCGATCGTCCCGAAACAGACCGCCGACACGCCGCCAAACAGATCCGCCAGCGAATCGGTCCACTCCAGGAAGTCCCAGGCCACCGGTTCGTGGATCGTGTAGTCGGGCTGGCCGTTTGGGTCGGTCGTGATGCTGACCGTGCCCGTCGGCTGACTCGCGTCTCGCTGGACGTATGCGGACTCGAGCCCCTGGCCATCGAGGAACTCGAGCAGGGCGTCGCCCAGAGCATCGCTGCCGACCCGGGACACGACCAGGCCTCGAGCTCCCATCTGGTTGGCGTGCCAGGCGAAGTTCGCCGGAGCACCACCCGGGCGACGCTCGTCGGGGAACACGTCCCAGAGCAACTCGCCCAGGCCGACAATCGTCGGCCTCGAAATTTCGGGGTCAGTCGCCGTCGTCACGCGAAAAACACTCCTGTTCGAAACGGGTGCGGCTCGATGATGGTGACCCCCCAACCCTCCACCAGATCCCACCGGATCGCACCGTATCGAATAACCCGGCCAGGACTCGAACCTGGAATGGCAGGACCAAAACCTGCTGTGTTACCTATTACACCACCGGGTTGAACTGCCGCGAGAGAATCTCCTGCCCGCGGGGTACGCGAAAAAGAGTCCGGACAGAGGGTCCTTGGGCATGACGTCCCGGGGTCGAAAGTCCGGCTAGTCGTTGCGAAGCCTGAGCTCGAGTTCGTCGAGCTTCTTGCGGATTTCGTTGAGCGAGGTGACTCCGAAGTTCTTGCTCGAAAGCAACTCGTCGGGCGTCCGCCGCACCAGCTCGCCCAGTTGAGTGATCCCCAGCCGAGCCATGCACTTGCGGGCCCGGACCGAGAGATTGAGGTCGGCGACGGGCTTCTCGATCATCGCCCGCTCCTCGGGCGACAGGTCCGTCGGAGTCAACACCGGCTCCAACTCCTGCTCCCTGTTGATGTTCTCCCCGATCGACAACCCGTGCATCGTCAGCAATTCGCGGATCTCAACCAGCGACGTCTCGCCAAAGTTCTTCCCCGAAAGCAACTCCATCTCGGTCACGCGGGTCAGGTCGCCCAACGACTTGACTCCGATCCCGTCGAGACAGTTGCGGCTGCGGACAGTCAGCTCGAAGTCCGTCACCGGACGACTCAGCAACTGCTGCATCCGGGTCTCTTCCTTCGCCAGATCCTCGTCGTAGTACATGTCCGCGGTCGCCTCGATGTCCTTGAGGTACAACCGGGCACGGGAATGGTTGGGGTCGGTGGCCAGCACGCGGCGGAAACAGAACTCGGCCGCCGAGTAGTTCTCGCTGTCCTCGTACAGCAGCCCGAGATTCAACAGGGCGCCGAGGAACTGGGGGGGGCGTGAGAGCGACTGTTCATAAAGCCTGATGGCCTCCTCGTCGTTGCCGTGGCGAGCGTTTTCCAGGGCGAGATGGAACAGCGCACGACTGTGGTGCGGGTCCATGTCAATCGCACGCTCGAACGACTCGACCGCAGCAGCCGTGTTGCACTGGTCGGCCAGGATGCAGCCCATCTGGTACGAGTACTCGGCTCGCGCCGTGGACCCCTTGGGAGCCGCCTTCATCTCGGCCTCGGCGTCGGCCAAACGACCGTCGGAACGGATCGTGCCCACCCGTCGCAAGGCACACTCGACCTCGTCGTATCCCGCCGCAGCCGCCTGCTGAAACCTCGATCCAGCAGCCTCGTTCTCGCCCAATGAAACCAACGCACACGCGTCGTGGAAGACTCCCACACCATCACCGGTCAAATCGCCCAGCAGCGCGTGGGCGTCGGCGTGACGGCCCAGCAGATGAAGGCCGATGCCTGCACGGATCGACAACTGGCCGCCGCCGCCCTCAGACTCCTCGACCAACGAATTAACTTCCTGGCGGACCTCGGTGATCTGCGGACCCGCAACCGCCGCGCACAGCGTTTTGACCTCGTCTGTACCAAACGAAGGACTGGTGCGCAACAAACCACGAATATCAATCGGTTCAGCCAATTTCACAGTCGAGACTCCTACGTCGAGTCGCCGGGAGGGGCCGGATGGGGGCAGGGACTGGCAGAGGGGGCCGGGGCGAGTATTCCGCCGCAGCGCGGTGCCGCCGGCCGCATCGTGCCAGTATAATGACCGCCCGCTGGCTTGCAACACGCCTCGCACCCCCAGTGACCGACCCGCACATGACCCCATGTACCAACCCGAGCCGTTTCCCAGGCACCGGAACTGACGCACGCCGGATTCTCGGGCTCGGTCTGACACTGCTCGCCGCAGGGCTGATCGCGGCCGAGACGGCCAAAAGCTCGGATCACAGCGACAAGCAAGCCAGCCGAGAGACCATAAAACAGGAGCCGCAGGACTCCTGGTGGGCCTTTCAACCTCTGGTGAGACCAACCGTACCCACAATTCCCGGTCCCGCCGCCGCAGATGTCGCATCGCCCATCGATGCCTTCCTGCTCGAAGCACTCCAACGCCACCAGCAACGCTTCGCACCGATCGCCAGCACCACAACCCGACTCAGACGGGCCACCTTCGATCTGCTCGGGCTACCACCGCAGCCACCGCAGCCCACCACCTCCCACGACGTTCCACCCCAAGAGTGGTCACGCAGCGTCGAGGCCCTGCTGGGCAGCCCGCATTACGGCGAGGCCCAGGCCCGAGACTGGCTCGACCTGGTCCGCTACTCCGAAACCGACGGCTTCAAGACCGACGCACTCAGGCCCCAGGCCTACCGGTACCGCGACTACGTCATCCGGGCCTTCAACCAGGATCGAGCCTACTCGAGATTCGTGCAGGAACAGCTGGCCGGTGATGAGCTGTTCCCCGAGGACCCCCAGGCGATCATTGCGACGGGGTTCAACCGAATGTGGCCCGACGAAAGCAATGCCTCCAACATCCTGCTCGCCCGGCAGGACGCCCTCAACGACCTCACCGCCAACGTCGGCAACGTCTTCCTGGGACTCTCGATGGGCTGTGCCCAGTGTCACGACCACAAGTTCGACCCGATCCTCCAGTCTGACTTCTACCGCCTGCAGGCCTACTTCGCCGGCATCGTGCTGGCCGACATCGTCCCGCTGGGCACACCCGAACAGCTCGAGGCCTACCAGCGGGCGATGAACGGCTGGTTGTCCCGGACCCGGCCTCTGAGAAGTGAGTTGACGGCGATCGAGCACACCGGGCTGGCCAAGGCGTTTGCCCTCAAACGTCGCAAGTTCCCCCGGGTGGTGCTCGATGCCGTCGACACCCCCAGCGAAGAACGATCGGCCCGACAGCACCAGCTGGCGTTTTGGACCGAGAGACAATTGCCGGTCGACGAAAAGAAGCTCGCCGCGGCACTCAGCGAAACCGACCGCAAGCGGCGGGGCACCTTGAAAAAGCAACTCGCCGAACTGCACCGCCAGAAGCCTCAACCACCAAGCCAGCTCCAGGCCATGGCCACTCTCGAAGTCGCCTCGGGGCCGGCCTCGACCTTCGTGCTGGGTGGAGGCAATTACGAGGTTCCGCTCGAGGAAGTCTCACCCGGACCCCCCTCGGTTCTGGAACACTCCACCATCACCCCCGCCGACGTCCCCACCCGGCGTCCCGGCAGTTCCGGACGCCGAGCCTCGTTGGCTCGCTGGCTGACCGCCGACGATCACCCGCTGACCGCCCGCGTGATGGTCAACCGCATCTGGCAGGGACACTTCGGCGAAGGACTGATCGCCAACGCCC
>Ga0310120_10002142_pt1 | contig 14590 bp, 14 predicted proteins | sample CB27_AW_983_MG_FD_203506 | JGI IMG/M metagenome (GOLD analysis project Ga0310120, IMG submission 203506) | Marine microbial communities from Western Arctic Ocean, Canada - CB27_AW_983 | ecosystem: Environmental > Aquatic > Marine > Oceanic | place: Canada: Western Arctic Ocean | collected...
CATCGTTTCGCATGTTCATGGGACCCTGCGAGAGGGTCTCGATTGGCTCGATGTTCTTCGGGCGACGTTTCCTGCGGGCACGCTTTCGGGAGCCCCCAAGGTTCGAGCCATGGAGATCATCGATGAACTCGAGACGGTTCGGCGAAGCTTCTTCGGTGGCTGCGCAGGCTATCTCGACTACTCGGGCAATATGGACATGGCCATCACGATCCGAACGATGGTCGCCAAGGACGGAAAGCTCACGCTGGAGGCCGGTGCCGGCATCGTCGCCGATTCCGATCCGAAATATGAGTTCGACGAATGTGTGAACAAGGCACGCGCTGTCTTGACCGCGATCGATCTCGCGCGAGAGGGCATGGACTGAGATGGCCGCGTCGACGGTGCACCTGCTGATGATCGATAACTACGACTCGTTCACCTACAACCTCGTGCAATACCTCGGGGAGTTGGGTGCCGAGGTCGATGTCGTCCGAAACGACGATGTCGATGTCGACGAGCTGATGGCTCGAGGTGGCGACGGACTCGTGGTCTCGCCCGGGCCGGGAACGCCCGATGACGCCGGAATATCGGTCGAGGCTGTCTCGAGTTTTGGGTCGGCGGAGATACCCGTCTTCGGAGTCTGCCTCGGGCTGCAATCGATCGGAGTGGCGTTCGGCGGCGAAGTCGTTCGCGCGCAATCCATCATGCACGGAAAAATCTCGACCATCGGCCATGACGGGCGGGGTGTCTTCAAGGGCTTGCCCGCACGTTTCGAAGCGACGCGATATCACTCGCTGGTTCTCGAAGAGTCTACGATCCCAGATGTCCTCGAGGTGACGGCCCGGACCGACGATCGCGAGATCATGGGTGTGCGCCATCGTTCACTGCCGATCGAAGGCGTTCAATTCCATCCAGAGTCGATCATGACGGATGAGGGGAAGGCGCTGCTCGGCAATTTCGTCGCTCTGTGTCGCGCGCCACGCGGCAAGGATGGATCGACGGAATGAGTGACCTGCAGACAGCGATTTCGGATTTGGTTGAGGGTCGGTCTCTGTCTCCTGAACGACTCACGGCGGCGGTTGCGGAGATGATGGATGGCAAAGCGGCCCCGGCGACGTTGGGCGGCTTGCTCGTGGGGATGCGAGTGCGGGGCGAGACGGTGGAGGAGATTGTGGCCTTCGCGAGGGCCTTGCGGGCGCGCGCCACGACGGCCACCGTGCGCGATCCGCGCACCCTCGATACTTGCGGAACCGGGGGTTCCGGAGTCGATACTTTCAATATTTCAACGACGGCTGCCTTCGTCGTCGCTGGCGCCGGAGTCTCGGTCGCTAAACACGGGAATCGTGCCGCGTCGAGTCGCACGGGAAGTTTCGACGTCTTCGAGGCCCTGGGCATCCGAATCGATCTTCCGATCCCGGTTTGCGCCGAGATCCTCGACGAGATCGGCATCGCTCCTTTCTTTGCGCGAACGGCCCATCCCGCATTCAAGCACCTCGCCCAGGTGCGCGCCGATCTAGGCGTTCGTACGTTGTTGAATTGTCTGGGTCCCCTGCTTTCGCCGGTGGGCGCGCGCTACCAGGTCGTGGGCGTATACGACCAGAGATTGGTCGAGCCCATGGCGGGTGCTCTGCTGGCACTCGGAGCGGAGCGAGCGCTCGTCGTGCATGGTGATGATGGCCTCGACGAGTTGACGACGACGGATGGGAATCACGCCGCGTTGGTTTCGGCAGGGAAGGTCGAGGCCATGACGATCGACCCGCTGGAGCTCGGTCTCGGGAAGGCCAGCCTGGCTGTGCTCGGCGGCGGAAGTGCCAGCGAGAATGCAGACATGATTCGGCAGATCCTGGCTGGCGAGAAGGGGCCCAGACGGGACATCGTCTTGCTCAACGCCGCGGCTGCACTCTGGGTCGCCGAGGCGGTTCCGACGCTCGCGGATGGACTCGCGCGAGCCGCGAAGAGTATCGACGAAGGGGCCGCGCAGACCAAGCTCGATGCGCTCTGCGACGCGACGTCGCGGGCTGCTTCAGGAAGACAGCGGACCGCATGACGATCCTCGACGAAATTCTGGATCGCAAGCGGCTCGAGGTGGCGGAGGCAAAGAGTTGCCAGGATGTGAATCACCTCCGGCAAAGGGCAAAAGAATGTTCGCGAAAGCCGATCGGATTTCGCGAGGCAATTCGCGTGATCGAGGGCGTCGCGGTGATCGCGGAGGTCAAACGGCGCTCGCCTAGCAAGGGTCTGATTCGTGAGGACTTCGATGCAGTCGCGATTGCGAAAAGTTATGCGACGGCGGGTGCTGCATGCGTTTCCGTTTTGACTGACGAGCATTTCTTTGGCGGATCCCTCGACGATCTCACTCGGATTCGTGAAGCCATCACGATCCCGATCCTTCGCAAGGATTTCGTGGTCGACAGAATCCAGATCGACGAGGCTCGCCTCGCTGGCGCGGATGCGATTCTGCTGATTGTCGCCGCTCTGGATTCGGACTCGCTGAACGATCTTCACGATCATGCGTTGGCCCTGGGTCTGGATGTTCTGGTGGAAGTCCATGACGACGATGAGTTGGACTGTGCCCTGGCGATGGGAGCCCGGCTCATTGGCGTCAATAATCGCGATCTGCGCACGTTCGACGTGGACCTTGGAATCACTGAGCGCCTTGCGGCTCGAATCAACGATTCCGAAGTTGTCTTGATCGCGGAAAGTGGAATCGGCAGCCCGAAGGACGTCGCGCGACTCGAGCGCGCGGGTGCCATGGGGTTTTTGGTGGGAGAATCATTGATGCGTCAGCCCGATCCGGGCGAGGCGCTGCAATCGTTGCGGAGGCCGTTGTGACTGGAAGTGTACGAATCAAGATCTGTGGAGTGCGGACGGCGGAGGATGCCTTGGCCGCAGTCGAAGCGGGTGCGGACCTCATCGGCATCAATTTCGTTGCTGGTTCTCCCCGCGAAGTCGATGCCAAGCAGGCTCTCGAGATCTGTGAAGCGCTCGAAGACCACGACGTGGAACGCGTCGCGCTCTTTCGAGACGCGCACTGGGATGACATCGACGGAATTCTGCGCCGCGTTCCCTTCGAGCGCGTGCAATTCCATGGATCGGAAACAGAGGAGGAGATCGAGGCGATCGATCTCCCGACGATCAAAGCCATTCGCGGCGCTGATCAGGAGGCGGCGGACACCTATCCCGGTTCGATTCTCCTGCTCGATCATCCGCATCAGGGTGGGGGTCAGGGGCAGTCCTGGGATTGGCGGGAAGCCGAGGACATGATCGCGCATGGACTCGATGTGATCATCGCCGGTGGACTCACGCCTGAAAACGTGGCGGATGCGCTCGCGGAAGTCGGCGAAATTCCGCCGTGGGGCGTTGATGTCGCGACTGGCGTCGAGGGGGAGGGTCATCGAAAGGATCCCGCGAAAATGCGCGCCTTCGTAGAAGCCGTTCGCCAGCGCGAAGAGTTGGTCGAGGCCGAAAAGGAATCCGGAGAGCCCTCTTGAAGAGCCAGCCCGACGAGCATGGCATGTTCGGTCAATATGGCGGGCGGTTCGTGCCCGAGATGTTGATCAGTGCCCTCGACGAACTCGTCGAAGAATCGGCGAAGATTTTTGCTGACCCGAAGTACCAGGCCGAACTCGATGACCTGCTGACGAACTATGCCGGTCGACCGACTCCGCTGACTCTCGCAGCCCGGCTGACGGAATTGGTGGGCGGAGCTCGCATCTATCTGAAGCGGGAGGATCTTGCCCATACCGGCGCTCACAAAGTGAACAACGTTCTCGGGCAGGCATTGCTTGCTCGCTATATGGGGAAGAAGCGGCTGATTGCCGAGACCGGCGCCGGTCAGCACGGAGTCGCTGCGGCCACGGCGGCCGCACTTCTCGACCTCGAGTGCGAGGTTTATATGGGTGCCGAAGACATGCGTCGTCAGGCGCTGAACGTCTTTCGGATGGAACTGCTCGGCGCAAAGTGTATTCCCGTCGAGTCCGGGTCCCAGACGCTGAAGGACGCCATCAACGAGGCCATGCGCGATTGGGTGACCAACGTCGAGACGACCTACTACTGCATCGGATCAGTCATGGGTCCGCATCCCTATCCGACGATGGTTCGAGACTTTCAGCGCGTGATCGGAGTCGAAGCGCGCGAGCAGATCCTCGCTGTCGAGGGCCGACTCCCGGATGCCCTCGTCGCGTGTGTGGGCGGCGGGTCGAACGCGATCGGACTCTTTCATCCATTCATCGAGGATGACGGTGTGCGCATGATCGGGGTGGAGCCCGGAGGAGAAGGCCTGCAATCGGGTCGGCACGGCGCGACGATCACGACCGGGGTTCCCGGGATCTTCCATGGCAAGCGGACTCTCGTGCTGTCCGATGACGATGGTCAGATCTTTCCGGCGCATTCGATTTCCGCCGGTCTCGACTATCCGGGTGTGGGGCCGGAACACGCTTATCTCAAGGACATCGGCCGCGCGCAATACGAGGTCGCGACGGACGAAGAAGCCCTTGAGGCTTTCCAGCTGCTCTCGCGCTGTGAGGGGATCATTCCCGCGCTCGAAAGTTCCCACGCTCTGGCCCATGTACAGAAATTGGCGAAGACGATGTCCGCCGAGGAGATCATCATCGTGAACCTGTCTGGGCGCGGGGACAAGGATGTCGACGAAGTGCGTTCCGTTCTCGAATCGCGGCGTCGGGAGTCCCATTGATGGCGGCCGCAGGCGGTCGGATTGACGCTTGCTTTCGTACGCTTCGAGAGAGAGGCGAGAAGGCGCTGATTCCGTTCTTGACGGCGGGAGACCCGGATCTCGAAACGACCGAAGCCCTGGTGCTGGCGATGGCGGAGGCGGGTGCTGACATCATCGAGTTGGGAATTCCTTTTTCCGACCCGATGGCAGAGGGCCCGACGATTCAGCGCTCGAGTGCGCGATCACTCGCAGGGGGAACCAATCTCCGCTCGATTCTCGAATTGGTCGGCCGCCTGCGAGGGCGTCTCGATCAACCCCTCGTGCTGATGGGCTATGCCAATCCCCTGCATGCGATGGGCGCTGAGAATTTCGCGAAGACAGCCAGCGATGTGGGAGTCGATGGCGTGATCATTCCGGACCTGACGCCCGAAGACGGCAAGCCGTATCTCGATCCGATCCGCGAAGTCGGCATCGATACGATCCTGCTCGCGGCGCCGACCACGCGTCGCGATCGACTCGAGATGCTCGCGAACACGACACAGGGATTTCTCTACTACGTGTCCGTGCAAGGAGTTACCGGCGCACGTGCCAAGCTCGGCGCCGGCATCGAGGAAAACGTACGTTTAGCGCAATCGCTCGGCCCGGCGCCGGTCTGCGTGGGGTACGGAGTGACGACGCCCGAGCATTGCGAGGAAATTGGAGCCTTTGCGGACGGCGTGGTCGTGGGTAGCGCGATCGTCGACCGGATCGAGGCTGCGTCCAGGAGCGTCCGCGATGCGGAGGGAGCCAAAAGCATTGCCGTCGAGGACGTCGGCGAGTTCATTCGGGCGCTGAAGAAGCCTCTCCGTCGCTGACCCCAGCGCTCTGCTCGCCACCGAGCCTTCCCTTCGTCAACTCGCGAACCAATTCGACGACTTGAAGATGCGTTTCATCGATCGAGCCAGAATTGTCGATTACGTAGTCCGCCATGTCACGTTTTTCATCGATCGGGAGCTGGGCCTCTACGCGTCGTTCGGCTTCTTCGACGTCGCAGGCGTCGCGTTTGCGGGTTCGTTCGATCTGGATCTCACGACTCGCCCAGACGCAGAGCGTCGCATCGAACTTCATGACCGCGCCGCTACCTCGTCCGCTCGCACGGCCCTCAAAGAGCAGGGGAATGTCGAGCACCACCAGCGGGGCCTCTTCGAGCAGCGCGTTCTTCGCACGTCGCGCCATTTCGGCGATGACCGGGGGGTGCGTGATCTTGCCAAGTTTCACGCGGGCCTCTTCGTCTCGGAAGACGATCGCGCCTAGTGCCTCTCGGTCGAGCGATCCATCGTCAGCGAGAATGTCGTCGCCGAAGGCGGCCGCGATTTCGGCGAGCACCGGTTGGCCTACGGCCTGTTGTTCATGAACGATGGCGTCGGCGTCGATCGTGATCGCGCCGAGTTCGGCGAGCATGTCGGTGACCGTGCTCTTTCCCGTTCCGATTCCGCCGGAGAGTCCCAGAATGCATGTCATGGACAGAGCATCGCTCGTGCAGACCGTTCGCTCAAGCGTCTCTTGAACCGTCGGCGCTCGCGATGATCACGCAATTCTTGCCCGCCGCCTTCGCCTTGTAGAGCGCGCGATCCGCCTCACCGAAGAACTCTCGACGATTGCCCTCGAAAACCGCAACGCCGACCGAGATCGTGATTTCGATTGGCTTCATGCTGTCGCCGATGATCAGGCGAGTCGACTCAACCGTTATGCGGATCTTTTCCGCCAGATGGACGGCGCCGGCGAGGTCGGTATTCGGCATCAGGACCACGAATTCTTCTCCGCCGTAGCGGGCGATCAGGTCCGACTCCCGTGCCGAATCGGTCATGATCGAAGCCAGACTCATCAACACTTCATCTCCGGCGGTGTGCCCGTGCGTGTCGTTGAGGAGCTTGAAGTCGTCGATGTCGAGCAAGAGGAGCGCGAGGGGAGCCTCGGTTCGGCCAACTCGTTTGATCTCGCGCGTGAGATGATCCTGGAAATAGCGATGGTTGTGGAGTTTCGTGAGGCCGTCTGTAATCGAGAGCTGGGAGAGGATCTCATTCGCTTGCTGAAGCTCTTCGTTCTTTTCGGCCAGGCGCCCGCGATCGTGTTCGATCTCGAGTTGACTGCTCCTGAGTTTCCTCATCATGTCATTGAAGGTCTTCGTCAGCAGTCCGAGTTCGTCATGGCTATTGGCCGGCGACGGGATCTGGTAATGGGTGTGACCTTGGCTGATCTTCTGAGCCCCCATCGACAACGCTTCGATCGGTTCGATGATCGCCCGTGTGATCTTGTAGGCGAGGACGCTGAAGAGCAGGATGATGCAGACGTCGACGATGAAGATCTGACTCGAGATCGTGACGGCGGACGCAAACGCATTGATGTATTCGGTTTCGACCGCGAGAACCCATTCGGTTCCCTGCAGACGAGCCAGCACCGCGACCATTCGAATGCCGTCACGGCTTTCGTATTCGGTCAGCTCGCGCGCTCGCAGCATCTCCAGACCCGAGAGGGGGAGTCGGTCGCCTAGCCGGAAGTGACCGCGGACGCCGGCAGCCGCGAGGATGATTCCGTTGCCATCGGTCAGGAGCACTCGCATTCCGGCGAGCGCGGAGTGAACGGCTTCGAAAGCGAGCAACACGTCCACTTCCGAGACGCATGGAGACCGGTCGACCGGCTGATCGGCTTCGGCCGCTTCGTCGACCTGAACGTCGCAACTCGGCGTCGAGCGCTCCTGCCAGTCAGGTCCTAGCACTCGTCCAAGATCTGCGGTCTGCTCCGCGATCAGCGCGAATCCGCGTTCTTCCATTCGTGAGCGCACATCGCCGCGGATTGCTCCGATCGCCAACCAGCTCACCAGACCGGCGGTAAGCAGCGTCGAAACGAAAACGCAGAGGATGATCCGAGTCGACACGCTCCGGATCGGAGCATGGCGACGGACTTTCTGCGCGGGGTCGAGCGAGTTGGACGTGGACCGGTTCATTCCGCCTCGAAGTGGAGGTTGCGGCCTACGTATCGACCAGGAGGGCGCGCCGCTTGACCCGGAAGAAAGGCAAATTTACGAGTAAATGCAGGAACTTAGAAAGCACTTGCGATAACTTTGGGGTTCGGGGAATCGGCCTGAAGGCGAATTGCGGTAAGCCCTTGCTTTTAGAGGGGAATCGGAATTTTCACGTTTGCGGCCCCGCATTTCGTCCGATATGATGCGCCTGCAAATTCAGGGGGTTAGCCGCTTTTCCCTCCGATTTCGAGTCGTCCGCGCAACCGAATCTAGATTCCTCCGCGTTGAGTCGTCCGAATCGCTCGAAAGCCGAGCGTGTTTGGTGCGACCGGACTTTGCCGCTCGCACGCGAAAGTGTAGGCGCGAGAGATCAGCCGCGATGTCGAAAGATGCGAAAACCGACGACACCACGCGCTCCGGTGGATCGAATGACTCCAGCGCATCCGGTGACTCCGAAAGCGCGGGCATCGCGAGCGAACTCGATGCACTGCGCGGCGCGATTGATGCGATCGACGCGGAAATTCTCGGCTGTTTGAACCGCCGCGCCAGCCGCGTGCAGCGCGTTGGCGATCTGAAGCAAGGGGGCCTTCGCGGTCCAATCTACGTGGCGGCCCGCGAGCGAGACCTCGTTCGCGAATTGGTCGAGGCCAACCAGGGGCCATTCCCGAACGCGGGGATTCCGCATGTCTTTCGCGAGATCATCTCGGCCACGCGATCTCTCGAGGAGCGCGTCCGAGTCGCCTTCCTCGGGCCGGACGGCACGTTTTCCCATCAGGCGGCCAGTCGCCAATTCGGGGCGCAAGTCGACTTCGTTCCCGTCACGACCATGCGCGACGTATTCACGATGACAGAGAGAGGGGACACCCATTTCGGCGTCGTCGCTGTCGAGAACACCATCGAAGGTCCAATTTCGGCGACCTTTGACGCGCTCGTCGAAACAGACGTGACGATCTGCAGCGAGATCAAGCTCGAGATCTCTCAGCATCTGATGTCACGAACCGGAAAGATCGAAGACATCCAGAAGGTCGCCTCGCATCCCCAACCCTTGGCGCAATGTCGTGGTTGGCTGCAGGCGAATCTTCATGGCATCGAATTGGTCGAAACGACCAGTACGGCCGCAGCGGCGCAATTGGCGCACGCCGACGAGAAGGTCGCGTCGATCGGCTCCGAGGTCACGGCCGAGGTCTACCATCTGCTTGCGATCGCGTCCGGCATCGAAGACCACCGCGGCAACACCACGCGATTTCTCGTTGTCGGTCGGGAAACGCCGGCGCCCTCCGGGCGAGATCTGACGAGTGCGATCTTCACGGTTCGTCGCGATCAGTCCGGTGCGTTGCATGATTTGCTCGGACCCTTCGCGAAGCATGGCGTGAACCTGACGGCGGTCCAATCGCGGCCGATGAAGGGCAAGCATTGGGAATACAACTTCATCGTCGACCTCGAAGGACATCAGGACGAGCCGGCCGTTCGGCAGGCGCTTGCGGAGGCGGCCGAGGTGGCGGCTTCGCACAAGATCCTGGGATCGTTTCCGCGCGCGCTGGACGTTGTGGACTCCAGTGAGTCGGGGGTCGCCTCATGAGCCTGGTCGATCTGATCAAGCCGCATATCCGCAACCTCGCCCCTTATCAGCCGGGCAAGCCGATGGAACAGCTCGAGCGCGAGCTCGGGATTCGATCCTCGATCAAGCTAGCGTCGAACGAAAATCCGCTGGGGCCGTCGCCCAAGGCCGTCGAAGCGATTCGCGACGCGGTCGGCGAGATTCATCGTTACCCAGACGGAGCGAGTTTTTCTCTGCGGGTCACGCTTGCCGAGCGTCTCGGTGTCGCAGAGAATCAACTCGTCTTTGGATGCGGGGGGGATGAAATCCTCGAATTGGTGGCAAAGACGCTGATTGGTGCTGGCGATGAGGTCGTCTATGCCTGGCCGTCTTTTGCCATGTATCCGATTGTCGTTCAAGGAGCTGGCGCGAAGGCGATTCAAGTTCCGCTGACTTCCGATTTCGTCCACGATCTCGACGCGATGCTCGCCGCGGTGACCGACAAGACGCGTTACGTGATGGTCTGCAATCCGAACAATCCGACCGGAACCAGCGTAGGGGCCGCCGACTTCGACCGCTTCGTGCAGGCTCTGCCGGAAGACGTCGTGCTCATTGTCGACGAAGCCTATTTCGAGTTCGTTCGGCGCACTGATTTTCCAGACGTCATCGCCCTGACGGCGACGCGACCGGGAACGCTCGTGCTTCGGACCTTCTCGAAGATTTACGGCCTGGCGGGAATGCGGATCGGCTACGGAATCTGCGATGCCGAATTCGCGAGTTATCTCGAACGCGCGCGACATCCGTTCAATGTGAATCGGCTCGCCGAGGTGGCGGCACTGGCCGCACTCGACGATCAAGAACATGTTCGTCGAACCCTCGAGGTCAACGCGACGGGTGTTGCCTACTTGACTTCCGAGCTCGGCCGTTTAGGGATCGAGACCTGGCCGACCGATGCCAATTACATTTTGGCGAAGACCGGAGAAGAGATCGTCGATGGCCTGTTGGCGAAAGGCGTGATCGTCAGGCCAATGGGCGGTTTCGGGTTGACTGAACACGTGCGGATTTCAATCGGACTGCCCGAAGAGAACGAGCGACTAGTCAAGGCGATTTCCGAAATTCGAAGTGCGGGGGGGAGCGATTCATGAACCCGCCTCGCTTCGAGAAGCTTGCCGTGCTTGGACTCGGACTGCTGGGTGGATCGGTCGCGGCAGCGGCCAAGGAGCGCGGTCTAGCGAACGAAGTCGTCGGGGCCGCTCGTCGCCAGGGTCCCCTGGATCGAGCTCTCGAGGCCGGAATCGTCGACGCCATCGCTTCGCCGAAGGAAGCCGTGATCGGAGCCGATTTCGTTGTCTTGGGGACTCCAGTCGGGACCATGTCATCCGTCCTGGCGGACGTGGCTGCGAATCTCGAACACGGCTGTATCGTGACCGATGTGGGCAGCGTCAAGGGCACCGTCGTCGACCTGCTTCCCGGGCTGCTCCCGGAAGGTGTTCGATTCGTCGGATCACACCCGATGGCGGGCAGCCATCTTCGTGGACCCGATCATGCACGAGCCGATCTTTTCGAAGGCGCTTCATGTGTCGTGACCCCGCGCGAGGTGGAATCTGAAGTCGACAACGAGCTTGCGACGCGTCGGGTCGAGGTTTTCTGGCAAGACCTGGGGGCACGCGTTACCCGGCGAACACCGGCGGCCCATGACGTAGACGTCGCCTGGGTGAGTCACCTGCCTCATCTGCTTTCCTTCGCGTTTGCCGAGTCGCTTCGTGCAGCCCCTCAGGACGTCGGCGAGTTGGCGGGTAGCGGATTTCTCGATTTCACGAGAATCGCCCAGAGCGATGCCGAGCTATGGGGTGAGATATTGAGCCTGAATAGCAAGGCGCTATCGGGTCCCATCAATCATTTCTCGGAGTCGCTGGCGAAATTTGCCAGACTACTCGACGAGGGCGACGGAGAGTCGCTCGAACAATTGCTGAATCAGGCTCGAATGCGCCTGGCAGAGGTCGCAGCGAGTCGCCGCAATCGGCCCGAAGAGTCCGACGCATCAAAGCGAGCAGTTGATGTCGACGGCCCTCGGTCCGATGAGGATTGACAAACAGAATTTATAATACCAGCCATGGCCCTTCGCAAAGCGCGAATCAGGCCACCAGGAGCAATGGGAAACCACATGACTGAAACAACAGAACAATCCGGAGGCGGCGAAAGTTTCGCCGATCTTTTTGGAAACAGTGAACGATCCTTCAAAGAAGGAGAGATCGCGAGCGGCACCGTCCTGTCGATCAACAATGATTTTGTACAGATCGATATCGGCTTCAAGTCCGAGGGAATGATCGCGTCGTGGGAATTCATGACCGAAGAGGGTGTGATCACCATCGCCGTCGGCGACCAGGTCGAGGTTCTCGTCGAGGAAGTCGAGAACGAAGAAGGTCAGCTCGTGCTGTCGAAGGAAAAGGCCGAACGTCTCAAGGTATGGGACGAGATCAGCAACGCCTACGACAATGAAGAATCGGTCGAAGGAACGATCGTGGCTCGCGTGAAGGGTGGTCTTTCCGTCGATATCGGCGTCAAGGCATTTCTTCCCGGCTCGCAAGTCGATCTTCGCCCCGTGCGGAATCTCGAGGCGCTGCTGGGCCAGAAAGCGAAGTTCAAGATCATCAAGTTCAACAAACGGCGCGGCAATATCGTGCTCTCACGACGGGCTTTGCTCGAAACCGAACGCAAGAGGATGCGCGAGGCGACACTCGCAACTCTCTCGAAAGACCAGATCCTCGACGGTGTCATCAAGAACCTCACGGACTATGGCGCGTTCATCGATCTAGGCGGCATCGACGGGCTACTCCACATCACGGATATGTCCTGGGGTCGCATCGAGCATCCGGGCGAACTCTTCCATGTCGGAGACGAGATCAAGGTCAAGGTTCTGAAATTCGATCCAGAGGCGGAACGCGTTTCGCTCGGCTTGAAGCAGATTCAGCCGGATCCGTGGATCGATGCCGGAATGCGTTACCCGATTGGTATGCGAATTCAAGGGAAGGTCGTTTCGCTGACGGACTACGGTGCGTTCATCGAACTCGAGCCTGGGATCGAGGGTCTCGTTCATGTGTCCGAAATGTCCTGGACGAAACGCGTGAAGCATCCGTCCAAGGTCGTGAGCATCGGCGACCAAGTCGAAGCTGTGGTTCTCGACGTCGACGAGCGTGATCGAAAGATCTCCCTCGGCATGAAGCAAATCGAAGAGAATCCGTGGACCGTGATCGAAGAGACATACCCGGTCGGGACAAAGGTCTCCGGCCAGGTTCGAAATATCACGAATTTCGGAATTTTCGTCGGTCTCGAAGAAGGGATCGACGGACTCGTGCATGTCTCGGACATCTCATGGACGGAGCAAGTGAAACATCCGTCGGATCGCTTCGAGAAGGGCGACGAAGTTCAAGCCGTCGTGCTCAAGATCGACAAGGAGAACGAGAAATTCTCCCTCGGTATCAAGCAGCTCGAGGCGAATCCTTGGAATGACATCATGAAGAAGTACTCGGTGGGAAGCGAGGTCACGGGACCGGTCACGAGCGTGACCGATTTTGGTGTCTTCGTGAAACTGGAAGACGGAATCGATGGTCTGGTCTACAGCTCAGAGCTGGCAGCCGAAAGAATCGAGACCCCGTCGGAACACTTCAAAGATGGACAGGAAGTCACTGCACTCGTCGTCAAGGTCGACGCCAACGAGCAGAAAATCTCGTTGTCGATTCGAGCAGTCGGCGACAAGGCTGAACGTGCTGCTTTGAAGGAATTGGCGGCACAAGAATCTGCCACACAGACCACCACGTTGGGTGATCTACTGGCCGAAAAGCTGCAGGCGCAGCAATCGGATGATTCCGAAAAGAAGTCGGAGTAAATTGGGAATCGGGGCAACACGAGAGTGACTGCCCCGGTTCCTCTTTCTCTGCTGAGATTGTCTGGGGAGACCGAATGACGAAGAGCGGTTTGATCGAGGAAGTCGCGAAACGCACTCCGCACATTTCAAAGAAGGACACCGAGGTCGTCGTCAACACGATCTTCGATTCGATGATCGAGGCCTTGCGAACCGGAGACCGCATCGAGATCCGTGGCTTCGGGTCCTTTCAAGTCAAGATCCGTGAAGCGCGAGACGGTCGAAATCCGAAAACCGGTGAGCCTGTTCATATCTCTGCCAAGCGGACACCTTTTTTCAAGGTGGGGAAGGAACTCAAGGAGATGGTCGATTGCGTGCCGAACACCTCGGCCGGATCCGATGCCGACGGCGCCGTCAATGCTGTCAGCGAAGAGTCCGCGACCGCCTAGCTCCATCGATCAACTCGGCCTGGGTGATTCCAGGACTCTCGTGCTGAGAGATCGGGTCGAACGAGCAGAGGTCCGAACGTAGGATCGCCCGGCAAGTGAGGACTGGCCGCGAAGCCGCTCGAGGTTCGCGTTTCTGGGAATGTTGGGGGGTGTGAGTGAAGCGAATCGTTCTTGTGCTGCTGAGCCTTGGGCTCTTCGTCGCCATGTTGACGACGGGCTGGAAATTCGCGACCGGAAATTCGGGCCTGATCGATCTGGATTTGATCTGGATTCAAATTCCCGAACTCGAATTGTGGCGAGTGATTCTGATCTCGATGGCGCTCGGCGCTCTTTCGACGGCCGTGCTGATGGGGTTCGCCTGGCTGCGCGGTTGGCTCCTAAACGTTCGCTACCGGGGCGCGATCAAGCGACTCGAGTCCGAACTGCACGAAATGCGTAGTCTACCGCTCATCGGTAGCCGAACGGAGCTTCCGCAAGATCCGCTGCTCGAGCCGCCAGGATCGGGTCGCGAAAGCGATATGCACGCTGCGGAGCAGCGCTGAACCGTGCGGTGGGGAATGAAAAAGGCCGCCGTGAAGGCGACCGAAATCGACCTGGCCTGGCGGCGAAGTCTTCGCGCTGCCGTCGCCGGAGACTGGCTGGCCGCAGAAACCTGGCTCGAGCGGATCGTCGAAGCGGATAGTCAGAACCTCGAGGCCTATCTGGTCCTGGCGCGACTCTACCGTTCGCAGGGCGCGATCGGTCGTGCGCTGCGAATGCACCAGAATCTCTTGCTGCGCTCCGGACTCCAAGAGTCGACACGTAAAGAAGCCCTGCTCGAACTCGCGCGTGACTTTGAAGAAGGTGGCTATCAAGCGCGTGCGGCGGCAGCCTATGAAGAGCTTCTGGATTCTCAGCCGCGCAACGCGAAAATCTTGGAACGTCTCGCAAGCGTTCTCCATGATTTGAGCGAATTTCCACGGGCTTTGACGATGGCGCGCCGTCTTCGTCGCCGCGATCGTAAAATCGGGACGCGTCTCGAAGTCCGGATTCTACTCGCCCAGGCAGAATCACAGAACGCGAGTGGCGATCACGATGGCGCGCGCCAATC
>Ga0310120_10002143_pt1 | contig 14584 bp, 9 predicted proteins | sample CB27_AW_983_MG_FD_203506 | JGI IMG/M metagenome (GOLD analysis project Ga0310120, IMG submission 203506) | Marine microbial communities from Western Arctic Ocean, Canada - CB27_AW_983 | ecosystem: Environmental > Aquatic > Marine > Oceanic | place: Canada: Western Arctic Ocean | collected...
GACAGGCTCGAGGCCGACGGCTCGTTGAGGAGATGCTGGGCGAGGAGACGGCCGCAGAGACCATCGCACACTGGGACGCGATCAGCCCCGAATTCAGCGGGTACGTGACCGAGTTCCTCGCCGGTGAGATCTGGAGCCGAGACGGGCTCGATCGACGAACCAAATCACTGGTCTCCATCGCCGCACTCGCCGCCCTGGGCCGCACACGGGCCCTGGAACTCAACCTGCAGTTCGCACTCAAGAACGGGGCCACGCGGCAGGACATTGTCGAGGCCCTGCTGCAGATCGCACCCTACGCCGGGTTCCCGGTCACCTGGGACGCGCTGGCTCGGCTGGATGAGATCGAGCCGCGAGAGACGACCGGCGGCTGACCCGACAACCGCGGCTACTTGTCTCCGGCCACCGTCGACAAACCGGCCCCCTTCCAGGCGAAGATCCCGCCGGGGTACCGCTTCACGTTCTTGTAGCCATTCTTCTTGGCCCACACTGCCGCGTTGTGGCTGCGGCCGCACGCCGTGAAGCCGCAATAGACCACCACCAGCTTCTCCTTGTCCTCGCCCAGCAGCGCCTCGTAGTCCGCCTCGGACTTCCCCGCCGTTTCTGCTGTGTCCCACTCCTCCATCGTCGCCTTGGGGAACAGGAACTGCACGGCTCCGCTGATGTGCTGCTTGAGGTAACTCGCCTCCAGCGGCATCGCGTCGACCAGCACCAGGGCGGGCTTCTTCGCCAGCAGGGAATCCAACTCCGCGGTCGTGATCACCTCGTACTCGCCCTCGGCCATGTGTCGACCCAGCTTCACCGCAACCTTCTCGGTCTCGACTTCCTTCTGAAACTTGTTCTGCCCGCAGCCACCGCCGCTGCCGGCCACGAAGGCCAGCACGAGGATCCATCGAGCCTGTCGATTCATCGTCACCATCAGTTCTCCTCACCGTCGAGCTCGTCGTCAGTCTCGTCACCAGTCTCGTCATTTGGCCGACGCCGCATCGAGCGGGCCAGGCCGATCGAGGTCGCCAGCAGCACCAGATCGACCACGGCCGCCTGTTTCAAGGTCAGGCTGCCGACACCCTCGCCTGGGCCAAAACAGCCGCACTCGATGTCCAGCCCCAGCAGTATCCCGTATCCCAGCACGCAAAGAAACACCACCACCAGCCCGCAGGCCAGCCCGACCGCCCAACGCCGAAAGCACCACAGGCCCCCACCGACAGCCAGTTCCAGCCCCATCACCCCCCAGGCCGTCGCCCCCAGCAACGGCTCCCAGACCAGTCCGAATTCACCGATCGAGTCGATGAAGGAGGCCGGATCAAGGAGCTTCGAGAGACCGGCCCACAGGAACACGCTGCCCAGCAACGCGGCTACGATTCGAGACACACCAGGCATGGGCATCGGGTGGGGCGGGACGTGCGGTTGTGTGACTACGAGCCGCGTGCCGGGCCGGGGCCGGGCCGGGGCCGGCCCCGGCACGCGATGAAAAAAGAGGCCCGGCCGCGAAAGACGCGACCGGGCCTCCTGTCTATTTCCCCGGCCGGGACCGTGAGGTCCGCTCACCGGGTAGGTGGTTGCCCAAGGGACAACCCGCCGGTTGTCTAGGCGTTACCACCTCTCTGGCATGTACAGCAATATTCCACTCGACCACCTCCTTCCTCTAACAGGGACCCACCCGCTTCCGAACGGACAGCCAGTGCCGATCTCCTCACGGGCCTCTTGCCCAGTCGCACCGCGTCAGTGCAACACGATCCGGTCATCCTCCGAATTCTCGACCAACCTGCAAGTGCAATCTTCTCCGATTTCACTCCGGCCTGCCCCCCCGCCCGACGACCCTGCATAATGCACCTCATGCCCTGCCGCCTGATCCCGATCGCCCTGCTTGTTCTCACCGCACAGGCGGTCGCCGCAGACGATCAGCCGTGGTGGTCGCTGCGACCACTCAGCAAACCGACACCTCCGGCCCTTGCCCACATCCCCGCACATGGCAACCCGATCGACGCCTTCATCGGCTCGCGGCTGGCGGCCAGGAGTCTCACTGCCTCGGCCCGAGCCTCCCGCCGCGTGCTGGCACGCCGGCTGGCCATCGATCTGCTCGGCCTGCCACCGGATCCCCACACACTCGACCGCTTCCTCGCCAACCCCCGGCCCGACGCCTGGAACCAACTGGTCGACCGCCTGCTGGCTCACCCCCACCACGGGGAACGCTGGGCGAGACACTGGCTCGACCTGGTTCGCTACGGCGAGAGCCAGGGCTTCGAGCGAGACAAGCTCAGGCCCAACTCGTGGCGGTACCGCGACTGGGTGGCACAGGCCCTGAACTCCGACATGCCCTACGACCGCTTCGCCGCCTGGCAGTTGGCCGGCGACGTGATCGAAGCCGACAATCCTCAGGCGGTGATTGCCACCGGGTTCCTGGTCGCGGGCGCCTACGACGAGGTGGGCAATTCGCAGCAGAGCCAGGCGATGAAGCGAGTGGTCCGCCAGGACGAACTCGAGGACATCGTCAGCGTGGTCGGCCAGACCTTCCTCGGTCTGACGATCCATTGTGCACGCTGTCACGACCACAAGTTCGACCCGATCCCTCAAACAGAGTACTACCGGATGGCCTCGGCCCTGGGCGGCGTTCGCCACGGACTCAAAGACCTGCCCGGTGCCCCCGTCGCCGGCCACACCACATCGCCTGCCGTGCGGCTGGAGGCCCGCCGCGTGAGGCTCGAACAACAGCTCGTCTCGCTCGAGGCTCCCGCCCGACGACGGATTCTCAAACAACGACGCTCCGGCACACCCAGTCCCAACCCGCCTCGCCCGTTCGCTCGCTGGGACTTCACCGACGGGGCCCGCGATTCGATCGGCCAGCTGCACGGCACCGTCTCGGGCGACGCACGGATCGAGAACGGCCAACTGGTTCTGCCCCGCCGGGGTTACGTCATCACGCCTCCGATCCCCGAGGCCATCACAGCCCGCACGCTGGAGGCCTGGGTCCAGCTCGACGACATCCGGCAGCGGGGCGGAGGCGTCGTCGCGCTGCAGGCGGTCGAGGGACCCGTCCACGACGCCATCGCCTTCGGAGAACTCGAGCCGGGACACTGGAATCTCGCCAGCGAGGACCGCAAACGGACCGTCAGCTTCCAGGGCCCCGAGGAGCAGGGCGCCGACCAGGCCCTGGTCCATCTCGCCTTCGTCTTCGCACAGGACGGCTCGGTCCGTGCCTACCGAAACGGGCAACCCTACGGACGCACCATCCGCACCCGGGGACCGGCCCGCTTCGCCGCCAACCAGGCCCGGGTGCTGATCGGACTGCGACACACCCCCACGCTCCGGGAACGACACCTCAGGGGCCGGATCGACACAGTGCAACTGCACCTGGCCGCACTCACCCACGAACAGATCATCGCCTCGGCCGGACCCCGTGCCCTGTCGGTTTCCGAACAGGAGTTCCGCACAACCCTCTCCTCGGACCAGCAGCAACACCGTAACAGCCTGAAGTTCGAGATCGCTCAACTGAAGACCCTGGCCCGTCGCTGGAACACCTGGAAGACGTACGCCGTCTCGCCCAGGCCGCCCGGGATCACTCGCGTGCTGGCCCGAGGCGACCCCGAGTCGGCCGGTGACGCGGTCTCACCGGGCGCGGTCTCAGCCGTCCCCGGCAGCCCCTCCGACTTCGCTCTCAAGCCCGATGCTCCCGATCCCCCACGCCGCCGTGCCCTGGCCCGCTGGATCACTCACCCAGGCAATCCGCTGTTTGCCCGCGTGATTGTCAACCGGCTCTGGCATCACCACTTCGGAGCCGGCCTGGTCGAAACCCCCAGCGACTTCGGGATCAACGGAGAACTGCCCTCTCACCCCGACCTGCTCGACTGGCTCGCCGGGCAACTGGTCGAGCATGACTGGAGCCTGAAGCACATCCACCGACTGATCCTGACCTCCGCCTGCTATCAGCAGGCGTCCCGCTACCGGCCGGCAGCGGCGGCCGCGGATGCAGGCAACCGGCTGCTGTGGCGGCACGCACCCAGGCGTCTCGAGGCCGAGGCTCTGCGAGACAGCCTGCTGGCGGTCTCCGGATCGCTCAACCGCGAAATCGGCGGCCCCGGCTACTACGACTTCACCAGCTTCACGAACAACTCGCAATTCTACGACGTCGGCGACCCCGTCGGTGTCACCTTCGACCGCCGCAGTCTCTACCGTACCGTCGTCCGCTCGGGCCGCAGCCGCTTCCTGGACGCCTTTGATTGCCCCGACCCCTCGACCAAGACACCCCGCCGCGCGGTCACCACCACGCCACTACAAGCTCTCTCGCTGCTCAACAGCAACTTCGGCCTGAGGATGGCCGACCGGCTCGCCGCCCGAGTCACCCGCCAGGCCGCCGCCACCACCCCGGCGCGGGTCCGGCTCACCTTCGAACTCTGCTTTTCCCGACCCCCGACGCACGACGAAGCCGAGGCCGCCGAGTCGCTTGTCACCCGTCACGGCCTGCCCGCCCTCGCCCGCGTGATGTTCAACGCCAACGAGTTCCTTTATGTCGACTGAATCCGTCTCGAGACGGCAAGTGCTGGACTTCGCCACCGCCGGCATCAGCAGCACGGCACTGATGTCGCTGTTGACCAGCGACCAGCACGCCCGCGCCGCATCCTCCTCATCTCAACAACCACTTCCCGACACTCGCCCCGCCGTCCACCGCGTGATCCACGTGGTCGCCACGGGCGGCCTCAGCCAGGTCGACAGCTTCGACTACAAGCCTCAGCTCGCTCGACTGCACGGCACTCCACTGCAAAGCGACGAAAAGCCCGATGTCTTCTTCGGCCAGGTCGGGCTGCTTCGGCAAAGCGACTGGAGGTTTCGGCAGCGAGGCCACAGCGGGCTCTGGGTCTCGGACTTGTTCCCGCACCTGGCAGAAGTGGCCGACGAGCTGACCGTGATCAAGTCGATGGTCGCCGAAACGTCCAACCACACTCCGGCCACATTCCAGGAGAACTCCGGCTTCCGACTCAACGGATTCCCCGTGCTGGGCGCCTGGCTGTCGTACGGGCTGGGCAGCGAGACCCGCAACCTGCCCACTCACGTCGTGATCCCCGACCCACGCGGCCTGCCCGCGGGCGGATCGATCAACTGGACCAACGGGTTTCTGCCGTCCGAGCACCAGGGCGTGCCGCTGCGGGCCCGTGGCACACCCCTGGATGACCTGTTCCCCACGCGTGCCATCTCCCAGACCACCGAACGCGACAGCCGTCGACTGCTGGCTCGGCTCAACTCGCGACACCTCGCCCAGCGGGGCGGCGACGACGCACTGCTGGGCCGGATCCGCAGCTACGAGCTGGCCGCGAGAATGCAGCTGGCGGTGCCTGAAGTCACGGCACTCGATTCCGAGACCCGGGCCACCCGCTCACTCTACGGCCTCGACCAGCAACCCACCGCCGACTTTGGCCGAGCCTGCCTGCTGGCCCGACGACTGCTCGAGCAGGGAGTCCGCTTCGTCCAACTCTTCAGCGGCGGAGCCTTCGGACGGCCCCGGCACAACTGGGACGGGCACGAGGACATGCGCAAGAACCACGGCCGCGAAGCAGCCCGCGTCGATCAGCCCCTGGCCGCACTGCTCACCGACCTGCGACGCACCGGACTGCTCGACGACACCCTGGTCCTGTTCACCAGCGAATTCGGCCGCACCCCCTTCGCCCAGTCCAACGCCGGTGTCCTCGGGACAGGCCGAGACCACAACCAGTACGGCTTTTCCGTCTGGATGGCCGGGGGAGGACTGCGGCCGGGCATCAGCCATGGTGAAACCGATGTCTATGGCTGGAAAGCCGAACAGAACGTCACCACCTGGCACGACTTCCACGCCACCATCCTGCACCTGCTGGGCCTCGATCACGAAGACCTGACCTTCTACCACAATGGCATCGAACGTCGGCTGACCAACGTCCACGGCGAGGTCATCGACGAGATCCTCGCCTGATCCCACAGTCTGCTACACTGACGCTCCGTCGCCCGCTTCGAGCGAAATGGCATCGAACCGGCCGGGGCGACCCTTCGACCGCGTTTCCAGCTGGCCCAAACCGATGGTCTCCTCCACTCGCATCACCGCCGACGACCTGGCCCGTTTCGACGAGAACGGTTTCGTGGTCATCCGAGGCCTGCTCGATCCCGACTGCGACTTCGCGCCGGTCGAGGCGGAATACGACACGGTGCTCGACGACCTGGTCAATCGCTGGATCGACCAGGGCCACCTCGACCAGCCCCACGCCGGGCTGCCCTTTGCCGAGCGACTGCTGCAGACCGTACCCCGGGCCCGGCAGCCCTACGACCTGGCGCTGGACATCTCGTTGCCGCAGGCCGACATCCGCTGCGACACCCCGATGCACCACGGCCCGGCCGTCTTCGATTTGCTCAGAACACCCGTGCTGCTGGACGCGGTCGAGCAGTTCATCGGACCCGAAATCTACTCGAACCCGGTCCAGCACGCCCGCATCAAGCTGCCCGAATCGGCGATCCCGCCCGAGGCCTGGTCGGGCCTGACCGCCCGCATCGACTGGCACCAGGACCAGGGCGTGATCACCGGTGATGCCGACCAGTGCGAGATCCTGACTGTCTGGTTCCCGATCACCGAGGCGCATGTCGACAACAGCTGCCTGGCCGTTGTGCCCGGCAGCCACAAGCGGGACCTGGTCACACATTGCCAGAGCACCAACCCGCTGACCCGTGGCCAGGTGGCGATCCCCGACTCGCTGGTCGAACCCCACCAGCTCCCCCTGCCGATGGACCCCGGTGACGTGCTGTTCATGCACCGCCGCACCCAGCATGCCGGCCTGCCCAATCGCAGCGACCGCATCCGCTGGAGCTTCGATCTCAGGTACCAGCCCATCGGCCAGCCGACCGGCCGCGAGTGGTTCCCCGGCTTCGTGGCTCGCAGCCAGGCTCACCCCGACTCGGTACTCGACGACGCCCAGGCTTGGGACGCCTCGTGGCACGACGCCCGCAGTCGACTGGCCGCCGGCGACGACGTGAGCTTCAACCGCTGGAAGGGCGACAGCCCCCATTGCGCCTGAAACCGCACCGCGCGGCCCATCTACTTCTTCTTTTTCTCCCGACGCGGTCCCGACTCGTACCAGAACCGGACCTCCTGGCACTTGAGTCCTCGCAGCAGGCCCACACACGCCTCGAGGCTCGGCCGGAAACGGCCGCGGGGCGTCCAATTCAGCCGGACGACTCGGGCCGGTGCGGTCTCGGCCGGGACCTCGAAGACCTGCATCGATTGCGTCAGCGATCCGATGCGGTCGCCGGCGATCGCTGTGCGGATCGCCGCGACCACCTCGGGGTTGGCCGCGACGGCCTGCATCGTGACGGTCGCCGGCCGGCTCGAGTCCCTGTCCTTGTAAGGAAGGATGTCGGGAGTGATCCGCACGTCCGTCGTGACCTTCAATGGATAGGGCCCTCCGGTCTCAAATGTCAGCTCTGCAAAGTACGCCGTAAAACCACTCTTGGGTCGGCTGACCTTCGCGGTGTACTTGCCGGACTTGTCCGGTTTCAGCACGCGGCTCTTGTAGCGAGGCCCCAGAGTCTCCAGCCGGAAGTCGCGGGCCTGGGGATTCGTCGCCTGCCAGAGTTTGACTTCGAGAGGCCGCTGGGGGGTCTTCAGCTCCAGCACACCGCCGGGCTTGTGCGCCCACGAGAAACCCGGTGTGGGTTTGCCGGCGATCACGAGAGCATAGAAGGCGATGATGCTCTGTATCGCGTCAGAGCCCCTCAACGAGTGGTCTGTGTTGGGGACGTAGCGGAGGTCCTTCTGGCCGCGGAGCTCGGCGAAGTAGAACCGCGACGAGTCGGGCAGGAAGAACTGGTCGCCGGCGGAATTGACGATGAACTTCGGGATCGTCAGCCGGTGACGGTAAAAGTACGGATCGACCAGCTTGTAGAGCGCGCCCATCCGAGGGTGGTTGTTTCGCTCGGTGATCCGGTGCTCGACGTAGTTGCCCAGCGACGGGGCCCAGAAGCCGTAGGCCGCGAAGTGGTGACGGATTGACATGTCGACGTTCAGGACGTCGATCACGATCGGGATGATGGCCACCACGCGACGGTCCACAGCCCCCGTGATCCAGGTCGTCCAGCCTCGCTTCGAGCCTCCCGCGACAACGAACCGTTTCACTTCCTGTCCACCGCCGATCTTCAGGCGGGTCAGCGCCGACAGCGTGTCCATCGCCCGCACGGCACTCTTGACCATCGGGTTCCTGGCCGGCCAGGTCGGATCGCCGGTCTTGAGGAACTGGTCCCAGGTGTAGCCGATCAGGTCATCCTCTTTCCGAGACTGACCGTCGTCGTGAAACACCAGCGGCTGATTCGGCACCATCCGCAACTCCGCGGCGACGGTACCGGTCTGTTCGGCGATCACACGCACGTTGGCCGACGTCCCACCGGGGGCCTTGCCGCGATTCGATCCGCTGCCGATCCACAGCAGCCCGATGTCCGATTTGCCGCCGGATGCTCTTGTTCGCTGACGGGGGATCGCCACCGTCAACCAGTGTCGCCACACCGGCCGGTCGACTTCCTGCTTGCTCCGCCAGGTCTGTGAGACCATCTCGATGACGATCGTCTCGAGTGTCTTGGTCGTTGTGCTCGAGAGGACCTTCCACGAGTAGCTCGGGTCGGGTTGGGCGACGTAGCGGTCCAGTGCCGTGCTGGCCGGCAGTTCGTCGGCGACCACCGCAGAAACAGGCGACGCGGCTGCCAAAAGCAGCGCGATCAGAAACCACGTGCCGAGCGGTCTTCGCGACTTCATGCGGGTTGCCTCCCCCTGTTCAGACTTCGTACTCGGACTTCCGCAAGTGGACGTCATTCAGTCGATCACCCGAATCGGGAAGAGTTTTGACGGGATGTACTGCTCGGCCATGATGATTGTCTCTGTCGCTGTATTGTACAAAGGCCGTCTTCGCAGATCATCGAGGACCGCCGGGAACCACGAGGAATCACTCATGACCAACGACACCAACCACGCAGCTGCCAACGCCGAGATCGGCGAGGGCACGATCATCGAGCCCGACGTGATCGTGGGTTTCCCGTACCACCCCGATGCGGGTATCGCCCGGGTCGGCCGCAACAGCATCCTGCGGCGGGGCACACTGATCTACGGCGACGTCCAACTGGGCGACTACTTCCAGTCCGGCCACAACGCGATCGTCCGTGCCAAGGTCCGGGCCGGCGACTACTGCACGCTGTGCAACCAGTCGACGCTCGAGGGCGTCGTCCGCATGGGGACCGGGGTCCGGATCATGTCGCACGTCTACGTCCCCACGCGGACCTGGTTCGGTGACCACGTCTTCGTCGGACCGGGTGTTCACTTCCTCAACAGCCGTTACCCGGGCCGCGTACCCGACGTGCCCACGCCTCGCGGGGCGACGATCGAGGACGAGGTGATGATCGGAGGCGGCGTGACGGTCATGGCCGGCATCACGATCGGTCGAGGCAGCTTCATTGCCGCCGGAGCGGTCGTGACCTGTGATGTCCCGCCGAGAAGTTTCGTCAGAGGCTGCCCCGGCCGCATCGAACCCCTCCCGGAGAAACTTGACGTCGAGACCGACACATCGCTGTTGCTCCAGTCGCGAGACCTCTGGCATCCCCTGACACCAGACCTGGGGACTGTCGATTGGCCGGATGACTGGGTTGAGTCCTGGTAGCGCCGTCGCCAACCGCTCAGGGCCGCGCCCGCCATCCTTGCCAGGCCTTCACACCCATCGCCACCAGAATCACAACGGCCGAGGCGACCGACACCACGTGCAGGATGCTGACCAACCAGACCGGAATCATGACTGCTCCTCGCCAGCCCCGTCCGACCCGTCCGGGACAGGCTCCGAAGGGCGACCCAGGCACAGGCAGCCAAGCAGGTACACGATCGTGGCGAATCCGGCACCGAAGAAACCCGGGCTGATGTCCAGCGGCGCATCCAGCGCAAAACGCCAGACCGCCGTGGCCAGCGGACCTGCGATCATCGACGCCACAACCGCCTTGGCCTGGTGTCGCCGGTAGCAGAAGGCTCCGACAATGAAGGGCAGCACCATCGAGGGGGCCCAGAAGTCGTAGATGAACTCCAGGATGTCGGCGATGTTGCTCCAGATCAGTGCACAGACGGCCGAGAGCACTCCGGCCAGCACGGTCGTCCACCGCGCCACCTGCAACAGACGGCTGTCATCAGCCTGCGGATCGATGTGGACCCGGTAGATGTCCTCCATCACGCTGGTGGCCAGGCACGACAGGCAGCTGTCTGCCGACGACATCACCGCGGCGATCACCGCCGCGATCATCACTCCGGCCAGCCACGGCGGAAACGTGGTCCTCATCAAGACCGGAAACGCCACCTGCCCGGCCCGGCCCCGGTCGGCAGACTCGAACTCCGCAACCCGGACCGCTTTGGCCGCCGGGTCCTCGATCTCGGCCAACTGCTTCTCTCGAGCGACCCGGTTCGAAGCCTGCAACTCCTGGTACTCCCGCTGCACCTCCTGCTGCACACGGGGTTCGGCGCGTGAGGCCATCCCCAGCGTGAAGGTGGCCACCGGCAGAAACAGCAACAGAAACACTCCCCCACCGGCCACGCCCCGCCTCGCAGCGGATGCGTCGCGAGCGATGAAGCAGCGAACCGCGTAGGGCGGCACCATCATCTCGCCCAGCAGGAACGCACCAAACAGAGTGATCAGCCGGGTCGTGGACCAGTGCGAGGTCAGGTTGAAACTCTCGAGACCCACCTCCGGATGAGCCGCCAGGCCGCTCCAGCCCCCGTGCTTCCAGAGCAGCCAGGCCGAGGCCCCCCCGATGCCCGCCACCAGGACCACGAATTGCAGCACGTCGGTCTTGACCACCGCCCGGATACCACCGACGGCCGAATACAGCACGACCACCGCACCACCCAACAGCACAGCCCATTGGCCGGGGATGCCCAGTACCAGTTCGGTCACCGTCCCGATCGCCGCCATCTGGGCCACCAGTGCCCCCACCAGGAAGACCGCTCCACTGACCACCGCGATGCGGCGGGCCACTTCCCCGTAGTGCCGATCGACGTACTGGGCGACGGTGACCAGGCCCATCCCCCGGAGACGTGGCGCGAGAAATATGCCGGTGAAGATCAGTTGCAGGTGCCAGGCACAGGTGATCACCGCCGCGGCAATGCCGATCGAATAGCACTTGCCGACGTAGCCGATCGACGCGCCTCCGCCAACCATCGTGGCCGCCGTCGTGGCCAGCACGATGATCCAGGGCATCCCGCGACCGGCCACCGTGTAGTCGTCCACGGTGTGGATCTCACGAGCACTTCGCAGGCCGATCCAGAGCAGGCCGCCGAGGTAGACGGCCAAGGTCGCGAGTTCCCAGGTGCGGCCCGTGGAGCTCAATTCGGCCAGCAGCGGATCAAACACGCCCGGTTCTCCCACACGTCAGTCACACCGTTTCCGCCGCCGGCAGCAGGCGGTTCGCGTCGACTATTCCGGTCGCAAGACCCGAGAATCCCCTCTGCAGAGATTCACCGAAAGAAGAGGAACATTCGCGCACACGGCTGCGTCGATTATACTGCCGAAGGGGCATCAAGGAGGCGTTCCCACCCGACTTCCTGCCGGACACCAGGCCGATGGCGACCAGCACACGAGGCGGACAGGCACACTACGTCGAGTTCGACGAATATGTCGACTCGAAGATCGTGCGCACCCGCGATGTCATCCGCTCGACCGACATCATGGTCGCGCTGATCGCGGCCGTGGCCGCGGTGCTGGGCTACCTGCTGCTGTTCGTGATCGCCGACCACTGGCTGGGCATGGACTTTGTCGCACCAGTGATCCGCCTCGCGATCGGAGTCTCAATCCTGGGGGGATCCCTGGCCTGGGCCTGCTGGCGGATCGGGCTGCCCCACCGACGCCGGATCAACCGGCTGTTCGTGGCCCGCGAGATCGAAACGCACGAGTCGGCACTGGAAGGCAACCTGCTGAACCTCGTCGACCTGCAGCAGGCCAAACGGGACGTCGACCTGCCGGTGATGCGCTCGATCGAAAAACGCGCCGCCGTCGGACTCTCCCAGGCCGACCTCGACGGTACCGTCAACCGCGGACCCCTGATGCGCTCGGCCTACACCCTGCTGGGACTCGTTGTCCTCTCGTGCCTCTACACCCTGCTGACGGTTTCGCTGGGCCTGAAACCGATCGGGCCGTCGCTGATGCGAGCCTTCGGAGCCACCTCGACCGCACCCACGCGGATCCGGTTCGAAACCGTTGAGGTCCAGATCGCAGACGGTGGCTCCTTTGTCGATGCCGCAGAAGCGCCCCGCGTCCCGGCCCGCTTCCAGCCTGTGATCAAGGCCACACTCAACAAGGCTCTCGAAGAAGGCGAGCATGTCACGCTGTACTTCACCACCGCCGATCAACGGTTCGTCGACCAGCCACTGGAAATGAGACCGGTGGACGGGTCGTCGCAGGAAGTCTACCCCGAGTTCTCGCTGACGCTGCTCGGAGAAAACGACCGCGGCTTGCTGCAGGACGTTTCGTTCCGGATCGAGGCCGGCGATGCGACCACTCCCGACTACTCGATCCAGGTCTCCACCGTCCCCTCCGCCACCGTGCTCTCCATCGACTACACCTACCCCAAGTACATGCAACTGGCTGACGAGTCTCGCGAGAGTGCCAACATCGAGGCCTGGGAAGGCACCCGCGTTACGCTCCACGCCACAGCCTCGCAACCGGTCAAGTCCGCCCGACTGGTCTTCTCTGACACCGAAGACACCACGCAGCGAGCCGAGGAATACCCGATGCGGGTCACCGACGGCACGAAACTCTCCGTGGCCTGGAACCTCGCCTTCCGAAACGACAAACCCGAGGACTACCCGAAGTTCTATCGCATCGTCTGCCAGGACGATCAGGGTGCCACCGACCTGCACCCGACACTCCACACGATCGAAATCCGGCCCGACCTGCCTCCGGAAGTCGAACTGCTCGACCCGCGAGCCGATCTTGAACTGCCCTCCAATGCCATCGTGCCCCTGCTGGTCAAGGCACGAGACCCCGACTTCCAACTCAAACACCTCACGCTCCGAGTCGAACTCGACGGCAAACAACTCGTCGAACACAACCTCGAACTCTTCGCCGGAGAACAACCCTCCTTCGGACCCCAGTCGGTCGACTACCCGCTGGAACCGCTCGGACTGCAACCCGGACAGACGATCAGCTACTGGATCGAGGCTCGCGACAACAAGGTGCCGCTGGGCAACCGCACCAACACCGCTCCCAAGCTCAACATCCGTATCACCGAGCCGGTCACTCCCGAAGAAGCCAGGAAACAGCGAGACGAACAACGCAAGCAGCAACAGGAGCAGGTCCGGCAGGAACAGGAGAAGCAGCAGCAGGAGAACGGCGGAGACGAAAACCAGCCTCCCGATGACGGCGGCGAAGGTGACCCCGACGGCACCGATGCCAAGCCCCGGGACGACACCACCGACGAACCCGGTCAGGACGGCAAACCGCAAAAAGGCGACTCACCCTCAGACGGCGACGCCAAGGGCGACAAGACTGAGAAACGCGAACCCGGTGACGCCAAGTCCGACACGCCCAAGGGCCAGGACGGGGACAAACCCGGCGAGAAACCCAAGCCACAGCCCGGCGACCAGAAGGGGGACTCCAAGAGCGACCCGGCCGGCGGCAACTCAGGGGACACTTCTAAAGATAAGTCCCAATCCGGCGACACGTCCAATTCTTCCTCGGACAACTCGAAACCGGGTTCCGGCGACCCCGACCCCAACGCCGAACCGCTCAACAACGACGGCTCCGACGACGCCGAGGCCCTGAAGCGGGTCCGTGACTTCCAGAACAAGAGCGACGCCGGGGACAATTCCGACGGAAAACCAGGCTCCGGCGAGTCCGACCCCGACGCCAAGACCGCAGATCCCAACAGCAACCCCGACCAGTCCGACCCCAAGGGCAAGTCCTCCTCCGAGGACCCCAAGGCCAAGCCCGGCGGCCGCGACGGCAAGAAGAAGGGCAAGACCGGCACCCGGCCCGACGACAAGCGCAACGACCCCAAGAAGGCCTCGTCGGCCAAGAAGACCTCCCGTGACCCCGACGGCAAGCCGGCTGACAAGAAGGCCGGCAGCGGGGACACAGCCGCAGACAAGAAGGCGGCGGCCAACGCAAAGAAGAAGAAGGGCGAAGCCGGCAACGACTCCAAGTCGAAGGGCCAGGCAGGCGACAAGAAGAACGGGTCCAAGAAACCCGGCAAAAAGGGGACCGAGCCGGACGGGTCCCCGTCCACGCCCAAGAGTGGCAAGGGGAACCAGCCGCCCAGGAAGAGCCAGGGATCCTCCGGGGGCAGCAAGACCAAGAAAGGCGCTGGAGGTCAGAAGGGCGAGGGGTCCGACCCCAACGGGAAACCCAAGGCCGCCGACAAGAAGCAGAACGGTAGCGACTCAAAGGCCGGAGCCGCCAAGAAAGGTGCTCGCTCCAAGGACGACGACCCCAAGAATGCCCAGCCCAGTGACTCGAAGTCCGACAAGCGCGATAAGAAGGGTGGCAAGGGTGATGGCAAGGCCGGGGACAAGCCCGGAGACAAGCCCGGAGACAAGCCCGGAGACAAGAAGGGCGGAAAGAAA
>Ga0310120_10002148_pt1 | contig 14566 bp, 12 predicted proteins | sample CB27_AW_983_MG_FD_203506 | JGI IMG/M metagenome (GOLD analysis project Ga0310120, IMG submission 203506) | Marine microbial communities from Western Arctic Ocean, Canada - CB27_AW_983 | ecosystem: Environmental > Aquatic > Marine > Oceanic | place: Canada: Western Arctic Ocean | collected...
CCGAGCAGACCAGAAGCCGATCGGAACGCAGCAAAACCGAATCGATGAGTTCCTGGGAAGCCGGCGTGTTCACAAGCAGCGGAGACAGGAGAAACGGGAATAAAACGGTGTTCTTAAGCGGCAGGACCGGTAATTCGTCGGGCAATTGTGGAAAGACCTCCTCCTCCTCCTCGCCCCCGCCGGATCCCACCTGAATCTCCATGCCGCCGGCCATCAGCGAGCGCATGGAATCCTGGGGCTCCTCCTCGGTTTCGGCGGCCTCTTCTTCGCCTTCCTCGGGCTTGTCGGTCATTCGGTCTCCACCTTCACCTTGCGAGCCCCTCCGCTCTTCTTCGGGAGAGTGACGGATAGAAAACCGTCCTCGAGACGAGCGGTCACGCCCGTCCTTTCAAAGGGAATTGAAATTTGCACCCGGCGCTCAAAGGCACCGAACGCGATCTCCACTTGGTGCAGCCGCCCGCCAGCGGCCCCTGCGGGCGGCTTTCGGACACCGCTCACCCTCAGTAAATCGCCCTCGACGTTGACGTGAATATCTTCGCCAGCCACCCCGGGTATCTCGATCCGAACCACCACTGAGTGGCTCGTCTCAAAGATATCTACCGCCGGCTTCCAACTGTTGCCGCGCAATCGATCGGGGTATTCGCCAAAGAGCTCGACTAGAGGGTCGGGCCGATCGCTGTCAGGAATCTTTCTTCTCCTCGGTGTATTCAGCGTCGATCACATCCTCGTCGGCGCCTGCCTGCGAGGATCCTTCCGACGCTGGCTCCGCCGAAGCGGCCTCGCCAGCAGCTTCCGCCTTGTAGAGCGTCTCCGCAAGTTTATGCAGTTCAGCCTCGAGTTGCTGATTGGCCGCTGTAATCCGGTCCGGGTCATCGCTCTCGAGGTCCTTCTTGGCCGATTCGATCACGCCCTGGAGCGGCCCTTTGTCCTCGTCGCTCAACTTCTCGGCGTTGTCGGCCAGCATCTTTTCCGCCTGGTACAGCATGCTGTCGAGTTGATTGTGCTTTTCGATCTTCTCGCGACGACCGGTGTCCTCATTGGCATTCGCCTCCGCTTCCCGAACCATCCCGGTAATTTCGTCCTCGGATAGCCCTCCACTCCCCTCGATGCGAATTGACTGATCCTTGCCCGAGGCCTTGTCGGTGGCCGTAACCGAGAGAATCCCGTTGGCATCAATATCGAAGGTCACCTCGACCTGGGGAATCCCCCTGGGTGCCGGCGGGATCCCATCCAGAATAAATTTACCCAATTCGCGGTTGTCGACGGCCATTTCGCGCTCGCCCTGAAGCACCCGGATTTCCACCTGGGGCTGATTGTCCGCCGCGGTGGAGAACACATTCTGGGCCCGGGTCGGAATTGTCGTATTTCGCTCGATGAGTTTGGTCGTCACGCCGCCCAGGGTCTCGATGCCCAGGGAGAGAGGCGTCACATCCAGCAGCAGAACATCCTTCACATCACCCGCCAGGACGCCGCCCTGAATGGCCGCCCCCACTGCGACCACTTCGTCCGGGTTCACGGTCTGGTTGGGCTCCTGACCGAAAAGCTCCGCGACCCGCTGGCGGACCAGCGGAACGCGAGTGGATCCCCCCACCAAGACAACTTCGTTGATCTCCGGCCCGGTCAACCCCGCGTCCTTAAGCGCCTGGCGACAGGGTTCCAGAGTTCGCTGGACCAGATCATCGATCAATTGCTCGAACTTGGACCGGGTCAGTTTGAGGGTCAGGTGTTTGGGACCCGTCTGATCGGCCGTGATATAAGGAAGGTTGATGTCGCTGGCCTGGGCGGTCGAAAGTTCCATTTTTGCCTTTTCCGCCGCTTCTCGAAGCCGTTGAATCGCCATGGGGTCCTTGGTGAGGTCGATCCCTTGGTCCTTCTTGAATTCGTCCACCAGGTACTCGATGACACGCTGGTCGAGATTGTCACCGCCCAAATGCGTGTCGCCGTTCGTGGCTTTCACTTCCACCACGTTCTCGCCCACCTCGAGAATCGAAACATCGAAAGTGCCCCCGCCAAAATCGTAGACGGCGATTTTTTCATCTTCCTTCTTGTCCAGGCCGTAGGCCAGGGCGGCCGCCGTGGGCTCGTTGATGATGCGCTTCACATCGAGACCCGCAATCTTGCCCGCGTCCTTGGTCGCCTGGCGCTGGCTGTCATTGAAGTAGGCCGGCACGGTAATCACCGCCGCGGACACTTCGCCGCCAAGGTGGGCTTCTGCCGACGCCTTCAGCTTCGCCAGGGTCATGGCCGAAATTTCCTGCGGGGTATAATTTTTGCCGTCGATCTCCACCGCGACGCTGTCATCCTTGCCCGAAACCACCTTGTAGGGCACCAGCCGAATCTCTTCCGGCACCTCCGAAAGACGGCGACCGACGAAGCGCTTGACCGAATAAACCGTGTTCTCCGGATTGGTCACGGACTGGCGCTTGGCGATCGCCCCCACCAGCCTCTCCCCGTCATCCGAGAAACCCACCACGGAAGGTGTCGTGCGCCCTCCCTCTTCGTTGGCGATGACCGTGGGCTGACCGCCCTCCATCACCGCCACCACCGAATTCGTGGTGCCGAGGTCAATTCCGATTACTTTGCCTGAGTCCGCCATTGAGGTACTTCCTTCCGTTTCAGTCAATCACCCGAGGTGACCGAGCCCGTGGCCCGTCTAAGATTCAGTCCGATCTTGCTTGCGAGGTACCGGTTTCCCGAAAAACGACTCGAGACCCACGGCCCTGCTTGAGACGCGAGCAAAGCTTGCGTCGAAGACCAATTTGTCAACGTCCGCGAGCCATTTCGCTGCCCAATCTTGGAAAACAGTTGGCCTGGACCCCGGGGGAAGCGATTCGATGGGCCCTCCCGGAAACGATTCGATCTTGGCCGGTTACTCAGACCCACACGGAAATACTGGCGCATCTCCGAGGAGTAGAACGCGATGACTGAAGCGGGATTGACAACCACTCGCCTTTTGAAAAGGCGGAGCGTTTTTGTTGGTCCGGCGCGCCCGGGGGGCTATGTTGCCCGGCGCATTTGAGGCGGAGAGCGCCTTGGGGCTGAATAATTGAGTTTGGGAGCCTCCTGGGGGGGAGCCTCAGCTTTGGATCTGCCCGCCGGGCCTGGGAAATCAGGCAACCCGGGACTGTGACCCGGAAGGGGTCATGGGAGTCTCAATCCGCTGTGCACCCCCAGGCAGAGCGAACCGAATCCAGAGGAGACACAAGCAGGGAATGTCCATTCTCGGCACCCGCATCGCCAACCTGCTGCTCTTCGCGCTGAGCTGCTTTCTCGTGGCCAATATCATCAACCAGCTGGGGGCATTCAGCCTGATTCCCGTGGAGCGGCCCGCCTTACGGCTGGCGACGCCCTCGGCCGACAGCGCCCGCCCCTGGTCCAAGCACCAGCAAATTCTGGATCGCAACCTCTTTGGCGCACAGGTTATCGAGGAAGAAATCATTCCCGAGCCCGAGCCCGAGGAGGAACTGACGAAAACCAACCTACCCCTCAGGCTTCTGGGTACCGTCGCTTCCATCGATCAGATCGTCGCCAGCGCGGCAATCGAGAACACCCAGGATCGACTCCACCAAGTGGTTCGGGTGGGTCACACCCTGGACAAATTTGCCAGTGTCGTCGTCGTCCGAATCGATCGCGGTCGGGTCATCCTTCAAAATGGCGCCCGCCGCGAAGAACTTCTTCTGGACCCCAAGGCTCCCAGAATCGCCACGGTGGTCACTTCCCGCCCCTCTTCCAGGGCAAGAAGCCGACGGCGTGGCCCCGCGAGTGCCGAGGCTTCCCTCGAAGCACGCCTAGGCAAGCTGGTCGACACGGTTCCGAGCCGAGGGCCCGCTTCGATTCTCAACGGTGCCCGGATACTCCCCAAGAAGGACAAGTCGGGCAAAATGCTGGGCATCGAACTCAATCAGATCAAATCCGATAGCCTCTTTGAGAAAGTCGGGTTAGTGAATGGGGACGTAATCACCTCAATCAATGGGTTGACGATCGACGATCCGTCGGCCCAAGTAGAATTGCTGAAGGCATTCACCCAGGCCGATGACATCGTGGCTGAAGTGACCTCGGCCAATGGAACAACACGTCAGATCAAAGCCGACGCCGAACTAATCGGCAGCATGATGTCGGGAGGTCAATAGCAACCGGTGGAGAAAACAATGCGCAGGTTCAGCGGCCTGATCGGCCTCATAGTGCTGTGGACCACAGCCATCAGCCTTTTGCCCGGCTTGGCCAGCGGCCAGCAGCGCGGCACGCTCTCACCTGCGGACAAGCGATTCAGCGAGGGAAGCGAGCTCGTCCAACTCGACTTCAAGGATGTCGAACTCGCCGTCGTCATCGAGACCATCGCTCGGATTACCGGTCAAAACTTCATCTACGACGACCGTGTCCGGGGACGGGTCACCATTGTTTCCCCATCCGAAGTCACAGTGGATCAGGCCTTTGCGGTCTTTGAATCCGTGCTGAAGATCAAAGGCTTCACCGCTGTTCCGGGCCCGGGAGGCATCCTCAAGATCGTCCCCGTACGCGACGCCAAGGAGTCGAGCATAAAGACCATCAAGGATGGACGACCAAGCCCCAACCGCGACACCTTTGTCACTCGGCTCATCCCGCTTCTCTACATCGACGCCGCGGCCATCACCAACACCATCAAGCCCCTGGTCTCCAAGGACGCCTCGATGGTCGCCTACGCACCTACGAACACCATCATCCTGACCGATACCGAAGCGAATATTCGCCGCCTCCTGTCAATTCTCGAGGCCATCGACATCAAGACCTACAAGGAAGAACTCGTGGTCCTCAAAATCCAGTACGCCGACGCCAACACGCTCGGCGAACAAATTTCCGAAATCTACGGAGCATCCGTCTCCTCGACGGCCGCCGTCGGCGGATCCGCCAACCGTGCCCGCCGTGCCTCAAACCGACGCGGCAGCAACACAACCGCCCTGCCCGGAAGTTCCGCCTCGCCCGAAGCCAAGGTTCGGATCATGACCGACGAGCGTACGAACTCCCTGCTCATCCTCGCCTCCCGATCGTCGGTCGCGGACATACGCGAACTGGTCCGAAAGCTCGACGTCCCCCTGGTCGGCGGAGGCCGAATCCACGTCTATTACCTGAACCACGCCGATTCAGAGGAATTGGCATCCACCCTATCCAGCATGCTTTCGGGCCAAAGTCGCTCGACCCAGACCCCGGGCAGAACCGGCGCCGCCGGTGGACAGATTCAAAACCTTCGTTCCCAAGTCACTGCCCTCGCCGAGGGGATCACCCTCAGCCCGGATCCCGCCACCAACTCCCTGGTCATTCAGGCGAGCAAAGAAGCCTACGAGGCCTTGGTGGCTGTCATCGAGAAACTCGATATCCCTCGCCCTCAGGTTCTCGTCGAGGCGCTCATCATCGAAGTCGACGTCACCGACGGAATCGAGTTGGGCGTGAGTTGGACCATCAACGCCATCAACGGCGACCAGCAATTCTATTTCACCACTGCCCGGGCGGCCGTGGGCGGAAGTGCCGGTGATCTGGCCGGGCTAATCACACGGGCTTTCCCAACGGGAGCAGACGGGATCACCCGATTGGACACCAGTTCCGCGACCGGAACCAACTACGACGCCGTGATCAGCGCCGCCGCCAAGGACACCAATCTAAACGTTGTCTCGTCCCCGCATATTCTCACGTCTGACAACGAAGAGGCAGAGATCCGCATCGGCAACAACATCCCCATTATTACCAGCCGAGTGAACTCGGCGACGGGCAATTCGGCCGGCCTAGCGAGTTCGGTGAATGTCGAGAGGCAGGACATTGGTGTCACCCTGCGGGTCACCCCCCAGATCAGCGAAGGGAACACCCTGAGGCTGAAAATATTTCAGGAGTTGACCGATATCAACGAATCGCTTCAGTCGGGTGTGGGGTCGGCCGACGAAGTCGGCGTTGCCCTCTTTAACCGAAAAATTGAAAATACCGTGGTCGTCAAAGACGGAGAGACCGTGGTTGTGGGCGGCCTGATTAGCGACCGATGGCGAGACGATTCCTTCAAGGTACCCTTTTTAGGCGACATTCCTGGGTTGGGCTGGGCGTTCAAGACGAACACAAAGGAACTGAGAAAAATCAATCTGCTCGTTTTTCTCACACCACACATCATCCGCAGCGCCGATGAAATGGAACTGGAAACTATCCGCAAGCGGATGGATTTCGAGACCGATCTCGGCGAGACCTACAACACCGACGCGGACCCAGGGCAGGAACTCACGAAAACCGACGGCATCATCAACAAGGGAATCAACCCTGCTTTCGATGCCCTTCGCGAGCATTCGAGCCGCTACTCGCCCCTCCGGCGAGCGGAACTCGAAGCGAAAATGCGCGAGCACGAACGCCTCTCCGAGAAACTCGCCACATCCGGCGTCAATCGTTCTGCGTACGGACTGCGTCTCCAAATTTTCGATGACGAGGACGCGGCCGCCTCAGCCCTGCTTGAACTCCTGGATGCCGGCTACGAGAGCAGCCTGACCTCCAATAGCGCCGGCGAAAGGCTCGTCTACGAACTGCAGACCGGGCCCTACGACGACCTCAAGGCAGCGCAAGCCGAGGCCGAAGTATTGGCTGAGGTCTACGAGTTCACCCCAGTGGTCACTGTTCTGGACGGACCTGCTGAATCCGCCGGAGAACCCGAAGAAGCGTCCCCTAGCCTGGGTTGGCCCTCCACAAACGACTCGCCCGCAGAGGAAATCAATGACTGATCCCGCCCATCGAGGCGAACTCGACCTGGGCGAGGTTCTACTTCAGACTTCCCGCCTCGAACCCGAGCAACTCGCCCAGGCGCGGATCCGACAGCAAGTCAACCACGCCCGCCTCGGGGACGTCCTGGTCGAGGATGGTCTTTTGAGCAACGAGGAAGTTCTGGCGGGGATTGGGCAACAGTTGGGATTGGAATTTCGACCCGCCATCGATCCCACCGAGATCGACGAAGAGCTGACCCAGCGGGTTCCAATCGCCTTCGCAAAACAGCACAGCGTACTGCCCCTCAGTTGCGAGGCGGACAAGAGCCTACTGCGTGTGGCCACCGCCGATCCCCACAACACAGAGCCTCTCAATGACCTGCGAATCCTGTTTGGAACGGAGGATGTCGAAGCGGTCCTGTCCAGCCAGCAATCCGTCATTTCGGCAATCAATGAGGTGTACGACCGAAGCGCGGCGGAAACCGGGCAACTGGCCGAGGAGGCCACGGACGACCTGGACGCACTGGCTGACGAAGCTTCCCATGAGCCCCAGGATCTCCTGGAAGCCACCGACGATGCTCCGATCATCCGCCTCGTGAACTCCCTGCTCCAGCACGCCGTCAAGGAGAGAGCGAGTGACATTCATATCGAACCCTTCGAGAAGCAAATTCGCGTACGCTTTCGGATCGACGACGTCCTCTATGAGCCCATGAAGCCGCTTCCGCGCACTCTCCAGGCCAGCATCGCTTCCCGCATCAAAATCATGGGAAACCTCGACATTGCCGAAAAGCGACTGCCCCAGGACGGACGGATTCGCTTGAAGATTGCTGGCCGTGATTACGACGTGCGCCTGTCGACGGTGCCGGTTGCGTTCGGTGAGCGCCTTGTCCTTCGACTTCTACCCGACAGCCAAGCCCTCCTCGATCTTGAAAAGATCGGGTTCAACAAAGAACAGAGCCGCGTTCTGGCGCGCATCATTCGGCGCCCGAACGGTATCTTTCTCGTCACGGGCCCAACCGGGAGCGGAAAGACCACCACACTTCACGCCTGTCTCTCGGAAATCAACGATATCGACAAGAATATCATCACCATCGAAGAACCCGTGGAAATCACCCAGAAGGGGATCGGGCAGATCGAGGTGAATCCGAAGATCAATCTCACCTTCGCCGCGGGCTTGCGCGCCGTTCTCCGCCAGGACCCCAACGTGGTCCTTGTGGGCGAAATTCGTGACAAAGAGACCGCCGACATTGCCATCCAGGCATCCCTAACCGGCCACCTCGTGCTCTCGACTCTTCATACCAACGACGCCGCCAGCGCCATCACCCGGCTAGTGGACATGGGGGTAGAACCCTTTCTCGTCGGGTCATCCTTGGTCGGGGTTCTTGCCCAACGTCTGGTCCGGCTTCTCTGCCTCGAATGCCGAGAGCCCTACACCCCCAGCACCCAGGAACTGATTGACGCGGGAATCGAGGAACAAGAAGGCCCTGTGACCCTCTACCGTGCGAGCGGCTGCTCAACCTGCTCCCATACGGGCTATCAGGGCCGGATAGGGATTTTTGAGCTGATGCTCGTCGAGGATTCCATCCGGGCAATGGTTTCAAAAAACGTGGACTCCAAGACCATCAAGAAACAGGCGGTCGCCCAGGGAATGGGCACGCTGCGCCTCGACGGGACCCGCAAGGTTCTCCGGGGGGTGACGAGTATCGCCGAGTTGCTGCGAGCGACCGAAGAAGAAGGCACCATTGATCAGATCTGATGCTCCGATCTGGCAATCAGAGTGGCAATCAGACTGGCAATCAGACTTACAATCAAATCGGAGCGAACACGATTCCTGCGGGCCCTGCGACCCCGGATGGAGTCGCACCGCCTCTGAACGTGGGTTCGCGCGATTCGCGGAAGAAGTCAGCCGCAGAACACGAAAGCCGTGGGTCAAGGGAGTTGAAGGAGGGTTGTGCCGGTCTATTCCTACAAAGGAGTCTCTGATGGGGGGAAATCCGTCAAGGGAACCGTCAGCGCTGAGAACATGCGCGCCGCACGATCCCGAATGCGGGTCGACGGCGTCTTCCTGACCCAGATCAAGGAATCCGAAAATTCGGTGGAATCCACGAACGACGCCTCGGCGTCTCGTTTTCGCTTCGAACTGCCCACGCGTATCCCTCCGCTCCACTTGGCCGTAGCGACCCGACAACTGGCCACCCTCTCTTCCGCGGGCATACCCCTGGTTGAGTGCCTGGGCGCCTTGGTGGAGCAGATCGAGCATTCGACGCTCAAGGGCGTCTTCGCTCTAATTCGAGATCGGGTGAATGAGGGCTCGGCCCTCGCCGATGCCATCGCGAGCACTGAGAAGTTTGACTCGCTCTACATCAGCATGGTGCGATCGGGCGAAGCCAGCGGAGCATTGGGGCCGGTCCTCGTCCGCGTGGCCGATTACCTGGAGGAGCAGGTACGACTCTCCAGCAAACTTATCTCCATTTTTGTCTACCCCGCGGTCCTGCTGGGCTTCTCCCTCCTGGTGGTCGCGATGCTCGTCACAGTCGTCCTTCCCCAGATCACGAATCTCCTCCTCTCCATGGGGCAGGAGTTGCCCTTTTATACCCGTGTCGTGATCGGTGCCGCTGACTTCGCTCGGGCCTGGTGGTGGGCGATGCTGGGCGCTGTCTTTGTTATCGCCATTGCGTTCCGAGCTTACCGACGCACCAAGAACGGACGCGTCGCCGTGGACACGATCATGCTCCGCCTCCCACTCGTCGGGCGGGTGATTCGCGTGGTCGCCATCGCCCGCTTCTCCCGAACCCTCTCCTCCCTCCTCTCGGCGGGAGTTGGCATCATCCAGGCACTGGATATCTCGCGCCACGTGGCCCGCAATGCGGTCATTGAAGAGGCCATCAACAACGCCCGAAGCAGCGTTCTCGAGGGGGCCTCACTCGCCTATCCCCTTCGAGCCAGTGGAGAATTCCCTCCCATGGTGATCACGATGGTGGAAGTCGGGGAACGCGCGGGCGACCTCGAGGCCATGCTCGCCAAGGTGGCCGAAACCTATGATGAACAAGTAGAGACGACGGTCACCCGCCTCACCTCTCTGCTTGAGCCGCTTTTGATTCTCGTTATGGTGGGAATAGTCCTCTTCATCATGATGGCCACGCTGATGCCGTTGATGTCGGTGACGAGCTCCCTGCAATGATCCGAATAAAACAAGAAGTGCCGAGAGTGCTCGCCGGGTACTCCCGCCCAATCAGAGAGGCCAACACAATGCGACAAGACAAACTTGCCCAGCACGCTATTCCGTTGCGCAGAGAGGCTGGCTTCAGTCTCCTCGAAATCATGGCCGTGGTTGTAATCATGGGGCTCCTGATGAGCATCATTGGCGTCAGCATCTCGGGCCAGATCGACAAGGCACGACTCGCCACAGCCAAGGCTCAAATCGCTCAACTGGAAAGCGCGCTCGAGCTCTACCGAATGGACAACGGGCGCTATCCCACCACGGCCCAGGGCCTCCAGGCCCTCATCAGCAAGCCCGGGGATGCCCCCGAGCCGCGCCACTATCCGCGAGGTGGATACCTTTCCAAGGCCGATGCGCTGCTCGACCCGTGGAGTGAGCCCTTTCAATATGCTTCCCCCGGCAATCACAACGGCAACGGTTTCGACATCTGGACCCAAGGGGCCGACCTGGCGCCCGGGGGTGAAGAAGGCGATTCGGACATCGGCAATTGGGAATCAGGGGCTTAGGGAGCGTAACACTTGAGTCGAGATGCAAGCCCTGGACGAGCCGGCTTCACGCTGATCGAGGTCATGGCAGTGGTGATTGTCATCGGAATGCTGATGGGCTTGGTTCTTCCCAATCTCAATTCGCGCAGAGGCGCACAGCTCGAAAACTCGGCACAGCAAATCGCTGGAGTTCTCCAACTGGCCCGGGAACGAGCCATCGTCACCGGCGCCGCGCACCGCGCTTTCCTCGACCTCGAGGTCGGCACCAGTCGAATCGACTGGCATGTCGCCGAGGATCGAGCTTTTGCCCATCTCGCCGACCCCGCCGACCCCTCCCCCTCCGAAAAGCCAAGCCGCGAGTATTCCGACGGTCAGTCGATTTCCCTCTCACCCCCGGAGCGCGAGGAGCGCGATTACTACCCCATCCCCAATCGGTTTGGCCGGGAGGATTGGCTCCCCGAGGATATCTTTTTCGTCGGCGTGAATACGGCGGACGGCTGGATTGAGGACGGGACCGTCCAAATCGTCTTTCAGATCGATGGGACAACGGACTACTCGGAAATCGTGATGCGGGACAACTGGGAGAACCGGATTGTTCTTGAGATTGAGCCGCTACTCGACATCGTCCGAGTCCGACAGGAAGAGGACTCCTGAAAGCCGTGCCTCCCCGACTCCGCAAAGAAACTCACTCATTCGGCCGAAACCCTGCACGACGCGCCAGCGGCTTCACCCTGCTGGAAGTTCTCGCCGCCGTGACAATTCTGGCCATCTGGTATGTGGCGATCGCGGCCATGGCCACCGACGGACTACGGAAGCAGGGACTCAGCCTCCGACTGATGGAGGCGTCCGGGATCGCAAACCGCTACATGGCCGAGATCGAAGCTTCGACCCTTGACGGTACCGTCCCTCCCCTCCGGGACGAGGAGACCGAGGAAGGGGACTTCCTTGTCCACATCCTCATCGTCCCCTTTGGATTCGGCGTAACCGTTGACAAAGAGGTTGATCCTGGCCGAGTCGGCGGCAGTCAAAACTCTCCCGACCTGAAGGCGCTGCTCAAATCCGAAATGCCTGGAATGAATCGCCACCTGGTATCGATCAACGTCAATGTAGCCTGGGAAGAGGGGCCGGATCAGCGATCGGTTCGTCGAACCTCCTACGCGTTCAATCTCGCCGAGGCAAAGAATGTCTACCAGAGCAAGGACGCCAAGGAAGCCGCTGAAGCTGAAAAGGAGGGGGCTTCGGAAGAAGACGTAGACGACCTTGAAATAGAGGACTTCCAGGGATGAGCCCAACCAACGAATTCCAAGCCACCAGAAATCCACGCCAACCGGGCTTCACCTTGATTGAAGTATTGGCCGCAGTTTTCCTCACCAGCATGGTGATCACGTTCGCCGTGAGCTTCTACATCGACCTTGCCAATCTCAGCCAGCGCGCCACCGCGCGCACCCGGGAAAACCTTCAGGCCGCCAGCGCCCTCGACCGAATTGGCCGCGATCTCGCCAATACCGCCTTTTGGGTAAAAGCGGAGGAGGCCGACCCCTTCACGCATCCCTGGTCATTCCAGGCAGAGAGCCGATTTTCATTCGACGGGTCGGATACCATTCGCTTCAATACCCGGAGCAAGTCCCCGGGCGAAGGCACATTCCATGACTCGGACTTATTGCAAGTCGTCTACCAAGTGACCAGTGAAGAAGACGGAAGCCTCACTCTTTTTCGGTGGTCGTCGCCAGGCTTGCCCGTCGCCTACGAAGGCGGCTACCCGTCCGTTGACGACGAGCGCAGTTTTGTCGTCAGCGAGGGACTGGGCTCGCTCACCCTGCGTTTCCTCGGCAGCGAGGGCGAGTGGGTGTCTTCCTGGGACTCATCTCAACTCGAAAATTCCGAGGCGCTTCCGATTGCCGTGGAGATCGATATCTCGATCTGGAACGAGCAAGACTCCGAGGACTGGAACGACGAGGACCAACAACACTTTACCAAGCAGGTCGTCCTCTACCAGCGTCCCGTCGATTTGAACGAAATGATCCGCAAGCGCGACGAAGCCGAGGCCGAGCAATCTGGTGGCGGCCTCGCCGCCAACCAGCGGGGAGCCAACGGTGAATCCTCAAGCGACGAAAGCGACCCCAATGGGGACGACTTCTTCGGCGGTGAAGCGGCCGACCCGGGCTCCGTAGCCGAATGTGTCCGGAGCAATTGGGCGGCCTGTGTCGAACGCTGGGGCGAAGCCAGGTGCGGACCCGCCGCTACCGCCACCTCGGTGCCCGTCGGCTCATTCGGGATCGACCTATCATCCATTTGCCCATAGCCATGCGAAAGACGATCAACCAGAAAGGAATCGTATTGCCGATGGTCCTCATCGTCGGACTGATTCTCAGCGCCTCGACTTTCAGTTTTCTGCGGCAGAGTCTTGTGGACACCCCTCAAGCCAGCGGCGGCCCTACAGCCAACCAGCGGGGAGCCCACGGTGAACCCTCGAGGGACGGGAGCGACCCCAATTGAATTTGCGAGACGTTTTTGTAGGATCGGCGCGCCCGGGGGGCTATGTTGCCCCCCGCGCCCCGAGCCGAAAGAGCCTCGGCGTTCAAGGATTGAGTTTGGGAGCCTCATGGGGGGGAAGGCCCGGCTCATGATCTGCCCGCCGGGCCTAGGAATCAGGCAACCGGGGACTGTGGCCAGAAAGGGCGCACGGGAACCTCAATCCGCTTCGCATCCCCAGGCAGGGCAAATCGACTTTAGAGGAGAGGCAGGCAGGGAATGTCCATTCTCGGCATCCGCGCCATCAACCTGCTGCTCTTCACGCTGAGTTGCTTTCTCGTGGCCAACATCATCAATCAGGTGGGCGCGTTCGGCCTGATTCCGGCGGAGAGTCCCAACCTGCGGCCGCGGCCCCTTGCGGCCAACACCGCCCGCCCCTGGTCCGAGCGCAAGCAAATTCTAGATCGCAATCTCTTCGGCGCCCAGGTCGTCGAGGAACAAATCCTCCCCGAACCCGAACCCGAACAGGAGTTGACGAAAACCAGCCTGCCCGTCAGGCTGCTCGGCACCGTCGCCTCCGAGGATCAGATCGTGGCCAGCGCAGCAATCGAGAACACACAAGATCGGCTTCACCAGGTGATTCGAGTGGGCCACACGCTGGACAAATTCGCCCACGTCGTCGTCACCCGAATCGATCGCGGTCGGATCGTCCTCCAGAATGGCGCTCACCGCGAAGAACTCCTCTTGGACTCGCAGGCACCCAAGGTCTCAACCGTCGCCCCATCCCGCCGCGCTCCCCAATCAAGAAACCGGCGGCGTGGCCCAGCAAGTGCAAACGCTTCCCTCGATGCGCGCCTGGGTAAACTGAACGACCGAGCGCCGAGCCAAGGCCCAGCTCCGATTCTCAATGGCGCCCGCAAACTCCCCAAGAAGGACAACTCAGGCAATATGCATCAAAAAGCACAATCAGCTCGACAACATGCTGTACCCGGCGAAGAAGCGGCGACCGCATCGGGTTCAGAAAGGCGCAGTCGATCCCTATTCCAAGGCTCCGTAGCCGAATGTGTCCGGCGCAATTGGCAACGCTGTATCCACCGCTATGGCGAAGGCAACTGTGACGTCTGGTCCAACGTCGACTCGGTCCCCATCGGCGCATTCGGGATCGACCTACCCTGGTGCAATCCGTAGCCATGCGAAAGACAATCAATCAGAGGGGAATCGTACTGCCGATGGTTCTCATCGTCGGCCTGATCCTGAGTGCCTCGATTTTTAGTTTTCTGCGACGGAGCCTGGTGGACTCCTTCATGGCACGAAACCTGGAACACGTAGCGGCGGCAGAGACCCTGGCAAGGGGAGGAGTCAGCGTGGCCACCGCGGTTGTCTTCCATCACCGGTTCTCGAAGCTCATGGGCTTGATGAACGATAAGAACCCAGGGGCGACTCTCGCCGATCTCTGGGCGCAGATCGAGGATTCTCCCCTGGAAACAAGTTGGGGAGGCCAGCTTGAAATTACCATTGAAGACTCGGGCTCCCGGCTGAATCTGAACGCCTTGATTCCCGTCGGAAAAACTGCAGAAGAGAGCCAGCCCAGCGACGAAGCTGAGGAATTTCTGGTGGCATTTTTCGAAAAAGTCATCGACGAGTCCCAGGGTCAACTCGCTGGCGGTCTCTACGACCCCAGGGAAATG
>Ga0310120_10002149_pt1 | contig 14554 bp, 13 predicted proteins | sample CB27_AW_983_MG_FD_203506 | JGI IMG/M metagenome (GOLD analysis project Ga0310120, IMG submission 203506) | Marine microbial communities from Western Arctic Ocean, Canada - CB27_AW_983 | ecosystem: Environmental > Aquatic > Marine > Oceanic | place: Canada: Western Arctic Ocean | collected...
TCGCCACTTCGAAGCGCTGCTGGCCCAGCTCGGTCGACAGGGTCTGCCATTGGGTGGTCGGTGAGATCTGCTGCCAGGCTGTTCTTTCTCCGACCCGGATCGGCATGGCGAAGCCGGGTACGTCCGTTTTCCAGCGGTAGGACACGCTGTGTTTGGCGTCATCGAAGATCAGTTCGAGAAGCGGTAGTTGCGCGTGGCGCAAATACTGATCGAACACCGGCTGGAGGTTCCTGCCGAAGCGTTTGTTGAAGAGTTTCAGGATGTCATCGGTCTCGATGCTCTGGTACTTGAACGTATCGTAGACCTCGCGCACCAGCGCCCACCACTTGTCATCGTCTGCGAGCACGTTGCGCAGAGTGTGGAGAAACAACGCCCCCTTGAAGTACTGGTCGCCCGGAGGTTCTCGATGCGTGCCCTTCTGGGTGATGATCGGTCGCTGATTGGCAACCTTTCCCCGATAACCGTTGATGTACTTCAAAGCGTCTGCGTAGCCGAACAGCTTCTCGACGTACATACACTCGAGGTACGTGGTCCACCCCTCGTGAATCCACATATCGCACACATCGGCTGCCGTGATGGCGTTGCCGAACCACTCGTGACCACTTTCGTGAATGATGATGAAGTCGAACTTCATGCTCACGCCGACGCCGGTCCAGTCCTTACCGAGGTAACCATTGGTGAATCGGTTGCCGTAGGTCACGGCTGATTGGTGCTCCATGCCCGAATACGGCACCTGCACCAGTTTGTAGCCATCCTTGACGAAGGGGTACTCGCCGAAGTAGTGCAGAAACGCCTCCAACATCGGCTTTGCCTGGGCGAATTGTTTCTTGGCTTTCTTGAGGTCCTCCGGCAAGGCGTAGTAGTCGAGGGTCAGTTCACCGAGCTGATCAGAAAAGTGTTCATAGGCCGCAACGTTGATCGAAACGTTGTAGGAGTTGATCGGATAATGGACACGCCACTTCCAGCGCGTGAACCCGTCCCCCAGATCTTCCTTGCCCATGTACCGGCCATTGGATACATCGGTCAACCCGTTGGGGACCGCCACACTGATGTCCATACTCTCGACCTCGTCACGCCACTGGTCCTTACAGGGCCACCAGTAACTCGATCCAGGCCCTTCGCACGCCGTGTATATCCACGGTCGACCGGCCGGATCCTCATCGAAACTGATGCCGCCAAAACGACCATCGCTCTTCGGAGCACCCGAGTAGTGGAAGTCGAGGCTGTATTTTTCTCCGGCTTTGAATCCGTCGGGGTGGTCGACGAATACCGCGTTGAACTCGCGCTCGAAGGGAAGCTCCTCGGAATCGAGCACGATCTTGTCGACCGAGAGGTCGCTGTTCAGATCGAGCTGGATACGGTTGTCGTCTGACAACATTAGAAAACCAATGGTCACCTTGCCACCAATCGTCTTGGTCTCGGGCGACACGCGGATGTCGAGGTGGTAATAGGTGAGATCATTGTTGGCGCGATAGCGTCCGTACTCGCCACGCAACTGTCGTTTGCGCAGTTGTGAGTCCGACTCCGGATCCTGGATCCCGGACATCGCTTCCGAGGCAGGGATGGTAGCGACTGCCAGCCCTGGATTCGTACAAAGCAACGTCAGCGCAAGTAGGATTGAGTTCATCGGTTTCCATTCCACGGAGGGGTCACTTCAGTCGAAGTCCGCAGTCGGGGCAGGTCTCCGAATCACCTGCGGCGGTTCCGCAGGCGGGGCAGGCATCTTCGGCGGCTTCGCCCTCCGCTGCGTCTGTCGTCGATTCCCACTCCTGTGCCGCCTTCTTTTGCAAGATAGCGGCTGCTTCCGGTGCATCTTCCTTCGCGACCGCGAGGATCAGTTTGGTTCCTCAGCCACCGGGAACCGCTGAGATGCTGGGCGTGATTCCGGCGGATTCCAGCAGTTGCACAGCGTCGCGGATGCCGTCCGTTCCACCCTGGAGAAGTTGCACCCACTCGATTTCGGCAGCGTCTGAGGCTTCATTCATGCTGACGGGCTCTTCTTGCCGAGGCGCTTCAGCAGTGCCAGGTTCTTGCGATCCATGTCGTCCTCCTTGGGCGTTTCGAGAATTTTGGGCACTCCATCGAACCGCGAATCTTCCATCACTTGCTCGAAACCCTTTTTTCCAATCAGTCCCTCGCCGATGTGCATGTGACGATCGAGATGGCTGCCGAGGTCTCCTTTGCTGTCGTTGAGGTGCAGGGCGAAGACTCGTCGGGAGCCGATGGTGCGGTCCAACTGCTTCATCGTTTCTTGATACCCCTCAGCGGTACGCAGTTCGTAACCTGCAGCAAACATGTGGCAGGTGTCGATACAGGTGCCGGTTCGTTCGGGGGTGTCGATCGCCGCCAACAGGTCACTCAATTCATCGAAGGAGCGCCCCATGGTGGTCCCGCCACCTGCGGTGTTCTCTAGCAGGATCCGGGTCTTTTGTTGGGGCACCCTTTGGAAGCATTCGAGCATGCCAGCGGCGATGCGTTCGATGGCGGCCTCGACACCACTACCGACATGTGCACCGGGATGCATCACCAGGAAATCGAGGTCCAGCATCTGGGCTCGTTCGATTTCATCGGAGAAGGCATCGATCGATTTCTGGAACAGTTCCTCCTTGGGGGATGCGAGGTTGATCAGGTAGGAATCATGGCTGCTGATCGGGTGAGAGCCCCACTCCACTACCGCTTCACGAAATCGCCGAGCATCTTTTTCTTCGATCGGCCGCTGCACCCAGCGACTGGCGTTCTTGGTGAAGATCTGCAGCGATCGTAAATTCAGTTTTTTCGCTTCTTCTACCGCCTTCCAGCTGCCACCGGAAACGGACAGATGACTGCCGAGACACAGTCGTTCCTGTCCATCCTGGAAGGTCTTCTTCAGTTTTCGTTTTCCTGTGGTGACGGTACTCAAGGTGATCCTCTTTTCAGTTCACTGTTCGATCAACTCGACCAATTGATCGACCCACACATCGGGTTCCGGTGGAGAAGCGATACCATATCCACCTCTTCGGCCGACGGTTCGAACCCCGGCCGCGATGCCAGTGGCAAAATCGACTGCAGAATCTCCGACCATGATCGCATCTTCAACTGAGCAATCGAGGGAGTGAAGAATCGATAGAAGCCCCGCAGGATCGGGTTTCGGGATCCCCGCATCTTCGGGGCAGATCACTGCTTGCCAGGGACCTTGCAGGTCGAGGCGAGGCAGCAACTGGTCAGTGACGCTGCGCGGTTTGTTGGTCAGGATCGCCATCGGAACATCGGTAGCACGCAGGTGGTCGAGAAACTCGATGGTTCCCGGTAGCCAACCGATGTCGCGGGAGTGATCGCTGGCGATCCGGCAGTAGTTTGCTCGAAACTGGTGGAACAATTGTTCCATCGGTTCATCGGGTTGGAGGATGTCGGGCAGGATCTTGTCACAGAGGACTCGTGCACCATGTCCGACCGCCGAACGGACATGCTCTCTGGAACAGGGTTCCGCTCCTCGCTCGGTGCGAATGGAATTGACCGAATCTGCGATGTCATCGATGGAATTGATCAGAGTTCCGTCCAGATCGAAGACCACGCAGCGTGGGGGAACGGACAGCAGGTCCATCATTTCTCTGGGGGTGTTTTTCCAGAGGAACTGGAAACCGTTCTGGAATGGAGCCACCCCGTCAGCAGGCAGAGTGCGATCAATGCCCCTTCCACTCCATAGAACCAGTTCAACAGCTTCTGGATTCCGTCGGTGAATCCGTAGGAGTGAAGTCCGACATTCAGTAGATTCACTCCCCACCAGGAGAAGGCCACGATGATGCCATTGACCAGTACCAGCAGGTGGAAACCACGTTCGCGCACCAGACCAGACATCCGTGCATGAAGGATGATTAACTCTGCCAGGCAGATCATCAGCGCACCGTTCTCCTTCGGATCCCAGCCCCAGAAACGACCCCAGGAGTAATTGGCCCAGATTCCACCGAGAATCGTCCCGACGACGCTGAAGAAGAGGCCAAAGCAGATGGTCCCGTATACCATCCTGGTGATGCTCTTGTAAAAGTCCTTATCGTTCTTGCGTAGACCTAAGATCTTGCCGATCACCCATACATGGGCGATGGCAGCGGCGAGCAATCCCGCTGAATACCCGAGGGTGACGGATGTGACATGGGTCGAGAGCCAGAAATTGGTGTCGAGTACGGCAACCAGGCTGGGCATCGTATCACCGGCACTGATCGCTTCCTTCAACTCGTACTTCATCGAGAGGAAGCAACCGATCGATCCAAGAAATGTGGCCATGGTGAGAGCAATCTTGCGTCGATCCAGGGTTTCGATGACCAGCGCAGTACCGACACTACAGGCTGTGATGAACAGAATCGTCTCGTACAGAGTGGTGACTGGAGGACGCCCCTGGATGACGCACCGGATCGTGACTCCGGTGGCGAGCAGAATCAGTCCGAGCAGGCACATCACCCAGGTTCCCCGCGAGGGAAGGATGGACTCCGGTTTGAGCCAGCTGAGGCAGGCGATGATGAAGGCCAGGATGAAACAGATCAGCGCACGATAGAAGAAATCGATGCGGTAAAAGAACACTTCCAATGACGCTCGATTATTCTGGCCGTGGAGATCTGCGAGATCAGACAGTTTTTCCTGAACCAGCACGGCTTGCTGCTGGAGAAGTGGCCGGTCGTCTCTGGCTGCCACCATCGCTTCCATCTGTTTCAACGCCTCGGCTTGGAGAGTGACTGGAGAACCGACCAGGGCATTCTGAAGAATCACATCGGTTCGAACCCAGACCGCAGGGGAAGAGTCCTCTGGCGAAGAAGCCTGCTCCGGCGCGAACCATGCGATCCCTTGCCGGGCGATCTCCATCTGTTGAACAAGTTGCTCCCTGAGATCTTGCAGGGCGTTGACCACCTCGGTCCTGCGATCTTCTGGCAGGTTGAGCAAAGCGTTGGTGTTGGCCAGGGCTTCCAACTGGGTGACACCGGGGATCAGCGGCCAGAATCCAGCGGCCGGTGTGGTTCCATAGATGGCTTGCAACTCGGGAATCGTGGTCAGGGGAAAAGTCCAACGAGCCGCATCGAAAGCGTGGAATAATTCTTCCATCGCTCGGATGTTCTGGGCCAGTTGAATCGTCTGTCTTTCGATCAGAGTCCAGTGGGAAGATTCCTTGGTCTCGCTGATCTGGCCTGCGGTCTCGAAGATCTGATCGAAAGCGGGTAAGAGATCGTCAAAACTCCAGCGCGCGCTTCGTTTCCTCTGGGAGACATCGATCCCTGCATTGGTCAGGACTTCCGAGTTGGTCACCCGGATGCATTCGTAGCTTCGCGCAAGCTCTGGATAGAGCATGCAGTCGAGAGCCCAGGCTACGGGTCCGAGTTTTTCCTGGTTGACGGTCAAGGATCGTTTGCCATTGACCTTTAACATGATGAAACCTGCGAAGGTGTCGAAGGGTTTGACCCGGCCACCATGTTGAAGGGGCCAGTGCTGAACCGCATCGAGCGTCCTGGAGGACCAAGGGGCCCTGGCAGCGGGATCCGCATCCGTGGCATCTTGTGAGAGGCTTGGAGTCGCTACCATCGGTTCGGTGGTGTCCGTTTGTGCGGAGACTCCACAACTCAGTAGCAACAGCAAGGGAAGCCATCTTGGAGTCATCATGAGATCTCCTTGTGCCGTTTCGCCTGTTTCTTGCTGTAGGCAAGAAACTTTTGGATGAAGGTGATTGCCATTCCGATGCCGATCACAATACATGAGTAGAGAGGCCATTGATCGGATGGATTTCGTACCACGGTGAAGACGCTGTACAGTTCAGCATCCGGCGCTGCGTTGGAGGGCCCCCAACTCGATTGAAAGAGGATCAGCCCCTGATCGCGCAGAGGATCGTTCATCTCGATCCGGATTTTTCGTTGGCTCGCTGCTGCTGTCTGGGTCACGTCGCTTCGATATTCCTTGGCCATCGAGATACCCGGATGGTCGACCTTTTCGAAATTGTCGAGGCGGATCGAGAAGGGCATCGAGTGGCGAATCTTGCGCAATGCCACGGCAAAGGTCTTGTTGGCCACGGTAAAGGTCCAGGGGTAGTTCTGACCACCCCAGAGAAGGGCCTGTTGTCGGGAGCCATCTTCCAAACGGGTTGGAATCATGTCGATGGTCAGGCCGGGGAGATTCTGCTCGTTCTCTGCAATCTCCTCCTGCTCCAGCAGTCCCCAGCCGTCGATCGCTGGAGAATCTGGAGTCCAGTTGGGACCCACAGGAAGCGCTCTGCAGTTGGCCAGGGCACCGCTGAGCTTCAGTTGAAATGGCAGTCCGGTGGTCGGTTCTATCGACAGTTCTGATTCCCCTGCCATGCGATCGAACAGTACCAGATGTTCATCCACTGAGCCGTTCCCCGTCTCGAATACCGCAACTTCCCAGCTGTGATGGCTGATGTATTCGGAGGCTTCCTGCGATTCCCACAGTTGTAGGTATCCTTCATCGGAAGCCTTCAGTTTTACCAGCCCCGCACACATCATCAGTGCAATACCCACGTGGATGATGAAGATGCCAAAGTTACGCTTCTGCAACTTGAGTAGAAGAATCCCGCCGACCAGCAGATTGATGGTGAAGATGATCATGCAGGTCATCCCACCAGGGAGTGGGATGGAGAAGCTGAAGGCTTCCGACGGAACGAACCACCAATCGGAGCCGAAGTGGTGGACCAATCCCCAGGACTCGAAGTAGGTCTGCTGGACTCGATAGAGTCCATGCTCGGCCTGCTCCAGTGTTCCGAGATAAGTGAGGATCAGCAGCAAGATCATCATGACCGTCGCCACCTTCTGGGATCCGATCTTTTTCAGGATCGTCAGCCAGATGGAACTCTTCACTGGACCACCTCCAATGACAGAACCAGTTGCTTGAGCTTCGATCGAGCCTCTTTGAGTTCGGTGTCGGGTCCGACCATCTTGACGAAGACTGCTTGGTCCGCCAGATTTCGAATCAATCCAATCATCGACCAGCCTGGTCTGGGAGTACTCCCCATGCTGGCGTAGGGGCCACTGCCCTCTACCACGATGGCCTTCCCGTCGAGCATCATTTCAGTCGGAAGTTCAGAGAGTTGCTGTTCATCGATGGGGTCGAGGCTCAGCTCCTTGAGCCAACGATTGACATTTGCGAGGACCCCGCCTCCATCCCCTGCCAGTACGGTGATCCAGCAGCGCGCTTCGTCCCCGACGATGAAGGTCACTTCTCTCATCGGTCGGGCAGAATCCACTCCCCAGCCTTGCGGAACTTGCCAGCGAACCTTGGGAGCAGTGCGTTCTGGCGGTGGACTCTGTGGCATCTCGAGCCGTATCGAACTGGCAAAAGCAACCAAGGCTTCGGCCTGTTCCATCAGCAAGGCGCGTGGTCCGGTCGCCTTGAGGTAAAGGGTCGTGTCACCCAGCGGCAGTGAATAGACGATCATCCGAGCATCCGGGACCGTCTTCGAGGCAAAATTGTCAGTGAAGGTGCCGTCGATCTGGAAAAGAACACCCTCTCTTTCGAGCAGGGTCGCTTTCGGCAGGTTGTCGAGCGCTTCATCCGTAAGGTTGGGTTGATCCATCTGTGCACACCATCGATCGATGTTGGCACGTAGGGTACCTCCGCCAGGGATCACGATGAGAAAACACTCGGCGTCAGGGGAGCCAGCGATACGCACATTGACTCGACGCATCGCAGTGAGTGGAGCCTCGATCCAGCCTGTAGGAAGATCGTACGCCAGCGTTGGAACCGAAGGGTCTGGTTCCACCGGGCGAGTCGGTCGATCGGTTCCGAAGCGCTGCGAAGCAGTGGCACCGGGCAAGATCGGATGCACCGCCTTCTCGATGGTGCGCACGCCATCGTAAGAAGTATGATCATCGGAACAGCCGGATCCTGAGAGGATGATCGCGATCAGAACCCCACAGCTGCACAGAAACTCACTGATCCGATGGGGCCGGAACGATAACCTGCAAGAGGCTGAAGAGATCACTTGGGTGAATGGCAGCGATGACATCTGTGGATTATCCACTGATAGAGGATAATTTCTCTTTAATCGAAGGCTTGGGATGGGCGCCAGTCATACGGTCGACGACCTCTCCATCCTTGAAGAAGAGAAGAGTGGGAACTCCCTGGATCGAGTACTTCACGGCAAGCGCTTCGGCTTGCTCGATGTCCACCTTGCCCACCTTGACTCCCTTGTCGGCGAATTCATCGGCGAGTTGTTCGATCAGCGGTGCAATCGTCTTGCAGGGGCCACACCAGGTGGCATAAAAGTCGAGCATCGCCACGCCCTTGCCGATTTCGCTGTCGAAGTTGGTGTCATCAATGGTTAACAAGTTGTCGGTCATGGATTTCTTCCTCTGCTGTTCGGATCACCTCGAAACATCGATGCGAGTCCGCTGGACAATTATTCTACGATTTTCCGGTCTTTGACAGGTACATTCTGATTCGAGTTGTCGAGTACAAACCCTGGAAGAGCCAGTCGCTCTCCTGGTTCTCCATCGACAGGTCTCCAGGCACGGATGCATTTCTCGCCCGCTTGCCAGGAGAACCATGCTAGATTTCCGTCCACTTCACCAAGGAATTCCAGGGTGGTGGTCTGCAGGTCGATCAGGGTTCCGCCCAGTGCAGTGATTTCAGATTTCAACTGGTCCAACTGCTCTTCGAGTTGACGAAACTCACCTCGGAGGGTCAGCTTTGTCGAACTCTTCTGGGAATCTGAATCCAGGTTCGTCGAATGCGACTGTTGAATCAGCTGATGTTTCCTATCGATCACCTGCAGTAAATCCTCACCAATCCTCGTCAGAAGAGGCAGTCTGGCATTCACCTCATCCAGTTTCATGATCGGAGGACCGCTGGTTACTGTTTCGGACATCTCGCCACCTCTTGGATTACTGGGGCTACTTCGGGTCAAGTTCGGTCACTTCAAGGATTGCGGCGGGCCTCGCAATCTCAGTCCACCCGGGACTGACAGTCGAGATCGATGGGGCTCTACTCTCCTGGACTCATAGTAGTCATCTCCTCGGCGCTTTTCAATCTGCTGGCTTCTTTTCGAAGGGGTGATCTTCTAGGTAATGGCGCAGATTCGGTGCAAAATATACTTGCATGAGGGGAGTTCGGATGAACATGTCGGAAAGGTTCGGGAGATGGCAAGCCACCATCATCGACGGGGGCAGTCTATCTCTCGATGGGGGAGCGATGTTCGGTTCGGTGCCCAGGGTCGTGTGGGAGCGTTGTATTGAACCCGACACTGAGCACCGGATTCCAATGAAGACCCGATTGTTGCTGCTGGAAGATTCAGAATCAGATCGAGTCGTGCTCATCGATGCGGGGGTCGGAGACAAGGAGGATCCGCAATTTCGCGATCGGTTCGCGATCCAGTTGCCGGAAGGAACCGGGGAAGCGCCACTTCGACGGGCGATTCGCAGCATCGGTGTGGATCCGGATCGTGTGACCGATTTGATCCTCACGCATCTGCACTTCGATCATGTCGGGGGGGCGACGCAACTCGATCGAGAGGGCCAATCTACTGCGCTCTTTCCCGATGCTACTCACTGGGTCCAGCAGGCCAACTGGGACACCGGATTGTCGCCCAATGCCCGGGAACGGGCTTCTTACATGCGCCAGAATATCGAGCCGCTGGCAGCGGCTCCGCTCGAGAAAATCGATGGGAATGGCGAAATTCTCCCCGGAATTTCGGTCGAACGAGTCGATGGTCACACCCTGGGGATGCAGACGGTGCGAATCGAGGGGGGAGGGCGAGTGATGCGGTACCTGGCGGACCTGGCGCCGACCTGGCATCACCTGAGAGCGGCCTGGACGATGGGCTATGACATCTGCGCCATCACCGTCGTCGAGGAGAAGCAGAGGATGCTCCAAGCGGCGCTGGAAGAGCAGGCGTTACTGGTGCTGGAGCATGATCCAGTTCACGCCGTCACGTCGCTGGAAGAGCGCAATGGAAAGATCGTCGCCAGGAAACCCTGAGCAGGTCTTTGATCGCTTCAGAGCCCCAGCCGTGCTGCCTGACTGTAGCAGTTGAGTCCTGAGTCGCCGGTGAAACCGCACAGGATCATGCTCGCTTCACGAGCGGTTTCCACCGCCAGGCTCGATGGAGCACCGACCGCCACCAGCGCATCGAATCCGGCGACCGCCGCTTTTTGAACCAGTTCAAAACTGGCTCTTCCACTGACCGCACACACCAGACCCGAGGCGGGGAGTCGGTGGCGAGTACTGAGGGCTCCCACCAGTTTGTCGAGGGCATTGTGTCGGCCAACATCTTCACGCACCGCAATCGCGACCTCTTCATCGTGGGCCCAGGCTCCGGCAGCGTGAACGCCACCGGTACTCTCGAACAATCCCTGATCCACTCGTAATCGAGATGGCAGCGAAGCGAGCCATTGCGGTTTGTAGTGTTGATCACTGGTAATCGAGGGAACACGAGCGATGACATCCTGAATCCGAGTTCGACCACAGATGCCGCAGGCACTGGTTCCGAAACCGGTGTGAGTCAGTGAATCCAGATCGGGATCGGAGCCATCTTTGAGGATCACCGTGACGACATTGAGAGGTTCCTCAGCGCTCCCATCGGTGCAGTGGGTCACTCCTGCAGGGGATTCGGTCGATCCCAATAATCCCTCGGCGACCAGGAAGCCGACCGCCAGGTCGAAATCATCCCCAGGAGTTCGCATCGTGGTGGAAATCAGTTCGTCTCGGTGGATGGCCTGGTGGTTCCAGCGCAGTCGGATCTCCAGTGGTTCCTCGACGGCGATTTCATCGAGTCCGCGAGGAGGTCGACCCGATCGAGTCCGTCGGACCGGGAGTCTCTTCGACTTTCGGTTTGGGACTGGCTGCTGTGGGGTCATCTTGGGCGCTGCTCTCCTCCGGGGGACCGCCGAGACGGCGATCTCCCGGTAGGATACCTGCGATCGGGACACTCTCCTACTGGACTCCCGGCATCAGCGGTTGGCCCTCGTCCCAGACCAGGCGATCGATACTGACTGCTTGGGGGAACATGTTGCGAAGGGCGCTGGAATTGAGCAGGTCAGGATCGAAGAGCCAGTTCCGAATCGGTGGCTTGTAGACCCCGGATTTGCCCCATTTTTCGGTCGCCACGCGGCTCTGGAACAGATTGATGAAAGCTCCGTTGATGTTGGCCTTCTTGGTCGACCATTTCTCATGAAAACGAGGCAAGTTTTCCAATCCACCGGAGTATTCTCCTCCACCGTCGGGAGTCCTGACGTTGCCGGTGACGATCGCCATGTTGTAGGTGGTTTCCGAGGCGTTATCGATGTCAGAGTAACTATCGCCAGGTCCACGGTCATCGGACCAGTTGTTGGAGAGCAAGTTGACGGCATCGCTGATCACAGCAGAGGTTTTCTTGTTCGTGGTGTTGAAGTCTCCCTCGACATAGATCGGATCCTCGCTGACAAACAGCAGATCATCGGGCAGTTCTGAACCATTCTTGAGACGGATTCCCTCCATCCAACCGCTTGCAGCCCCTGGGTCCCAGTTGGCGGGTTCCGGGTCTGGCGAACGATAAGCGTACACCTGATGGATGTCATTGTCGGGGTCTGTATCTGAGTTGACACCGGTGACATAACTGTGGAAGGTCGAGTTGGAGAGGTCCAGTTCCGTCAGAGGAACATAGGTCTCTTCCCTGGCATCGTACATGTCGGAGGAACTCTCGGTGACCGCGCCTCCCATCTGTGCGGTGACATCGACCTCGACCCCGTTCTGGACGTGGTAGACGCGATCGTTGTGGATCACCAGGTCTGCACTGGTGCGATAGTGCCCGTTGTTGGTGATCGATCCGATATCGGGAGCGTTCTGGGTCAAGACTCCATGGCTCCCTGTCTGGACCGTGCCACCCCAGGTGGAATCCGCGAAATCAATCCACTCCTGCGGGTCGGAAAACCCGTCGAAGTCCTGGTCATTATCAAGGTTCTGCATCACTCCGCTGCTGTCCTTGATCTCGACCGTTCCACTGGTGGTACTGCCATTGTTCTTGCGCTCACGATAGATTTCACCAGTACAGCGAAAGTAGTCGGAATCGATGGTCAAGGTTCCGCCGACCCCGACGTAGATGTCGCCGTTGGCGTGGACCTTACCGGCAAAGGTCATGCTGGGACCAGGGAGCAATTCCAGGTCATCGTCGAAGAAGATGGCGAAGTCGAAGAGTGGATTCCTTTGTACTTCGATGGTTCTCCGAAGATGACTCATCGCAGAGTCGGTCTCGATTCCCGAGGTAGAGTTCGCTCCGGGGTAGAGTTGCACGACCCGCGTGTAGAGGGTTTGTGTGGGACCACCAGTATCGGTGGAATCGTAGAGAACCTCGATCGGCCTCCAGCCATCATCATTGATCTCCGTCGAGTAGACCTGTGGCGTCAGATCGGTGGCATTCCAACTGTAGCTGACTCCGCCGATCAGCACCGTTCCGGTGGCGGACGTCGAGAACTCGAAGGGATCATCGAAGTTGGCAGTTCGGACCAAGATGTCCTTCTGCGCCGCATCGAGGATCGATTCTGCCAGGGTTCTCGCCTTCAGTTTGTCGAGTTGGAAGCGTGAATCCTTACTCCGGGTCAAGGTCGTGGCGACGGTAGCAGAGGAGATCAGACCGATCACCAGGATCATGAATGCGGTGACCAGCAACGCAGATCCTCGTTGGGAATCGGCAAGGGTATGGTCCGGTGTCGTATTCATCCTCGATGATGGTGCCAGGATGGTTGGATCCATGGGAGACCTTCCAGTGTGGGGCAGTGGACGGGGGGGGGAGATCGATGGTGTTGTATTGGAGATCATTGGGAATCCTCGATGAAGTTACGCCGCTTGACCCTGCTTCTGACGGAGTAGGGGACATGGTCGATTTCACGTTGAAGATTCAAATTGACGAGGATGGAAAGCCCCTGGATTTCGAAGAAGAGTCCGGGCAATCGTTCGGTGCCGGCTTCATTCAGCTGATAGGTGCCGATGCGAGTGGCCAGGGTCGAACTGGTGGAGTTTCCGAGGGAATCGGAAATCGTACTGACCACATCTCCGAAGTGATAATCCTCACTGGTAGGATCGCTGGAGAGGCGTTGCCATTCGACCGAGCACTGAACCACTGACAATGGAGTACCGAAACTGTCCTCGAAGTGGTATTCCCCCAGTGACAGATCATATTCCCTACGCCAGGTTTCAGGGGCGATTCGATCCCACTGATCGGTCGTTCCATTATAGGAGTATCCGAGCAGGTCGATCTCCAGCGCCTCCCCCGAAGCAGACAACTCCGGTGTCGACCAGCCCTGCCTCAGCAGCGACTCCACCCGCGTGAAACTGCGGTGGGCATCGAACTGAGCAGACGCATCGGCATCGGCATCACTACCGAAGGATGCGAAGGAAGTGGCGAGAGCCAGGCTCAATCCAAGCACCACGACGAAGACCGTCGTGGCGATGAGAATTTCGAGCAGGGTCGTGCCCTCCTCCTGTCTCGAGTGTTGGGTGTTCATCGATCTACTCCTAGCGGGTCCGTACGACCCAGAACTGGTGTTGAACTTGGCCCTCGTCGCGGCCCTCCCAGGTGACCTGCACGAGGATCTCCAGGGGATCGGCTTCGATGTCGGTGACCGAGACATCGAGGGTGGGGATGGTCAGGTCTGCCATCTCGAGCAGGGTCGGAGTCTCATCAAAGACCTGGCGCCCCTTCTTCGGCCAGTTGCTCGAGAGCAGGTATCCATCTTGGGAGTTGGTCAGGTCTTCCAGAGTGCGGGAGTTCAACTCTTCGATGACCGCTCGGGTGTGTCCGGTGGCTCGGGTCACCTCACGAGTGTGGTTCTGTTCATCGAGGATCGGCAGCATCAACATCGCTGCTGCGGTGCCCACTACGGTTAGCAGGGCCAGGGCGATCATCACCTCCAGCAAGGTGTATCCATCCTGCTGGGCATTCAATTCGGGACACGATTTCATCGAGAGACCTCTTCCTTTGGGGGATCACTCGCGGTCCATCGGGCGTGATGTGGACAGAACGGGTCCCGAGAAGAGTACGACGGAGATCGCCAACGGTGCAAATCGGCGGGGTGGAACGGTCGAGATCTGGCCTGGAGAAGGGAGTGGTTTCCGGAAGGAATGACCGGATCGGTGGCTATCCGCCCAATTCGAGCATCAGCCGTAAATTGGTCCCTCGATCATTATCGAAGGTCGACATCGACTCTTCGGTTTTGGTCCAGGTCGCCTCGACCAACCACCTCAGCCAGGGTTTTGGCCGTGCCGCAAGCCCGGCTCTCAGCACCTGGACGGTCCCGCCAGCGGTTTCAGGATCGAGCAGGTCCAGACTTTCCAGTTCTCCTGCGAGGTGTGCCCTCTCGTAACGAAGAAGCAGTTCAACGTCGGGTCCATCGAAGGGGGAAGGAGCATCAAAAGCGCTGGGGGGGAGGTCTGGTCCCGATCGTGTCGGAAGGGATTTGTTTCGAGCGATCAGCGCCCTGATTCCAAACTGCCAACCGGAGAGATCTCCCGGAAGATCGGTGGGGCCGGAAGAAGTTTCGGTTCCATGGAGGCCATGAGTCATCCATTCGTTCTCCAGATGAAGCCACTCGAGTAGCGGCCAGCGCCAGCCGGCTCG
>Ga0310120_10002153_pt1 | contig 14538 bp, 15 predicted proteins | sample CB27_AW_983_MG_FD_203506 | JGI IMG/M metagenome (GOLD analysis project Ga0310120, IMG submission 203506) | Marine microbial communities from Western Arctic Ocean, Canada - CB27_AW_983 | ecosystem: Environmental > Aquatic > Marine > Oceanic | place: Canada: Western Arctic Ocean | collected...
TCTTGTGTGGCCTCATGTACTAGTTGTCTATAAGATTTCATTACGGTTTAAAATAACTACCCTTCTCTAACATATCATCAACCTCGTCATCAGGTACAATAAAATTGTCAGCACTATACTTATCATAGTCTAGTGCATCTTCAAATTCCCCAGACTGTCCTGGAGTGGCATCCTTGTATTCCTGTGTTGCCTCATCAGAACCAACCCCGTGACGACCCTCTTCAATTCGGATATTCTTCTTCAGAGCATCCTTGATGACTTCAATGATTCGTTCATTACGGGAATGAGCCTGTTCTTCCATGTCAGGATTAATCTCAATCTTTTCGCCATTGCCATTACCGTTGCCATTCTTCTTCTTTCCCTTTCTTTTAGAAATCTTCTTACCAACAGTCTGTCGGCGATTGTGCAAATACTCGTCAGACTCATCCTCATCGCCGTCGTTGTCGATGTCTTGGTCTTCACGATTCTTGAACTTCTTCTTTAGAGCCTTCTTGTCAACTGCATCAAGACCTTCGGTTGTATTCTTGGGCACATTCACAGGCTTCCCTTCTGACTTGCGAAGTTCATAGTCATACATCTTATCAGAAGTCTTGCCACTCTTGCGCTTTCCACGAACAACCTCGCGCTTTTGTTCTTTACGGCGACGAGTAATCTCGGCCGGGCTCATTGCTTCGTCAAATTCATACTCTTCGTTGTTAGAAAAATTCCACTCAACACTTCCAATGTGTTTATCTATACGGTCTGTGTTTCCATTTTTCTTCAGAAGATTATCTCTCTTCTTATAAAGAGCTTCTAATGACTTCACATCTTTATCATTTGCGCCATGAGTCTTGACTGCCTGTTTGAATGCGGATGATCGAGAACCGTGACTGCCTGTTGGTAATGTGCGGCCGCTTTGTGCCTTTGTAGGCTTATTCTTACGATACCCTCCCTTTGGGTCAATCAATCCCTTTCCTTTTGTAAACATTCCACCTTCATTCAACAGCACTTCATTATAGATCGCAACACTAGGACCATGGTCAAGCTGAACTTCTGAACGCCCAGTATTTTGGAAGCCAGAAATCATTCCTGTTCTTCCTGCATGAGGTCCTTCTTGAACCGTAACCCCATCGCCAATCAAGAGTTCATTACCGGATGAGTCGATTTGCTCTCCTGATGTAACTTCCTTGACTGTGGCGAGCAGCGCATCCGAAACTAGTTTTTTACCAAACATATCTATTACTCCTTATCCTTACTAAAATGTTTATTATGCATTTTCCAAGCTGTTGCATAGAGAACTTCTTTCCAGTCTTCTCCATATCTTTCTTGAAATCCTGCCTTATTTTTATTAATGAATCTCTCTGCTTTTTCTGAAGGAGGAGATTCTTCATCAACAAAAGACACTTCTTCTCCCCTAATTCTAGTCTTCTTGGATGTATGTCGTTGCCTTAAAGTTTTTAATGTCTGCTTGTGTCTTTTAATTCTATTATCAACCCTTGTGTCATGTCTATCATCGGCAGCATCTATTCGATCATCCACATCTTCGTCAACATCCTTTTTGGCCTTTTCTCGGTCTTTGATTATTCCAACATGCTTCGATGTTGGTCTTTGATACCTGTTAGCCCCAGGGTCAAAGGCTTTCGGATCATCTTTCGTAGCCTGAGCTTCAGCCTTTTTCTTTAGGAATCGCTGGGCTGGAGTAAGGCCACGAGCTTCTTTCAACTTACCAGACTTGCGAAGCATATCACCAACGGTTGCGCCTTTTGATACATTTTCGTCGCCTCTAACCTTTACACCCAACTTTTCTATTTTACGAAAAGTTTCCCAAGGAATTTTGGTTATGGGCTTACTTCCATATTTATTCATTAGCTTCTTGTATTCAGCCTTCTCTGATCTTGAGGCTGCTTCTTCAATAGGATCGACTTCTTCGCCACCAGAAAATGCTCGACCGGCTGGGGTGTGTATTGTTTTTTTTGCTGCCTGTCGGGCCCGTTCTTTCATCTTGAACTTACGATCAGCCTCGGCGGCATCTGCTCTCGCCTTGTCTGTCTTGGCCATCATTGGATGCTGGGTCTTGGACTCGGTCTGTGACTTTCGTTTATTTTTTACTGCGGCAACTGCTCTGTCAATATCAACCTTTCGCCTTGCCCAATGTGCCTTCAGTTCCGCATCATTTCTTGCGCGAGGAACCTTTCCCTTGCTGCTGGCTTCTTTTCGTCGAAGGTTATACTCTGATTCAGTCTCTTCTTTGACCAATTCACCATCTGACATTACTTTATGCCCAGACGGAATAGGCTTACATTTTTGTTCGTCATTACAGAAATACTGCCCTTCTGGGCAATCGTCGGCATAACTTTCTTTTTGCCCAGGAGTATCTTTCATATATTTCTTGCGTAATTTGGTTGTAGCCTCGTCACCTGCTCCATGTTCTTCTGAGGCAAACATCTCAAATCGTTCGTCAATGTCATAAACCTCAGACTCGAAAGATTCGTTAATGTCATAATACTCTTCGTTCTTCTCCCAGTCAACTTTACTTCGCCAACCCCCAGAGTTATTGGATGAAGAATCATTATTATCATCAGAAGCAGCAGCAGTTTGTTGTGCCTTTGATTTTTCTTCGGCTGCTTTCTTCTTTTTCTTTTGGTTTCGTCTCCAAAGCAGATAACCCGCTCCGACAACGGCGGCCTTTCCAACCTTACCCAACTCATCAAGGAACTCTTCGTCTAGTTCAGTAACAGCTTCGCTCATTCGATCAACATGAATTTCCCATAAATCGTTATCATCAACTTTCTGAGCCTTACCTCCAGCGACGAACGAGTTTATTCTTGTATATGCCCATTGGTCAGGAGTAGTGGTTTCTTTTTTGATACAATCACTTTCCCAAGAATGCAATCCTCGAACGTATACTTCGGATAAAATATCATAAGGAATTTCAGACTTCCAGGCCTTGTTGACCAATCCTTCAATCAAAGATTCTTCAGCCGATGACTGGACAAGGCCTTCTCGGACATCACCATCGAAACGACTAATCTTACCGCCATGCTTCATTACAAGATCGACAACCCTAGCCTCAGAACCATATTGTGGTGTATCATGACCAGAATATCGGTTCATTCTATCGACTTGCTTTAATAGTACATCGTCCGAACTCGTAGGAGATTCTTGTCCTGCACTAGACTTGCGAACATGAAATTGAACTTCTGTGCCGTCTCCAGATTTCCAAGAAATATTAACCAATCCTGTTCGCTCAATATCAGAAATAAACGAATCAGTATATTCGGGTGAAGGAAATTTAGCCACAAAATTCATCTTTTCTGGATGATCGTCCGCAGTAGATAATGGCGTTGTTTGATCTGCCTCTGATAGTCGAGTTGATAATTCATGAAAATTCATGCCGTTTGTTCCTTCCCCGAATATGTCCTTACGGTGTAGTAACAACAAAAATCTGTGATACAATATTTCATCGGTTAATAAATATTCAAATATTCTATCAACTGTAGAAAATATTTTATTTCTTAATAGTGGATTTGATCCAGCCTTGTCAAAATTTCTAAAGGCTCGCTTGGTGAGAGGAATATCTCCAGTACCACCAGTGGCCAGACCAAATCGCAAGAGTCTGTTAAATCGCGGACCAATAACCCCACCTTCTTCTTCGTTCAACATTTCAACATAATCAAAAATTCCGTCTTGTTCAAATTGCTCGTTTACCTTCATGCCTTTACGAACGGCATTGTATAAAGGCTTGGCAATCTTCTTATTTGGCACGCCCTTTTTGAAACTAGCAAAATCGCCGGCGCTTGCAGCAGCACGCATTTTCGATGCGCTCATTCCTGACACATCTTCTGCGTCGGGATCACGCTCTCCTGCACTCACCACATCAATTTTATCGAACGTATAGTCTTTCTTGTTGTACTTGTTCAAGAGAGTCTTAAATTCATTAATTCTATCTGACCCGGCCAAGAGTGTCAGATTCTTATATCCTTCTGATTCAAGTTTCTGAACAGCCTTGATTAACGTATTAATCCCCTCATCCGAAGAGATTTTCCTGGCGTGCCGCGGAAACATCTTCCGCATGAACCGGACCTTCTCGTTGAAGGTGAGGGGATTCTTTTTTGGATCATTCGATTTTGTAGGATAGATGCGATAATCAGCACCGCGTTTCTTTGCTTCTGAAACGACAGCCGTGATTAATTTTTCATGCCCTGTGGTCGGGGGATTAAATCTACCCCAGGCTAGGACAATGGAATTTGATTTCGCCTCACTCAGGGTGAAATCCTGATATGTCTTTTTTGTTCTCATTGTGTAGGTTTACCTTAGTCTTACTACAACAATTATATTAATTGTGTCTAGTATTTATAATTTCTTGGTCTGTCCTGGAGTTTCTATTTCTTTACCCTTAGACCTAAAAGCCTTGAGTCTTTCTATTTCAGCTTTTCGTATCTTAGGCATTAACTTCTTTGAAATTTTCTTGATGACTGCGGATTTCTTTTCTAATTTCTTGCTGACTGAAATCCTTTGAGCAATAGATAGTTGAGATTTTGATTTTCCTGCCATCAGCTTCTTGGTGAGAATGTTTTTGGCTGCAAGAATCGCTCGTTTTGTCAACTGGTCACGGTCGGCCATCCTTCGTTGTTTAATTTTCTTCTTTTTCTGAATTTTCTTACTCAACCGAGACATTCTTCTACCCATTTGTCGGCGCTGAGCCATAGACATAACTTCCTCTATGGGTTCTAATTCAGATTCTTCTTGCCATTCATCGAAGGATTTCATTTTATTAGTTTCCTTTTATCCACCTACTCACAAGAAACAAACGACGGTGTTTGATTGTTGTCGAATCCAGCCCCAACCGAATGGGTCACACATCTCCGGTCAGACGCGCCAAAGGTCGCACCAATCATGGACACCACAGCAACTCCGGCAATAAAGCTGACCACCGTGACCCATGCAATGTAAAACTTTCTTGTCATACCAATACTCCTAATAACACATAGCTATAAACGTGTCGCCATTGGTAATGCTTGTTATGCAATCAGTGGAAAGGTCTACAGCAGGCGTACCGGAATTACCAAACCGGATCACGCTTTGACAATCCATTCCAACCCCAGGAAGGGTCGGCGTCCCCGTATACCCGCAAACCTTGTCCCCGGTATCGAATTCGGCTGCTCCGTTTGCATCGGACACCGACCAGATGGATGGTCCGTGTGTCGTGACGCCCGAGCCGGTCACAAAGGGTTCGCCCTCGAACGCCGCCATCGGGGTTCTATCTGGCCGCATTTTCATTTGATTAATCGTTTTATCTTGCCAGAGGTGCAGCCCGCTCGAACCAATCCCGCCTAGTACGATGTGTCCGTTATTGAATTCGCCGCCCGCCATCGTAAAATTCCCAGCCCACCCGTTTGTGCAAGCTGAGCCGCCGCACGTCTGCGCGTCTATCCTTACAGCCGGGGCTGAGCTTGAGGTATCAAACGATCGTTGATCCTCAATCCGGATCGCCATGGGCGTTTGCATCGAGGAGCTATTATCAAGCGGCCCTATCGGCGTGCTAATCAAAAGCGCCGCCGAATTTTCCCAAGTCCAATTGGTCCCCCGCCAATCCATATCAATTCGGATTCCCGTCGGACTATAAGTCGCCGGATCGCCGGTTCCGTCGGTTCCGTTTGTATGACCGCGAGCCACAAACGCCGGAGAGCTCCAATTTCGGTCAGCCGTATATGCTTGCAGACCCGTTCCGACCGTGAAACCTGGAGGAGCATTCACCGCCATGCCTTCCCTAGCAATACGAAGAACGTTATTTGGCGCGGAATTGGAGGTTTTGAAGAAAAACTCTGTCTTCCCGTTTAGTACCGACCAGTTTTGGATATAGGGCCGATACCCATTCACGTCACCCAGATAGGTAAACGGATCCCCGTCGCAGGCTGCCGTTGCGCCTCCGTCTGTGATCGTGATCGTATCGGACACTCCGGGCTCGGTGTTATTATCCATACGAAACTCAATCACATTCGAGATATTGTCATAGGCGACGATTTCTGCCGTCCCGCCACTCGTAAACGTGATTGGCTCTCGAACGCCACCCGTCCCCGCTTTGGTCTCAAACGCTGGGCTTGGACTGCTAAGTTCGCAGCTATTATCCGGCGGCGAAACGTCTTGATTAAACTCGATTATATTATCCCCCAACGTCGCAGTACTGTGTTTGTAGTTTGTTTCCACGCGATGATGGAAACTGTGTTCAAACTTATTTTGATGGGTGCCACCCGGTCCGTCCTTATTATAGAACCACCCAATAATATGATCCGGTTCGACGTTGGGCGAGGAGCCCCCGAGTGACGCCAGCTGAACCCCGGTTCCTAATTGCATCGACGCCGGATCCGTTATCGTCGCGTACAGATTATGAAATTGGGCCTGCGCCGGAAGGGTTTGAATGAGATTGAGGTTTGCAGCTCCGGGCCCGTCGATGGTTATTAGAGTCTCACCCGATCCGGCGTCTGTCGCTTCAACGCCCGCCCCGACGAAATTGAGTTTAGTCGCGACAAAATCAACATTGATCCCCTCGTCCTCCGTGATGATAACCGCACCGGCGACGACCGGGGGGTCAATGGACTGCTCGACGACGTAGCCAGTGGTCTGTGAATGCTGCCTAACAATGTCATTCCACCCCCAGCCAGTGAACGCGGCCTCGCTGCCTTGTAGTCGATAGTCCATCGCCATATAATCTTCACCTACCGTCCCGTTCCTCGGCTCTCCGGCCCACCAATTCGTATAGGCAAATGTGTCGCCATCAATCCAATCCCAAAATCCCTCGGTGAGGGTGTCCCGACCCCCGAGCCAGAAATGGGTGCGGTCCGCCGGGCTCGCCGGGAGCAAATCTTCGATGAAATCCTGTTCTGGCTGCGATGTGACCGAAGCTAAATCCCAGTTTACTCCGATGGCACGAGCATTTTGCCTGGCATCGTCCCAGGAAATGAGTGGGTCGATAACTACTTCGTAGAAGTGACCATTGCCGCCAGACGCAATAGTCCATTCGACAGGGGCCGCTGAAGCCCCCGAACTCCATCCGAACATGGCTAGCAACACCAGAAAAGCAAACTTCCGCATCCGCATCGTCAACATCATCATGACGACGCCGATAATCAGTCTTGAGTTTAATAGGATATATTGTTTCATTGTTTTTCTTCCATTTTTATTTTCATGCGTTGGGATAGGGACAAGGCTTCGTCTACAGTTTCTAATTCAGATTCTTCTTGCCATTCGTCGAAGGATTTCATTTTTATTTACCTACGGCCCAGACAAGAACGTCTGGCTCCGAAAAGAAGGTACCAAGTAATTCGATATAAATCCATTGACCACCAAGACTCACCTGGTCTATATCAACGACGCTGTTGACGGAACCACCCTCACCACATACGCTCAACCCGCCGGCGTCTTGAACTAATGAAGTTCCATTATTAACTGACGCAACAGCCGTACAACTAGAATCTAAACAAACCTTAACACGAATCGCCGTGCTCAAAGCGGCCGATATTGACGTACTAGTTACATCAGAAATCACACACATTAATATAGATTCACCGGCAATAAACAAAGGAGCAGAAACACAATCCCCGGTAGTTGCATGTGCTGTACAGGTGGCTACTTCACCATTTCGATTAACATGAATGTCACCACCACTATTGTAAAATGCCATATAAACTTTTTGATTTCTTTTTATAGACTGCCCAGCCCCGCGAACAGGAGCAAACCTTGCGGCAATCGGATCGCCATCGGCCGCAATCATTTCATTTCCGTCAGGAATCTCGGTCATCCATTTATGAAGTGCATTTGCATCCCCGGCCTTTGCTATTGAAGGAGCCAGTAAAGCCCCCATAATCGCAAGGCACATTAAAAATCGTTTCTTGAACTTCATTATATCAGTTCTCCTGAAAGGGTAAAATATTAAGATTCTTCTTGCCAGTTATTAAAGGATTTCATTTTTAATGACCTACAGCCCAGACAATAATTTCATCTCCATTGGATGGACTTCCAATTAATTCGACATAAGTCCATTGACCACCAATACTAGAATTATCAAGCCCTGCGAAGCTGTAGCCACCCTCACCACAGGTGGTTGCTCCATTTACGTCTTCCGTTAAAGAACCTCCATAAATAACTGACGTTACCTCCGTACAACTAGAATCTGCACAAAGCCTAACACGAATTGTATTTCCGGCGACCACCGTTGCATTTCCTATATCACCATCCACACAAAATAATGCGCTTTCACTAGCAATAAACAAAGGAGCAGAAACACATGGGGGACTTCCTGAATTTTCTACACATGCCGTAGCTGTACCATCCTGATTAACATGAGTTTCGCCACCATCATCAAAAAATGCCATATAAAATTTTTGATTTCTTTTTATAGATTGGCCGGCGCCCCGAACAGGAGCAAACCTTGCGGTAATCCCGGCAACATCTGTATTAATCATTTGGTCAGAATCAGGAACCTCGGTCATCCATTTATTAAGGGCATTTGCATCCCCGGCCTTCGCCACCGAAGGAGCCAGTAAAACCCCTACAATCGCAAGGCACATTAAAAATCGTTTCTTGAACTTCATTATATTAATTCTCCTAGAAGGGGTAAAATATTCTAATTCTATTTATCCCAATTTTTTATTGCAGAAAAGTTATTATACGAAAATTCCAGGCGATCCACAAGTTTGACTGCATTTCCCTTTATTTTATCAACAACCACATAGCCTTCGTCAGGTGTCACCTTGTATCCGGTCTTGGTCTTGATGAATGTCTTGGCTAATCGCCGTGCACCCGTATCTAGCTTGTCTATGATGAACTGCTTTGCGTCAAGAATGTGACTCTGGAACTTGATAACCTGGCGAATAGTAGCCTCTGTTTTCCGAATGGTCCGAAGATGCTCTTTCATAATCTTCGTTTTTTGAGTCTTCGTTTTCTCTTGTTTTACCGAATCAATCTGATTAGCCTTCCACCATTCCTCAAAATATTTGACATAACCTCGCGTGTGTGCGCGAGGATCAGAAACCTTTTCCCCTGCTCGAACCTTTGTGTTGTTATATGTCTTGAAAGAAGAACCAACCGCAGAACCAGCCAGTTTGTCTTGTGTGTCAAGAAAACTTTTCAGGGCTCGTGAGTCAATCTTCTGGAATACTTTACCAGCCCGAGAAAGGTATCGAGTAATCTCTTTCGTTTCGGCTTTTGTGAATAACATCTTACCCGAAACATCTCGATATGATGCATCTTCAAACCAGACATTCTTGGTTTGTTTCAAGCCAGAAACATTGGCTCCGAAGGATGCGCTCAGATCAGCCAATGTGGCTCCTCCAGAATAGGTGGTGTGCCATACAACACCTAACTTGGCTGCCTTGATCCTTTTGGCAAAATCACTATCTGCTGGAACGGCATATACAATAGTATTAGGTTGAAACGTAATATAGTCTTCGTCACCAATTGAAGTTGTCTCAAGATCAGCCTGAGTGAACATCATGTCACCTTGAAGGACACCTTTAATTCCAATAGACGGAAGAGTCTTCAGAGCAATCTGTAATTTGTCGCGCAGCCCTCCTGAGTAGCCATGTTTATCAAGGTCTGCATTGGACTTGACTAACTTTGGACTTTTGGCGAACACACCTTTCGTGCCGACAAAAAACTTTCCATCTTCTGGGTCGATGCCTGCGAAGATTGCAGGAGCGCCATCCCACTTGACAGAGATGTCAACCTTACTTTTTGCCTCTCCTGCAAACATGTCGCGAAGAGACTGAATGAAGTTAATGGCTGCACGCCCCCCAGGCACACCGAAGTTTAGAATTTCATCCTCAATATGCTCAAGGTGAAGGTTCTTTCCTGGTGAGGCAGCTTCGTCTAGAAGGTGTTGGGTAAATGATTGCATATTATCTCTTTGCGTCTATACGAACAGTAATTTCATTGTATCGTATTTCCTTTCCATTTTCTATTTTTTTATTACGACCTTTCATTGATATTCTTGCGGATGCTTTATTCATTACCGATTTAGCAAAATCTTCTGTAATAGGAACCAAATCATATTCGTTCAAAACATAATTGGCCGCCTTTATAGGATTGTTCTTAAATGTATGTTCTCCTGTTAGTGCCTCATACACAAGGGCATATTTAAAACCAATAAATGCTTCAGCCGGTGTTTTCTTTCTGCCTGAACCTAATGTATACTGAAGTTGTTCTTGTAATGACATATACTCAAATTTATCAGCGCCTGATCGGACTCTTACTGGGTTTAATAATGTTTTAATTTCGCTTTGCCGTTTTACTCCCACATTTGCAAATTTATCTAAATTAATAACTATTCCTAATAAAAGTTTTGCATTATCTATGGTGATATTATTATCGGCTTTCATTTTATTGACAACACTTTCTATTAATTTCGTAGAACTTTTTATACCGCCACTAGATAATTGATAGTTTGGACCATATTTTACAGAGCATTTATATTCTTTAATCCCAATTTTAAAATAAATATCAGTTTTTGGTTCATCTCCGCCAGATAATTTCGTAAAAGATTTCCATACATCATTTTTAGTTATAGGATTTAAAATTCCCGACATTTCTGTGTCTAAAATCTTTGTTATCATTTTTTGTGCGGATTGAATTACTTCATAATTTCCACCCATCTTTAATTTAGCCTCATTCATCTCTGCTATATCAGTAGGTGTTTTATCAACAATCATATCTTTTACATAATACAAAAGAGCCCACTCATATTGTAACCCTTTATTAGCCATATCTAATTCCCACTCGGCGGGTCATATACCATATGGCCAACTTCAAACATCATCTTGAGTTCAAGCCCTCCGGTGCTAGTGGTCCGAAACTTGGTGCGAAGATGCCAGAATTTATCTCCTGTGTTTTTATCTAGAACCTCAATAGCATTATCGGTAAAGTTGAGTTTGAATTGAATGTTTTTATTTGCTTCCAGCTTTTTGATATTGGCTACAGTAATTTCACTAATCTTTGAAGGGCTAAGATTAATGACATCAGCCGAGTCGCTTCCGAACGCAGCCAATTTCAATAGATTAAAGGCTCGGGCCCTTAACTGTTTTTGATTACTCTTGGCCATTTTCTTTTTGAGTAGTTCAAAAATCTTTCGCATTGAAACAACTTTTTGTTTCTTATGGGCTGGCGACCTAGCGTCTGATGTAACAATATTTCGCAATTTCTCTGGAACGTCTTTAGATGAAAATGGAACCTTAAAGTATTTTGCTATTGTATCCATACTCTTGAATGGGCTCAAATTTGCAAGCGTAACCGAATCAGACTTCAACGAAAAGTTGATTTCTCCTATATTTACAGTCTTGGCTTTTTTCTTTCCAATCTTTGCTTTAATCTTCAGAGCAACATCCCCTTTGAGCATACCCCCGGAGCTTTCGCCTGCGATTCCATCTGCAAGAACATGAAGATCAACTTCATCTTTGGTGTTATTTTGCAAGAGGTCATCTACGAATTTGTCAATTTTCTTCTGGGCACTAGTATTCTTGATATACTTAATCATAGATTTGGTTTTAGCATCCAACTTTCCAATGTCCGATGCCTTGGCAAAGAGAGCCTGGGCATCTTTTCCAAAGGCTCCCTTGACAGAACTCGGCTTGAGTCGGATCGTAAGTTTGACGTTGAATGTGTCTTTAGGCTTACCGGCTACATTATCATATACGGGATCAAAATCAAATACAATAGTCCCGTTCTCGAAAAGACTTGGTTCAATCTTGGCTCGATATTTGTTGATTTCCCGTTGATTATATTCACCGTCACGAAGATAAGTTGCAACGGCAATAGCAAAAATGCCTTCCATTACATCACCCTCATTCAATTTTTCAGTAATGAACTGAATAAAACTTTTCATGGAAAACTATCCTTTTGAATAAGAAGACATCTCTATTTATAAGAAATTGTAGGCTCCCTTATCCTCCTCTGAACACACCACTCCCCTAATGTCTCGAACGTATCAATAGCCCGCTGACATTCTATGCCTCTTGTTCAATCCAATATACTGTCTTTTTGAGTAACCGTTTAATAACGGGATGGCTTGTATCATTATCATATGTGTCTAGATAATCATACAACGTAGGAGACTTCTTCTTAGGAACTCTTTTCCCCCGTTGCAATAATTTAATTGGGTCAGTTCTAGGGGCAAAATACTTTAGCTCCATCATAATACAATGGGCATGAGCCTCAATCTCTTCTGTGTCGCCGTAATATTCCTGAGCATCTCTCTTGGCTGGAATACGGGCATTGCTAGAATAGACTTTGCAGGCATGATCTTCCCAATCTTCGCTGGGAATTTTGATATGCTCGCATTGCATTCTATGGACTAATTCATGTTGAAGAGTCTGGGATAGGTCAAACCTAAGTTGCTTCCACACATCCTTGGTAACAAGAACACGCTTAGAACCAGGCTTATAGTTTAGATATACCTCAATATTCTGGCGCTTTCTCCAAGGAGCATATGCGCCAGTAACAATAATCATATCCTTAGAAACAACATCATCTAAGGCAACAATAATCTTAGCCCCAAATGGACGAAATACTTCTTGAACTAATTTACAATGAGATGCACTATTTACCGAGCCAATTATTTGGTCGGCAATTTTATCTAGTGCCTTATTGATAGTATTAGCAAGATGCATAATATCCAAACTCATTCGACGGGGAGGAACAGGAACGATCACCCGCAGCGGTGGGTTCCTGTTCCTCCCTATGCGTTTGTGTGATGGGCAAAACCCCTTTAACTATAAAGTGACCAGGATCCTGGGAACTGGCAATCTCTATAGTTCCCCATCTTTCCGCAGAGTCGTATTTAAAAACGACCTGCACATCCTCTGCTACTTACGAGCATACACAAACGCATTTTTATCAAATGCATATATTAATTAGGCATTACTTGACTTACCAACATTGGCGCCGCCAAAGTTGATGAGCTTGAGAATAAAATCTACGATAGCATTATCCGACGTGTTTGGCGTCAGCGTAGCCACCAGAGCAAATACCCCAACTGCCTGTACGATAATCTCTAGGTAGCTAGGAAGATTGGCAATAATTGTAGCGAAATCCATTATCTGGTCTCCTTTGTTAAATTAAACTTATGTCTTCAATATTAGACATAAGATTATTTATGCGCGACAAACGCCCTAAATGTTAATTTGAGAAAAATCTCTCTTGCCAAAACTAGTATTATCAAAGGTAGGAGTATTAGAAGCATCATCAGAAATGTCTTGCTGAGCAGATTGATCTACATCATAAAGCCGCATTTTCGCTCTGTCTACGCCCACCACAAATCGTCTATGTAATGTCGGATCATTATACCGATTCTTTAGCTGCTTCACCATTAGCTGGTTCAACGATTCTAATTCATCGCTGGTAATAATGGCCAAGAACAGATCAGCCGTTGCAGGCAATCCAAATGACTCGGCTGTATTCTCCATTCCCATATCAGAGCTTCCAAATCCCTCTCGGTTAACCTGGGTTGCAGTAAGAACGGGAATGTTGCGTTCAATTGCAAATCCCCGCATCTCTTCGGCAATGCTCTTGATATATGTGTATGAGTTAATATTTGCTCCTGGTTTATATCGCGAAGAAGTGCAAATGTTAATATAATCCACAATCAAAATATCAGGAACAAAACTCTTCTTGAGATTTAGTTCGTTGAATAGATGTCGAAAGTGCCCAACTCCAGCCTGGGCTGTTGGAAATTCTTTGACGATTAATTTACCAACAGTATTCTCTCTCAGCTTTTGAATCTTGGAATCGTATAACACCTTCGGCAAATCATACAAATCATTGAGAGACACATTCAAAAGATTTGCATCAATCCGCTCAGAGATTCTTTCTTCTGCCATCTCTAAGGTTACATATAGAACATTCTTTCCTTGGGAAAGATATGAGGCTGCAAAATGGCACATGGCTAATGTCTTACCGACACCAGGACCAGCCATCAAAACATTCAATGTCTTGTTACACACACCACCGTTTGTAATGTTGTTGAAATATTCTAGATCAAATGGAATATGATTTTCGCGCTTATGATAGAAGTCAAATCTCTTATCAGAATCTTCTAGGTAATCATGCCCAACATTTGTATCAAATGAAATGGCAAGTGCATCGCTCAAGATTTCAGGAATAGATTCTTTCATCTTATCTTGCTTACCATCAAGAATTTGAATAGATTCCATGACTGCATTATATACAGCCTTCTCTTGACAAAAATGTTCTGTCTGGTCGGCCAACCATTCAGGCGAAGGGCGTTCATAATCAGTAGCTTTAAAACTACTTAAAATACTCTGGGCAGATTCAAAATCCGATTCGCCAATATCACTATCGTTCCCTAAATCAATAACTAATGCTTCGGTTGTGGGAAGACTATTATACTTGGTGACAAAAGATTCTATCTGTTGAAACAATAATCGCTCAGGGCGATCATGAAAGTAATCACTTTTTAGAAAAGGCGTTACCTTGCGTGTGTATTCTTCGTCTGACAACAAATTTCTTAGAATCGTCGTCTCCAGTCTCTCCATCCTCTAAAGTCTCCTT
>Ga0310120_10002162_pt1 | contig 14494 bp, 9 predicted proteins | sample CB27_AW_983_MG_FD_203506 | JGI IMG/M metagenome (GOLD analysis project Ga0310120, IMG submission 203506) | Marine microbial communities from Western Arctic Ocean, Canada - CB27_AW_983 | ecosystem: Environmental > Aquatic > Marine > Oceanic | place: Canada: Western Arctic Ocean | collected...
AAAGGTGGGACCCTGTGAGCTTGAGAATCGCCACCACTCCAATGAAGCCGAGTGGGACCGTAAGCAGGATGATAAAGGGATCCACGAAACTCTTGAAATCGGCAACCATGACAAGGTAGACCAACACTGCAGCGATTGCCAACCCTACGGAAAACTGCCGAAATGCCTCGCGCATTTCCTTGACCTCACCTTGGGAGCGGAGTCCATGGCCCTTGTAATTTTCCAGCCGGTACAGTTCGCCCCGCTCATCTCGCCCGAGCACGGCTCCCAAGGCTTGATTGTCGAGAATACGATCTTCAATTCCGGCCATCACGCTCCCGACATCGAACCCTCGTTCGATATTCACATAAACATCCATCACACGGGTGATGTTGCGGTGATTGATCACACCTGGGCCTTCGCCCACTTCGATGTCGGCGATCGTCTCTAACCGAATCGGCACCCCGTCTTCGTTATAGCCAATCGGGATGCTCTTGATCGTGGCAATGTCGTTGAGCATCGACTCTGGATACTGAACCCCGATAAAGTAGTGGTTTCCTTTGCTGATATCGATCCAGAAAGCGGGATCGAAACCAACCGAGCTGTTGGTCGCCGACACAAGGTTTTGCATCACATCTTCAGGGGTGATTCCCATGCGGGCAGCCTTGTCACGATTCATCTTGATGGTCATCGTCGGATAATCGAGTCGCTGGGCAATCCGCACATCGACGGTCCCTGGCACCTGCTCCGCTTCTTCTTTAACAATCGTGGCGATTTCGTGCATGATCGGCAACTTGGAACCATTCACCTGAAAATGAATCGGAGACGGTTCACCCATGTTCAGCGCCGAGGTCAACATCCCACCCGTGTCGTAAGCAAACTCCACTTCAGGAAACTGTTCTTGCAATGCATCACGGAGAGTTGTGACATAATCGAAAGCACCCGGCCGACCACTTTTCCCTTTCAACTGAACCAACATGAATGCATCACCGGGACCAATATTGGGCGTGTATGCCGCTGGCCAGTCATTGAGGACCCCGATGTTGGAAATCAAAACCTGCATATCGGAATCGGGGTGATTTTCATTTCCATAGGCGTATTGCGGGTCAGGCGGGCCAATCATTTCGATGATGGCTGCCTCGATCTCCTCAATGCGTTGGTTCGTAACATCAATATTCGTACCGGAGGGCATGCGGACATAGATCGTGAACTGCCCGGCATCGATCGAAGGAATGAGCTCCCGCCCAAGCCGCATCAAACCAAAGATGGACCAGGCACAAAGCCCGATGGCAACGATCACGACCACATAGCGGAAACGCAAACATGACCTCAAAACCCGGCCGTACCAGCCATCCCGGGCCTGGGCTGCCTCGGCGGCGCGAGACTCGGGGACCACGACTTCAGCGGTAAGAAACTTGGCGCAATAAGCTGGCACCAGCGTGATGGAGATGATGTAAGATGACACAATGGCAATGGTCGCCGCCACGGCCAGAGGAGTGAACAAGTACGACGCCAGCCCACTCAGGAACGCCACCGGAAAGAAGACCACGATAAACGTGATCGTGGAAATGAGAATCGGTACGGCTACCTCCCGGGTCCCGTCCAGGGCGGCTACGGGCGGTTGTTTTCCCATCCGCACATGCCGCACGATGTTCTCCAAAACTACAATCGACTGATCAACCAGGATGCCGATCGCCAACGCCAATCCACCTAAAGTCATGGCATTGATCGTGTCCCCCGTGAAGTAAAGCCCGACAATCGCCGCCAGGATCGCCAGCGGAATGGCAAGCATCACCACCAAGGTCGACCGCAAGTTCCGCACAAACAGCAACACCACAATACCGGCAAAGACTGCCCCCAAACCAGCGGCAAACTGCAATCCAGCAATACTCTGGCGGACCGGTCCCGACTGATCGACCGCGACACTCAAGACGAGTTCGTCAATGCCAACATCACCAGCCCGCTCCGCTTTCAAACGCTCCAGAATATTGCCGAGCTTGTCTTTGATCGTGTCGACGATCTTGATCGAGTTCGCACCAGGCTGCCGGTAAATCGGAATGTAGGCTTGCCTGGCTCCGTTGATGCGAACGATGTTCGTTTGGATTTGGGACGTGTTCTCGACGCGTCCCACATCACTGATCTTCACAGGGATACTATCGACCACTTTGACGACCGTTTCATTTAACTCGTCGATCGTTTCGGGAATCGCATTGGTAAAGAGTTGAAAATCTTCCTTGCCCACCTTCATATTCCCGGCGGGGATGAGCACGTTGTACTTCGCCAGTGCCCGCTGCACATCCATCAACGACAGTCCGTACGCTTCGAGCTTGCGCGGATCCATGTAGGCATAAATGCGGCGAAGCTTGCCACCAAAGACCGCCGGCGCAATAACACCCTGAATCGCTTGCAGCTTGTTTCGCAACTCATAGTAAGCAATGTCATAGAGCTGCTGCTCATCCATCCCCGGACTCGACACCACCACCAGACACAACGGTAAAGAGGCGGTCGGATCGACCGGCATCAACATCGGTGGAATGGTCCCGGGCGGCAAATAGAACATGTCGCTCATCGCATAGCTCGTCGTTTGAGCCATGGCCGTGTCGAGCGAGATCCCTTCTTGGAAAAAGTCCTTCACGATACAGACACCAGTCATGGCCTTCGCCTCCTGGTGCTCAATCCCAACACTCTGGCCAGTCCACCGCTGCATGCGGCTCATGATGTCCTTTTCCATGACCTCCGGGGGCATCCCGGGATAAAAGGTCACGATTTGGACCGCTGGCGTCTCAAAGATCGGCAGCAGATCGGCCGGAATCTTGGGGTAGGTGTAGATCCCCAGCACGGCAATGGCCAAAGCGGCCACAATCACAAGATACGGGTTGCGTAGAACCGTCTGGGTCATGACGGTGGGTAATCCGTGGGTTGAACAAAAAATCCAGCGACGCAGATACGACGCAATTCGCGACGGATAAGCCAACAACGGCGTAACTCGTGCGTAACAGGTAATACCGTTCTAACCCATCGACCCGTTAAAGTCCGCGCAATGAGTAAAATATGCCTGGATCTTTTATTTTGGCACATTCGGCAAACAGCTCTGGGCGGCCCGGGGGATAGCACGACCCTGGCCTGATCGAAGACCGTGACCCCACGGCTCAAAGGACCCTTCTGCCAGCCTTTTCCGCCACCCGTTCCATTTCGAGCAGTCGACGCTTCATCCGCACTCCCTGCGGGGCCGAAAACCCACCTACCCCGCCCCCAGCCGCTAAAATGCGATGACACGGCACCACGAGCAGAAATCGGTTCGAGGCCATCACTTGGCCCACGGCTCTGGCCGCCCCTGGTGAACCACATTGGGCCGCTAGAGCCCCGTAAGTGCTGGTCTGGCCCCACCGGACCCGACGGCAAGCCAGCACGACACGACGTCCAAACGGGGTCAAATGGTCGGTAACAAGCCGTACATCGCGAAAGTCGACATCAGCACCTTCGGCAAAACGTGCCAGACGGGAGGTCAAGATTGTTTCGGAATTTCCAGCCTTATTCGCAGCAATCGTGGCCGAAGGGACCCCATTTCCCAGCGTGATATGCGGTAAAAGTCGTCGCAAGGCCATTTCGGCCCGCGGCCCGCTTCTGTAACCAAACACCAACCCGCACAATGCTGATGACCGCAAAGCGAGCGCGATCCAGCCCAGTTCAGTCTGAAAACACAGTACTTGCCCCAGGTTCTCTCTGTTGGCCGTCGTTTTGGGGCTCACTTTGGCACGGCTTGACATGATCACTTTCCCGGTAAACAGGCTTTCCTGCCGCGTTGCTGTTACCCGCTGTTGCTTTGACAACCTAGAAACCGGCATTTTATACTGTCAACGGGTAGCGTCGAGCACCTGATTGGTGAATCTGCCCGATGGCACGGATCGAACGAGGAACAAGCAGTCACCCTAGGCGTGCGGGTAAGATTCGACCCGACCTTTCTCCCCATGATGTACACAACTTGGAGGGTATCGATCGACGATGGAAAACTACAGCTCCTTGGCCGATGACTTCTACGTCAATATGAACCTCAGCACGGAGATGGACTTGGCGGGCAGTCGAGAGACCATTCTGCACTACGCCGAACAGATGCAGAAAAAATACCCCGAGATGAGGAACTTCTACGGGCGTGACAAGGGCGATTTTGTGCTGGAAGAAGACAAGGACGGCGGGGCCTATCGCTGGTGTTCGGTCGAGCCACGACGGGTTTGTTCAGGCTACGTCAATCCGCCCAGAACCGTTGACGCTCTGACGCAGCATCGTCACGCATTGGATTTGGCGCCTTACATTCTGTCGCTGAGTCCGCTCGACTGCGAAGCGCTGGACCTGCTCATTGGATTCGATTTCACCTATCGCGGCAATCAGAACCAGTTAATAGCCGAAGCGCTGGGTGTTTGTCCGGCATTGGAAAAGTTATCACACATGCCTGGCACCACGTTCATTAACAATGAACCGACGTTAACACTGTCACTGGATGATGACTGCCGCCTCCAGTGCCGCGTTAGTTTAGAAACTCGCACCAATGCCTACCAGATTCGCACCGGTGAGTTTCAAGAAGAGCAGCTGAGCGTTTATGTCACCGCGCGAAAATACGGCAGCCTTGACGCCAGCACGACCTTTGTCGCCGCAGTCGATGAACTCTCGGATCTTGCCTGTGACCTGGTCGAAAACTACGTCGCCGAGGCAGTCCTTGAACCGCTCGCGCGCACAATTTCACTCCGGTAGCTGGTCACTCGACTCGGGTCAATCGCAATCACAGGGCAGGTGCGACCGCCTGTCCCAAAATCCAGCTAGCGCCTTCGGCGACATAACGACCTGGGCCGGGTTAGGATCAGGCTTCCAGGATGGAGCAGCCCCCGGGCAGCCGCGGTGATGGCCTACCCGATCAGCCGGTTCACGCTCGCGATCAGCCGATCCATCGGGAACGGCTTGCGGAGATAATCGTCGACACCCAGCATTTCGGCATACGCCTTATGCCGACTCCCTTCGTTGGCAGTGATCATGATGATCCGCTGTTGACCATCTCGTTTTCGCTTGAGTCGCTCAAGGACCAGAAATCCACTCCGTTTCGGCATCATCATGTCGAGCACGATCAGGTCTGGATCTTCGCGCTCAACGAGTGCCAACCCCTGATTACCATCACGGGCAACGAGAATCTCGTAGCCGTTGGCCTCCAATGCCAGGCGGAGAGACTCGATGATTTCTGCATCGTCGTCGACCAGAAGAACGCGTTTCCCTTTTTTACCGCTGCTATCTTTTGCCATAGTTTTTGTTAGGCTTTGTTGAATTGTGTCGTTTCCGTGCGGTGCGTGGTTTCGCCTGGCTTCAGTTTGTCAAAATTCAGGATGTCTTGCCATAATTGGTCGGGAGCACGGGTTCCCGACCCTATCGCAAACCTGTTTGGACATAATTTTGTAATCCTTCATATATATCGGTCGTTGCGAGATTTGCAACCGCTTGTTATCCCATCAAACTTGTTATCCCATCAAAAAAGATGTCTGCAAAAAAACTGACCTGTGGTAGTGATTCGGTGGTCGTTGCCGCACCCCGGCTGGCTTATCAGCCAAAAGATCCAGCTGGAAAATCTCCAAAAATCGGCTTGATCGGGTGCGGAAACATCACCAAGTGGCACCTGAGGGCATACCAGGCGGCCGGATATCAAGTTGTTGCACTGTGCGATATCGATCGCTCCAAGGCCGAGGAACGCCGCAAAGCATTCTATCCCACCGCGGAAGTCCTGAATTTTGACGAGTTGCTGTCGCGTGACGAGATCTCGGTCGTCGACATTGCGACCCATACTGCGACCCGCCCTCCACTGGTGGAAGCAGCCCTCACCTCGGGAAAACACGTCCTGAGCCAAAAACCCTTTGTGGAAGATCTCACCGAAGGGGAGCGGCTAGCCAATCTGGCAGATAAAGTGGGGCGTTTTTTGGCGGTGAACCAAAATGGACGGTGGGCCCCCCACTGGAGCTATCTCCGCGAAGCGGTCAAGACGGGACTTTTGGGCGAATTGTCGGCGGTGCACTGTGAAGTGCATTGGAATCACGATTGCCTGAGTGGAACAGAATTCGAGAAAATGCACCATCTTATCCTCTTTGACTTTGCAATTCACTGGTTTGACATTTTGTGCTGTTTCATGGGAGAACGGCAGCCATTGCGAATCTACGCGTCGCTGACTCGCAGCCAGACTCAAACCATCGGCCCTCCCTTGCTGGCCCAGGTAACCGTGGAATACGAAGGTGCCCAAGCCTCTCTTGTTTTTGACGCCAACACCTGTACCGGTCCCTGGGAGACTACTTTTGTGGCAGGCCAACGGGGCAGCGTTCGCTGCCAGGGCCCGAACATCCGGAACCAGGAATTGGTCATGACCACCGAGGAAGGGATCTCCCAACCGGCGCTGACCGGCACCTGGTTTCCCGACGGTTTTCACGGCACGATGGGAGAACTCTTGTGTGCAATCGAGGCGGGCCACCCGCCAACCCATTCCGCCCGAAACAACTTGAAAAGCCTCGCCCTTTGCTTCGCAGCGGTGGCAAGTGCCGAATCGGGAAAACCAGTCGCACCTGGCAGCGTCAAGAGCTTGATCGAAGCTGCGAACCAGGCACCGCCCGACTGAAACCGGGTTTGGCATCCGCTGAGTAGCCGGGGTGGCGTTAAGCCACCCCGGCACTCAGCCGTAGAGCTTCATCGTGAAGCACTCACTGCGAGCGATCGACCCAGAAATCGCAACCTGCAGCGAGCCATGTACTTCAACCCAGGGAGGGTGGCCACGCGGGACCCCGCAATCTCGCGTTAACCAACAATGAAGCTCTCAGGGTGTTCGGAAGAAAAGTGTGTTGCCCCGCTTTGCAGACCCAAACATGGGAAGTAACTCGCGTCACCTTGCCTAGGCTGCGTGTTTGTGAAATTTTTGGGAGAAATCCTCTGCCAGCATCTGTTCGACCAGTTCCCGCTCAGCATCATGATAATCGTCACCCGTCAGCCTTGAATTGGCGGCAATCAAAACGGCGTCTCCCGGGCACGCCCGCTGCAAAGCCCAGGCAGCGGTTGCCACCCGATCCACCAGCGGATGCGAGGTCTGCGTGTACACGACCGACACGTCAGCCAGCTGGTCTAACACCTGCTTCAAGGCCAAACACTTTTGCTTGCTATTCGCAACTGGTCCCACCGCACAAATGACGCGACCCTGCACAACCGCGCGAACGGCTTGCAGACTGGCACGTAATCGGTCGGGAGTGTCGGCCGCATCGATCCACACCGCGTAGCCTTGACCGCACTCAACACGCTCCATTCTTCCAGCGATTCGGCAGACAGCTTCCAAACCGCGGGCAATGGTCGCGAGGTCAATCCCCGACGCCAAGGCGACGGTTGCGGCCGCCAGACAATTCGCGACATGGTGGGCACCGAGAATGCGTGAACGAACTGCTACCGACGCGTTCCCAAAGGATATTAGAAATGTCTGCTCGCCGACGAACTGCTCGACAATTTGCGCGATGACATCGGCGGGCTGCCGCATCCCAAATGTCATCACGGGAGAATTCAGTTCGGCAAGCATTCGGCAACAAACAGGATCGTCGGCATTCAGAACCGCAATACCCTTGGAATCAAGGCCGTCAAAAATGCGCTGCTTGGTCCGGCGGTAGTTCTCCATGGTGCCATGCCGATCTTCACCGCCTCGCTGCACATTGGTAACGCAAGCCACGTCCAAGCTCAGACCAGCGGCACGACCTTCGGCAAGCCCCTGGCTTGAGAATTCCAAAATACCATGGGTGCACCTGTTCGCGTCCATGCGGGCAAGCCAATGCGCCAGTGTCGGAGCCGCGGGCGTCGTCGCAAATGATCGCTTGGACGTATACCCGTCGGAATAGCCTAAAGTCCCTACCGTTCCCGAGCGGCTACCAGCAGCTTTCAGGATTGATTCGAAAAGGCGGGCCACCGACGACTTGCCCGAAGTGCCTGTAATCCCTGTCACCTTAAGACGGTCGCACGGGTTTCCGACCAGCGCCTGGCAAATCTGTCCGAAGGCGGTTCGACTATCTTCGACAATGCACTGCGGCATACCAAATAATGGCAAGGGGCGTTCTGTAACTACCGCCGACGCACCTCGCTCAACAGCTTCACTGGCGTGGTCGTGACCGTCCCCGTCAGCGGTAACCAGAGCCACGTAAATGTCGCCGGGGAGCACCTGACACCAGTCACTCGTACAACTGGTAACCGGTGCGACCTGCCCACCCACGATCTGAGCGCCGTCGAGCAGTTCATACAACGATACACCAGCTCGTGCGAGAAGTTCAGCCATGGACCTCGGCCTCCTTGCCTGCGTCCAAACAACGTAAAAGATTCGGCGATGCCAGGCATCGCGGCCGCTACTGGAGCAACAACTTCGAAAAGCTACCGCTTCGCTGACCCACGGCTGCAGGACCCTGGCCAGCGACGCGGGGGGGATCCTCCTTGATCGGGACGACCATGTCAAGCCGACTTGCAGTGGCCGCTAGCAGCGTACCCGCCCGAGACGTGCTCCACGAATTCCGAAGTTGATTCGCTCACGCAGGACTGCAACAATCCCCCAACACATCCGCACTTAAAAAAACACCAGTCCCACAATGACAGCATGGCACAAGACGATTTCGACATCAACGGGCTCGCGAGCTATTTGCATATGATGCCTACAAATGTCGCTAAACTCGCAGACCGTGGCAAACTGCCCGGTCGCCGGGTGGCCGGCCAATGGCGGTTTGCGCGGGCGGAAATCCACCATTGGCTCGAAGACCGAATCGGACTGTCCGACGGGCAGGAACTTGTCCGGATGGAAGGTCTGCTCGATCGTGTCCCCAATGCCGATGGTATACAAGACGTTTGCATCGCCGAGTTGTTACTGACCGAAGCCGTTGCAGTACCGTTGGCCGCAAAGACCAAGGGAAGTGCCGTTGATGAGATGATCGAGCTGGTCGCCAATACCGGGTTGTTGTGGGATCCTGAAAAAATGGCCGAGGCTGTGAGGCAACGAGAAGCCATGCACTCGACTGCACTCGACAATGGCGTTGCCCTGCTGCATCCTCGCCGCCCCATTCCCAGTATCCTCTCCGAGGCTGTGTTGGCGATGGGTGTTTGCGTCCAGGGAATTCCCTTTGGTGGGAGCGGGGTACTGACCGATATTTTCTTTTTGATTTGCTCGACGAACGACCACGAACATTTGCGAATTCTGGCGCGACTCAGCCGGATCATTCAATGCACCGACTTGCTCAACAATCTACGAAATGCCTCGGATGGTGCCTCCGCACATCAATTAATCGCTCAACGGGAAGTGGTTGTCAGCAACGCCTGATGACTCCACTGGCTTCCGCCCGGAGATCTTTCGCATGGATACAAAGACAAATCCGAACCACAGCACCCGGGACAAGCCTCGGGTACTGCTGACTGGAGAATACCAGCACCCCGAGTTTTGCGAAGCATACCGCTTGCTACATGCGGACGCCGGTAGCCAAACCACCATGAAGCTGCCAGCAGCCATCGAGTTCATCTGCGGCGGCGATACTTCCACCGACCTGATCGTGATCGCTCAAAGCCGACCTGGTGAGATTTCCGCCAGTGACGTGGGCGACCTTTGCCGCGACGCCCCCCAAGCAGGCAAACTGTGGCTCCTGGGAAACTGGTGCGAGGGTGAACGCTGGACCCATCCCAATGGGCCTATCCTTGACCGTTCCTACTGGTACGAGTTCCCCGGTTGGTGGAGGCGTTTCTTGCAGGGCATATCGGCGAAATCTCTCGATTTCAACTGGAAGTGCGATACCCCCGCCCGACAACCCCACACATCGTTTGGTGCCATTCTTGTTAACACACCACACCTCACGACGTTTGAAACCATCGCCGCAACACTGGGAGAAGCTGGGGTGGCAGCCGTCTGGTGGCGCAGTGGGCATCCACCACCAGTCGTCGCTGGAGCCAGCGGGGGTATCTGGGATGGAGGACAACTCTCGTTCTCAGAAGAAACTGACTTGAAAGTGTTTTGTAAAACCATCTCTCCGGTGGGTCCGGTCGTGGCAATCCTGGACTTTCCCCGGCGGGATCGCGTCGCGGTCGCCAAAGCCATCGGCATCTCTTCGGTTCTGGGCAGGCCCTGGCTGGCAGAAGACCTGCTGGCCGAGTTGGGAGTTCCAATGCTACCAGCGAGTCGAACTGCGTGGCTGCGGGATAATTGCCCCGCCGCTTAGTCGAGTAGGTTCTTCATCCTTGACCCGTTAAATCGAACAACCCCATTCGGTAATTTGAGTACGCATGATTTCGCGCTGCCACCCTGGCTCGTGAACTGGCCAACAGCGGGTGCTTTCAAACCCCGTAGTACCGGGATCAAGTGGGACGGTGATTGGGAAGTTCAACCGATGGGCCTGTTGCCAGACCGAGGTCTCACGAGCCGACATCACCGGAGGAGTACCCATCACGTTGGATCGACGCCACGTAAGCGTGCCTTGGTCGCACATCGTCACTATAATTGGCGGCTGCATCTGCAACATTCGTCGCGCAATTAACTCGTGACTTGCCGTCGCATATTTTCGCTTGAGGGCCATCAGGTCCCAATCATGCAATTGTGCATCAGGTGAAAACCAACGCCGCGGCAACAGCAAACAGGTGGCCAGGGCACTAGCGACCCACTCTCGTGCCCTGGCAGCAGCTTCTTCGGAATGCGCTCCCAACTCCGCGAAGACTCGCTGGGCAGCACTTTCCCCCACTTCATGGGCAATGGCCCACTGTTTTCGCTCCGGTCGCTCGTCGTGGCCAACCAGGATCACGTCCCGTGTCGTGCACCTCCCTGCTTCACTCACACGAACAAACCTTCCCCGGTGCGACAACCCGTCTTCGTTCACCACAACCATCCCTGACGCATTGGCAACGTGGCAAGCATCAATGGGGGGCTCCGATACACCGGCCTCCCACAGCAGTTGCTCGGCGCACGCCCCGACCACCTCGGTAATTTGTTCGCTTGGGATGTCCGGGAACACGGCGAAGCCCCCACGTCAAACTGGCTGAACAATAAGTGATCATATGTACATGCATGCGCTTTGTCAACCCCCTCCGATGCGGGCCCGTCATTGGGACCGATCACGCCACACCGTTCCCGCACCACGCAAAGAGGGAAATCGATCCGGTCGCGTCTGGAGCGGCTCCGCAGGGGCTTTACCACTTTGGCTTCCCGGGCAAATTTCTGTGTATCGCAAACCGGCCGTCTCCGGGACAATCGATGCTGGTTGCAGGTGTTCATTCCGCTACACTTTGCATCAAAGCAATGCGGCAGTGCCTCCTGTAGCGCAAGGAAACTCGCCTGCCATAACCCTCTCGGCAATTCCACGAACTCGCCAAGCCATGCAATCATCCAGTAGCAGTCCCTATGAAAAAGTTGTTGCCAAGTTGGCGCGTCAGGAGCCCGTCATTCTGGACGGCGGTATCGGCACCGAACTTCAACGACAAGGTTTAAGGGATTTTCGTCTGAGCGATTCGAGCCACTGGGGTCTTGAGGCAGTTGACACCGCGGCAGACGCGGTTATGGAAGTTCACAAGCGATATATCAGCGCTGGATGCGATGTGGTAACCACCAGCACCTATGCAGTTCTCAGCACACCTGAAAACTCTGGGGTTTACTTGCCCCGCAGTACTCAGCCAACGCACTGGTTGGATCTTGCCCGCAACGCCATCGAGCTTGCCCGCCATGCAATCGATGGTTGTCAAAAACAGCGGGACTGTGCCATTGCGTTTAGTATTGGTGGTGATATTACGACCAAAGAACAACTGTCAACTGTTCGCTTGCTGGTGCGCGCGTTTAAGGATGTGCAACCCGACCTGGTGCTGTTTGAAACACTGTCGATGGTTGCAGAAAATTACACGCGGGAAGCACTTGAATTGATCATCGGCAGCGGGATTCCAGTCTGGCTAAGTTTTCGTCGCTGCCAGCGCGGGCTGTGTGGTATTTACGGACAACTGTGGGGGGAACCCGAAGGCGACTACTTTGGGAGGGTTGCGCAACAATTGGAGCAACAGGGTGCAGGTGCGATTCTGATCAACTGCCTGCCGGTCGACATGGTGTCGGGTACCTTGCCATGGCTGCGTGACTTTACCGATTTACCACTGGGAGCCTACCCAAACCTGGGCCGGTATCTCGACCCCCAATGGAAGTTTGACGAGAGCGTCACCCCGGCTGACTACGCCGACATGGCATTAATGTGGCGGGCAGAAGGAGCGCAAATTCTGGGGGGGTGTTGCGGGGTTGGTCCCGACCACATCCAGGCGATGGCAGCCGTCCTCGAGGGCACCACGCCATCTGTTCCACAGGGTCCCTCCGAAACGGGTGTCCCAGGAACGACAAACCGCACAAGTGGCGCCCCCTCTCAACCAAAAAGCATCGTCTCCTGGAACGACGACCGAGGCCGGGTCGTCTACCCTCTGCCATTACCCGAAATTCATTGCGATCCGGAAGTCTTTGTGCCGACGCAGGGAAGTTATCTACTCTGGAAATATTTGTTCAGTCACGAGATTGGTCGAGACAAGACCTGCCTCGACGTAGGTTGTGGGACGGGCATTCTTTCGGTGCAGTTGGCCCTTAACGGGGCGGACCATGTAACATCCATCGACATTCAGAAAGCAGCGGTTGCCAACACCCTGACCAATGCCTTCCACAACGGAGTTGCAGAGCGTATCGATGGTGTGGTTCTTAACCTGTATAACTTGGATGTCGACAAAAAATACGACCTGGTCGTGGCAAGCTTGTACCAGATGCCAACTGATCCCACGAGCAAACTTAGTGGCCACCGCCCGGTTGATTTCTGGGGCCGCAATCTGCTCGACCATCTGATTGGTCTCTTACCCGAGTTACTGGCAGAGGATGGGGTTGCCTACGTAATGCAAATCTCGTTATTAAGCCGGCAGCAAACGACCGAATCGCTCGAGTCCGCCGGCTTGGAATCGCGGCTCATCGACTTCAATCTCTACAATTTCAACCCGATATTTGTAGAGAATTTACCCCATATTTTTCGGGTTGAAGCGAGTTCAGACGCTTTTCACTTCCAGTTCCGTGACGAGCACGTGATGGTGATGTACCTTCTGGAAATACGCTGTCAAAACCAAGGCTGATTGCCCCGCCCACAACGGTTTGGGGGTACTCTTCAGGCTGCGCAAAGTTGTTCCAGGAACCTGAGGGCTGTTCTAAGTCGAGTTTGTCCCGGGCACTCGATACGGTACAATGTTGCCCGTGTCAGGCTGTTATCTTCCGTAGTCATCTACCAAGGAGTGCATCGGGTGCTCCATCGACGCGAGTTGCTACAAGTCGGTTGTTCGAGTGTGCTGGGTCTCACACTACCCACACTGCTCACCAAATCGGCAGTCGGGTCAAGGCACAAACAACGGGCCAAGTCTGTCATTCTTGTTTTTTTGACCGGCGGCGGCAGCCACATCGACACGTTCGATCCGAAACCCGCAGCGGTCGATGTGCGCGGGGAATTCAAAGCGATTGGGACCCGCATCCCCGGTATTCAATTCACCGAACACGTTTCCCAATTGGCCGATCGTGCTGATCGACTGGCGATTGTGCGTTCGATGGCACACAACGACAATCGGCACTTATCTGGTACCCACAACACGTTGACCGGCTCTCCGCAGCCATTTCGGGGCAACGCGAACGAAGACAAGATTCTCAATCGTGGCGACTGGCCGGCGTATGGGTCGAGTGTGGCGATGGTCCGTCAGCAGCGAGATGGAATTCCCACCCATGTCACCATTCCCCAACCACTTATTGAGGGTGCTTTGGTCTGGCCGGGACAACATGCAGGATTCCTGGGAGCAAAATTTGATCCGTTTCAGGTAAATTCCGATCCCAACGAGGATGAGTTTCACATCTCGGGATTACAACTGCCGACTGGGTTAAGTGTTGAACGTCTCGAAAACCGGCATGTGCTACTACAGCAACTCCGCGGCAGCCAGGAAGGACTTGATCGGTGGGCCAGCAAGCAGGATTTCAACCGGTACCAGGAATCGGCATACGCCATGCTGACATCGTCCCATTTTTCCCGCGCATTCCAAATCCAAAAAGAACCCGATTCGGTACGCGACCGGTACGGCCGAAACACGATGGGGCAAACGCTGCTTTTGGCCCGGCGGCTTGTCGAACGTGAAATTCCCGTAGTGCAATGTAACATGGGAACTGTGCAAACGTGGGACAATCACTCAGGGATCTTTCCGACACTCAAGGATCGTCTGTTACCTCAGTTAGATCAGGCCGTAAGTGCGCTGCTGGACGAGCTACACGAAACCGGGTTACTGGAGCAAACTTTAGTCATCGTCGTGGGTGAATTTGGGCGGACGCCAAAGATAACGCAGCATGACCGCACGGGACTTCCGGGTCGTGATCATTGGGCCTGGGCATACACGGCGCTCTTCTTTGGCGCTGGCGTTCAAGGAGGCCAGGTGATCGGCGCCACCGACCGTATTGGCGCTTATCCGGTCACCTCCT
>Ga0310120_10002163_pt1 | contig 14487 bp, 12 predicted proteins | sample CB27_AW_983_MG_FD_203506 | JGI IMG/M metagenome (GOLD analysis project Ga0310120, IMG submission 203506) | Marine microbial communities from Western Arctic Ocean, Canada - CB27_AW_983 | ecosystem: Environmental > Aquatic > Marine > Oceanic | place: Canada: Western Arctic Ocean | collected...
TCCGTCATGAGGGCTGCGACCTTCTCGGGGTCGTAGTTCAGTTCGGCGTCCTCGTTCAGGAAGGGGGAGCCGGGGAACCAGAAATTGCCCCACGGAATAGAGGTGGGACCGGCGGTGGCCTCGTGGAAGGTTTTACGGTCGAAGGACCGTGCAACCGCCTGCCGCACCAACTTATCCTGAAAGAGCGGCAAAGTGTGGTTTAAATAGAAGTAGCCAAGTACGAAAGTGGGAAACCATTTCGCCACGATGCCTTCGGCGGTGAACAGATCGTTGCGCCGGTGGGCTGGGGCGTAGAGCACCAGGTCCAATTCGCCAGCGAGCAATGCGTTCACACGTGCGTCCTCGCCGGCCCGTCCGGCGGGGAATATCTGGAAGATGAGTTCGTCGAAATCGGGCCTCGGCCCCCAGAAATTTTCGTTGCGGACCATGCGCACCCGCTCGGCAGGGAGTACCTCAACCGGAATGTATGGGCCGGTACCGATGTACTTGTCCGGATCAAGCGAGTAGGCCCGATTACCGTGCTCTATGACACTCGCCGGGTGAGCCATGTAAACACTGTCAAGGGCGCCAAACTTTTCGGCTATCAACGCGTCCGGCGCGTTCAGATTGAGCCGAACGGTGTGGGAATCCAGCACTTCGGTGCTCTCATAGAACGGCTGCGCGAAGTTGTTGTAATAGAACGTACCGTCTACGTTATGCGGATCATTTTCATCGAAAATTCGGTCGAAATTGAATTTGACGTCTTCCGCCGTAAAGTCGTCGCCGTTATGCCATTTTACGCCCTGCCGCAAGTTGAAGACCATTGATTGGGCGTCCGGCGCAACCTCCCAGGATTCCGCCAACCGCGGTTTAAGCGACTGGCTGTTGTAGTCGTACAGCAACATGCTGTCCGAGAGCGCGAAGGACATTATCTTCGTCTGAAACAAGAGGGCCTGCGAGGCGTCCAAATCGTCTGTACTGGACGCTTCCGGAAGGCCGATAACAAGACTTGCAGCCTTGGGATTGTCGGGCATCACCTCGACGATCTTCTCGACCGTCACTTCCTTCGTGACTTCGACTTCCTTGATGACCTCGACTTCCTTGACGACCTCGACTTCCCTTGTCTGCCCGGCAACTTCAACTGTCTTGATGACCGTCTCACCGGCCACCTGAACTTCCTTGATGACCTCGACCGGCACCTCTCTGATGACTTCCGTGGTTGTGCCGGCGCAGGCGGCCAGGAACGCCGCCATCGCGGCGCCTCCGCCACCGGCGGCGGTGAGCCGCAACAAACGTCTGCGGCTTAGATGTTGTCGTGGTTTCCGTGTACGGTCCATGGTGATCCTCCCCCTTATCAGGTAGTTGTGGGTCCTGCGTGCATACGGCATGCAGGAATCTCCGTTGCGAAATTCGAATATTGCCGGCCCTAGCCTCCCTTAGATTGCGCCGGTTGACCGGCGATCACTTGCTCAATACGTTGCCCTGCCTCCTTTAGGACCTCCAGCGACGCGCCAAAGGCCATCCGTACATGCTGGTCCGACTGGCAGTAATGACCGGGAGTGGTGGGCACCCCGGCCTCGAGGAGGGCGCGCGAGGCGTCCTCGGACGAGGCGAAAACTTCAGAAACATTATAGAAGAGAAACGGCCCGCCCGCAGGCTCCTTAACTTGCAGGCCGGGGATGTCCCGAACCAGCGGACAGATGGTGTCGCGGGCGCGCTGAAACTCGGAGGTCATTTGGATCTGGAATTCGCGCGGGCCGCCCATGACGGCGGCAGCGGCCGCCTGGGCCAGGTGGGTGCTGTGAAGTTGCTCCCACTCCAGCGCCTTGGCGCAAGCGCTAATTATGTCGGGAGGTCCCACTACGTATCCGACTCGCCAGGCGGGCATGGAGAAGCTCTTGGTGAAGCTGCGGATCAGCACGGTGCGCCCGGTGGTTCCGGGCAGGCCCGCGATGCAGACGTGGGCCGCGCCGTCGTACACCATGGTGTCGTAGGACTCGTCCGAGACGATGAGCAGATCGCGCTCGCAGGCCAGTTTCACGATGGCGGTCAGCACGTCCTCGGTCAGCACCACGCCGGTCGGATTGACCGGTGTGGTGACGACGATGGCTACGCTGCGCGACGTGATGGCCGCGGCAATCCGCTCGATGTCCCAGGCGAATCCGTCGGCCTCATCCATCTGTACGTGTACCGGGTGACCGCCCGCTAGCTCTACGCAGCCGCCAAAGAAATAACAGGGCGCCGGAATGATGACCTCGTCCCCGGGATTCAAGATGGACCGGAATACGAGGTTTAACGCCTGCATGCCGCCGTTAGTGATCAATACCTCGGTTTTCGGGTCTACGCTCCGGCCGATTTCGTCGCCGATGTAGGCGGACACCGCCGCGCGGAGCTCCGGCAGCCCGCGTGAGGGCGCCTCGCGGTTGAGATGTATTTCGCGCTCGACAGCCTCCACTACATACGGCTCGGTGGGGCGCTCGGAATACGGCATCAACGGCAACACATCCACGCCTCGTTCCCGGGCCGCATCGACCCAGCTACCAAGCATACGGGACCCCACCGGCGATAGGTCACGCATGCGCGCCGCGATCCTTCCCGCCGCCGGTTGACCGGCAACCCCAGGGATACGCGCGGCAAGCGAGTGGCTAGGCACGGCGAGACCGCATCCAATCGTCCTGGTGTTCAAGCAGCCCAGGAATTGGCCCGGTCTTGGCTTCGCGGATATCGTCGAGGACTTCCTCAATGAGCGCCAGAGAGGCACTGTCCAGCACGTTTCGGTACTCAATCACTGGCATTCCCAGTGCCTGCAGGTCATCGGTTGCCGCGCGGTTTTGGGGGCGCACCATCACTGCGTCCACCTCGACCACATCGGCGGCTGTTAATTCGCCCCGAACATAAATGGGTTTGATGGTCGCCAGGTTGTGTAAGTTCGCGTGCTGAATGTGGTCCACCATCTGCTGCAGCCGCTCCGGGGTGAAGTGCGGACTCTCGAAATACAGAATGCCCAGCGCCGTGCCGGTTGGCAGCTCGCCGAGCTGTCGCAGCACCTCGAGGTGTGGGCGCACCGAGACGGCAAACAGCTCAAGATCGCGGAGGCCGTGAATGTGCCGCAGATTGCGACGCACTTCGGCGATGTGGAAAAACGTGGTGACAACCAGGTCGCAATCCGCCAATCCGGCCGGAGCGGCTCCATCACCGATTGAAGAAATCAGAAAGGGCCGGACTTCGGCGTCTACCGCACCGCGCAACCCGGATGTGTAGTAGTCGAGACTCTGGTCGTTGCACTCAAACATGGCGACCGTGACCGGTCGTCGCAAGCCTTCGGCGATTTGGATTTGGAGCGAGCGAGCGTGGGAAAGGCTGAGATTCGCTATGCGTTCTGGAGTCAGCCCGGCCTCCAGGGCCGAATGAATCGCACCATCAAGCTGCTCCAAGAACGCCAGATCGCCCCGGCCGTGGCGCAAATGCGCGACATCACGTGCTACAAATGTGCCGACGCCACTGCGAAACTCCACGTACCCCTCCCGCTCCAGCTCCCGATAGGCTCGCAAGGCGGTATTGCGATTGATCTGCAGGTTGTCGGCCAGGCGGCTGGCCGCGGGTAGCCGGGAGTTTGGCGACAGCCCGCCAGAGGCAATGAGATGCTTGATTTGCTCGCGAAGCTGGACGTAGAGGGGCATGGCGCCGCCACCACCATCGATCTTAAGTTTCACCGACTCTCCCAAATCATGAGTCGCAGTTCTCCGCTCAAGACGGGCCATTTCAACACTAGCTCAACAGCCGCATGTGCTAAGCCGATAGCACGCTGGCGGGGATGCTAACACGAGTCCGGAGAGGGCTCAAGGTTGGTCTCGGCATCGCCCCCTGCAGTGGCGACTGCCGTGGCCCCTGGGTCGAGCTGGCAAGGGGATGCCACGCATTATCAGGCGCTCGGTTTGCTGTCGTAGGCCAAGGTCGGGGCGGCTGTGCCCTTGGCGGGTGAACCCCGGGCTGGTTCAAAGGCATCGCGCTTTTCGTGGCCGGCGGCCGAGCCGTTGGGTGACGCTTGGCCCATCCATTACGAGATGTGTTCAAAGGGGGGTTGTAATGCCAGGCTTTCGGGAACTCACGGCCGAGGATTTGCGACGACTGCCCTGGCGGGAGCTCAGCGGGCGAGATAAGCGAAAGCTGGCCCACTATCGCTCGTACATTCGCGACATGATGAACAGCACAAACGGCAAACAGGCGGACCTGGAGCTATCCGAAGCGGAGAACAAGCGCGCGGAGACGGTCAATCGGTGGATCCGCCGAGCCGCACGTGAAGAAGGCATTTGCATCAACGTTAAGAAACGTGGAGAGTTCCTCATTTTCGAGGCCACCGAATAGTCCGATCTACTCGAAGGCGGTTCCGTTCAGAATTCAGAGAGCTACAGGGGCGAACCGCGCTGCCCAGCCCGCTGACTCCACCACTCTCAGGGCTCGAGGAAGCGTTGCGCGTTGAGCCCCAGGACGGCGTTCACCTCAGCGTCATTGAGGAACGGCGCCTCGCGAATGGCACGGATCAGATCGGGGTAGGGCCGCGTGACCCCGTAGGGCCAGTCCGTGCCCCAGTGAACGCGCTCCGCGCCCAGCGCCTCCACGAGAATCTCGACGATCTTCAAGGCGCTCTCATAAGGGTGCGGCTCGTTTTCCCCGATTACGTGCTGATAGGCCCCCAGATCGAATGAGAGATTTGGGTGCGCGCGCGCGAGCTCGATGGGCTCGTCCAATCGCTCATAGTGAATCGTGCGCGAATCATCGCCCTCGTCCTGGAGCCTGGGCGTGCCGTAGTGAGCGAGCTGTATTTTAACGGTCGGGAAGTCCGCCACGAGCCGCTTGAAGCCCTCGACGTAACGCGTGTACGAGCCTTGCTCCTGGTACGAGCCGAATTCTTGGTAGACACTGGGTGCGAACCAGGGGTAATGCGCGTACCACCACGAGAGATCGATAATGCAGGGCTTGCGCCGCTCTCTCAGCAGCTCAAAGATTGGCCGCCAGCGCGGATCCCCCATTTCCGTGTCAACGAACAGCGGCAGCAGTTTTAAGCCGCCGGCACCCCGATCGAGGTCATGTGCCGCCCGCTCCACGTAGCCGGGCACCCGTGGATCGATTGAATCGGCGAACCAAACGAATCGATCGGGATGCTGCTGCCACATCCGCACAAAGTAGTCCTTAGTGAGGTAATGCTGGAACACGACCAGCATGCGTTCTCGCTTCACGGCCGGGTAGTGCGCCATCACGTCCACAGGGGTGTAGCTGATGATGAATGCTTTGTCGATGCCAGCCTCATCCATTTGTTGAATCAAGTCCGGGGCGCCCGCGCCCGAGCGGTTCCCGGGCCAGAGCGGAAAGTTCTCCTCGGCACCTGGCACGGACCGTTCGAAGATGTGGCAGTGGGATTCGATAATCACGGGGGATCCTTCGCTGGAATCTCGCATCACGTAGTTAACGGCGAACGCGCCGGTCGTTGGAAACGAGGCGGTTCCGCCATCCGGTTCCCATGGATTTTGTCTACCGTCCCCTCCAGCACTGTGGCAGTTGGCGGGTCCCGTAGCGCGGTCACGCAGGCCGTGCCGCGGTCGCGTCGGAGCGCCGCCTCTACCGTTAGCTGTTGTAATGTGATGTCAGCGCGTTTCAGACGGGCGAGCTGATCGGGGATTTCGCCAACGTGGCAGGGGCCGATTCCGATCACAGGTTCCCCACCTTGCTCAGTTCGAAATCGCCAGCAGGCATGCCGTCATACCGGCAGGATAGATCAAAGCCCCCAGATGCCGGTGTCCCGGTAGCGTTGGCGCGTGCGCTGCGCGGAGGCCCGCATTGAGCTGTGAAGCGAGTCCGTGCGTAAGTAACAATTGCTGCCAATGCTCTACAGGAACGCGTTCAACTCGCGCGGCGAAGTCGTAAGGCACTCGGAGCCGTCTTCAGTTACCAGCATCATGTCTTCGATGTTCACCGAACCGACACCCTCAACTCGTATGGTCGGCTCCAGAACAATAATCATGCCGGGCTTGACCGGCTCGTCATACTCTTCGGTCATAAAGGGAGGCTCGTGGGGAGTGCGCCCGAGGGAATGCCCGGCCTGGCGGGTCAGGGAAATGTAGCCACCATCCTCGATGGACGCCATACAGAGTCGATATAGTTCCCGCCCCGTCACTCCTGGTCTCAGTGCCTCGCGCAGCCTTCGGTTAGTTTCGAGGATGACCTCGTGGGCTCGCTGCGCCTGGGCGTTCACCCGGCCTCCAACCGCCAGAGATCGAGCCATGTCGCAGGGATAACCCTTGTACCGGCCGCCAAGATCGAGCCGCATCAACTCCCCCGCCCGAAGCCGCGTGTCACCGGTAGCAAGCGACCGGGCACCCTTTGGGCCAAAGCCAATGTCGATCCAGTTATAGAACAATCCGCGCTCGGCCATTGCCCGGCCAATGAAGTTGTCCATATCCCACTCAGTCATGCCAACCGTTGCCGTCGAGAAGCACAGGTCGAAGACCGCACTGGTTCCCTCGGCCGCGGCCCTGAGCCTGCGGATCTCTTCAGCACCTTTGATCTCCCGCAAACGCCAGAGTAAGGGTTCCGCATCCACAAATGTTGCCTCCGGTAGCGCTTCTCGTAGCGCCTCGAAGTGCACCATCTCAATCTGTCGCCACTCGATTCCAATGGTCCCCCGCTCTAGCCCACGTTCACGTACGGCCACCGCGACCTGGCCGATGACATCTCCCTCAACCTCAAGCTGCTGCTCGCCGCCTGAAACCACGAAGCTGGCGCCCCAGTAGCGGCGGTCCTCAATCCACAGACAGTATTCCTCGGGGTAACCCAACTCAGACGAGAGGCCTACGTAGAACGGATTCTCCTGGTCCTCGCGTGGGATTCCAACGAAGCTGGCGTAATAAGACTTGCCGTCCTCGGTGATGAAGTTGTCACGCTTGAACGCCCGGATCCAGTGATAGTCGGTCAAGTAGTCCACGTTTGGCCAGGTGTGGGCGAGTATGAGATCGATATGCGCCGCCCCCATCAACACAGCGGCTTTGTCGTAGTCGAAAAGGCGCATATGGTCCCCCATTTTATCCCGGCATGACCCGCGTGAAGGTGAATCTTCTATCTCGCCGTTGGCCGGCCCGTCCCCAGAGCCGGAGTTATGACCCTTTGGAGCGGGGAGCCGCCCTCCAGACGATTTCAGCCAACTAACCACCTGCCCAGTCGGCCCTATCGCCCGACCGATTCCCGAGCGACCCAGGGAGAGTGTACCAGCGTGTTAGTATGCTAGTTCGTTTGATGGCGGGGCGATACGGCTCTAGGATGGAGAGCCCGACAAGCGCTAGAAGCGCTAGCGCTCTGTTCGAAGGAGGATAGAGATGCCGCCGCAAGACGAAAGCCCGCACAATACACGGGCCGACGCCCTCCACGAGAGGGCGCTGGTACTCCTGGCCCACGATCACATGGTCCTCCCGGAACAATTGCGGCGGGATCGAAAGGGTGGGGTCACGGCCAAGGTTGTGCAGGCTACTGTGGACGCGCACGCCTTCTCGTACGACCGGGCGGAATACGAACGCTCGCTGTACAGCGCGGAAGGCTTTATGGCTGACGCCATGAAGGCCTATGACAGCCTCCTGGAAACGGTCGATTCCAATCCAGCGGAGTTCCTGATTGTGAGGAAGGCCGCCGATATCGAGGAAGCCAAGAAATCAGGTCGGCTTGGCCTGATTTTGGGCTCCGAAGGCGGCAAGCTGCTCGAGGGAAGCCTGGCTGTATTGCGTAACTTCTATCGGTTGGGGATGCGGCACCTCGAATTTCACTGGGCCATCCGCAACCAGCTTGGCACCGCTCAAAGGGATCTCGATGAGGGAGGCCTTACTGAATTCGGCCACGAGGTGGTAACGGAGATGAACCGGCTGGGCATGATTATTGATGTATCCCATTCGTCCCCGAATAGCATCGCCGACGCTCTGGCGACCACGACGAAGCCGATCATCAACTCGCACACTGGAGCCCGCGCTCTGCAACCCGATTCTCCCCAGCTCCTCTGGGACGACCAGCTGAAGCGGCTGGCTGAGAACGGTGGGGTGGCCGCCGTTCATTTTTGTTCGAGCGTCCTTGTCGGGCGGGATCGCAAACCCGCAACGGTTGAGGACTTGCTGGCTCACATCGAGCACCTGGTCAAAGTGGCTGGAATCGAGAGCGTCGGCCTCGGCCCTGACTTTGTGGCGGACCCGGGGCCGCTCCTGAGAAATGTATGCTTCAATCAGAAGTCCCCTTATGAATCATTCGTCTGGACCGAAGACTTGGATGATTCCAGCAAGCTCCGAAATTTGACTAGGGCACTGGTCGAGCGCGGATACTCTGACTCAGATGTCTCGAAAATCTTGGGTGGTAACCTGATGCGCGTTTTCGAGTCATCCCTGGGTTAGTCAGACCGCCGAGGAGGAGCGCTTGTCCGGAGTGAGCTCGCGTCGCCGCATCAGCTCAGACAACCTGACCTACGTGTTTGCCGCGGGAGCGACCCCGGTGGCAACCGTCCGATCAGACGAGCTTCTGACCGTTGAAACGCTGGATGCCTACAGCGGACTTTTGGATGGTGGCCTAGACGTCGACGATTACCTGCGCCGTCGGACGAGCACGCCAATGAACCCGGTGACCGGCCCCGTCGCGGTAGAAGGTGCGGAGCCCGGGGATGCCATCGCCATCGAGATACAGGCCATCCGGCTGGACCCCACCGGCTACGTCGCCGCCACTCCGGGCACGGGGCTGTTGGGCGATATCCCCGTCGAGCCTGCCGCTGGCGCCTTCCACGTGCGGGAGCAGTCACTTTGGATGGACGGCGCCATCGAACTTCCCCTGCGGCCGATGATCGGGACCATCGGCCTGGCTCCGGCCGACGGTGAAAGCCGCAGCCTCGAACTCGGCTACCACGGCGGTAACCTTGACTTCGCCGAGATCACCACGGGCACAACCCTCTACCTGCCGGTTCGGGTGCCCGGCGGTCTGCTCGCACTCGGTGATGTCCATGCATCCATGGGGTTCTGCGAAGCCCACTCCGGAGTCAATATTTCGGCGGAAGTGGATCTCCGGATCGAGCTATTGAAGGGCATGGATTGGCCACGGCCCTGGTTCGAGACCGCTGGCGAGATTATGACCGTCGGCGTGGCAGTGCAGCTGGTTGACGCGCTGAAAGAAGCCGCCTCGGCAATGGAACAAGAACTGATCCGGCGCTTGGAGATCACCCCGACTCAGGCCCGAATGCTGACTGGCTCGACGGTGGATCTACGATTGGGTCAGGGAGGCGGATACGGCGTGAACGTTAGCGCCTATGCCGCGTTTCCCAAGATCAGCCTGCCCGGGGTGTAGGCGGGCGGCGGTCTTCGCGCACCTGGACCAGGCGCGCGAGTCCTTGATGCCAGGGGTAGCCGTGGGGTACACGATCAACGTTTATCCCGGGACTCGTAGCCAGGAATTGGATTAGGCCATCGGCCGGAGCGGTGACCTCCTCTATGACCTCCCCCTCCAGATCCAGAATCTCGCCGAGCGATTGTCCTTTGCTCACCCGCTCGCCGGGCTCCACAAAGCGTCGCCAGTAACCCGAGTTCTCCGCGAGCACCATCCACCGATCCGGACCGACCACGATCTGTTCGGGCACCTCCTCCGGCTCTCCGTCCAGCATTCCGAGCTTGCGCATCGCATTGATGACGCCCTGATACTGCATATCTGACGCCTCCTGCTCCAGCCGATGATCGAGACCGATCTCCGGCCAGACGTTGACCACGCCCGCCTGCAGCAGAGCGTACGGTAGCCCGTCCGCCATGTTGTCGCGGTTGCGCGGATCCAGGTAGCGCACGGGGAACGAGCTGGCCAGCATCCAGGCTTCCTCACTTTGTCGCGGGTCCTGCGGCTCAAAGAAAGCCACCCAGGGATCAAGCGCCTGGGCGTGCTCGGCGCCATGCATGTCAACGTGGTAGTTCGAGTCTCGCAACAGGTTAAATACACAATCAATTTGAAACTCTGAGTAAGTCCCTTCGGGATTCCCCACCAGTTGGAAGTGCAGTTCCTTTTGGTCAATCGGCGAAAGCTGCATATTACGGGAGAAAAACGCCCGCGTACTCATTAGTGGAATGATCAGCAGTTCGCCGCTTAGCTGCGCAGGATCGATGTCCCGCCATAGCCGGATAGCCGCATTCATCCCGGCCGGCTCCCCGGCGTGCATACCGGCTGAGACGCTGAACCGTGGACCCGGTCGATCGCCGACAATTCTCCCCACCGGTATCTCCAGCTTCTCGCCGGAATGGTGCACATACCGCTCGATTCGCGACGCCTTGCTACCCGGTGACATGGCTAGAATTCCTCTTTGGGCTGCGCCCGTCGGCAACGCGTGGGCGACATTTCAGAACCCGCGGCGTCAGCAATTTTACGACCCTTGGCCGTGGCGATCTGGTATGTCGCGCCGGTCCCACGGTCTCTCAATTGCCGTCTAAGCATCTGCCGCCACCGTCACCGTCCGTTGGTACCAGTCGTCTCCATCCGCCCTCGCGGTCGCGTCCACCGCCACGCTCGTATTCAAGACCATTATCCAGCCCGAAAACGGCGCGACCACCTCTTCCAGAATGTCCCCGAAGTAACCCCAGATTTGACCCAGCCGCTGGCCCTCCTCGACATGCTGCCCCGCCTCCACTTCGGCAATCCATTGGCCTGTCTTACGTGCCAGGTGAGTCCAGGACTCGGGCCCCACCTCGTGCTGCGTCACCGGCGTGGGTTCGCTGGCGCCGGGCAGGACGCCGATCTGCCTGAGCGCCTTCATGACTCCATCAAACAGGACTTGCGCATCTTGCTCCAGCTCGTAGGGAGCGCCACCTGCGGAAAGAATCAGCGACGCGGAACCGGCTGCCACGGCGACGCCGGCGCTACCAAGCGGAATCGATGGCCCTTCGCCGGGGGGAATTCGCAGCCGAAACATCGTCCCGCAAGCGTCGGCCGCACGCGAGGCCAGTCCGCTCTGATCGTCTCCCTCCCCGGGAACCGCGACCCAAGAGGCGTGGGACTCAGTAAGTTCCCCCCCACGGAGCTCAATGTGGAAGTCGGATGGAGCCATCCATGCCGACACCGAACGCGCCACGGCGCCAGTTGCACTGTCTCGTGAGGCCTCATGTTCCGGGCTGCTTTGACCTGCCCCTCCCTCGACGCTTTCAAAACTCTGAATCACCACCCCACCGTCCAGAGTGCAAAAATGGGCCGATCGGTCGAGAAATCCAGCTACATCTGCCACCGGGAGGATGCGTACCGTGCCGTTCAACTTCACTGTCTTCAGCAGGTCAAGGAGCCGCCAGCACGCTTCGATACCGGCATAGGCGGTTCCCCCCAACCCGGCCACCACGGATACCGTAGGCCCGTCCACGCCGGCAGACAACTCGAACGCACGCATCTGCGCCCGGGACCAGCCGGGCACGTCTAGCACCTCTATCCGCAAATCGTTAGGCAACTTCAGACCCAATCTGCTTGAGCCATAGCAAAAGCGGTGCGCAGAGCCAATAAGCAACGGTCAAGCTGAAACGTTGCCAGATCATCTAGCAACCCTTCCATCGATGTGGCCGCATGAGGTGTAGGGATACTCGCGTCCGAAGCCAGCCGGTGCCGCCGTCCGAGCGCCCGAAAGATGCACGCATGAAGCGACCTCCACCTCCGGAATCCAGCTGGCACCGCCGCGGCAAGAATCTTGTTCGAAATTCACAAAGAGTGCCGATTCGTGTGTGCTCCTCGCAGAGAGGTCACAACCGCGCCCATCCCGTAGGCGAGCACGCCAACTCTACAAACCTAGCCAACGTTGACCCAAGAAACCAGCGCAATAGCCCTCTAGCACGAAACTCTTGATATGGGTACTCAGAATAATACAGGGCGCGAGATAGGCAGTGCTGGGCCAGCACCCAATCGGCGTCCGGGGCGCGCAGGGAAGGCGAGCATACTTCTTGCAAATAAAGCTGCCATCGTAACCGGGGCGGCTTCTGGCATCGGCCGCGCCAGCGCGGTTCGCTTTGCCCGGAAAGGCGCCAGCGTGGCCGTTGCCGATATCAATGATGCCGGCGGCCGCGAAACCGTAGACCTCATCCGCCAGGCTGGCGGGGAGGCCTTTCATCAGCATTGCGACGTGTCTCAAACCGATCAGGTGCAAGTCCTGGTGCGGGAGACGTGCGAGCGCTTTGCCGGTCTCCACGTCCTGTTAAACCACGCCGCCTACATGGACATCGACGGACGGGCGCCGACAACGGAAATATCTGAAGCCGCCCAGGGCCGCTCACTCTCGGTGACCCTCACCGGGGCCTATCTGTGCTCCAAATACGCCATCCCGCATATGAGCGAGGAGGGCGGCGGATCGATCGTTAGCATCGCGTCTGTGGTAGGACTGGTTGCTTTTGACAGTCAGGCTACCTACTGCTCGGCCACGGCCGGCTTAGTGATGTTGATGAAATCGATTGCCCACGATTACGGGTAGCTTGGGATCAGGGCCAACGCGGTCGCCCCCGGCGCGGTCAATACGCCGGTCATGGAGGCTGACAGGCTTCGGAATCCTGACGGTTGGTCCGAGTTACTGCGTGGGATGAGTTTTCTCGATCGTATTTATTGCGAGCCTGAGATATCGCGGCGGCCGCCTTGTTTATTGCGAGCGACGAGACCACCTTCGTCACCGGCGGCGTATTGACAGTTGACGGAGGGTGGACCGCCCACTAAAGGTGATTATCTGGAGGCACCAATAATGGGCCTCTACGCTCCCGGCGGATCGTTCGAGATCTGGGTATCAACCGCTCGTATCTTTCGTCGACCTATCGGACGAAAGTGGCGGTTGCGGTGACCGAGGCGTTCATAGAATCAAGCTCGACGAAATCGGCAGATTCCGGGTGAGATTTCTGTTGACCGCTCGGGTTTGGAAACACATGGCTCTCCTGCTGGCAGGTCGATCGCCACAGGTTGGACGGGCGAATAATCCGGAGCAATCAACAACCGGGCCAATCTGGAGATACAGGGGCTGCCGTTGTCTGGACCACTGGCGCTCCAGTCCAGCCACCCCTTGTGACAGTTCCCGGTTTGGAATGCGAGACCCTGGACAGGAACATGAATCAGGCGAGTATTAGAGCGGAGACCCAGCGCAAGAATACCGGCGGCACCGCGGCTGCTTCCCGCCGCCGATGAAGCGGATGCTCCTGGAGACGTACATGGGCGGCAAGGGGACGGCGCAGATCGCTCGCGAGCTGAGTATGAATCGCTTGTATTTTTGGTCGACGTGCCAGCCGAAATTGGTACCTGCCTTGTCCTTGGGTGTCCGCGGAATCAATCTCAAGGAATTAGGTAGGATCTCAACGGGATTTCTGTTGACGACTAGCGTTTGGAGACACATAGCTTTCCTGTTGGTAAACCGATTGCCACAGGTTTGACGGGCTATGAATCCGGATTCTTCGACATGCGGCCTTCCAAGCTGGATGTCGCGGGTTCGAGGCCGGTTCCCGGCCATTCTTCTGGCGTAGAGGTGGCCCGGAACGGTGCGGCGTTGGGTAGAATTGGGTGATCGCATTACCGGCGGTAGTCGGTGCGAGCAGGCGGGGGTAGCTCAGTTGGTAGAGCGCTAGCCTTCCAAGCTGGATGTCGCGGGTTCGAGCCCCGTCCCCCGCTCCGACAGGCGTAATGCTGGTAGATCGGCCGCGGTCGGTGCCCTAAAACTTGACCGAGCCTGCCGAAACTACCTCCCGGCGGCGCTGCGCCTGGCTTCCTTGGCCCCGTACTTCGGATACCAGTACGTTGTGTACATGCGGAAGCACTTCTCGCTGCATACGATGATGCTGTGGCCCTCGTGCTCCTTGTGGATTTCCTGACAGGGAACCAGGATTCCGCAGGCGGCGCATCGCGGCATGCTATCTACTTCACGCAGCGGCATTGCGGATCTTCTCCCTCAATATCTCCGTTGCCGCCAGGTCCGCCTTCAGTCCGGCCGGTGTAATCACCACCCCGTAGTCCTGCGCCGCGTCCTCGATGTCCAGCAGCTCGTCCCACACGTCTTGCTCCACCAGCGCGGGATCACGTTCCAACGGATCGCCATAGCCCGCCCCGCCCGGCGTGCGCAGCAGTATCCGATCCCCGGTCTCCAGCTGTATGTTGGAGAACTTGCCCGAAGACACTTTTCCAAACATTTCACCGGCGGTCAGCCACTCGTCCTCGTCGGCGCGATTGAACAGCAGCGCCGTATTGGCCGCGTCCTGCCCTCCGCGCAGCCCCGGAGGCCTCGCCGTCAGGCTATTCAGGTGGGCGCTGACCGTCAGCGGAGCCAGGCACCGCCAGATTCGCTCCACCCCGTATCCGCCCCGATGCTTGCCCGCCCCCGGGCTGCCCGGAGCCATTCGGTACTCTTCGATCCGCACCGGGTAGCGCGTTTCCAGGACCTCGCACGGCGAATTCAGGCAGTTGCCGTTCTTGGTCACCATCGCGTCGTTGCCATCGGCGTCCTCGCGGCCGCCACAACCCATT
>Ga0310120_10002170_pt1 | contig 14474 bp, 8 predicted proteins | sample CB27_AW_983_MG_FD_203506 | JGI IMG/M metagenome (GOLD analysis project Ga0310120, IMG submission 203506) | Marine microbial communities from Western Arctic Ocean, Canada - CB27_AW_983 | ecosystem: Environmental > Aquatic > Marine > Oceanic | place: Canada: Western Arctic Ocean | collected...
GTGTAAGTTCCGGGATCAAGATCTGTCAGGTAAATATGCTCCACGTTGTCGATCGTGCTCACACTCGAATCGACCAATTCCCCCAGGTAAGTATCGGTTGAGTTGAAGAGTTTCAGGTCGAGATTTTCCAGGCTGTGAGATGGACTGAAGGGATTGCCAGGATTGTGATCGGCGATCTTGATGTTCCAGGTCAATAAAACCGAGAGTTCAGCACCCGTGTTGAATTCGGGAACTTCGAAATTGTAGAGCAGAGATTGGCCTGGCTCAGCGATATCGTAGTCCCAGCCATAGTCGCCTACCGGGGCGGCAGGTGGCGAGGTTGAACCTTCGAATTCGCCGCCAAGTTGGATTTTGTAGCTATTAAAGATGTTGAGTTCTCCGGCTCCAAAGGTTTCGTCTAAAGGACTGGTTGGCGTATGCGCCCACCCCGGAAACTCATCCTTGGTTGCACCTGCCATCAAAATGGCTTTAAGCGGTTCGGTCAGTATCGAATTCGTACCTGATCCTGAATTGTAGAGTAAAGCCGCGGCAGAACTCACCACTGCCGTGCTGTAGCTTGTTGAGACCTCAGGGACGACAATATCGGGTTTCTGCCGCCCGGGATTGTAGTTCGTAAGTATTGTTTCGCCAGTGCTATGATCACCATCAGTCCGCCCTACCGAGATTGCGTTGTAACTATGGGCAAAAAGATAGGGAATTTCTGTAAAAGAGCTGTTGTTAATGCCAGCGGCCACAATCATTTCTTGATTGTCGATCGTGAAATCGAAGCGCCGTAAGGCTTGTAGAATTGTCGCGGTCATAGGATTGTCGTTATGGTCCGTATAGGTGCCAATCCAACTGTGATTTTGAACCTTGAATGCCTGAGCAGTCGGATCGGTTCCGTTAACCTTCAAAACATTGGTAAGGTAATCACTCGCTTCATAAACTGTTATGTCTGTAATACCTGGCGTGAGGCTTGTTGCATTGCCGTAGAAGCGATGTGCCACGCCTCGTGCATGGGTGGAGTTATCACTGTTGGTGTTCGAACCATTGATGATAGTTTTCCCGTCGAATTGGAGATCGGCCGGAAAAGGCATGTACGGTCCGTTCTCCAATCCTTGGTTGGCTTCAACCTGGGAAACCACCACTCCGGAACCATCAGGCAAGTCATCTCCCAGGGCATCCACGAGGGCATTAAAGCCAATTTCAGTCTTGAACCCGGTTGCCCTGGGAATGGCAACGTTCAGCAAGAAAAGCAGAGCCAAGGCCCAGCTTGTACAAAACTTTCCAAATCGCGGGATGCAGCGAACATTGTCAGCCTGCAGCAGAAAGCGGTGCATGGGCTGCCTTTTTTGGAAGTGTTGATTGACGGCATCCATCAGAGCCGGTGCTTTGAACATCGGGCGGGAATCGCCAACCATTCGCAAGGCTATTGGGGGCAAGCCGACTCAATGGCAACTTCTCTGACTCTCATCTTCCATTATTCTCCACAACGTCAATGGCGCCAAGAATTTACTTAGCCTTATCAACGTGGTTTGTCGTCAATTTAAACCCTGTCCTGGCCGGCAGGTATTGGAAATATAGGAAAATAGCGTTTACAACGGCTTGAGATCCTCCCGTCTGCGACTTTTTCCCTTGCCAAGTCGCAATACCATTCAGGTCGACCCCAGAAATGACATTTATTTCGACCAGGGAAACCCGGGGAAAGAGGCGGGGGCGAGGACCACGTCTCGACCGAGGGTCAAATGGTGCTCGATCGTTTGCCTTTTTTCTTCGTCAGTACCCTCCAAGCGGAGTTGAATCATGGCTCGGTGTGTTGTTTCCTGCTGTGGACGGGCCCACCGGCCCCATTGCTGGTTGTGGTGACGCCGTCCCGAGGCTGAGATGTCCCACCAGCGATCGGTCGTGTAAGTACTGCACAAATCAAGGGCCCATTTGGCGTTCAGGAGAATTCCTCCCTCGAAATAAATACGGTATCCACGTGCGGTCAGATCGCGTACCAATTGGGCAACGGCGCCTTCTGCCCCGCCGGTGAAATGGTAACGGCTCTCAGGATTTGGGTTCCACGGTTGCCCATAAGTATTATCCATCCCGATTGCTGGCGTGGGTGTGATGTATAGAACAGGGCCGTACGCCTGCTTTGCCCGCGCCACCCAGGCGGCCTGAGACTCCCCGGGTAGTGGTTCCAGCTGGTGGGGCGACCCCATGTAGATAAGCAACCGATGATCCTGGCTGATGGAAACCATTGCTTCCAAAAAATCTTCATCGTCGAGGGCAAGTTCGAGCTTCGGGTTTCGCGTTGCCTCATAATCCTGATAACAACTTTCCCGTTGGCTGAATTCCATCGTCGTTGGCGTACCATCCTCGACGGAGCGCCCCCAGGGATGATGAATCTGTACGCCATAAACTGAGAAGTCTTCCGTTTTCGAAATTGCGGCGATTTGGGTGGCAACGGTTTCTTTGGCAAACCTCTCCCAACCATTTCCCCACCAACCGATCATACGGGCATCGTAATCATCGCAGCTTGCGGCGTAGCGGATCCATACGCGACCACGTTGTTGGGCAAGAGGGAGTTCCCGGGCATGCAAGCCAGTCACACTTCCGAGCAAAAGCCCGATAATCATCAGGAGTCGCGACATTTGAGAAATTTCGTCAGTATCGAGGAATGGCAACCGCTTCTTCAGGACCGGTGCAGGACCTTAACTATAACTATTGTAGCTCCAAACTGCGATTAGTGAAGTGCCTGCACATGAGCCTCGTTAGCCGATGCGTTCAGTGCAGCGGTGAGTTGCGCAGTCAAAGGCGCCAATAATGTGGCGATGGAGTGAATTCAGCAGCAGCCAGGCGGTTCTTCTGGAGGATCGCGTTCTCATGATGTTCGGGACCAAGCTCACTAATAGACTTTCCACAAGCGTTGGCAGGCTGGTCTCCACAGGAGGCCTCGAACCGACTAAAGGTCTGTCAAAACTGCTGCACAATTCGTCATGGGTCCCTAAGCTTGAGAATGTGATTCCTGAATTCGAGCAGAGCAGGCCTTGGCATCATTCGCTACAGTGGATCCGCCGTGGTAAACTTTGAGGTGACACCATGCCGCACGCAAGAAAGAATGCAGTTGTCCATGTTCAAGGCAATAAGGATACGCACATGTGCAAACACAAGCCGAATGGACAAGTATTTCTATTTGTCACCGCTCTGTGCATCTTGGCCATGGGATTCATACCCGTGGCGGTTGCTGCTGAAGATGGGACCGAGATTCTCAAGATTATCGTCAGTGAGCCGACCAAGCTCAGCAATGTGATTTACCAGAATAGCTCGACCGTGGCTGTCTCACGGACGGGTGTGGTAGCGGCCTTCTATCCTAACAAATCAGGTGCCGGGCCGAATTTCTACCGGACGTCGACCGATCTTGGCAGAACATGGGGTAAGGAGATGGGTGCACCTGGCGTGGATCTGCCATTGGCTGGCGGCACCCACAACGCGACCTTGCGCGACGGCGGCGTATTGAAATATCTCACAACGGGTTCATCGTTCAAAGGTGAAGCTGAGTTCCGTAAGGCCCAATTGGAAGGCGAGTACGTTGACGGTTGGTTCACGCTGCACTCGACGTTTGCCTGGTTCAATGACAACTTTACGAAATACGAGATCGCACCGGTTCAGGTCTATATGCCCGATGCTGTGACCACCAAGCGGCCAAGCACCGGCATATCAACGTGGCCGATATTTAGCGATAAGATGATTCAGCTACCGAACGGAGATCTGTTGGCGGCGATGCAGGGTCTGTTCAAAGGCGATTCCAAAGCTCGGACGATCATCTGCGTATCCAGTGATCAAGGACACAAATGGCGCTACTACGCAACCGTGGCTTATGATCCCCAGGACTTGAACCCGGATTTACCGGGACAATACCTCGGTTATTGCGAGCCAACGATCGCAATGATGTCCAACGGGCAGATGATCTGTGTCATGCGGACGCAGTACTCGCACCCACCGGCTGAATATAAGCCCATGGCCGCGTGTTGGTCCGACGATCAGGGCAAAACATGGACCAAACCAGTGGCGACTCAGCCGCACTTGATGAACATATCACCCACACTGGCGACATTAGACAATGGGGTGGTAGCGTGTCAGTATGGCCGGCCAGGTTTCCACGTCGTTTTCAGCCTGGATCATGGCCATACCTGGCAAGACCGCATCAGTTTCTCGCACCAGGTTGAGCCGGCCCTCACGGGCCAGTTCGACTTGATCAAGGCTGGTCCGAACAATCTGGTCGCGATTGGTAGTGATGATGATGGCCTCAAGGTTTGGCCGATTACCGTCGAGCGTGTGAAGATCTCTCCGGCGTGTGTGGCTTTGACAGGTCGTGTCGTCGATGAACGGGGCCACCCGATCGCCGGCGCACTGGTCGAACGCGGCCCCAACCGCTATTCAGTCGATGACTGGGTCGTCGATCCGCTCGGCTGGGACAAGCGGGTTCGCCACGGTAACGAGCACCCCGATAGAATCACACCGATCGAATACTTACCCCAACTGTCGTATCGCTCCATCCAGAAGATCAACGGTTACCCGACGGCGCGGACAGACGAACAGGGACGATATGCTTTCGAAGATGTAGACCTGGGTGAATACGTGCTGACGGTTGAAGGCGACGATTACGCGCCGCAGCATCAACACGTCAACGTGCGGATCCAGCCCAAACCTGTGGACTTTACCCTGAAGTCGGGACAACTTGTGCGCGGGCAGGTCGTCGGTACAGCAGGCCAGCCGATGGGTGGTGTGTGCGTCGTGCTGAATCAACGGCATTGCCACACAGATCCGCAGGGATATTTCAACTGGTCGGTTGAGGCTCCCATGCCGCAGCAGGTGACGCTGCAAGTTTACAAAAAGTACAACAGTCAATACGAGACGTTGGAAACAACGGTAGCCCTGTCGCAGCTCGAAAGTCAGCCGATCACCTTAAAGCACAAATAACTCGAACAGCGGTGATCGATTCTGGGACATCGTGGTAGTTGACGCTGCCATTGCCAGTGAAATATAGGCGGCTGAAGAGTTTCGGGCATTCTTCCGCCGCTTGTCGAGATCGGTTTCTCAACGAAGCACGACCGGATTCGCTTCCTCATTCTCAATCTATTCGTTCAGGCTTGCCGCATCGGGATCAACGCTATGGCTCATCTCCGTTTCGAGGGCGTTGAAATCCAAAGTCAACGGTTCGCGGATCTTCGCGTAAAAGCCTACCGGCGTGCCGCGAACTAATGAAAGGTCCTCCTTGTCTTTGACGTAATACCACGAATACCAGTAATGCGCCCGCGATCCGACCAGCCATTTGCAGAAGTGCAATCGGGAAAGCGACGCTGGGCATCGTCGGCGTCCATGTGCAGGATCATGTGCCGGAAATCCTCGAACGCATCCACACGCTTTCGCAGATTGGCCAGCGAAGCCGGCGTATGCGCCACCTGAAACGTCTCATACGCAAGCCACATGTGAGTGGTCAACTGAAGATAGTCCAGCGCAATGCGGGTCATGCGCAAATTGTCGGCGGCATGCCCCGACACCCCGACGGACTCGGCCTTCTTAAGCAGGTGCTCAAGCTCTGAGATCAAGCGAGGCGGAAAGCGGGCACGGAGACTCTCGCCATGCGCCGCGTCGGGCAGCAGTTTGTTTCTCCTGGCCGGACCACGGTACAGATGCTGAAAGAAGTCAACCATCTGCTCGCCAGCATCACCGTACACACCATGGAAGTATTCATTGACCAGCTCATTCTCATTCAGGTCGGGGTCGCCTATCGTCTTGCCCATGACGTAGAACACGGGCCCGTTGAGCCCCCAGCAATTGGCGTCGCCGCCGTTGTAGATGCCGATCACTCCCTTGTCGCGTAATCGGCGAATCTCATCGGCCACTTCCTTGGGCGTCGGGTCCGGGCCATAGCCGTACACCCACGACATGTCCCACCAGATCTTGTAGAGGGTCATCGCCGACACTTTCCCTGACCACGCGTCCAGCATTTCAGGGATCTCGTGGCAGAGCTCGGCGACGATGTTGGGGCTGTATGTCTTGATCCTTTTCGACGGCCAGCGTGTGGGAATGTAAGCCAGGTAGTAGACCTTCTTGCCCGGGTGTGAGATGGCCACTTGTTCGGCAACCCAGTTGTGGAGCACGTGAATACGCTCGACCGGATTCTGGCGAATGGTCGTGTGGAGCCACTTGTACCAGTCCGGGCCGTCGACGCTCGGATCATACGGCTTGAAATTGTCCATTGCTTCGCACTGATCGCACTCGCAATGCTTCCAGCCATCGGATTGTCCGATCTGCACCCAGTCGTAACCTTGATCGAACAGATCGCAAATCTCCCTGAGCAATCGGTCGCGGACGTCGAGATTGGTCGTGCACAGGTGGTTACCTTCGGCCGTGCGTTTGCCGTCTCGCAACGCGAAGTATTCGGGATGCTTGTCAAACAAGCTCGCATGCACCCAGGAGTACCACGCGTGGCCGCCATACGTTTTCAGTCGTATCCCGGAAAGTTGTTGGCGTACGCGGATGGGTAGAGGCGGGGCGTGCCGTAAAGGAACGAACCGCTGGCATAGGCGAACACGGGATCAACACGCTTGTTGAGCGTGCGCTGCACGGCGAGATCGGGATGGCACGGCACGACGATGCCCTGTTCAACGGGCATGAACCACCGCACGCCGCAGATGTCTTCCAGAAATGTCACGACAGCCTTGCACGTGCCATTGGCGCCGGCGAGGTCGGCGCCCTAGGTACCACCGATCCGATCAGGTCGCCATGGATCGTCTTCGTACCAATTCTGCAGGTCTTTGGTTGACGGATCACCGCGACCCACGTCCACACCGTCGCGCCCGACGAGAAACAGCACGTTGCCGCTGACGACGAGTCGAGCGCCGTCCCATTTAAGATCGTCGGTGCGAATTCCGGCTTCCCGAGTCCGCTTCGTGTGGCCGACGTAAATGAGTGTGCCCCCGGGCGCATCGCGTTCCCGAACGATCGACAGCGTTGCGCCAGTGGTGCGCTGCACGTAGTCCTGTAGCCAGCTCGCCGCCATCCGGTTCCACCAGTCGGCGTCGTCGGCAACCACGATGGTGCTGACCGGTGACCCACCCTCCACCAATACCAGCTCAGCACTGTCAGCGGGCTTGGATATTGCGGCATCCTTTTGGATTTCACGGTCTTCGATCACCACGTTTACGTTATTGCCGATGATCTCGGCTGGATGGTTTAGATCTACATCGGTAAGTCGGATACGCGGCTCGTAATCGGGCCAGTAGTCGTCACCAAGATTCGCATTCGGGTTACCCGTCGTTGCATTGATCTTGAGCCGGTCGATCACGCTGTGTTGGATGGTAACGGATCAGGCTGGCCAGCGCGGGCCACGATCTTCGTCCGGGCTCAGGGCTTCAAACCCGATCGCCATTAGATTGGCAAACCGGCCACCTTCGATGACAACCTCGTCGATGCCACAGGCAATCGTCACCGGCGCGTCGCTTTCGCAGTCGAACAGGTGCACGTTGTGTGTCTCAACCGCCGGCCGGACTGACCGCTCGCCCGTGCCGGACACCGTCGTGAGGATAAAGCCCTGACCGGAAATGTTCGTTACGCGACAGCGACGAAATACAACGTCATGCACGAGTAACGGCCCGCGATAGGCGTGGTGGCGCACGTAGTACCCGGTCCCTGAACCGCCCAGGTTGTCGACCAAACAGTCTTCCAGATACACGCGATGTGCACCTTCTTCGATCTCCCAAGCCTTGACACAACGAGGCGTGTTCACGGCCTTGCAGCGGATAAATCGAATATCGGAGCAACTGCCGCTGATACCGCGGCCTGAGGCCGCAAAGCCGTCGTGGTTCCAGTCCGTGACGGTGACATCGATCGCTTGCCCATCACGGGCACCAGGACCGAAGCTCAATCCGCAGTACGTGTCGCGAATCGTCAGGTCTTTGACCGTGACATGGGTTGCCCACCGATCCATATGCCGCAAGGATGCTTGCCCGCACGCTCCTGGACTTGTGAGTGGTAGCTTCCGTCGAGCGTAAAGCCTTCCACGGTAATATGCTCGATCACCGGTTGAACCGGACCGCTGCGGGCACCGTCAACACAGGTGCCTACGCGGAGCAGGTCCATGCGACCCGCTCCCGGCTCGAAGGAGTCACCCCCCAGGATCGAGGCATCGTTGACATACTCAAGGCTGCCGAAATCACGAGGCAAGGGTTCCGTCAGCTCAAAGGCTTCTCGACTCTTGCTCGTGCATGCGCGCTGTTCACCGTCCACAATGATGCGACCGGCGTCGAGAAAGCCTTCTGTCGAGAGGACACGCAACTGCATGTCACCGGCTTGTAGCCTTCATGAATGCGCGTGGGTTGGCCCCTGGAAGGTGATGCCCACGCCTGCTGGCGCGACGTACCCGCGGCGAGATCATCGCCATCGGGTGCGATCCAGTATTCGGTCGCCAACGCCGGCGTGGTGGCCATCGCGGTGATAACAATGGCGAAGACAATTGGTAGGTGTGGCCTCATGGGATCTACTCGATTGTCAGCGTGCCCAGCTTCCTTAGAATGAACGAATCGGAAGCAGACTGACCCAGGCGAAGATGAGCACCGGCAATATGTTTCCAGAACGTTCTGGATTCGTTCTGAAGTGGAAAGCTGTGTTTTTCCGGCCCAGTGCCCCAAACCCCCACACGTTAATCAGAGCAGCCGCGATGTCAAAGGCACCATCCGCCAACTTGTAAGCCGGTTGTACCTCTCTTCGATGATGGCGGCAAGCTCCGGAGCGATCTCGAACGGGCCCGTTGGATCAGTTCGATTGAATTTCGAGACGAGGGGATCTTCGCGCCAATCTGACAGCTTCGAGTCCGGTTGCCCAGGCTTTGTTGCGATTTCTTGTTGCAATCTGGATGCGTCGGACCAAATTGGTTGCTGCATCGGCCATGTACTTCCGACAGACGCTGGGTGGGGAACGTAGGCCTGACTGATCACCAAGGCTGTTGGGGGACGTACCTCATCAACCATCCATGTGAAGCCACTTTGCTCCCAACTGCTGGAAAATGCCTAATTGAGTTGTGGGGCAACACCGTGGATTTTGAGATACTCGCTCTGGATCCAATCGTACGTTCTCTCCATTCCATCGCGAAGACGAATACCGGGTTCCCAGTTGAGATACTTTAGGATCTTGGTGTTGTCACTGTTGCGACCATTTACACCCTTGGGCGCATCGAGTTTGTAACTGCGGTTCAGTTGGATGCCGGCGATATCTTCGACCATATCTACCAGCCCGTTGATGGCAATAAGTTCATTCGACCCAAGATTGACAGGCTCGATGATATCGCTATGGATAATTTGCAGGATACCTTCAACGCAGTCGTCAATGTACATGAAACTGCGCGTCTGCTTGCCATCACCCCAGATTTCGATATCGTGACAACCAGTCTCTTTGGCATGCATTACCTTTCGACAGATTGCAGCAGGTGCTTTTTCGCGACCACCGTGCCACGTTCCCAGCGGCCCATAAACATTGTGAAAGCGGGTGACGCGGGTTTTGAGCCCGTAGTCTTCGCGGAAGTGACGACACATCCGCTCTGAGAACAGTTTTTCCCAACCATATCCGTCTTCAGCCATGGCAGGGTAGGCATCTGCTTCTTTTAGAGGAACCACGTCCTCGCATATTTGCTTGTCGGCGTTATAGACACATGCCGAACTCGCATAGAAAAAGCGATCGACGTTGGCGTCCTTAGCACACTGCAGAAGATGTGTGTTAATCAATACGCTGAGCATGCAGAGAGCTTTGTTATTCTCGATGAAACCCATTCCTCCCATATCAGCGGCAAGATTAAATACGAGCGAGGCGTCTTCGCAAGCTCTCCGGCAATTCTCAATCAACTTGAGATCGGCCTGGACATTTTCAACATCGTCGAAGATCTGATACCACTCGGAGGTCGGTTTGATGTCAACACAGCGAACGCGGTTGTACCCTTCTTGACGCAATCGCGCAATCAGATGTCCGCCAATAAATCCACCACCTCCCGCAACCAATACCAATTTGTTGTTCAAAGCCCAGTACTTTCCCAAGAGTCTTTGTTATCAAAATTCAGAGGCTGATTGTAAATAAAGCGAGATATTTCCACAACCTGACCAAAGCCGCAGGTCGTACAACTTGCATTTTTTTCAATCCCACCTGCTCACATTGAAGTAAGGATTTCTCAGAGCAGTTCAAGCATAACAAGCAACAAGCTGGGACGGCAAGACAGGAGAATAGGTTTAGAATCGGGGCTGGTTTTGGGGTGCGACGAGCGTCCAGGACCTGTCGCCCGAAAGTGTCGGTAGCGGCTAACCCTGAGGAGTAACCGTCTGGGCCGAGGAGCTCTCCCCGGAATTGGTTGGTTCTTGCAGAGAATTTTTCAGGTTCAATGTGGACTGTTTGCCCTGGATCTCTTCCATGATATGCTGCACGTCTTCTTCAAGGGGCTCGAGAAAATTAAGAACCTGTTGCATTTGCGGCGGGGTGGCATTCTTGCTCGCGATTCCTTCAATCTCCATATGACCAACAACCTCATCACGAACGGTAATTGGAAATTCCATCTGCCAACTTCGTTCAGCCCGTTCTTTGTGCTCTCGCGTGGCGTCCCAGGAAGCGAAATAGTCTTCATGCAGGGCGGGTATGCGAATGACCAGTTTAAGGCGAATGACTTGGTAATCTTGCATCGGTTCAATAATTGCCATCCACAGTTTATCCCATTCCCGCGCGCCCTGTAAGTGAATGTGACTTTCGTGTGGGCGACTTTTCCTCCGGTTCGTACCGCCAGCGAGCGACAGCCCGTGGGAACGCAGGTGCTCTTTTACAAGGGCAAATTCTATGTGTCCGAACGTTTGCGTTGCAATCAGAAATATGACCACAGCAGCTACGGTGAGTAGCGCAATCAACTCGTTGCCAAAGTAAACGCTTATAACGGCACTCAGGCAGGTGGTGGCACAAATCAGGCCAATAAACAAGACTGCCTGGCGAACTGTCCAACCCCGCACCAACAGCGAATGATGCAAATGTCCCCGGTCGGGATCAAAAAAGCTGCGGCCTGTAAGCTTGCGACGCAGGATAGCAGCCATCGAGTCGAGAATCGGAATCGCCCACACACCGATTGGGACGGCCAGCGCTACGGTTGCTGCTGACTTCAGCGAGGAGTGAATCGCGATTCCGCCGATCACCAGGCCGATCAACATGCTGCCCGCATCTCCCAAATAAATGGACGCGGGAGCAAAATTAAAGCGGAGAAAACCGAGTAGTGCTCCAGCCAAAGAAAGCATTACCAATGTCTCAAAAACGTGCCCCTGCCGTAATGTAATCGCAGCAATTGTCGCACAAAGCACCAGGCCAACACTGGAGGCTAATCCATCGATACCGTCAATCAAATTGATGGCATTAATTGCACCCAACAACCAAAACAAAGTAAATGGAACAGCAAGCAACCCCAACTTAATACCGCGGGACTTTTGCTGACTGTGTTGGGTGTCCGGGGTTACTGAGGATTCCAGCGATTGGGCTGCATCAGCCTCGCCAACCCCGGCTGCGCCTGACTCCTCGCCAATCCCAGCTGCACCTGACTCAAGGACAGGTTCAACCGCGAGAGCTTGCTGTTCCACTTTCGGTGCGGGCCGACCTGCAAAAATGGAAACCGATTCAATTCGCACACCGAAATAGATTAATAACCCGGCTGCTATGATCTGGCCAAGCAACTTGTAACGACCCGCCATGTGGACGAAGTCGTCCAGCAATCCCAAAAGGACGATGAATGCCGAGGCCAGCAGCAATCCAACCATCACCTTCATATCGTCCGGTCGGATGAGGTTTTCGCCTTTCAGCGATGCATAAACGAGTGTGATTGCGATCGCAAAAAGGGCCGACAGAAAAACCCCGGCGCCACCCCCTAAAGCAACCGGCTTTTTGTGCGCCTTGCGTTTTCCATCCGGCTTGTCCACAAAACCAAATTTAGTGGCTATCCGCTTAACCTGAGGGGTTAACAGAAGACTTGCCACAAACGCAATCAGGAAAGCAAAAGGAAGTTCCATCGTCAAAAGTCGTTCGGTCTATGTTGAAGATGGCATTTGGGACGAGGAAAATTCAACAGAGGATCGGATGACACCCGTTAACAAAAACCGGCCTACAAGGTGCCGGTAAAACCTAAACCGCACTCAAGTGTTAGCGACCCAGTCGTAACCAGATCGCATCGGCTGGATTAGTTTGTCGATCAGAACGGGTTCGTTAAACAAACCACAGTTGTTTACACACGACTTCGCGTACCTGACCGACCCTTCTGTTGTACCGAATGGCGATGCTTCATGCCAATTTTTGTGCATACTTGCTCTTAAACCGCATGATAGGTCTGGTTTCGGATACCGTCAATCAGATGGTCAATTATAGGACAGCAAAGTACGGGGCGCAAGTATGAGAACTTTATAATCGGTCAACCTCCCCACTGGTTTGACCCCTGCAGTTGGTTCGACAAGCAAAATCCGTTCATGCCACAATACAACAACACTGCGATCAGTTTCGGTGATTCCAGGGTTTCTTTTCCCTCTCCGGCGGTATCAGGCAGGCCGTTCGTGTTGTCTTACGAAGTGGGCAGGATTTTTCGTGACAATTGCACTTGGCGGGACACCTTTTGTGACGACACGGCCAGCGGTCGGCCAGCGAGGCAAAACCACAAAATCCCGCTGCGGGTGCCGGCGACGTTTCCGAACAGGGAAGTGGCAAGTCGGCCTCAATGCCCATGGTAGATTACAAGGAAACCACCGCTGGAAGTTTCCTTGGCATTGGTGATTCGATGCTTGGCATCCCGTGGGTCGAATTGAAGCAGCCTGAAAAGGAGCAGGCAGCGGCTGGCGCCCGGAGAGGTCGAGCAGCTTGAAGAGGCGGGAGTTTTCGAGGGACCTGTTGTGACCGAGGTTGCGCCCCTCGACGCGTTGTATCCGACAGACGAATTGCACCAGGATTTTTACCTGTCAAAACAGGAACCCGCGCTACTGCACCGCGGTGATCCAACCAAAAATAGAAAAAACTCGACAGATATTTGTCAACCACGTTCATCTTAGCGGGCGTTTTTTCGATAAACATGCCTCGCGCAAGATGCTGGGAACACCAACGGCGAGCGGTGGGGCAGCCGAATCATTCTGTGCCATTCGTTTCGGGGGGAAACACCTTGCCATTTCTCTCGAATAGCTCACAATGCGTCCGGCTCACCACCGTCGGCCGCTGCCTCTCTGCTGCGGCCGGTGTGGCAGCGCGGGGACTCGAGACAGACGCAGACGAAGGTTTTATTTCTATTTTTGATGGCAACTCACTCCATGAATGATCTGTGTCGGACGAGTGCCTTCAAGAGAACGGGAAGTCGAGTTCAGCATGAACATTATTGGGATCAATGCCTACCACGGTGACGCTGCTGCTGCGCTCGTTATGGACGGGAAACTGGTGGCAGCCGTGGAAGAGGAGCGGTTTAATCGCATCAAGCACTGGGCCGGATTTCCGGCGGAGTCAATTCGCTGGTGCCTTGAGAAAGGGGGACTTGCCGCGACAGACATTGACCACGTGGGGATCTCATTCGACCCGAAGGCCAACATGTTGAAACGTCTCGGGTTTGTTGCGCGACACTGGCCTTCGCCATCGGCCATCATTGATCGGTTCAAGCGGCAAGCGAAGACTCTGGGGCTTGAAGATCAGTTTGCGCAGGCAGCTGGTGTTGATCTGTCCGAATTGAAAGTCAAGTTCCATCGTGTGGAGCACCACCAGACCCATGTCGCGGCCGGGTTTCTAATTTCTCCCTTTGAGGAAGCGGCGGTTCTTTCCATTGACGGGATGGGAGACTTCACAAGTGTTCTGACTGCACATGCCCAGGGAACCGGGTGGAACGAGTTGCGGCGTGTCTACTTTCCGCATTCGCTCGGGTTTCTGTACACCGCAATCACCATGTATCTGGGGTTTCCCCACTACGGCGATGAATACAAAGTCATGGGACTCGCTCCCTACGGTGAGCCAGAGTTCGCAGAAGTGTTCAGAAGGATGGTATTTCCAAAGGGAGACACATTTGAACTGAATCTGGACTATTTCACGCATCACAAGCGAGGTATTCGCATGGCATGGAATGACGGCGCGCCAAAGGTTGAGCCATTCCATAGCTCGCTGCTGGAAAGAGAACTCGGTCCAATGCGCGATCCGCAGTCAGAGATGACCTCGCGACATGACAACATTGCCAAGTCTCTACAGGTTGTTACTGAAGAGATTGTTTTGCACCTTTTGCGATGCCTGCAGCAGTCCACTGGCCTCAAGAACATCGGTATGACCGGTGGTGTGGCGATGAACTCGGTCGCCAACGGCAAGATCACATCGGAAACGGATTTCGACAATGTCTACATACCTGCAGGCGCTGCGGACAACGGCACATCGTTCGGCGCGGCTTTCTACGTGTGGAACCATGTACTCGGGCAGCCCCGGAGCTTTGT
>Ga0310120_10002171_pt1 | contig 14467 bp, 15 predicted proteins | sample CB27_AW_983_MG_FD_203506 | JGI IMG/M metagenome (GOLD analysis project Ga0310120, IMG submission 203506) | Marine microbial communities from Western Arctic Ocean, Canada - CB27_AW_983 | ecosystem: Environmental > Aquatic > Marine > Oceanic | place: Canada: Western Arctic Ocean | collected...
CGATATAGCCGTTGGCGTCACGACCCCATCCGGCCTCGGCCGCTGCGTTCTCGATCCTGGGATCCCAGTCAGCTCTGGCTCGGTTGTCTCCAGCGCACACGACCAGACAAGTTGCCACAGCGGACCCGATGTTGGTGAGCTCTCGCCAGCAGCTTCCGGGAATCGACACCACGGTGTCCTCGGCGACGGTGCGAGAGATCTGGTTGTCGAGCCTGTTGTAGGTGACCTGCCATTCACCCTCGACAAGGAAGAGTGCCTGGTTCTGATCGATGCGGTGAAGTCCTGTGGATGCGCCCGGCTCTAGGCGGAGCCACTCGACAGTGAAGCCGTGCGGTGTCCAGATGGGTGGGCGCTGTTGTCGGTCCTCAGTCAACCCAAAGCCGATCACCGGGGCCATCGCGCTGCCGTGACCAGGTAGAACGCTCGAGAGTAAGGCCACTTCCGACCAGTTAAGACGCCCGGGAGCGACGATCCGCTCGGCAATCTCGGCATCGGTGTAGTGGTCCAGCTCACCTAATCGTGTTTCATCGATGGGGGTGATCGTGTCGTTGGTCAACTCGCCCGCCGTCGCGTCGAGAACGGCACCGTTGGTTGAGAGGTGCAAGCCAGTCGCTGCGGCGGCCTCGAGAACCTGCGGGGCCCACAAGATTCCGCCGGTGTTGTCGCTACCCAGCACGGTGAGGAGCCAGCCGTCGTCAGCGCCGATGTTCTTGAACCCTCGGAAGATCCAAGTGGGTACAGAGAAGAGAGTGTTGGGTCCGATTTCGACTGTTTGCTCGCCGTACTGCCCCAGCCGCATCTCCCATCGTCCGCGCGTGCAGATGAAGACCTCAGCCGTGTAGTGCATGTGCGGGTTGTTGACGACGCCGTGGGGCATGCTGGCTGCGCCGATGTTGAAGCCGTGCGGCTCGGCGAGATTAATGATCTGGTCGGCGTTCTGGGACACGCCGGGACCGATGAAGGAGTAACTCGCCTTACCGACGGATTCGGGGAGTCGGACATCAATGAAGGCTTCCGTGTCGGCCATGAACTGGTGGGGCTCGATGATGCGGCGACCGACGTCGTCAAGGTCGACGATCAAGTCGGCCGATGGCTGGAGGAGGGGGTCCCGTGTCATGGGCCCACCTCGCTCTGCGAGATGCGATGATCCTCAGGCCAGAGGAACCCGCGCACTGTCATGACGTCCCCAAGGGTCTGCCGCCGTCGACAGCGATCATTGAGCCGGTAGTGAATGGAAGATCGTTGACGGCAGCGCTGACAGCGGCTGCCACGTCATCTGGCGTCGCCAGGCGGCCGAGCGGGGTTGCCGCTCTTTGGGCGTCGATCATTTCGGTGGGCATACGGGCTGCATATTCCCCGAGGACCCAGCCGGGTGAGACCGACACAACCCGGATGAAGGGTGCCAGAGCACGGCCGAGCGAGCGAGTCATCGAGTCCAGTGCCGCCTTGGATGCGCAGTAGGCCACATTTGATCCCTGGCCTGTGACGCCGGCAACAGAGGAAATGTTGATCACTACGGCATTCTCGGCAGCGTCGAGGAGTGGGCGGAGGGCCCGGATGGTGGCGAAGGGGCCGCGCCAGTTGGTAGCGAAGATCTCGTTGATCAGATCATCGTCGAGGCCGTCGAGGTCATCGTGCGGTATGGGGCGAGTGATGCCAGCGCAGTTGACCAGTACGTCGAGGTGACCTACCTGGGCTTGCAGCGATCCCGCTAGCTCATCGAGTGAGGCAGGGTCGAGGACCGAGATGCGTGCTGCGCGATGACCCGGGCCGGGCAGGTCAGCCAAGAGTTGATCGGCCCGGTCGGCGGCGGTGTGGTAGCCAACGACAACGGTGAAACCGTCTTTGGCCAGCCTCCGGGCGATAGCTGAGCCGATCCCACCCGAGGCTCCGGTAATCACTGCGGTCTTCACGAGCGCACATCGCTGTAACGGCTGACGCGGATGTCGGCCTGAGCCTGGTGGCCGGCGAAGTTCTCAATCGCACAGAGGCGGCTGCAGTACTCGCCGATCAACACGCTCGAGGCCGGATCGGTGACGCGCTGGTAGGTGACGGTCTTGATGAACTTCCCCACCCAAAGACCGCCGGTGTAGCACGCCGCTCCCTGAGTGGGCAGGGTGTGGTTAGTGCCGATGACCTTGTCGCCATAGGACACATTCGTCATCGGTCCAAGGAACAGGGCCCCGTAGTTGGTCAGGTTCTCGAGGAAGTAGTCGTCGTCGTTGGTCATGACCTGCACATGCTCGAAAGCCAGTTCGTTTGCCATCGCCAACATCTCTGCGTTCTCCTCACAGACGATCACGCGGCCGTAGTCGGCCCAGGACTTCCCAGCGATGTCGGCGGTGGGCAGGTGCTGGAGTTGACGTTCCACTTCGGCGATGGTGTCCAGACCGAGTTGGCGCGAGGTGGTCAATAACACCGCAGGCGATGTTGGGCCGTGCTCTGCCTGGCCCAACAAGTCAGTGGCGCAGATCTCTCCATCCACCGTTTCGTCGGCCAACAGGAGCGTCTCGGTCGGGCCCGCAAGGAGGTCGATGCCGACCCGTCCATACAACTGCCGCTTGGCCTCGGCCACAAAGGCATTGCCGGGCCCGACGAGCAGGTCGACGGGATCCACGAACTCGGTCCCCAGAGCCAGTGAAGCCACGGCTTGAACACCGCCGAGCAGGTAGATCTCGTCTGCTCCGGCCAGATGCATCGCCGTCACCGTTTCCGCTGGCACGGCACCGTTAATCGGCGGCGTGCACGCCGCCACGCGAGGAACACCGGCAACCTTCGCTGTTAGAACGCTCATGTGAGCCGAGGCCACCATGGGGTAGCGCCCACCCGGCACATAGGCCCCGACGGCCGACACCGGGATGTTCTTGTGACCCAGGATTACGCCGGGCAGCGTCTCGACCTCGATGTCGCTGAGTGACTCCAGTTGCGCCTGAGCAAAGGTCCGGATCTGGGTCTGGGCGAACCTGATGTCTTCAACCGTTGCCGGATCGACTCCTGCCACGATCGTCTCGATCTCCTCACCGGTCAGTCGGAACTGCTCGGGCTCCCAGTTGTCGAAGTTGGCCGACATCTCTCGGACCGCGACCTCGCCGCGAGTCTCGATGTCAGCGAGCAGCGTCTGTACACGCTCGGTCAACTCCAGGTCGGCCCCATGGGCTCCCTTGGCGGTCGCGTCCTTGAGGATCTCAGTCATTGATCTTCCGTGTGGTCCGGCCTTCGTACACGGTCCCGGGGATGATCTGGCAGCGCTCGCCCGGGTCTTCAGTGTCCAACAGCATTCCGATCGCTGCGTCGACGAGAACGTCGATGGGTTGCACCAACGTGGTCAGGTCGTAGCCCGCCCACGACGCTTGGGGCAGTCCATCAAACCCTGTTACGAGCACATCGTCCGGCACGTTGACCCCGGCACTTCGGAGTCCGTCGATGACCCCGAGAGCGACCTCATCACTACAGACCATCACGAGGTCGGGCAGTTCCAACCTTTCGCAGATTTGGCTGGCCACCTTGTAGCCCGCGTCATATGTGAAGGTCCCAGCCTCGATGTACGGGCAAGCAATCCCGAGGTCCCCCAAGGACTTGACCGCTCCGCGGTAGCGCATCTGATCTGTCGACGCCGATGCTACGCCACCCACAAAAAGTGCTGTCGCCACGCCCTTAGCGCCCACATGTTCGACGAGCGCACTGGTTCCTGCCTCGTTATCCACGGAGACCAATGGCAGCAGGCCTGTGGCGCTCGGCTGGTTGAACGCGACTACACGAGGGCCCGGCTGACGCATTCGCACCAGATGCTCCGGACTGATCGTCGAAGATGCCAGCACCAGGCCATCCAGCCGGTACTGCTCCACTGCGTCTAGCGCTTCGGCCACGTGGTCTGCATCGGCGAAGGAGAACAACAGCAGCTGTTTACCCTTTTCGGCCAGCCGCCGAGAGAACGACGTGAGGACGGACTGCCAGTACTCGCCCTGTGTCGGGACGACAGCGCCAATGATGTCGGTGCGCTGTGATTTGAGGCTTCGCGCTATCGCGTTCGGGACGTATCCAGAGCGATATGCCGCGTCCCTGACGCGCTGTTGGGTCTCAGGCGCTACAAGGTCGGGCGAAGAGAAAACTCGGGTGACCGTCGCCTGAGAAACGCCCGCCTGCGCTGCGACATCGTGCGACGTAACCGACTGGCGACGACCCTCTCGGCCTTGCGGGTTGTTCACGACCGTGACAGCACGACGTAGGGAGACGATCGAATAGCGCAGCGCTCACCCCCAATCACGTGTCAGAACTTAATGACTACGTAGTCATACGTCAAGACAGAAATCAGCCCGAGCATGACCACTCCACTGCCAGCTCAGGCCCGTCTCAGTGACGGTGCAGCAGAATCTGTTTCCAGACGGCCACCTCGTCGAACAAGACAAACTCTCGACGAAGTCCCCAGGGGCCGTACTCGGCATGACTGATTCCCATCACATGCACGGGAGCACCACTCGGTTCGCCGAAGTAGCCCGGACCGTCATGAGTGCCAGTGATCGACCAGCGGACCGCAGCCCGGAGGCCAAGTCCGTCGTCTTGGCGACCGATTACGTGGTGGGCCCGAAACTCGGCGGTGGGTAATGAGGTGCGAATGCCCGCCCAGAAGCTCGCTACGTCGGCCCATCCATGTCCGACATACCCACCAGGCTGTTCAATATGGACAGCACGGTCGTAGATAGCCGTGACGTCGACATCATCGGCTGTAATCAGCTGCTTGAGCCCCTCTACATACCGATGTCCAGACGGGTGATCGTTGCCCTTGCCGAGATACACCGCAGGAGGTTCGTACTGTGACATCAGCGGGAGAGATGCCTGTTCAGGGCCACCTTCCGCCTCGATCTGGCGCTCTGCGAACATCTCCGGCGTAAATCCCAACTGTCGCACGATGGCTCCGAGATCACGCACGAGCCACTCGTCGTAGATCTGATTCGCCTGGGCTGCGCAGTCCGCAATCACCCGGTATCGCAGATGGGTGCCGGTCGCCTTACCGAAGACTCCGTCGCCAAGATGCGTCGCCGTCGAGAAGATGCGATGAGATGAGAAAAATCCCCCACATCCATCGTCACTCCAGATCACGTCCTCGCCGAGCAGTTGACGGTCAGGGAACTCATTCAATGTCGCTTGGGTAGCGGAGATCACCACCTCACTTCCCACCACATATCCATCCGGTGACCGAACCGGAATATCGGCGGTGTAGTACTCCCTGAGGCTCTCGACGTTGCGGTCTTCCCAGATCTCCTTGGTGATGCCCAAGATGTAACTCGGAGGGTCGTTGAACTGTTGGTTGAAATCCTGCACTGAGCCCCTACCTTGCGTCGCCGGTTCTCTCGACCGAAGATGACTACGTACACAGCACCGTACATGTTCAGGCCGACTCCAAAATCGGTCTTCCCGACTGGACCGCGAATGACACCCACGATCACAGCGCTTGAGGCACCCATCGCCACACTCGGCGAATCACCGGTGTGGTGTACCGAGGAAGCCATCTTGTACTGGGTCGATATCGATGGCAAGACGATCCATCGCCACGACCCAGCCACCAACACCCACGAAATTAGATCCATAGACGGGCGACCTGGCTCGATCGCCCTCACTTCTGAGCGCGACCGACTCCTAGTCGCTAGCGAACACCAGCTGCTGGGACTCGATTGGAATACCGGAGCGGTAACCCCGTTTGCCAGTCTCGAAGTACCGGGTACCGGCAACCGGCTAAATGATGGCTGCTGCGACCCTGTCGGTCGCTTTGTCGTCGGTTCGATGTACGCGGACACCACCGCCGGACGGGCCACGGGAACGCTTCACCGGTTCCACCACGATGGCGAAGTAGTAACACTGCGAACAGATATCGGGGTCGCCAACGGGCTCGCCTTTGACGCCGAGCGAGAACGCATGTACTTCGCCGACACGCCAACGGAACGGGTGCTCGTCTTCGACTACGAGCCTTCCACTGGCGCTCTGTCCAACCAACGCCTCTTCTTTGACTACCAGAGATACCCCGGCAAACCAGACGGAGCATGTGTCGATGACGATGGCTGCTACTGGTCGGCCTCTGTCTATGGCTGGGCACTGCTGCGTATCACTCCGGACGGTGACGTCGACTGCCGAATCGAACTCCCAATCCAGAAACCATCCATGCCGTGCTTCGGTGGAGCAAATCTCGACACGCTCTTCGTCACTACCATCGGTGCGGGCGGGACTATCCCATCAGAAGCGGGACGAGATGGCTTCGAACCAGGTGCCACACTCGCTATCGAAGGTCTGGGAGTCAAAGGGGTCTCGGAGCCGCGATTCGCCGGCGCAACTCGTTGAAGATAACCGGGCAACCGGCCGAGCGCCGGTGAACCAGACCTCTCGCCGACACTCCCGGCATCGATTGTGAGGCGCAACGATCACGCTTCTCGCCGGCAATTCAGCTCCGGGCGCGGACCGATGCCATCGTGATGACAAACGACATAAAACGGTTAATCCCCGGGCTCTGGAGCCCAGGGATCGAACGGTGTCTTTGGTGTCGGAGGGGGGACTTGAACCCTAACTCCACAGGCCGAAACCCCTTGGATCAGCCTCGCCGCCTAGGAATCCGTTGACGATGCAGGACCGATGAGCTCTCGGCAACCACCGTCATCTTGGAGACGCGATTGCGGGAGAGAACCCTCCGGGACTCGATCAAACACATAGAAGACCGTCGACCCGGGCGGGTTGCGGCCCACTCGAAATACAGCAATCATGCGATCCGTGGAATCACCTGCTCTGAGAGTCCGACGGTTGACCGGTGCACTCGGTGCCGAGATCGATGGCGTCGACGTCGCTGGGCCACTCACCCCGCGCACAGTCGCTGAACTACAGGCCGCATTTCTCGAGCATCACGTGCTGGTCTTCCGCGGCCAGTCGCTGACGCACGAGGACCAGGTGCGCTTTGCGAGGTGCTTCGGCGAGACCCAGGTTCACCCGTTCGTCGAGCCCAGCCCCCACCACCCTGAGGTGATCGAGCTGATCACCGAGGCCGATGAGGCGTTCACGTTCAGCGGCGGCTGGCACACCGACCTGACCTGTCTCGACGCTCCGGTGCTCGGTTCAGTTCTCTACGGCGTGGAGCTTCCACCGTTCGGGGGCGACACGCTGTTCGCGAACCAGCACCTCGCGTACGAAGCGCTGAGCGCGCCGATGAGAAAGATGCTCGACGGGCTCGGAGCGGCACATTCCGCCGGCGCCCAGTATGCGGCCGGGGGGTCGGCGACGAGCCACGCCTCGATGCCTACCCAGAACAGTGAACTGGCCATGACCCGCGTCGTGCACCCGATTGTGCGTACGCACCCGGAGTCGAACCGCAAGGGTCTATTCATCAACGAGGCGTACACCACTGAGATTGAAGGTGTCTCCCCGGACGAGTCCTTCGCGCTGTTGTCGTTCCTGTTTCGCCATGCGGTGAGCGAACGTTTCACATGCCGGGTGTCGTGGGAACCGGGCACGCTGGTCATGTGGGACAACCGCAGCGTCCAGCATCAGGGGGTGCAAGACTATGTGGGGTACCGTCGCCACATGCGACGTGTCACGGTGCAAGGCGATCGACCGGCGTGAGCACAATCCACCTGTCAGGGCATGCAGGAAGTCGCGCGACCTAGTGCCGCGTCAGGCAGCGTTGGGGTGCCGCTCCCTCATGACCGACGACGCATGGAAGGTCAGCGGGGTGTTGTCCCGAGATCGAGTGTTGATCGCTGTGGCATACGCCCGAGGCTCCCATCTTGACGAGAACTTCGCCTGCGCGGGCGCATCGAGGTCGACGGTCTCGACCTTCACTGGCCCGCCGACGTCGTCGAGGGTAACGGCCCGAATTTTCATGTTGGATTCTCCTGTGAAGTCCCCTTAGAGAGCAGATCTTGAATTTCACGCCAAACCGTTTCGGGTATGGGAACACCCGAGCGTCGCCGTTCTTCGGCGAGCGCAAAGCCGCGCTGCCCAGGGATGTGCACCTGGTCATGACCAGGCGCTGGTCGTGAACTTTTGACGTGACCAAAGATCTCGTCGCGGCGGCGGCTGAGCTCGTCTGAAGTCGCGAAACGGGTTGGATCGATTGCGATGAGCAGCGTGTTCGACTCTGGGGTATCGGGTCCGAGCATGGCACTCGCCAACAACTCAGCCATCAGTCCCATGCCAGTCCCTTTCGGACCAGCCATCGGCAGAATGGCACCACCATCGAGGTATGCGTTCGGATCACGGGACGGCAGGCCGTCTGCGTCGAGAACGATCGGGTCGTCGAACAGTTCTTCGCGAACAGAAGTCGACATGGCGCGTCCACCGGAAGTCGCGCCGGTGGCGAAGTCGGCGATTAGCGGTCCGTCTTCGCCGCCTGGAAAACCGAAGCTATACGGATTGGTAGCGAGTTTCGGGTCGATCCCTCCGTGTGGTGCGACCTGGCGCCAGTCCTGCCACCTTCCGCCACCCATGATGATGCTGACGAGCCCCTGGGTGGCGAGCAGTTCGGAATAATGGCCGAGTCGACCGGTGTGACCACAGTTGGTCACCGCAACGAGCGCGTGCCCGTGGACAGCGCAGGTTTCGATTGCAACATCGGCGGCGAGCACCATGGCCGGATGACCGAAACCGCTGTTGGCGTCAACGCGTCGCAAGGTGGTGTTCACCATGTCCGATTCATGGAGCGAGGGAACCCCGGCGGCGTCAAGATACCCCGTGGCTGCTTGTTGGGCGTACTGGGTCAGTCGCATCGTTCCGTGACTGGACACCCCATGTAGGTCAGCCAGGACGAGGTGTTCAGCGATGACTTGGGCCGATGTCGCAACACACCCGATCCCCCGCATCACATCCTCGGCGAGGGCGTGGAGCTCCCCTACTGGAATGATTCGCATGATTCCAGCTCCCGCAAGACCGCGTCGGATAGTTCGACGGTGGTGGCGCGCCCGCCGAGGTCCGCATAGACAACGAGACGACCCGACACCCCTCGCTCCGCAAGAGCGACAGCGGGCATCTGCAACTCAGAGGTGATTCTCACGGGACTGTCTGACATCAATCTCGATAATACGACAACCTCGTTCGCTGCCCACTCCCGGCCTGCCGACAAGCACTCCCCAGACACCGTGCGATCCTTCGGCCATGCTCGCAAATGCCGAATTCAAGTCGACGACGCCAATCGTCCACATCCAATCGTCAGCGGCCATTAGCAAATCCATTTGCAAACGACACCCCTGGGAGCAATTCCATACGCTCTGACCAGGGGTTTCTATGGTGTCGGAGGGGGGACTTGAACCCCCACACCCTTGCGGGCACCAGCTCCTTAGGCTGGCGCGTCTGCCAATTCCGCCACTCCGACGAGGCTCCGGGTCGCCCCGGATCGGCGGCCAATCTACCGGCCAGACCACTGCTCCCCGCAAGGTGGCACCGCCCGGCCGGTGGTCACCCCCCACGTCGACGGTCCATGATCGCCACACGTCCGGTATCCAGTCCGAACGCCGCGACTCGACAACTCTGATCACCTTCGACAACCCCGAGGCCTTCAACGCCCTCATGCTCAGGATGATCAACGACCTGGTCATAGTCCTGCCCTAGACCGCCACTGACCGCACGTGTCGGGCTGTGATCCTCACCGGGTGGGGTGAACGGGAACGTGCGCTGAACTAAAGAACCTGGCCGTCGGTAACCGACGTCCAGAGGGCCAACCCTGCCTATTCGAGAAGTAGGCGGAAGAACCGGCTAGAAGAGCAGGCCGAGGGTGATCGTGGTGAAGGCGAAGACCAGGGCAGTCAGAACGGTGATCCGGTCCAGGTTCTGCTCCACCACGGTGGAGCCAGCGGTCTGGGCACCGATGCCACCGCCGAACATGTCGGACAGGCCACCGCCCTTGCCGCTGTGCAGGAGGACCAGGAAGATGAGGCCGAGCCCTGAGGAGGCCTGGATGATGGCGACGATCACGAACATGATGGCCTCAGGCTATCGGTGGTCGGCCGGTCACCCGACCAGTCGATAGGCGATGATCCGGGCGAATTCGTCAGCGTCCAGCGACGCCCCTCCGACGAGCGCTCCGTCGATGTCAGGCTGGCCCATGAGATCCGGGGCGTTGACCCCCTTCACCGAGCCTCCGTACTGGATCCGAACTCCATTGGCCGCCTCTGCGCCCCACTTCGAATGCACCACTCCACGAATGGTGCTGCACATCTCCTGTGCATCTTCCGGAGTCGCCGTCATGCCCGTACCGATCGCCCAGATGGGTTCGTAGGCGATCACCAGGCCGGCCACCTGTTCTGCCTTCAGGCCGGCGAGGCCTGCGAGCACCTGGCGCTCCACCTTCGCAGCCGCTCCGTCGGCCTCACGTTCACCGAGGGTCTCCCCGCAGCACATGATCGGTGTCATGGCGTTGGACAGGACGGCCTTCACCTTGCGGTTCACCTCGTCGTCGGTCTCGCCGAACAGCTCCCGACGCTCCGAGTGTCCGACTATCACCACCGACACGTTCATCTTGGCCAGCATCGCCGGGGCGACCTCACCGGTGAAGGCACCCTTCGCCTCCCAGTGGCAGTTCTGTGCTCCGAGCGCAATCGGTATGCCGTCCGACTCCAGAACCGTCTGGATGGACCTGATGTCGGTGAACGGCGGATGGATGGACACGTCCACCGCGTCGTAGTCGTTCTGGGACAGCGCGTAGCTCAACTTCTGTACCATCTGAATGGCCTCGAAGTGGTTGTGGTTCATCTTCCAATTTCCGCTGATGAGCGGCTTGCGATTGGCCATCTTCGGCTCCCTCTCCAAATCCCTGTCTAGTTTCCGGCTGACCCGTGCTCGCCGCGAAGCGCCGCCAGGCCCGGCAGGTCGCCCTTCTCGATCAGCTCCAGCGCAGCACCGCCGCCGGTCGAAACGTGGTCCATAGCGTCGGCAAGCCCGAACTGGCGGGTCGCCGCCGCACTGTCGCCTCCACCCACCACCGTGAAGCCACGGCAGGCTGCGACGGCCTCGGCGAGGGTACGGGTTCCTGCGGCGAACCGGGGATCCTCGAATACGCCCATGGGCCCGTTCCACAACACAGTTCGGGCGTCTGCAATCACATCACAGAACTCCACGGCCGAGCCGGGACCGATATCAAGACCCATCCAGCCGTCGGGCATCGACGTGCCCACCTGGCGCACCTCTCCCCCGGCCGACGGATCCCCGATCTTCCCCCCGGGGCCGAGCGCCGTGATATCCAGCGGCAGTCGGATCGGCGCACCGGAATCCAGCAGCCGGGCACAATCCTCGATCAGGTCCTCCTCCAGCAGCGACGAGCCGACGTTGGCCCCCTTCGCCGCCAGGAAGGTGAAGCACATCCCGCCGCCAACAATGAGCTCGTCGACCACATCAAGGAGAGCTTCTATGACGCCCAGTTTGTCGCTCACCTTGGCGCCGCCCAGGATCCCGACGAAGGGGTGGCGGGCAGAGTCGCGCAGGCCGGAAAGCACCTCCACCTCCCGGGCAAGTAGACGGCCGGCCGCCGACGGCAGGTGCCGGGGCGGACCCACGACCGAGGCGTGCTCCCGGTGAGAGGCGCCAAAGGCGTCGTTCACATAGGCGTCGTGGCCTTCGATCAGGCGCTCGGTGAAGCCCGGGTCATCAGCCGTCTCACCGGGATCGAACCGGAGGTTCTCCAGCAGCTCCACACCGGGGACGAGCTCGGCCAGCCTGGCGCGTACCGGGTCCATGGAATACGCCGCGTCAGGTGAGCCGCCGGGCCTACCCAGGTGGGAACACGCCGTGACATGGGCCCCGGCATCCACGAGGAACCGGAGGGTGGGAACCGCCGCCCTGATGCGCAGGTCATCGGTGATGACCCCGCCCGCAAGGGGCACGTTGAAGTCGCACCGGACCAGCACCCGCCGACCATTCAGGTCGCCGAGGTCCTCGAGTTGGGGAACGTCCACGGAATCGGCGGGCCGGTCCGCCTAGCGGCGCTTTCCGGCCTTCGCCTTCTTCGTCCGTCGGGTGCCGACAATGCGCGCCAGGTCGACGAGACGGGTCGAATAGCCCATCTCGTTGTCGTACCAGCCACAGATCTTCACCATGCTTCCGACCGCCATGGTGAGCCCGGCGTCAAACGTGCACGAGGCCGGCCGACCCACGATGTCCGACGACACCAGCGGCTCCTCGCTGTAGTCCAGGACCTTGGAGAGGGGTCCCTTTCGGGCCGCAGCAGCGAAGGCGGCGTTGACCTGCTCGACCGTGGCCGGCTTCCTGAGGGTTCCGACGAAGTCGGTGATCGAACCGTCCGGAATCGGCACCCGTAGGGAGATGCCGTCCAACTTCCCCTTCATCTTGGGCATGACGAGGCTGGTCGCCCGGGCTGCACCGGTGGAGGTGGGCACGATGTTGATGGCAGCCGCCCTTGCCCTCCGGAGGTCGCTGTGGGGGCCGTCCACCAGGCTCTGGTCGCCGGTGTAACCGTGCGTCGTCGTCATAAAGCCCTGCTCCACCCCGAAGGCGTCGTCCAGGACCTTGATCATCGGAACGAAGCAGTTCGTCGTACAGGAGGCGTTGGAGACGACGTGGTGCTTCGCCGGGTCGTAGTCGTCGTCGTTCACGCCGACCACGAAGGTGGCGTCGGCGTCGCCGGACGGCGCCGAGATGATGACCTTGCTGGCGCCCGAGTCGAGATGCAGGGCCGCACTGTCACGGCTCGTGAAGAAACCGGTCGACTCGATCACGACGTCGACGCCGAGGTCTCCCCACGGCAGGTCGGCCGGGTTGCGCTCCGAGAGGACCTTGATCTTCTGGCCATCGACGGTGATGCCGTCCCTTGTGGCCTTCACCCGGGCGTCGAGGCGGCCGTGGACCGAGTCGTTGGCCAGGAGGAACGCCATGGTGTCGATCGATCCGAGGTCGTTGACGGCGACGAACTCAAGGTCCGCTCCCCGGGCCCTGGCCGCCCGGAAGAAGTTGCGGCCGATACGGCCGAATCCATTGATACCCACACGGACTGTCAAGGGAAGTCCTGCCTCCTGCGGCGAATCGTCGCCCGCTGTTGCGAAACGGTCGATGCCGACATGACAACGAACCCCAGCATTGTTAGCCGATCGTTCAGCCGTAGACACGGTTTCCCTGGTGGAAAAGGGTCACAAGTTCGCGGCGGAGCAGGCAGCCAGCGCTGCGCCCAGGCCCACCGGGTCGTGGATCATCCCCCCCGGTGCTGATACCGGCGCCCGCATGACGGGGCAGCGGTCGGAGACAGCGCCCTCGAATGCAGCATCCACCAGGACGACATCAGGACGGACCCCATGTTCCTCCAGGACCTCCAACTGGTCTGCGATCAGGTCCGGCGACTCGACGTCCCGTACGAGGTTCGCCACCAGGACCAACGGGCCCGAGCGAACCGCCAGTGCCTTCAATACGTCGGGTGCGAGGGTCGCTGCCAGCACGCTCGTGTAGAACGAACCCGGGCCCAGCACCACATGGTCCGACCCGGAAATCGCCGCAACCACCTCGGGGGGCGACGACACGTCCGGTGGCACGAGTCGGAGCCTCACGATTCCGGCGGCCCGGTGGACCGCCACCTGGCCTTCGACCTCCCAGTCGCCGGTGTCGGCAACCAGGTCCACCGGCCGACTCGTCGCCGGCAGGACGCGTCCAACGGCACCGACAAGGCGGCCCACCTCGTCCAGTGCACCAACCAGGTCGTCGCAGGCGCCGACAAGGCCCGCTATGAGCAGGTTGCCGAGGGCGTGCCCATCCAGCTCTCCCCCTGAGAACCTCCAGCCCAGTTCGGCTGTGAGCATCGAGCCATCACCCAGGGCCTCGAAGCATCGCCTCAGGTCGCCTGGAGCCGGGCCGCCCTCCGCCGCCCTGATACGTCCGCTGGAGCCGCCGTCGTCGGCAATGGAGACCACCGCCGTGATCTCCTCCGCATAGGTGCGGATGGCCCGGAGGCTGGTTGCAAGACCATGGCCTCCACCAAGGGCGCAGACTCGCCGTGGATGGTTCACCGCTCGATGTCGCGGTGGCTGACCACCGGATCAAAGCCCCTGCCCCTGAGCATCTCGGCGACCGTCTCGGCAACGGCCACCGACCTGTGGCGTCCGCCCGTGCAGCCGAAGGCCACCGACAGATACGACTTGCCCTCAGCCACGTACGAGGGCATCAGCACGGCCAGCATGTCGTCCAACTGGTCCAGGAAGTCCTGGGTGGCGTCATGGCTGAGCACGTACTCGCTCACCGGCCCGTCACGCCCGTTCAACGGTCGCAGGTCCGGTATCCAGTGCGGATTGGGGAGGAACCGGCAGTCGAAGACGAGGTCGGCATCCCTGGGGAGACCGTGCTTGTACCCAAACGAGGTGATCGTCGTGCGCATCGGGCGGTCGTCCACCTCGCCGTAGAGAGCCGACACCCGATCACGCAGATCGTGGACGTTCAGGTCCGAGGTGTCCAGGACGAGGTCGGCAGCGGCCCGGACAGGTTCCATTACGTCACGCTCAGCCTC
>Ga0310120_10002175_pt1 | contig 14456 bp, 11 predicted proteins | sample CB27_AW_983_MG_FD_203506 | JGI IMG/M metagenome (GOLD analysis project Ga0310120, IMG submission 203506) | Marine microbial communities from Western Arctic Ocean, Canada - CB27_AW_983 | ecosystem: Environmental > Aquatic > Marine > Oceanic | place: Canada: Western Arctic Ocean | collected...
CTCGGAGTCATCTATCCCGGTGATCGGTGCGAGCGCGTCTTCGGGGCGACCACGGATGATCGAAAGCACCCGGAGGTGGAACTGTTTCTTGAGGTTGTTTCGTTTCTGTTCTGGTGATGCTCCCTGTCCGAGCTTGTCGATCGCGTTCTGAGTGATGTCGAACAACTGGTTGAGCGAGGCCTCGGCCACCTCCTCGTCTGCCGGATCTCCACCTCGCCCAAAGGGCAGGGGAAAGGGGTTCAGTCGGCGGGCCATGTCGGGAACGTTGCCGACCATCGGCAGGGTCAGTCGGGAGGGGATCGACCTCGACGTGTCGTCGAGGTTCCCGGAGACCAGTGGTCGGCGGCTGAAGCCGGCCCCGGGAATCGGCGTGTCGATTCCACCAACCGGCTCGATTGTCCGACCGGTACCGGTCTCGATTCCGGCAGCCGTTCGCTCCTCGCTGGGCTCCGCTTTCGAGGTCCCGTAGAGATCTTCGTACCCGGAACGATCCAACACGCTGCTGACCTGCCCCTGCAGACGTTCGGCGAGATCGTCGGTCAGCGGAGTCAACTCGGAATTCACCCGGCTCAGTCGACACCCCGGCCCGGACACTGCCAGGAACAGCAGCAGGCCAACCGCGGCCGGTGAGACGACACGGCTGGGGCGTGGGCGGATTTCCGTCATCGGCGGTCAATACCGCGGGAATTGGGGGGGAGCGAGGCCGGTTGCGGGGGGCGGACGATAGTGCATCGCCGGTCCACAGACAAGGGCGTCTGGGGTCTGTCGGAGTGTACGGGGGACCGGTTTCAAGCGGTGATCAACTGCCCTTGACTCCAGGGGGTTTCGTTTCTACTGTCCGCGATCCGCTGGGGGTCCGAGACGCTCAGCCGCGGCCGTGGTGAGTCGAATTGTGCAGGTCCGGAGACCGGGTTGTGCGGTGGTTTGGGAGGCGTGTGCAGCGGTGGAGCGAGCAGTGGGGCTTGGCACGTCCACCCACCTGTGACCCCGGGTTGCCGTCCGACGTCGCCGGCTATGTGGTGGACTCCTACCCCCAGAACCACAACTACATCGTCCGCCAGGGCCGACTGGTGCCCCGGCACAAGCTGAAGGTGCGATTCGAACAACTCGCCGACGCGTACCCCGACCCGCTCGAAAGCCTGCTGGACCTAAGTTGTTCGAAGGGCTTCTTCGTGCTCGACGCGGCCGGCCGCGAGTGTTGCAGCAGGACGCTGGGAGTCGACATCGACCAGCGTGAGCTGGCGGTGTGCCGCTCGGTAAGCGGATTCCTGGGTTACCGGGAGAGTCGGTTCGAGAAGCTGCGGTTGCACGAGTTGGCCGATTCGATCGACGATTTCGGCGGTCCGTTCCAGACCGTGTTGCTGGTCAACAGCTACCAGTACCTCTACTTCGGCAGTTCGCGGTCACCGGACTGTTACCGGGACCACGAGACGATTTTCGGGTTGATCCGTCGTGTCTGCAGTGGCCGCGTGCTGTTCAGCAATCGGACCGAGCTGAGGCAACTCCAGCGGAGTTGCCAGGCCGAGGCGATGAAGATCGGTCACCACGGTGACTACACCGAGGCGAAGATCCTCGATGCCGCCGCACAGCACTTCCGCGTGATCCCTCACGGTCGAATCGGCAAGTGGCCATTCTGGATGCTGGATGTGCCCGGCGCCGAATTGTCGGTGCCGCAGCCGATCAGGCAGGCGGCCTGAATTCGCGACGGTGTGTCGGCGTGGTCTCGGCTTCACAAACCGGGTTGCGGACCGCACAATCGGCGCCCCGATGCAGACACATTACGCCGACAGGCTCGACGAGGCGATCCGCCGGAAGCGGACTCCGGCGCTTGTCGGAATCGACCCTCGCCTGGACCAACTGCCCGCCGAGATCCTGGAGAAGGCCGAACGGGCTGGCGGGAGTCGCGACGAGGTGGCTGCGGCGGCCTTCGACGAATTCTGCGGGCGGTTGATCGACGTGGTGGCCCGGCTGGTGCCGGCGGTCAAGCCACAGGCCGCGTTCTTCGAGCAGTACGGTCCGGCCGGAACCGCGGTGCTGGGACGGGTGATTCGTCGGGCCCGCGATGCGGGATTGATCGTCATCTGCGACGCGAAACGCGGAGACATCGGGTCGACGGCCGAGGCATATGCCCGGGCGTACCTGGCCGGCGCTGATCCCGACACGGCACCGTGGGCGGCCGACGCGTTGACCGTGAACCCGTATCTCGGTCGAGACACGCTCGAACCATTTGTCGAAACCGCCGTGCGACGCGGTGCGGGTATCTACGTCCTGGTGCGAACCAGCAATCCCGGAGCCGGCACACTGCAGGACCTGGTCGCCGACGGGCAGTCGATCTACCGGCACACGGCTGCGATGGTCGAGGAACTGGCCGCGGCGTCGATGGGGGAGTCGGGGCGGGGGGCCGTCGGAGCGGTCGTCGGGGCGACCTACCCTCGAGAACTTGCCGAACTCCGCGAGGTGATGCCCAGCGTTCCGCTGCTGGTCCCCGGCTACGGCAGCCAGGGGGCCGGGGCCGCCGATGTCGCCGCCGCGTTCAACCCCGACGGACTCGGAGCACTCGTCAACAGTTCGCGGGGGATCAACTTCGCCCACCGCCGTGAACCGTTTGCCGAGGAGTTCGGTGAGACGCGGTGGGAGGAGGCGGTTGAGGCGGCCACCACGCGGATGATCGCGGACCTGGCCGAGGCGACTCCGGCGGGAGCGCTGAGATGAAGACGGTCCCGGCAAGGGACGTGCAGCAGGCGGTCCGGCACCTCCGTCGGGTCGACCCGGTGATGTCCGACGTCATTGGCAGGGTGGGGGTGATCGAGATGGTGCTCCGCCGGGGGCGGTTCCTGACGCTGGTCCGCTCGATCATCGGTCAACAGATCTCCACCTCCGCGGCGCGGGCGATCAACGAGCGGATCAGGCGGGCGGTCTCCCCGAGATGGGTCACACCCGAAAGTCTCGGAGAACTCGACGATGCCGGTCTCCGCCGACTGGGCGTCTCGCCTCAGAAGATCGGCTACCTGCGTGACCTGGCCGAGGCGGTCACCTCGAGATGCGTGCGGCTGGACCGGCTTCACCGACTTGACGATGAGGCCGTAATCGAGGAACTGGTCCAGGTCCGGGGCATCGGCCGCTGGACGGCCCAGATGTTCCTGATCTTCTGTCTCGGCCGACTCGACGTTTTCGCCCCGCTGGACCTGGGGATCCGGGCGGGGATCCAGCGAGAGTATCAGCTGGGCCAGATGCCCGATGTGGCCACCTGCGAACAGATGGCCGCGAGGTGGACCCCCTACCGCTCGGTCGCCTGCCTGTACCTGTGGCGGAGCGGGGATCTGGAGTTGTAGGCGGCCGGCTGTCAGTTGCCCTTGATCACCACCAGCTTGTGGTTGGCCACGTCGTACTCGTACTTGTCTCCACCGGGCAACTTCGGCAACTGCAGGTTGTTCTTCTTGATGATCTCGCGGATGAATTCGTCGTGATCCTTCGGGAACCGCCCCTGGGTGGCGTTGAAGATGTTCAGGTGGTGATCGATCGCCAGCTTGGTCACCTTCTCGGCCAACGGCCCGTAAGCTTCCAGGCCACCCAGCAGCGGCGAGGTGATCTTGATCTTGGAATCGCTGACCGTCTTTTTGTCCTTCGCGTTGAACTCTCCCACGTCCTGTGTCCGTTGCTTGAAGATGCTCTTTCGCGGCCTTTTTGGCTTGGTGTCCGCGGTGTCGGGACCTGAACAACCAATCCCCAGCGAGATCATCGAGACGATCGTCAACTGGACCAGACGTTTCAGGGATACAGGAGACATGGTAGCCGCCGTTCGGAATGGGAAAGCTGTGCGGATGAGGTAACTGACAACGCGAACCGGTGACACCCAATCGGCCGGCCGCACTCTCCACGCAGTTTATCCAGACCGAATCACCGGGGCCAGACGAGGCAACCTGTTGAGCAAATCAGCAATCCGCCGGTGGCCAGACCGGGGTATCGCGGGCTATCTTGATAGGGCAGGCAATCAAGGCAAAACAGCCGCATGCTCGATTGCGACACCCCCACGACGACAACACGATCCGGTGGAAGTCCGGTTCGGTTTCAGGAGAGACGACAATGATGGGCAAACACATGCTGAAGAACATCCGGGTGGCAATTGTGGCCGTATTGGCCGCCGGGCTGATCGGTGTCGCGACTCCCGAGTTGGCCGAAGCGGCCGACGATGGATTCGAGTCGATTTTCGATGGCAAGACGTTGAAGAACTGGAACGGCAACCCGAAGTTCTGGTCGGTCAAGAACGGTGCGATCACCGGGCAGACGACCAAGGGCAACACGACCCAGGGCAACACGTTCATCATCTGGAAGGGTGCCGATCTGGGTGACTTCGAGTTGAAGCTGCAATACAAGATCGTCGGAGGCAACTCGGGCATCCAGTACCGCAGTTTCAAGTTGCCCGGCAAGAACGACGGCTGGCGAATCGGCGGATACCAGGCCGATTTCGAGGCCGGCAACACGTATTCGGGGATCGTCTACGGTGAGGCTTTCCGTGGGATCCTGTGCAACCGGGGTTTGAAGACCGAGTTGGTCCGCGCCGGGGGCAAGTTCCAGGTCAAGACGATCAAGCGACTGGGTGACAGCAAGGCGATCCAGGCGAAGATCAAGAAGGAAGACTGGAACGACTACCACATCACGGCCAAGGGATTTCACCTGGTTCAGCGGATCAACGGCGTGGTGACGGCCGACTGCACCGACAACGATGCGAAACAACGACGTGCCACTGGCCTGCTGGCGTTGCAGTTGCACGCCGGACCGCCGATGACCGTTCAGTTCCGCAAGATCCAGATCAAGCGGCTGGGCAAGAAGACGTCTGCCAGCCGACTGTCTCTTCCCGGTCTTCCCAGTCTTCCCAGTCTGCCGCGGATCGGCAGTCTCAGCGATCTGCCCACGCCCAACGCGGTGGCCGATCGGGTGGCCGATGAGACCGGTGGCGTGGCGACCGAGGCGATTCGTGCGTTCCTGGGACTGCCCGGCGACGTCCGTGACGCGGTGGTGGCGACTCCGGAGAAGCGAAAGTTGCCTCCGACGACCGACGGTGGTCAGTTGATTCGCACGGTCCGCTCGACGCGAGCCCGCGGCCTGAGGTTCCTGGCGTCTCCGCTGCGTTCGGTGATCGTGGCAGCTGAGGAGGCGGCCGAGACCGTCAAAAAAAAAAGAGGATCGCGCTGATCGCCGGCGTCCGTAGCCACGGCTACGGGGCCCACGAGCACCGTGCCGGCTGCATGCTGATGGCCAAGGCGCTCAACGCCAGCGGCCTGCCGGTCGAGGCGGTGGTGATCTCCAACGGGTTCCCCAAGGATCCCAGCGTTCTGGATGGGGCGGCGACGATCGTCGTCTATGCCGACGGTGGTGGCCGGCATCCGTTGAACGCTCACATCGACGACTTCCGCAAGCGGATGGCCGCCGGCGTCGGCCTGGTCTGTATCCATTACGGGGTCGAGGTGCCCAAGGGAAAGTCGGGTGACGCCTTGCTGGACTGGACCGGCGGGTATTTCGAGACGAACTGGTCGGTCAATCCACACTGGACGGCCAAGTACAAGGCCTTTCCCAAGCACCCGATCACCCAGGGCGTGAAGCCGTTTTCGATCAACGACGAGTGGTACTACCACATGCGTTTTGTCTCGAAGCTGAAGGGCGTGACGCCGATCCTGACCGACCTGCCACCCGATTCGACGCTCAAGCGTCCCGATGGCCCGCACAGCGGCAACAAGTTCGTCCGCGCCGCGATAGCCGGCAAACAGGCTCAGCACATGGCCTGGGCCCGCGTCCGTCCCGACGGCGGTCGGGGTTTCGGGTTCACCGGGGGCCACAACCACTGGAACTGGGGCCACGACCAGTTCCGCAAGCTGGTGCTCAACGCGATCGTCTGGACGGCGAAGATCGATGTTCCGGCCGGCGGAGTGTCGTCGAAGACGCTGACGGTCAAGGACCTCGAAGCGAACCAGGACTACAAGAAGCGGGGCAACTACAACCCGCTGCGGATCAAGCGATTGCTCGGTCAGTGGAATGGTGCGGCGTCCGAGTGAGCCAGTTGGCAAGCTGACGGGGGGTCTCGTAAGATGAGCCGCTGACCCAGTGGGCTCATCCGGAGACTCTCTCGTGACGACTCGACACCTCGGTGTTCTGGCCATCCTGCTCTGTTCTCTTGTCACGACAGGTTCCCGATCCGCTTGGGCCCAGGCAAAACCCGGCGACGTCCGTGCCGCCAAGAACGCCGTTGCGGGCCTGGACGTGGCCAAGGGGCTGGAAGCGACGCTGTTCGCTTCCGAGCCGGCCATCACCAGCCTGACCAACCTCGACATCGACGTCCGTGGCCGGGTGTGGGTCTGCGAAGTGGTCAACTACCGCAAGAACCTCGGCCGACGCAAGGCGGGCGACCGGATCCTGATTCTCGAGGACACCGACGGGGACGGTCGCAGCGACCGCCAGAAGGTCTACTACCAGGGCCGCGACGTCGACAGCGCGATGGGCATCTGCGTGCTCGGCAACCGGGTCATCGTCTCGTGTTCGCCCAACGTGCTGGTCTTCACTGACATCGACGGCGACGACAAGCCCGATCGCAAGGAGATCCTCTTCTCCAAGACCGGCCAGCCCCAGCACGACCACTCGGCCCACTCGTTCCTCTTCGGCCCCGACGGGAAGATGTACTGGAACTTCGGCAACACCGGTCGCGCGGTCCACGACTACAAGGGGCAACCGGTGGTCGACCTGGCCGGCCGGACCGTCGTCGACAACGGCCGTCCCTACTACGGCGGCATGCCATTTCGCTGCGATCTCGACGGTGGTCGCTTCGAGGTGCTGGCTCACAACTTCCGGAACAACTACGAGATCACCGTCGACAGCTTCGGGTCCCTGTGGCAAAGCGACAACGACGACGACGGCAACCGCGGCGTGCGGATCAACTTCGTGATGGAGTTCGGCAATTACGGGTATCGCGACGAGTTGACCGGGGCCGGCTGGCGTGCGGCTCGGACCGGCATGCACGCCGAGATCCCGATCCGACACTGGCACCAGAACGACCCCGGCGTGATGCCCAACCTGGTGCAGACCGGGGCCGGGTCGCCGACGGGAATCACGATCTACGAGGGGCGTCTGTTGCCCGAGGTGTTCCACGACCAGGTGATCCACTGCGACGCGGGGCCCAACGTGGTCCGCGCCTACCCGGCGACCGTCGACGGAGCCGGCTACAAGGCCCGCATTGTCAACCTGGTCAAGGGGACACGCGACAACTGGTTCCGCCCGGCCGATGTCTGCGTGGCCCCTGATGGATCGGTCTTCATCTCCGACTGGTACGATCCGGGAGTCGGCGGTCACAACCAGCGAGACCTGGATCGCGGCCGGTTGTTCCGGATCGCCCCGCCGGGTCACAAGTACCGTCCGCCGAAGATCGACGTGTCGACCGTCGGAGGAGCGGTCGCCGCGTTGAAGAACCCGGCTTTCTCGGTTCGGTACCTGGCCTTCACCACGTTGCAGGCCGGCGGTGCCGAGGCTCGCGCGGCGTTGTTGAGGTTGGTCCACGACGTGGACGCCAATCCGCGGCACCGGGCCCGCGCGGTGTGGGTACTGGGCAAGAGCGGGGCTCCGGAGGCAGCGGCCCAGGTGGCAAAGCAGGCCATGAGCCTGAAGAATCCCGACCTGAGAATTGTCGGGCTGAGGCTGGCACGTCAGATCGAATCCGATGTGGTGCAGGCGGTCGGCCGACTTGTCGAAGACCCTTCGCCGCGAGTTCGCCGCGAGTGCCTGGTGGCGTTGAAGACGACGAAATCCGACAAGGTGCCCGGGCTGTGGGCTCGACTGGCGGCAGGTTACGACGGCCGGGACCGCTGGTATCTCGAGGCACTGGGCATCGCCGCTGACGGGCGGTGGGACGCCTGTCTGGCCGCCTGGCACAAGCGGTCTCCCGATGCGGCCGACACCCCGGCCGGCCGCAACATCACCTGGCGGAGCCGTGGTGCCGAGACAGCCGGAAAACTGGCGGCCATCATCTTCGATCCCAGGACACCCACCGATCAACTGCCCCGGTTTCTCCGTGCCCTGGATTACCAGCCGGCCCGGGCCCGCCAGGAGGCGGCCCTGGCACTGGTGACCGGTGACCACGGCAAGAACGCCGACCGGTCGGGCCTGGTGATCCGCGAGGCACTGGCGCGGGTCGGATCGCTCGACCTGGGCACCAACGCCGAGGCTCGTCGGGCGATCATCCGTGTGGTCGAGCGTCAGAAGGGGACCTCCGGATTCGTCAGCCTGGTCGGACGCTTCGGTCTGGCCGATCACTACCCGGAGTTGTTGCGGCTGGCACAGCGGCATGCCGACGAGCAGCTGGGCGTCGATGCGGCACGGACACTGTTGGCCAGGGGGCAGGGGGGGCTGTTGAACCGCGGGCTGGCGGTCAAGTCGGAGGTCGATGCCACGGCATTGGCCCGGGCCCTGGCCAATGCGTCGGATGCGCGTGCCGTGGCGGTTCTGCGGCCGGTGGTCGACGACACCAAGCGACCACTTTCGGTGCGTCGTGAAGCGGTTCGTGGAGTGATCCGTGGTGCCAAGAAATCCGCCAACCAGGTGCTGGCCCGGGTGCGTCAGAAGACACTGCCCGCCGATCTCCGCCAGGCCGCCGGTGCTGCGCTGGTGACCCACCCCGACCCCAACATCCGCAAGCAGGCCATCTCGCTGTTTCCGCCGCCCCCGTCGAAAGACAAGAAGCCGCTGCCCCCGATCGCGCAACTGGCCAGGCGGAAGGGGAACGCGGGCCGGGGGCTGACACTGTTCACGACCACCGCGACGTGTGCCAAGTGCCATAAGGTCAACGGGAAGGGCAAGGAGGTCGGTCCGGACCTCTCGGGCATCGGCCGGAAACTCAGCCGCACGGCGCTCTACGAATCGGTGCTGTTTCCCAGTGCCGGGATCAGCCACAACTACGAGTCCTGGGTCGTGGCGCTGGCCGATGGAACGGTGGTGACCGGGCTGTTGATCAGCCGCACCCCCGACAGTGTGACGATCCGCAACGTCGAGGCGATCGACCGGAAGATGGCCATCGGGGACATCGAGGAGGTGAAGAAGCAGACGATTTCGCTGATGCCGGCAGACCTGCAGAAGCTGATGACCGCCGGCGACCTGGTCGACGTCGTTGAGTACCTGGTGACGCTCCGGAAAGTGTCGCCGATACCGAAAGCGGACCGGAAATGACCGTGCCGAAGCCGGTGATTCCCTCTTTCTCCCGAGGTCGGTAAAGTGGCACCAGCGACCATCGAGATTCCATGACACTCATCCTGTCGCCGGGACAGATCCGGTGAAGGCAAACCAGGAGACCAGCATGCTGTCGACACGCTGCACGTCACTTCCGCTGCTTTTGACCGCAGCATTGGCCACCACCCTGTGCACGTTGGCCGTCCACGCCGCCGACGTGACCGGCTTCCGCGATGCGGGCGGCCTGGCTAACAGCAAGGAAACAGGCCTGCCGGTTTCGTGGTCGTCGAGCCAGAACGTGGTCTGGAAGGCCAAGATGCCCGGGCCCGGAACATCGAGCCCGATCGTGTTGGGGGAACGCATCTACCTGACGTCCTACACCGGTTACGGACTGGTGCCCAACCAGGGCGAGCAGGCGAACCTGAAGCGGCAGGTGCTGTGCCTGGATCGTGCCAGCGGCAAGCCGATCTGGCAGAAGGAGTTCGACCCCAAGCTGCCCGAATCGAGGTACTCCGGCGGCAACAACGCCCGTCATGGATTCGCCTCCGCCACACCCACCACCGACGGCAAGCACCTCTACGTCTTCTTCGGCAAGTCCGGGGTCTATTGCTTCGACCTCGACGGCAGAACAGTCTGGACCGCCGATGTCGGCAGCAGGACGCGAGGCTGGGGCTCGTCGAATTCTCCGGTGCTCTACAAGAACCTGGTGATCATCAATGCGAGTGTCGAGAGCGGTCGGTTGCTGGCCCTGGACAAGTCGACCGGGAAGCAGGCCTGGACGGTCGGTGGCGTCCGGGGATCCTGGAACACGCCGTTGCTGGCCGAGTTGCCCGGTGGCGGGACCGAACTGGTCGTCAGTGTGCCGCAGCAGGTTCGTGGTCTCGATCCGGCGACCGGAAAACAACTGTGGACGTGCCAGGGGATTCCCGACCGCGGGTATGTCTGTCCGAGTGTTGTGGCCGACAACGGGGTTGTCTTCGCGATCGGCGGGAGACAGAACACCGCACTGGCCATCAAGCTCGGTGGCCGTGGCGATGTGACGTCGACGCACCTGCTGTGGACGAAAAACCGGGGGTCGAACGTCTCGAGCCCGGTGGTTGCCGACGGCCGGCTTTACTGGTTCCACGAACGCCGTGGCACGGCCTACTGCCTGGACGCCAAGTCGGGTGTCATCGTTTACGAGGCCCGGCTGGCTCCCCGCCCGGGACTGGTCTACTCGTCGATGCTCTTTGCCGACGGCAAGCTGTACTGCACCAGCCAGCACAGCGGCACCTACGTCGTGGCGACCGGTCCCCAGTTCAAACTGTTGTCCCACAACACGTTTGCCGACGACGACAGCCGCACCAACGCCTGTCTGGTGGCCCACAACGGCCAGTTGCTGTTGCGGACCGACGGTTTCCTCTATTGCCTGGGCAACAAGAAGTAGCAGCGTCATGTCAAATTGTCTCCGTTTCGAGGTCTTCTCCGACTACATCTGACCCTGGTGCTATTTCAGTACCGTGCGTATTGAACGTCTGCGGGCGGCCTTCGACATCGAGGTTGTCTACCGGCACTTTCCATTGCATCCCGATACTCCGGAAGAGGGGCTGACGCTCGAGGAGTTGTTTGCCGGTCGGAATCTGGATGTTCCGCGGATGCAGGCGGAGATGTCCGAGCGGATGGCCGACGAGGGGCTTGAATACGGGACACGGACGCGAACCTACAACAGTCGCCTGGCACAGGAACTGGGCTGTTGGGCGGACGGCCAGCAGGGGGGCGGGCGGCTGCACGACGGTCTGTTCCGGGCCTACTTCGTCGACGACGTGAACCTGGCCGTGGTGGACCACCTGGTCGCGGTGGTCGAGCAGGCGGGCCTGGATGCCGACGATGCCCGCGGCGCACTGCGGGAGCGGCGTTTTCGCCAGGCGGTCGACGACGACTGGGCGCGGTCGTCACAACTGGGGATTACCGGTGTGCCGACGTTCGTCGCCGGCGGGCAAGGCGTTGTCGGGGCCCAGCCGTACGAGGCGATCGAGCAACTGGTCGTCGAAGCCGGCGCCGTGCAACGTTCGGCGTGAGACGTCATACTGGCCCCGTTGCCCATCAACTCAACTCCCGGATCGCCCTCATGGACACTCTTCGCGTCGCTGCCATCAGCATGAACAGCCCCCTGGGACAGATGGACCAGGTGATCGAGACGATCGCGGCCCGTTGTCGTGAGGCGGCCGACGACGGGGCCGAGTTGGCGGTGTTCCCCGAATTGGTGATCCACGGCCATTGCACGCCGAACACGTGGGAGATTGCCGAGGAGGTGCCCGATGGGCCGACCACGAAAAAGCTGATCGAGTTGGCTGCCGAATTCGGATTGGTGCTTTCGGTCGGTCTCAGCGAGAAGGAAAACGACCTGGTCTACAACACTCAGGTCCTGGTCGGTCCCGCTGGATACATCGGCAAACAACGCAAGCTGCACTGCTCACGTGACGAGGTGTTGTTCTACAAGGGTGGCCGCGAACTGCCCGTCTACGACATCGGCAAGGCCCGGGTGGGGATGATCATCTGTTACGACAACCAGTTCCCCGAGTTGGCTCGAATCCTCGCCCTGCGCGGGGCAGACATCCTGCTGATGCCGCACTCGGCCCGGGTCAAGATGTGGGACGACACCCCCGAATCGGCTGCTGCCGCGAGGGCCCATTCGCACGATTATTTCACCAGCTGCTACGCCCAGCGGGCTCGCGAAAACGCCTGCTTCGCAGTGCTGACCGACCAGGCGGGTCGGGCCGGCTACGTCGACACCTACCCCAGGGACTCGCCCAACCAGCCCCATCACGCCGGTGCGATCCTGTTCTTCGCGCCCGACGGGGAGGTGATCGCGTCGTCGCAGCGGGACGAGATCCGGGACGAAATGGTGGTGGCGACGCTTGAGGCGGACCAGTTGGCGGCCGAACGCAGTCTGGCCAACTACACGCTGAAGACCCGGCGGCCCGAGTTGTACGGTGAACTGGTCGCCGAGCAGGTCAGCTGGTAGCCGAGAGGATTTCGCGGACGCGACGGCAGGCCAGGTCGATCTCGTCGTCGGTCATCTCGATTGCGTCCAGGCAGATGTAGCCTTCGTCGGCATGATGGGCCCGGGTGACGATCGTGGGGTCGCCGTCGGCCAGGGCGTCGGTCAGTGACACGGCCGAGTGGCCTGCGGAGTCGGGGTCGAGTGTCAGGCGGGCTCGTGAGAAGGGGCAGCCGTTGGGGTCGGGGTCGACCGAGAGGTCCAGGCCGGGGATGCCGGCCAGCCGTTCGAGGATCACGGCGACCTTGCGGTCCTGCTCGGCGGTCCACGCCTCGACGTCCTCCCGCATCCGGTACTCCAGTGCCGCCATCGCACCGACGATCGCCTCCTTGCCCGCCTTCATGCCTCGGCCGATGCCACGGTTCTGCAGGTAGACGGCCTCGACCAAGTCCCGGCGACCGGCGACGACACCCGCGGTGGTTGAGCAGAGGTACTTGTGGCCGCTGGTGATCACCAGGTCCGCTCCACTGTCGATCAAGCGAGGCAGGCGATGGTCCTGTGCGGCGCCGTCGACGATCACCGGAACGCCGACGGGGCGGGCCATTTCGACCACCTCCTCGAGCGGCACCCAGCCGTGGCGGGCGGTGTGGTGCGATTCGACGGCGACCACCGCCGCCACGTTTTCGGCCGTCAACTCGTGCCGGATCACCTCGGCGGGGCAGTTGTTGATCGTCCCCATCTCGACCGGAATTGCACCGGCCAGTCGGATCGACTGGGTGATCGGTGCTCCGTAGTTGACACAGTGCCCCTTCTGGATCAGCACGCGGTCTTTCATGCCGGCGGTCGCGGGCAATTCCCAGACCCGGGCCAGGTCGTTGCCGGTCATGGTGGCGGCCACCGAGAGGGTGATTCCCGACGAGGTGCAGGCCGTCACACAGCCACTCTCGGCACCGGTCGCCCGGGCGATCACTTTGCCGGCGGCTGCCTGGAGTGCGTCGAGTTCGAAGAAGTGGTCAAGCGAACGGCGAACCGTGTCGGCAATCTCCGGCAACACGATGGCCCCGCCGAGCTTGGTCATCTTGCCGCAGGCGTTGATCACTCGGCGGAGTCCGTAGGTGGCGTGGATGTCCATCGGGCGGGTTCCGGGCAGGGTGTTTCGAACCGAGCGTAGCAGAGCGATGGTGGGGTTGCCTGTGAGTGGCCGGGACCCTCTCACCGGAGCACCACCGACTTGCTCCCGAAGTCCGGTGACTTCGGCTACAGTGACGGCGCCGGAAGTTCACGAATCTCCGTCAACGGGCCGATGCGATGCTGTGTGATGTTCTGATCCGGGGCGGCGATGTGATCGACCCGTCACAGGGTCTGCGGGGAATCCGTGACGTGGCAATTGCCGGCGGGCGGATCCTGGCGATCGAGGAGTCGTTGGCCTCGGCCGAGCCGACCTTCACCGTCGATGCCCGGGGCCTGCTGGTGGTGCCCGGGTTGATTGACTTGCACGTGCACGTCTATCCGCACCACATGCCGTTGGGGCTCGACGCCGATTCGTTGTGCCCGGCCGGCGGCGTGACCACGATGCTCGATGCCGGCAGCGCCGGCAGTCGCAACTTCCCCGGCTTCCGTCGCGACGTGATCGACCGGATCGACACCCAGGTCTTCGGACTGGTCAACCTGGCCAGTCCGGGGTTGATCGCCGCGGACCTCGGCGAGCTGGTCGACAGGCGTCATGCCGATCCGGTCGGGGTGGTGAGGACGATCACCGAGAATCCGGGAGTGGCCATCGGGGTCAAGATCCGGGCCGGCAAGCACATCATCGGCGAGGGAGAGCAGGGCTGGGAGAACTTCCGTGATGCGGTGACGGCGGCCCGCGAGTCGGGAACCTGGTTGATGGTGCACATCGGCGAGAGCCCGATGTCGATTCCCGAGATGCTCGACCACCTGGAGCCCGGCGACTGCATCACGCACTGCTTCAAGGGTGGTTCGACCCGGATCCTCGACGACGACGACGGCGTGTTCGCTGCGGTTCGTGATGCGGCTGCTGCAGGCGTGATCTTCGATGTCGGACACGGTTTCGGCAGCTTCCAGTGGGAGACCTGCCAGGCGGCTCTGGACGGCGGCCTAGAACCGACGACCATCAGCACCGACCTGCATTCGAAGAACCTGCACGGGCCGGTCTACGACATGCCGACGACGATGTCGAAATTCCTGCATTTGGGCGTGCCGCTGGAGCGGGTGATCGAGATGTCGACAACTAGGCCGGCGGCGGTGCTGGGTC
>Ga0310120_10002177_pt1 | contig 14456 bp, 13 predicted proteins | sample CB27_AW_983_MG_FD_203506 | JGI IMG/M metagenome (GOLD analysis project Ga0310120, IMG submission 203506) | Marine microbial communities from Western Arctic Ocean, Canada - CB27_AW_983 | ecosystem: Environmental > Aquatic > Marine > Oceanic | place: Canada: Western Arctic Ocean | collected...
AATGCCAGCCCAAAGCCTTTCGTCTGGACCGCTTCAGCCAGCGATATTCTTGAGAAGGTGAAGCGGGGACGGAAGAAATTGAATAAAACCCAGTCTGCTTGACGGACTACACTAGCTCATCTCTATTTGCGGTCGCCCCAGATCACGGCCCATGCGCACACGGGCCCCAGGATCAAGGCAACGCCAAGTAGGATGACAGCTACGCTCAAGAACTCCATTGGTCTCTGTTGGTTGCAGTTTCATTCCTGAGGCGTACGCGTCTGCGATTCTCCTATTATAATGCATTATCCGTGCCGGGAAAAGGTGGAAATCGCAGTTTCCGGTGAAATCCGATCCAGCCTCGTTCCGACCGGAGCCCGGCCCTTCTTCATTCCCCCCGCCGCTTGGTCACATTTTTTTTCTTTGAAGGGATCAGGGCGCTCGGTGCTCCTGCTTCACCCTCCGCACCAGGAACAGCGCCACCGCAAAACCGGCCGAACCCATCACCATCGCCATCACCATGATCTGGTAGCGCACCGCGTCCAGCGGCGAGGCCCCTGCCAGGATTTGCCCCGTCATCATTCCGGGCAGGGCCACCAGGCCCACCGCCAGGAAGGAGTTCACTTGCGGAATCAAGGCTGCGTTCCACGCCGCGTTTCGCGCCTCCACCGCACCTCGTCCCCCGTCCCGCTCCGCTTCAAAGCGCTCCGCGCTCAGGGTCACGGCCGTCATCGCATTCGAAAAGATCATCCCTCCAATCGGAATGACATACCTCGGCTGGTACCAGGGATCCAACCCGAGCACTCCCACCACCACCAGCGCGAAGACCGCTCCGCCGCCAATGCCAATCGCCAGCAACGCGTCGCCGTAGGCCCTCCCCCGCAGCTTTTTCACGGTCCGGATCGCAATCCAGGACGACACTACGATCATGAAGGCAACCACGGCCAGGCCCACCCACGGATTCTCCACCTTGAACAAGAGCACCAGCACGTAGCCCACCGCCAGCAATTGCACCACCATCCGGGCCGTGGCAATCGCCAGCTCATTGCTTCCGCGCGACCAACGCCACGATATCCAGCCCACCACCACCACCGGAAGCAGCGACAGGGCCAAGCGAAGCAACGGAATCTCGATCATGCCGCCATTATCCCCAACAACCGCCACAAGCACAATCCCCATGCTCGATCATCCGTCCCCTCTCCCTCCCTCCTTCGAACCCTCAGCTCGGAACACCGAACACCAAACATCGAACCCTGAACACGGAACCCCGAACCGCCCTCCGGCTTCCTCCCAATCTCTCATTTCTTCTCGCCTGCCTCTCGAACTGCAATCACTGTCGATCAACCGTTCCATGAGCCGCGACTTCGAAGAATTGGATTTCCACCAGACTCCCCTGGGTGATCTCATCCTGCGGCGACGGCGCATGCGCTCCCTCGATAACCTCGAGATCTACGAGGTCATCCTCGGATCCGGCTTTCTCATGTCGAGCCTCTTCACGGCGGTAGAAATCGCTCTCGCCGATCTCGCCTTCGCCCGGCTCGGCGCCCCCGCCCTTGACGTGGTGGTCGGCGGGCTGGGCCTCGGCTACACCGCACGAGCCGCCCTCGGGGACCAGCGCGTCCGATCCTTGATCGTCGTCGAGGCGCTGCCACAGGTGATCGGCTGGCATCAACGCGGGCTTGTGCCCCTCGGCGAAGGACTCAACCGCGACGCGCGTTGCCACTTCGTGCCCGGCGACTTCTTCGCGCTTTCCAATTCATCCGGGTTCGACCCCGGGACTCCTCACCGCCGCTTCCACGCCATCCTGTTGGATATCGATCACTCCCCCCGGAACCTCATCCACGAGAACCACCGGGGATTCTACACACCCGCGGGCCTCGAAAAACTGGGCACACATCTCCATCCCGGTGGCGTATTCGCGATGTGGTCCGACGACCACCCGGACCAAGAGTTCATGGCACTCCTCCGCGGCGTCTTCCCAAAAACTTCCGCGGAGGTCGTCACCTTCCCGAATCCGATTCTCGACAAGGATTCCCAAAGCACCGTCTACCTCGCACAACTCGACGGCTGATTCCCGTGCGGGAGAATCATGGCCTCTCACCCTCAGTCCCGCCCACAAATGAAAGGACACTTCATTTCGCCAACCATCACAATCCGCCGTTCGGAGGAGCGTGGTCATGCCATCCACGAGGGGCTCGACGCCCGCCACTCCTTTTCATTCGCGAATTACCACGATCCGGCCCACATGGGCTACCGTTCCCTTCGGGTCATCAACGACGACACAGTGGCCCCCGGAAAGGGATTCGGCATGCACCCCCACAAGTCCATGGAGATCTTCACCTTCATCGTGGAGGGCTCCCTCCGCCATGAAGATTCCATCGGCAACGGGCGCGTAATCAAAGCAGGCGAGTTCCAATACATGTCGGCCGGCAGCGGCGTCCTGCACTCCGAGCTCAATCCCTCCCCCGACACCCCCGTCAAGCTCCTCCAGATCTGGATCACGCCCGCGCAACCGGGCGGCGACCCGCGCTACCAGGACTTCGACGTCTCGCAGCTCTCCCGTCGGGACGGCCTCGCCCTCCTCGCCTCCCCGGACGGCCGGGACGGATCGATCTCCATCCGACAGAACGCCGAGGTCCTCCACGGCCTCCTTCCACGCGGCGAATCGGTGCTCCTCAAGGAATCTGCCGATCGGCCCTACACCTGGCTCCAACTGGTTCGCGGCAGCCTGGGACTCGGCGATGAGTCCCTCCACCCCGGAGACGCGGCAGCCTTCGATCACGCCGAGCTTGAGCTCACCGCCCGGGAGGATGCGGAGTTTCTCCTCTTCCGCCTCGGCTGACTCACAGCGTTTGGGCATGCATCTCGTCAACGACCTCGTCGATCTTCAGCTCCGCGTGGTGGGTTCGTAGTTGACTCGAAGGGAATACAAGCGTTTCCCTCGAATCCCAACAACCTCCACCGCGTGCAACCACTTGAACTCACAACCAGATTCGAATTCATGAAATCAACCATTCTCGTCACTCCTCTCGCTCTCACGATGGGCCTCCTCGTCTCCTGCAAGAACCCCGCCGACAAGACCACCGATGCCGAAGTCGGCGACTCCAGGAAGAAGGAACTCGATGCCGGGCCGGCAGGTTCCGCAAAGTACTTCTTCACTGACAATTCGACTATCGGGTTCGAGGGCTCCAAGGTCACCGGCTCGCACAAGGGAGGTTTCAAGAAATTCACCGGCCACTTCACCCTCAAGGACGGAGCGCCGGCCGGCAACGACCACAAGGTCGAGATCGACATGAACTCGCTCTGGTCGGATCAGGAGAAACTGACCGGCCACCTCAAGAGCGCCGACTTCTTCGACGTGGAGAACCATCCCACCACTGTCTTCGACGTCACGAAAATCGAGAAGGGGAGCGACACCGAGTACACCGTCACAGGCAACCTCGCCCTGCATGGCGTCACCAAGAGCGTCTCCTTTCCGGCCGCCGTCTCCCAAACCGGCGACACCGCCAAGATCGAGGCCGAGTTCGACATCAACCGCTTCGACTGGGACATCAAGTTTGCGGGCAAGCCCGACGATTTGATCCGCAAGGAAGTCGTCCTCCGCCTCAATCTCGAGGCCAAGCCGGAGTAAGCGTGGCGGCGCTTTTCAAGCGCCAAGCCCATTCCTTCACGAAGATAGGCCGGCTCCGCGGAGCCAGCCTTTCATTCCAGGCATGGCGCTTCTCAAGCGCCGCCACCCTCATCCCCGCACCCCATCCTCGATCCGCGAAAGCCCCAGCGGGTTCCCCTCCTTCAACTCGTCCGGCAGCAGGTCCTCCGGGAATCCCTGCCAGCACACCAACCGCGTGAAGCGCGTGATGGCGCGCGGACCCACCGAGGTCGATCGGCCGTCCGAGGTGGCCGGGTAGGGCCCGCCGTGGATCATGGCGTGGCACACTTCCACCCCGGTGGGGTAGCCGTTGTAGACGAGCCGGCCCGCTTTGCGCTCCAGTACCGAGATCAACTTTTCAAACTGCGCCCGGTCCTCCTCCGTCGCGTGCACCGTGGCCGTCAGCTGGCCCTCCAGGCTCTCCGCCACCGCCAGCAGCTTGTCCTCCCCTTCCGCCTCCACCATCAGGGTGGCGGGCCCGAACATCTCGTCGGCCATCGACTCGTCCGCCAGGAAGGCCTCCGCCTTCGTTCCGAGCACCACCGCCCCGGCGAGACTGGCCGCCGCATCCGCGCCCACCTGCGCCAGCGATTCCACCGCGCTCTTCTTCGTCATGGCGCCCACCGCGGCGTGATAGCTCGCCGCGATTCCCTTGTGCAGCATGGTGGCCGGCGCGGTTTCCGTGGCCAGGGTCGCAACCTGCTCCGCGAACTCGCTACGACCCTCGCTCCCGGTGATGATCAACCCCGGGTTCGTGCAAAATTGACCCACTCCCAGCGTCAGCGACCCGACAAATCCCCGCGCGATTTCCTCCCCGCGCTCCTTCAGGGCGCCCGGCAAAATAAATACGGGATTCACCGCGCTCATCTCGGCCCACACCGGAATCGGCTCTTCCCGCGCGGCCGCTGCATCCATCAGGGCGCGCCCGCCCGACCGGGATCCCGTGAAACCCACCGCCTTCACCTCCGGGTTTCTTACGAGGGCTTGTCCCACCGTCCGCCCGCTGCCGTACAACACCGAAAACACCCCGTCCGGCATGCCGCACTTCTCCACCGCCGCGCGCACCGCTGTGCCCACCACTTCCGCCGTCCCCGGATGCGAACTGTGCGCCTTCACGATCACCGCGCATCCGGCTGCCAGCGCGCTGGCCGTGTCCCCGCCCGCCACCGAGTAGGCCAGCGGAAAGTTGCTCGCGCAAAAAACCACCACCGGCCCCAGCGGCCGCCACATCGACCGCACATCCGGTTTCGGAACCGGCTGCCGGTCCGGGTCGGCGTGGTCGATGCGCGCATCCACCCACGAACCCTCCTCGATGAGGTCTGCAAACAAGCGCAACTGAAAACAGGTCCGCCCCTTTTCCATCCGACAGCGGCCTTCCGGGAGGGCCGTTTCCGCCGTCATGCGCGCCACGATGTCCTCCTCCACCGCGTCGATCTCATCCGCGATGGCCCGCAGGAACATGGACTTCTCTCTCCCGCTCTTTTCGCGGTACTCCAGGAAAGCCTGGCCCGCCAGGCGGCAGACCTCCGCCGCACCTTTCTCGGTTTCCGCCAGGTAGGCCGGCTCCAGTTCTTCCCCGGTCGACGGATTGACGGCCTTCGATTCTCCGCCGCCCCCGCTTCCGCGGCCGGCCCCAATAAGCGATTGTCCCTGTAGATTCACCGCCACAGATTTAGCTGCGCCATCCCCGCCCCACCACTACAAATTCCCCCCCTCGAGGCGATGAGGCCGCGCTCCGATGTCTCCGTGACAGGGACCCTGGATTCAGGTATGCACGTCCCAAGCTCGCCTGCCAGTCTCCCCACGAACGCCGAATCGTCATGAACGCAGAGCAACCCCAGCCCCGATTGCCTCCCGGTCCGCGCTATCCGCGATTCATTCAGATGTTCTTCATGATCTTTCATCCCCTCAAATATTTGAGGCACTGCAGCCGGAAGTACGGCACAATTTTCTCCGCCCGAGGGGTGATCCATCCGACCATCGTCGTCCTCTCCGATGCCGACGCGATCGAAACCGCCTTTCGCGCCACCTCCGAGCAACTCAGCGGCTATCCCAGCAGCGCGATTTTTCTCCGGCTCCTGGGCGAGGAGTCCTTTCTCTTCCGGGACGGTCCCCGGCACCGCGCGGTCCGAAGTTTGCTCATGCCGACCATCACCCGCACCTCCACTCCCGATCTGGCCGAGTTGATCTCCACCGTCGCCGCTGACGATGTCGCCGATTGGCCGGTGGGGGGGCCCACCAGTCTCCTGAAAAAATTGCAGGCCATCGCGTTCCGGGCCACGATTCGCCGCATTGTGGGTCTGCAGCCCGCGGCAGAAAAGGCCGCTTGCGAACTCTTGAACTCCTATCGGACCGGCCGCCCCGACAGCGGGTTTACACTGGTCATGTTCAACTGCGGCTCAAAGCGCTATCCCAAACCAATCCGTCTCCTGTCGCGCTTGTCGGTGAAAGCGAACCGAATTGCGGGGGTGCAAAAAAATCTGCGACGGCTTTACGGGGAGGAACTCGATCGGAAGCTGGAGTCCGCGCCGCCTGCCCCGGACCAGGACACTTCTTACCTGGATGCGGTGGTTAGGGAGATTCGCGAATCCGATGATGAGTGGTCGCGGGATGAGATCCTCGACAACCTGAACCTTCTCGTCATCACTGGCCACGAGTCCGCCGCCGTTTCCACAACGTGGCTGCTTTGGGAACTTCTGGAGCAGCCCGAACTCCTCGAGCGGGTTCGCGCCGAAGGCGACCAGATCCCGCGTCCGATCTCAGGCGCCACCCTGGCAGCCCACCCCACTCCTCTTCTCGATGCCGCAATATTGGAAACCCTCCGGGTGCACACGCCTGTCCCCGTCGCGACGCGCACCGTTCAGGAGCCGATTCAGGTGGGCGACTACCTCCTTCCGACCGGCACCACGCTCCTCTCGTGCATGTACCTGGCCCATTCCAGCGAGGAACTTTGGGAGGACGCGTCGACCTTTCGGCCTCAACGGTTTCTCGAGGGAAAACCGCCCATGAACAAGTTTTTCCCCTTCGGCGGCGGCAAGCACCGCTGCCCCGGAAGTGATATGGGAATTCTCCATATGAAGTGCCTGAGCATGGCGGTCCTCAGTCATCTTGACCTCGCCTATGAAGGGAGTGGAGCCCCTGGCTCGAGTTTCGGGATTGGAACCATCGTTCCCGACAACGGAGTGCCCGTCACGGTCCGGAAACGGAAGCACATTCCCCAAGCGCCTTCCGCAGATCTCCCCGCCCAGACCGGGACGTGCACCCATCAGGCCGCTCGTTAACCGGCCGCTGCGCCCACCGAAGGGGAGAGCCCCTGCCCGTTCCACCGGGCCACCCCGTCAAACGTTGGCCCAGGTCAGGTGACCGACCAGGTATCTTAGGAAGTCAGCCTCCTCCCCGTAGCAGGCCAGCTTTCCCATCGCGCGCTCCTGGAGTTCCCGGGCCCGGCTCTTTGCCACTTCCACCCCCAGGAGAATCGGCGCGGTATGCTTCCCGGAGTCCATGCCGGGATTCTTGCCCATCTCCTCCGCGCCGGCCTCGATGTCGGCGACGTCATCCATGATCTGATAGGATACCCCCAGATCCATCCCCATCCGGTAGCACCGTTCGATATCCTCTTCCGAACCACCCGATACGATCGCGCCGGTCTTGGCAGCACAGCCGTACAGCGAGCCGCTCTTGCGGTAGTAGCAGTCCATCACGGATTTCTCGTCACACGGTTGACTCAGGAGGCAGAGGTCATCCTGCTGGCCGAGCATCATCAGTTCGGCCGCCTCCGCCGAGGCGATCGCGGACTGGATGCGCCGCTCCGGCGAGGCCGGAGTCTCGCTCAGGGCCACCTCGTAGGCCATGCTGACCATGAAGGCCGGAGCGAGATCGACCGCCCACCGCGGAAATACCAGGTGGGCGCAAGGGAGACCCCGCCGCACCGAGGCGTTGTCCATCGAAGGAAGATCATCCAGCAGCATCGATGCGGCGTGCGCGAGTTCCACCGAGGCCGCCCCCGGAAGACAGAGCTCCACCACATTCTCCGGCGTGAAAATCTGGCCCACCCCGATTCCGAGGAGGCCCCGCCAGCGGTGCCCGCCCGCCTTCACGATGTGACGCGCCACCCGGACAGGCTCGGCGTCGGGCTTTCGCAAAAAGCAGCGCTCCAGGAACTGTCCAATCTCTGCACGAAGCTCCTGCTTCCGCTTTTCGTGGTGCGTATTGGAATGAACGGCTCCCATCTTCATCCGATAAAGGCCGATTTTCGGAAGTGGTCAATCGTGCAATTCGCAAACCCGGCCTCCACCGGGACTTGCCGGCCCCGGCGGGCTCCTACTCCAACTCCGCATCGACCTCGTACTCGCTGAGATCGATCCAGATCGTCTTGGTGTCCAAATACTGGTCGAAGGCCTCCAGCCCGTTGTCGCGCCCCCCGAACCCGGAAAGCTTCATTCCGCCAAACGGCGTCGTGATGTCCCCCTCCCCGTAACAATTCACCGTCACCGTCCCGGCTTTCAATTCCTTCGCCCCCCGCAGGGCGTTGCGGATGTTCGAAGTGAAGATCGAGGCCTGCAGCCCGTAACAGGTATCGTTCGCCAGTTGCAGGGCTTCCTCGTTCGTCCCGGCTTCCATCACCGCCAGCACCGGCCCGAAAATCTCTTCTTCCGCGATCGTCATCTCACGGGTGACGCCGTCGAAAATGGTGGGCGGAATGAAACAGCCGCTGCCCTCTTTGAGCGCTTCGCCGCCCAGGATCAGCTTCGCCCCGTCCGCCTTGCCCTTCTCGATGTAGCCCATCACCAGTTCGAAGTGCTCCTTCGAGACCATCGAGCCCAGGCGATTCGACGGCTCCAGCGGATCGCCGGTCCGCCACTCGCGCACCTTGATCAGCACTTTCGCGAGCAGCTCGTCCTTCACGTCCTTGTGCACGATTAGCCGGCTGTTGGATGTGCAGTTCTGACCCATGTTCCAGAAGCAGGCGTTCACCACGTGCTCCGCCACCGCATCCAGATGCTCCGCATCGGAAAGCACCACCGCCGGGTTCTTGCCTCCCAGCTCCAGCGTCACCTTCTTGAGATTGCTCTCTGCCGAGTACTTCAGAAAGAGACGGCCCACCTCGGTGGAGCCCGTGAACGATAACACGTCGATGCCCGGATGCTCCCCGATCGCCTTGCCCACCACGCTGCCACCGCCGGTGATCACGTTGAAGACGCCATCGGGAAGTCCGGCTTCCGTCGCGAGTTCCGCCATGCGCAGCGCCGACATGCTGGTCTGCCCGGCCGGCTTGACGATCACGCTGTTGCCCGCCGCGAGCGCGGGGCCCGCCTTCCAGGCCAGCATCAGCATCGGAAAGTTCCACGGCAGCACGCAGGCCGCCACCCCCACCGGCTCGCGCACGATCAATCCCATCGCATCGTCCTGCGTGGGCGCGATCTTGTCGTATATCTTATCCGCCGCTTCCGCGTACCACGCCAGGCAGCGGATCGTTTCTTCCAGGTCGATCGTCGCGCAGTCCCGCACCGGCTTCCCGCTGTCGATGCTCTCCAGCACCGCCAACTCGTAACGATTTCTTTTCAGCCGCTTCACCCACTTGATCATGATGTCCTTCCGCTCGGAAGGGTGGAGCCGTGACCACACTCCCGCCTCGAAGGCCTGCCGCGCCTTCTTCACCGCGTAGTCGACGTCTTCCTTGTCGCAGGCCGCAATGTCGGCCAGCTTTTCGCCGGTAGCCGGGTTGAAAGTTGCGTAGGTCTTGCCGGAACGCGCTCCGGTGTACTTGCCGTTGATCCAGGAGTTTGAGGGATACGAGGTGTCCTTCGCTATGGCTTCATACTCTTCCCTTGTCAGGAGATCGCTCATGTCAATTGTCCTTCCGGTTCTTTCACAATGCGCCGGATCGTCGTCCGCGCCGTCAAGATCGCGTCGCGCAATTCGCGCTTCAGCTCCTTCTTCATGGGCCGCAGCGGCAGCCGCACCGTGCCGGCCGGCAAGCCGTCAAGTTCGCAGCCGTACTTCACACACTGGGCGAATTTTCCGCCCCGCTCCAGCACCGTCATGACCGGCAGGAGCGCCTTCATGATCCGCCGTCCTTTCGCGAAATCGCCCTGGAGCACGCAGGTTTCATAGAGCGCGATGCACTCCGACCCGAAAAAGTTTCCCGCCGCGCACACCCACGACCTGGCCCCCCACACGAAAAATTCGAGAGCCTGGTCATCTGCCCCGCAACTCAATTGCAGGTGCGGAAACTCGCGTGCCAGCATGTGAATGCGATTGATGTCGCCGCTGCTCTCCTTGATGGCACAAAAATTCGCATTGCGGCTCACGCGTTCCAGGAACTCCCTCCCGAACTCCGTCCCGGAACGCCCCGGGTAGTTGTAGATCATCACCGGCAGACCGCAGACCTTGTCCACTGCCAGAGCGTGCTGCGACAGTTCCTTGTCGTTCGGGACCGAGTAGGGTGGCACCGCCAGGAGAATCGCCTCTGCTCCCGCCTCGCGCCCCTCCACCGCAAAATCGCACACATCCTCGGTCCGGATATCATTCACGCCCGCGATCCAGGGCACCCGCCCCGCGATCACTTGGTGGGCGTAATGAAATTGGCGAATCCGCTCCTCCTGGGTGAGCGCGTAGTTCTCACCGGTGGTCCCGCCGATCACCAGTCCGTGCGTGCCCTGCCCGATGAGATGCTCGATCATGACTGCGTAACCGTCCTCATCGATCCCGCGAGCGGCATCCATGGGCGTGATCACGGGCGTGTAGATTCCCTCAAAGCGCATTGTGCGGGGCCCTTGTTAGCCACGTGGCGGCGCTTTTCAAGCGCCATGCCCATCTCCCTCCAGGCCGGCGCCATAACGTGGCATGACCGTCCCGGTCATGATCCCTGCGCCCATGAGGTATGCAGTCCCGGTCCTCATCCTCAACTCGCAAGCGCTGTTCTCAGCTCCTTCCTGATCCCCTTCCGATCCCAAAACGAAAGGGGTCCCCCGGATTCAGAATCAGATCGCACTCTCCATTGACCCATGCCCGTCCAGTCACCCGCGGGATGACCGTCCCGTTCTCCAGCGCCACCACCGTTCCTTCGAACACGGTGTCCAGAATGCTGGCCTGCCGCCAGGTCTGGCCGGGTGCCAGTTCCCCATCGGCGTAGAGGCATGCCAACTTCGCGCTCGTTCCCGTGCCGCACGGCGAGCGGTCGTATTCCTTGCCGGGACAGAGGACGAAGTTCCGGCTGTCCGCCAGGAACTTGTCACCGGGTGGACCGAACACTTCAATGTGATCGATCTCACCCCCGTCGTCTCCGGCCACTCCGTTTTTTTCCAGCGCCTTGCGGATCGCCCACGTAAACTCCGTGAGCGCCTCGATGTTGGCGGCCTCGACCTCGGGGCCCTGCTTCTCGACGAGAAAAAACCAGTTCCCCCCCCACGCCACGTCACCGCTCACCAGTCCCCACCCCGGAACATCCAATTCGAGCCCGTGGGCGCTGCGATAACTTGGGACGTTCGTCACCGAGACCCGCCCGTGTTCGTGCAGTTCAACCTCCACCACGCCCACCGGCGTCTCGATGCGGTGCACCCCCGGCCAAAGACGCCCCAGGTGCGCCATGGTCGCAGTCACACCGATCGTCCCGTGCACGCAACCGTTCAGGTAGCTGACGTTGTTGAAAAAGATCACGCCCGTCGCGCAGTCGGGCTCCGCGGCTTCGCACAGGATCGCCCCCACCATCGCCTCATGGCCCCGCGGTTCGTTCACACAGGCCGTCCGCACCCAGTCATACTCCCTGGACAGCCGCTTCCGCTGTTCCACAATGGTCCCCTCTCCAAGATCCGGTCCACCCTCCACCACCACCCGCGTCGGCTCCCCTTCTGTGTGGGAGTCGATGACGCGTAACTTCTTGCTGTCGCTCATGGAAATCTGCCGGTAGCAATGCCAATCGTGGCAGCGCATTTCAAGCGCCATGCCCGCCGTACTTACGAAAACCGCTGCGGCGCGAGTTTCTCGAGCCAATCCGGGGCCTTCTCCCCACTCACCATCCCCGCCACCAGCTTTCCGGTGACGGGCCCCAGGCTCAGACCCAACATGGCGTGACCGGTCGCCACGATCACGTCCTCCCGCCCCCGAACTCTCCCGATATACGGCATTCCATCCGGAGAACACGGCCTCAGCCCCGCCCAGCGCTTCACGCCCTCGAAGTCGGCCGGTGAGAGTTCCGGGAACACCCGGCAGGCCGCCTTGATGATCCCCTGCACCCGCCGCTCATTCACGGTGAGATCGTTTCCACAGATCTCCATCGTTCCTGCGATCCGCAGCGACGGCCCGATCGGAGTAACCGCCACCTTGGCCTCCGCCAGCAGGGAACAGAGCCGCGGTATCTTCGCCGCCTCCCGCAGGGTCATCGAGTAGCCCTTGCCGGCCTGCATCGGAAGGCGAAGCCGGAGCGACTTCGCCAGGGCCGGGGTCCAGGCTCCGCCGGCCACCACGATCGTCTCCCCCTTCACTTCCTCCCCACTCTCTAACAGAACGTTTCGCTCCCCGACTTCCTTCACGGCGGAGTGGTAGCGAATCTCCCCGCCATCTTTCAGGATCGCCTCCCGCAGAACGTGCAGGAACCGGGCGGGATCCAGGTGGCAATCCTGCTCGTACCAGATCCCGCCCTTGACCTTCATCTCGAGGTCGGGATCGAGTTCCGCCAACCGGGCAGGATCGCAAACCTCCACCTGCAATCCCAGCTCCCTCGCCCGCTCCGCCAATCTGGCCTCTTCTTCCAGGAACCGTTCGCTTTCGCAGAGCATCAGCAATCCGCGCTGCTGCAACCCGAACTCCTCCCTTCCAGCCATCTCCGCGAAGAGAATCCGGCTCTCGAGGTGGAGGTCGCGCAGGACTTCCACACAGCGGCCCACGTGCTTCGCATTGGCGTGCCGCAAAAAGAGCCATCCCCACCGCGTCAGTTCCCAGCTCAGCCGCGGACGCACGAAGAAGGGGCTCTCCCCATCAAGAAGCCACTTCAGCCCCTGCCTCACCACCCCGGGTGCCGCCAGCGGGGTAAAATGGCTCGGAACCACCATCCCGGCATTTTCCCGCGAACAGTTATTCCCACCCTCCCCGTCCCGCTCCAGGACCACCACCGGCCGACCCAGGCGGCCAAGGAAATAGGCCGCACAGAGCCCGATCACCCCGCTTCCTATCACCACCACCCGGTCCCGTCGCGCCCTCACGGCGCAGACTCTAGGGCCCCCGTTCCGGGCCGCAACCCCCACGAATCGGCAAAATCGAGCATCGACACCACCAAGGAGTTTCTGATATGCAGATAGTCAAACTAGCTGTGCGAATGCCCCAAGGATTGTTCCCTCTGCCCCGGCTTCTCCTCCTCGGATCGGTGGCCTTGGGACTGATGCTCCCCGCCACGGCCGGGAAACCGAAATTCGCGGTGGTGGATGTCACCAGGGCTTTCGAGGCCTACCACCTCGCGGCGGAAGAGAAGGCCAGGATCGTGGCCGACCGCAGCAAACTCAAGAAGGACCCACGCCTCGAGAAGATCAAGCTGACGCGGGTCGAACTCCTCGACCTGCGCAACAACGTCCGCGACGGGACGCTCTCCGAGGCCGAGCGCGAGGAGTATTTTCGCAAGTTCCAAATGAAGGCGTACGAGTTGCGAGCCCTTCAGCGTGACACCGTGCAGAACCTCGAGGAGCAGTCGAAGAACATCGACGCCGACATGGTCAAGAAGACCCGGCACCTTCTGGGAGAGGTCCACGCCGCGATTCGCAAGGTCAGCCTTGAAGGTGATTTCGATCATGTTTTCGAGAAGAGTGGGAAAACCAGCTCCCAGATCCCGCCCTTGATCTATATTCGCGATGCCACCGATATCACCGATCTCGTCATCGAGGTCCTGAACAAGGACGCCCCCCCGAAGAAGGACGTTGCCACCTCCCTCAACGGTCCCCCCAGCCGGTGAGACAAATCAACCCTCGCCATCGTTCCGGCCCGGATCGCTGCGTCGCGACAACCACTCCTCGCCGAAACCACCCGAAAGGGCGGGATCCGCGCAATCCGGTTCAAATTGAACCCAATTGCCGGATTGCATGGGCGATGTCCTCAATTACACTCGCCATGTGTCGGCCGTCCCGAGAGAATTGCTTGGAGCTTGTGAGGTGGAACGGGCGCCGGTTCGGATCGATCCCTGTGAATTCGATCCAGCCCGTTCTCCCGCGCTCCTGACCGTCCCCCCTCCGGATCGGCCTCGATCACCCCAACCACTCCGATAATATCATGGACGCCATCTGGGACCTACTCACCTACCCCTTCACGCTGGGCCTCCTCCTCGGCCTCCTCGTCGCCGGGTTCCTCTGGAAATCCGGCATGGCAGCCCGCGGCCACCTCAAGCGCGAGATCAAGCGCCTGCAGGAAGAAGGCCGTGAACTGCAGGGTCACCTCAACACTCAGCTCAAGCTCAACGCCAAGGGCACCGAAGAAATCCAGAAGGATCTCGACGAAGCCAGGAAGCAAAACGAGACCCTGCGCGTCAACATCGCCACCCTGCAGGCCAAGCCCGGACGCGCCGAGCAGAGGCAATATCAAATCACGGAAGCCGCCATCCGCACCATGCGGGAACAGGCCCCGGGCTTTGCCCCCGCCTGGGAACAGGCTCTTCGCACCGCGGAGGGCGCCTACGAGGAGGCCGAAGGCGGACTCAAGAGGTTGGTAAAGAAAGTGATTCCGGGAATCGGGACTTCCGCCTCAAGCGCCCCGATCGAAGCGGCCGCCGCCGAGGAAAAGGACGACGCGTAAGTGGGCGGATCAACTGCCCCGCCCGCAAGTTCCGAGCCCTCCCAGCCTCGGACAC
>Ga0310120_10002181_pt1 | contig 14438 bp, 6 predicted proteins | sample CB27_AW_983_MG_FD_203506 | JGI IMG/M metagenome (GOLD analysis project Ga0310120, IMG submission 203506) | Marine microbial communities from Western Arctic Ocean, Canada - CB27_AW_983 | ecosystem: Environmental > Aquatic > Marine > Oceanic | place: Canada: Western Arctic Ocean | collected...
AAAGCAGGCTCAACAGCCGCTTGGCCGTGATGTGGTTCATGATGATCCGCTGCGATACGGGCACCGTGATCTCGCCGTTGGCAAACGGTGTCGGATTGAGCCCCAGGTCGAGAATCAATTCTTCGGGGGTGCTCGAAACACGACAGAAGTTGGCGTAGCAGGCATCGACGCCCGAATCGTCCACGGTGATCCGCTGCTGGATCTGACCCTGCGCGGCTCCCCCACCCCCGCCAGCACCCTCGGCTGCAACTGCCTCGGTCGGCTCTTCAGTCCCCGCATCGCCCGCATCGCCCGCATCGGCCGCAGCGGCCTCTTCGGCGGCCGCTTCGGCGTCGGTTTTCTTCTTGGCCACTGAACTCTCTCCCTCTCAACTTGGGTTCCGCCACGGCATGCCACCGCGACGCTCTAGTCCGGAGTCACCGCCTCGGGGGCGGACCACCCCAGAGTACTCCCCGCACAGGGCAGAATCAACACCGATCCGGGCTCGCTTGGCCAACGCCGTCGGAGTCGAACAACTCCGACCGTCCATCCATCTTGGCCGCTGAACTGACACCGCCTAAGATGATCCCGATATCACCGTGCGAGGACATTCTCGCGAATCCGACAACGCTCCTCCCAAGAGACTTTCACCCCCCGTGCAGGCACTCTCACCACTCAACTGGTGGTCACAGGTCCGGCTGGTCCGCTGGCGGCAGTTGGCCCACCAGATCGACTCGCGATTCTCCGAGTGGCAAGCTCTCGACGACGAGGAACTCAAGCGGCACAGCCGCGAGCTGGGCTGGAAGGCCAAGAGTGGTGTGCCTCTGAAGAAGCTGCTGCCCGAGGCGTTCGGGTTGGCCCGCGAAGCAGCTCGACGGACGACCGGCATGACCCCCTTCCTCGTGCAGCTGATGGGAGGCATGTCGATGTTTGAGGGGGGAATCGCCGAGATGCAGACCGGCGAAGGCAAGACGCTCACGGCCGTGCTCTCGGCCTACCTGAGAGCCCTGACCGGCAAGGGCTGCCACATCGTCACCGTCAACGACTACCTCGCCGGACGCGACGCCGAGGAGATGGGGCCGATCTATGAGGCTCTGGGCCTGACCGTGGGCTGCATCCAGACGCCGATGGAAACCGACGAGCGGCGAGTGGCCTACTCGTGCGACATCACCTACGGCACCGCCAAGGAGATGGGTTTCGACTTCCTGCGTGACCAGCTCCGCAAGGGCATCGCCCGAGGAGCCATCGATCGCTCGGGGCTCCTGGAAACCGAATCCGGCTCAGCACCCCCCGAAGCTCCCGCCCAGCGAGGACATCACTTCGCACTGATCGATGAAGCCGACAGCGTGCTGATCGACGAGGCCCGTACGCCGCTGATCATCGGCATGACCCAGCCCAACGACCCCGGCAGCGTCAGCCTCTTCCGCTGGTGCTACCGTACCGCCGCGAAACTGCAACCCGAGGTCGACTTCCTCTACGAACCACACCGACGCACCGCCTTCCTGACCGACACCGGCTGCCGACGCATCGTGCTGACCAGCAAGCCCTCGCTGATCAGCTCGATCGACAGCGAACGCATCTACCGCCACATCGAACAGGCCCTGACCGCCGGACTCGCCTACCAGAATGACCGAGACTACGTGATCGTCGATGACGAGATCGTGATCGTCGATGAGTCGACCGGGCGGATCATGGACGGTCGCAAGTGGCAGGACGGTCTGCACCAGTCGATCGAGGCCAAGGAACAGGTGCCGATCACCGCGACCTCCGGAGAAGCCGCTCGAGTCACCATCCAGAGCTTCTTCCGTCGCTACAGTCACCTGGCGGGCATGAGCGGCACGGCGGTACAGGCGGCTCGTGAACTGAAAAAGATCTACGGCATGGATGTCGCGGCCATCCCCACACACCGACCCTGTATCCGCAGCGGACTCGCACCTCGCATCTACCTCAACGCCGACGACAAGCAGGACGCGGTGGTCTTGGAAATCGCCGAACTGGTCCAGAACGACCGGGCCGTACTCGTCGGGACACCCTCGGTCGATGCCTCCGAAGCACTCGCCGCAAGACTCGAAACCCTCGGCATCGATCACAAGATTCTCAACGCCACTCGACACGAAAGTGAAGCCGAGGTGGTGGCCGAGGCGGGGCAGAGCCGACGGGTCACCGTCGCCACCAACATGGCCGGACGCGGCACCGACATCAAGCTGACCGATGAACTGACCACCGCCGGCGGACTCCACGTGATCGCTACCGAAATGCACAGCTCGGCCCGCATCGACCGGCAACTCGTCGGCCGAGCCGCTCGACAGGGAGACCCCGGTAGCTTTCAGTTCTTCCTCTCGCTCGAAGACGAATTGCTCCGCTGCCGAGAAACCAGGGACCTGGAAAAACTCAGAGAACAGGCGCGGTCCGGTGACAGCGGCTCGCTGGCCACTAGCTGGATGTCCTTCTTCCGAAAGACCCAGAAAATGCTCGAGCGGCAGCACCGCAAACAACGACGCGAATTGCTCAAACACGAAAAACAACGCAACGACAACTACAAGCGGATGGGCCTGGATCCCTGCCTCGAGCTGACCGAGAGCTGACCGAGAGCTGACCGAGAGCTGACCGGCTGCGGGCCGCGGGGGGGACGTGGGCTACAGCCAGAGTCGCTTGCGGACGAACTCGACCACGTCGCCAAAGAGCACGTAGAACAGGCTCCGCTGGCCACAGTGGATCCGGGCGTTGACCTCAGCCCCAATCCGATGCTCGGGCAAGGTCTCGCCGGTCGGCTCGACATGCAGCTCGATCACGCTGCCCCCGGCCTGCGAGGCATCGGCGCGGGTCGAGATTCTTGAGAGCCGGCCGCTGTAGGTCTTTTCCGACGCCGTCGCCAGCACAAACTCGACCGGCACCCCGTTGGGATCGGCAACCTTCAGCCGCGATCGTTCTTCCTGGTGCCTGAGAATGTGGCCGACACGGTGCTCCTCGACCTGCAACTCCAGTCGCCACCGCGAAGTCCCACCCACGTCCATCACCTCCAGCAACCGCTCGCCACGATTGACCGGCCGGTTGATCAGTTTCTGCTCGATCTGGAACGTCGCCACCACACCATCCTTGGTCGCCGTCACCGTCAGTTCCGACTTCTGCTTCCCGAGAATCTCCAGCCGCTTCTTCAATCCCTTGCCCTGGATTTCCGCCTCACGGATTCGACCGGTCAGTTCGATCGCATCCGGATCGTTGCCCGCCTCGACCGCGCGGTCGTGCTGGGCCCTGAGAGTCGCAAGCAGTTCGCGGTTGTTTTCTCGCTCGCTGAGAGCCGTCTCGATCTGAGCGTTGAGTTCGAGGTTCTCGAGCACCACCAGCGGGGTGACCCCCTTCTCGACCCGGTCACCCTCCTTGACCAGCACCGCGATCACCTTGCCGTTGTTGGGAGCAAAGATGTCCTGCTGAGCCACCGGCATCAGCTGCCCGGTCGCCTCGACCCGGTAGTCCCACGGCACCAGGGCCAGCACCAGACCGACCACCACAATCACAGCGACCACCCCGGCCGCCTTCAACCGGTTGCGGCCCTCGAGCCACGACAGCGAACGGCCCAGGAATCTCCAGAGCTTCATGCCGAAGAGACGCTCGTGACGCATCGAGTTGGCCAGGGCCGTCGCCACGTGGTCCTTGACCAGCTCCAGACGCTCCGGCAAACCCTCCTTCACACGACTCTCGGCAACCTGCTCGACCACCAGCCCGCCCACCACCCGCTTGGGACGCTCGACGGCACGAGGACCTCGAGCATCCTCGGCCAGGTCGAAAAACGGGTCCGGCTCGAACAGGGGTACCACCTGCACCATCCGAGAACCACTCTCCTGGATGTACTCGGCCAGGGGCTGTTCGATCTGAGGCGGCAGCTCGTCGAGCTTCCCGGTGTAGATCAACGGCTCGCGAGTCAGCAAGACCTGGCCGGCCAGCTTCCTCATCGATCGAACCAGGTTCGACTTCTGGTTGACCGCCGTTTGGCCACTGATCGCCTTGATGTCGGTCCGCGGACCCACCTGCACCGCCACGCTCAACCTGTCGCAGCCCAACAGCAAGCGGGCGTCGTTGGCACAGGTCGCGGCCACGTCGGTCGGATTCAGATTGCGGTGCAGCTCGAGTACGAAATGCTCAAAAGACTCGGAAAACTTGGACCGCTCGACCGTTCCCTCGGTCGACTCCGACTGACGCTCCAGGTGACGGCAGGCATGCCCGCACATCTGCTCGACAAACTGAAGGAAACCCGGCCGGGCCTGGGCCGGTGTGTCCTTCCGCTGGAAAATCTCCACAACACCCACACACTCCTGCTGATGCTGCAACGCGCCCAGGATGATCAGGTCGTCGGTCGGCAACTCGACGTCGACATCATCCGGACTGTGAGTGCACGCCTGGCCGTTCTGCAATACATCCTGCAGCAATCGGCCATTGCGACGCAACGCGTCCGCATTGTCGTGGAATCCGGTCGATTCCAGCTGGTGATCGGCCAGTAACTGGATCTGGTGAGCACCATTCTGGACCCAAACCGCACCGGCTCGGCCACCGACGGCTCCGACAACACGCTTCAGGAATTGGCCAAAATAGTCCTCCGACGACATCCGCTGCTGTGACATCTGCTCGATCTCTCGAGCCAGCTGGATGATCCGCTCTCGGACTTCGTCTACGTTGCCTGTGGACATCGGGTCGAAATCACTGAGAAATCGGGGCAAAAAACGGGATCCGAAGCAAACGCCACGCAGACCAACCGGGCCAACGCCACCACGCCTGCAACATCCACCTCGGCGCGTATTCTAGTGCCATCACCCGAGTTGGGGAAAGACCGCTGTCCAAGACGGACTCCACACCACAGCCCGTGGACTGGTGGATCCTGTCAAGCTGTACCGGTTGTAACGCCGATACCGACTGTAACGGTTCTACCGATAACCCCCGGGGGCACGGTCTCGATTCGCAGACCGCGCCATCGCGGGTTTCGGACCCCGTGCGCAAACACCGCAGCAAACACCGCAGCAAACACCGCAGCAAACACCGCAGCAAACACCGCAGCCTCCACCGCAGAAAACACCCTCCACATGCCCCCTCGCCACCCCCTCCGCAAACTCCTCACCGTGCCGCTCTTGCTGGCACTGGGCGGGTGTCTGTCGGGACCTCGGGAGCTGACCTACCTCAACGAAGCCGACCTGACTCACTACCGCGACATCGCCACCCGCATCGTCGATCTCGACGAAAGCGAGGCCACCCGGGACAGGCAATCCGCCTTAGCCGAAATGGCGGCCGAGCCCAGGCGGCTCAGTCGTCCGGGCAAGCAGGAGATCTGGGACCTGTCGTTGCAGGAGGTGATGCAGCTGGGTCTGAAAAACAGTGAGATCATCCGCGAGAGCGGCACGTTTCTCTCGCCCAACAACCGCCTGCTGGCCAATCCCGAATTCGCCTCCAGCGTCTTCAACCCGGCGATCCAGGAAACCAACGTCCAGTTCGGTCAGCGAGGAATCGAGGCGGCTTCGGCGGACTTCGACACTCTGTTCCAGAGTTCGATGACCTGGGCGGGAAGTCGCACGGTCCAGCGCACCGCCAACCTCGGATTCTCCCCCGGCGACACGCTCGACGAAGACAGCGGCCGCTTCCGAGCATCACTCTCGAAAATCACCGGCGCCGGCACGCAACTCAGCTTCAGCCACAACTGGGACTATTCCCAAAACAACCAGCGCTTCAACCTGTTCCCCTCGAGTTTCTACGGCACGGCCCAGGCCCCCTCGCTGGGGCTGCAGATGAGACATCCTCTGCTGGCCGGAGCCGGCACCGAGTACACTCAGATCGCCGGCCCGCGGCTGGGCCGGTTCGGTGGTGCGACGTCGATTGTCGGAGTCAACCAGGGAGTGGTGATCTCGCGGATCAACAGCGACATCACGCTCACTGAATTCGAAGTCGCCATCCGCAACCTGGTCAAGGACACCGAGGACCTCTACTGGGACCTGCACCTGGCCTACCGCGTCTACCACACTCAGAAAGTGGCTCTCGACAGTGCCGAGCAGACCTGGCGGATGGTTCAGGGCGACCCACGTCGGCCGGCCGCCGAAAAGGCCCAGTCCCGGGACAACTACTTCGAGATCAAGGGGCGTGCCGAGGGAGCCCGCTCGGACCTCTACTCAGCCGAATCCCGACTCCGCCGCCTGATCGGACTCCCGGTCAACGACGGCCGCATCATCAGACCCTCCGATGAACCGATCACCGCCGAGTACACTCCCGACTGGAAGAGCAGCCTGGTCGACGCCTTGACCCGGCGGGTCGAGCTGAGGCGGCAGAAGTGGGCGATCAAGAGCCTGCAGTTGCAGTTGACCGCAGCCCAGAGCCTGACGCGGCCGCAACTGGATGTCGTCCTCGGCTACAACGTCAACGGTTTCGGCGACGACCTGCTGGGCCAGTCCAACCGACCCCACCGCAGTGCTTACGGAAGTCTCGCCGATGGAGACTTCAGCAGTTGGGAGGCGGGCCTGCAGTTCAACATGCCGCTGGGCATGAGAACCGCTCAGGCCCAGGTCCGAAACCTCGAACTCCGACTCGCCAAGGCCCGCAAGGCACTCGATGAACAGGAAGTCGAGATCAGCCACGAACTGGCCGCCGCCTTCCAGGCACTCGACCGAGCCTGGGCCACCGCCCGCATCGGCTTCAACCGACGCAAGGCGGCCGCCGAGAGCGTGCGGGCCTACCAGGCCGAGTACGAAAACGGACGCACCTCCGCCGACCTGCTGTTGAGGGCTCAGGTCAGCCTGGCCCAGGCCGAGATCGCCTACTTCAGCAGCCTGGTCGACTACAACAAGGCCATCGCGGAACTCGAATACCGCAAGGGCCGCTCGCTGGAACACAACAACGTCCGCCTGGCCGAGGGACCCTGGAACGACCAGGCCGCCTACCGCGACGCCCTGAGACGGGCCGAAGCCCGTAGCCATGGATCACGTTCAAAGCTGATCCACGCCGAACCCGAGCCATTTGTCGAGCCGTTCGAGCAAGAAGCACCAACCCTGCAGGACCCCTAAACCAGGGACCGGCACCGCAAATCCCCAGGGACAGGCACCTGCGCCCCGCCCAGGGCGGGGCTGCGGAGCCAGTCCCCGGTCACACCCAACTACGGCGTCCCCTTCAGGTCGACCACGTCCCGCTCGAAGCCCTCGATCGTGTTCTCCTGCAACTTCACGTCGCGGGCCTGCTTGCCAATCCGAACACCGATCCGCTTCATCGGCTTTCGCGTCTCGCGGATCTGGTTCCCCTCCAGCGTCACGTCGCGGGTCTTGCCCTGCACATCCACCGCCACGCCGTCAACGCCTCCACTGTCGATAATCTTGTTCTGCTCGAGCCTGTTGCGATTCGGCCAGAAGTCCTTGCCCCGCGAATCGTCACGGAACAGCACCCCGACCTTCCCACTGCCGGTGATCGTGTTCAACCGGATCAGGTTGTCGGTGTCGCAGTGACCGATCGAGACCCCGTAGCTGCGGTTGCCGGTGATCTGGTTGTTCTCGGCCAACCCGTACTTGATCCCCCAGCAGAAGAAGACCCCGATGTTGTTCCGCTCGATCCTGTTGTTCCGCATCAACGGACGTTGTGACCCGCTTCCCGGATGCAGCCCCAGGTCGGCGTTGTCGTGCGAATGACAGCCCTCGACCACCACGTCGTGGCAGATCTGCCAGCTGATCCCGTCGCCGTTGTTGTTCCGGGCCTCGACACCCTTCATCAGGATCCGGTTGCAGTCCTGCAGGAAGATGCACCCTCCGTAGTTGCCGTCCAGGTGTGCGTTCTGCTTGCGGTTCCCGTCCAGGGTGATATCGCCGATCGAGATGTCGTGGACATGGTCACCGGAAATCAACGGAAACAGCGTGGCCAGGGTCGGTTTGCCCGAGAGCCAGTAGTTCTTACGCAGCGCGGTATCGAGCTTGAAGCGGTTCCCCTTGCGGGCCACCAGCGTCCGCTTCAGCACGTCGCTGCCCCCGTTGTGAGGGTTCCGGGTCCGCAGCACGATGCCGTCGCCGACCCGCAAACCCTTCGCATCCGCCACGGTCACCTCCTGGTCGTACCAGTCGCTGTCATCGGCCAGGGCGACCGAATGTGAGGGGCTCTTGGTCAGGATCGAGTCGGCGCCGCTGCCGAGAAGGCGGATGCCGCTGCGGAGATAGACCGAGTTCCGTAGCGTGTAGATGCCCGGCAACACCTTCACCGTGCCGCCTCCAAAACGACTGATGTAGTCCACCGCCGCCTGCAACACCCGCTCGGTGCTGCCCACCAGGTCGGCCTTCTTCGGCCCCACCGTGATCGTCATCCGCTCGTCCCAGTTCGGCTCGTGTGCCGTGTCACCCGATGTGGACCTGGGTCGAGTCACCTTGGGCAGGCCGGCTCGCGAGGGACCTGCCGCACGGGCCACTGTACTCAAACCCGCACCCGCCACGGCCGCTGCCGTGGCGACGAAGCGGCGGCGGGAAACTCGAGATCTGTCGATCGTTGTCATGACTTGGTCCTTCTATTTCCTTGTCTATTCCCTGTCTATTCCCTGTCTATTCCCTGTCTATTCCCTGTCTATTCCCTGTCTATTCCCTGTCTATTCCCTGTTCCGAGCCGGTGGCCCGGCTTCGAGTTGAATCAGTCGTCTGAGTTGTCCCATCAGGTCGGCGACGGCGTCATGCGCGCGGGGGCCAAAATGAGCCACCATGCCGCTGCCCACCACGGTCTGACCCTGGCCGGTCTCGTCGTCACGCCATCGCGATGTCGCCAACTCCACCGCCTCGATCACCGCGCCAGGATCGATCCCCGCGTCCACCAGGTCTCCGATCGGATACACGCGTGTCGTCATGTGCAGACTCACGACGCTGGCCGTGGTGATCTTCAATACGTCGTCGGCGACCAGGAAGTCCAGGGCCAGCTGCGACAGCAGCAGTCCCAGCGCACTCCGCAACCTCACGCCCGTAAGTGCCATGTTCACCGGCTCGGTCGTTTCGATGCCCGCGTCGGCCAGTGCCGCTGCATCCAGCAGGATCGTGATCTCGTGCCGCTGCGAGAGATAATTGACCACGTCGCGCAACGGCAGATCGACAAATTCGAACTCCGTGGGGTCGTCCAGCTTCGACAGGATCTTCAGCTCCCCCCCGCTGACCTCGTGCAGGGAAACCGTAGAAGGAGGCTCACGAGGGGATTCGGGACCCGGCTCCCCAGTCCGCTGCAGGTCCAGGTCGACAGCAGTCTTCAAGACCTTCGGCTCCTTCCCGCTCACCGCATCGGTCTCGAATACCGCCAGCGTGGCCAGCAGCAGCAGCACCGTGCCGGTCACAACCAGCACGGGAACCATGCGACTGATCTGTCGTGTTGCCATCCTGGTGTCTCCCCTGGCGACCTGCGTTCTGGAACGACGTCCATTATGCGACATCTGATCAGCGGCGTTCAATCGGCCGGGCCAGCGAAACCGCCTCACCACGCCCCTCGACCAGCACCCACTCGCGATCACCGGTCAGACCCTCGAACACCTCGCTCGTTCGACCCGGCCAATTCACCTCGACCCGCACCGCTCCCTGGTCACTCCCCCTGCCGATCACCAAGCACCTCTGGTTGCTCGCCAGGTACCCGTCGCCCGAGGTCAACTCGAACCACCGGACCTTGGCACCAGCCCCCAGCTTGACTCGAGCCCCGATCGCATCGCGATGGCCGGCCGTCGCCACCAGCCTGATCACCAGCCCACCACCGGCTTGCCCGGTCGTATTGGTCAGCAACACCGTTGGCACATCGAGTGCCGTGATCACCGCATCGGGACGCCCGTCGCGGTTCCAGTCGAGCACGGCCAAGCCACGTCCGAGGATCTTCTGCCGGAAGTGAGACCCCAGGGCGGGGTCCTCGAGCAGATCAAACCGCCCGTTGCCCCGGTTGCGATAGTACTGGGTCGCCATCTTGTGCGGTCGACCGACATCCGAGTAGTCATCAACGTGTCCGTTGGCGACCAGCAGATCGAGGTCCCCGTCGAGATCGGCATCGAGAAACTGGGTGCCGAACCCGAGAGTCTGGCGGCTGCTGTTGGCCAGCCCGGCACGGCGGGTCCGGTCACTGAACCGTCCCCGGCCGATCCCGGCATACAGCGTGTTGGTCTCATCGAGGAAATTGGTGACGAACAGGTCAGGCCGCCCGTCGCCGTCGGCGTCCCCCACGGCGATCCCCATCGAGCCCTCCGCCCGCCCGTCGCCGCTGAGTCCCACTCCCGCCAACAGTCCCGTCTCAACCAAACACACCCCACGCCCCGGCTCCGCGACCCGGAACAGGAAGTTGGCGCGGGTGTCGTTGGCCACGAACAGCTCGAGCCGACCGTCAGCGTCGAGGTCCGCCGCCACCACGCCCAGACCCTTACCTCCCTCGACACCGAAACTTCCCGCGACACCGAAGTCCGACTTCGCCGTGCCATCTCGAAACGTGCCGTCGCCTCGACCCAGATACACCCGATCCAGCGCCTCCGGGAACTGAAACGGCTGACACATCCGTACCCGCCCGGTCCCGTCGCGGCAGACCCGCGTGAACAAGTCCGGTCCCGACAGGTAATTCACGACATAGATGTCGGCGTGGCCGTCGCCGTTGATGTCGGCGATCGCGGCACTGGTCGACCAGCTGGCATCGCCATCGCCGGGCAACAAGGCCGCCTCGGTCGCGTCGTGAAACGTGCCGTCGCCGTTGTTGAGGTACAGCCGGTTGCCGCCGACGTTGGACACGTGCAGGTCGGGCCAGCCGTCGCCGTCGATGTCGCCGGCGGCCACACCCTGCCCGAAACCGGTCTCGGCCAAGCCCGCCGACTCGGTCACATCCTCGAACCGAACTCCACCCACGTTGCGGAACAACCGATCACTGTGACGGGTGTCGCTCCGATCCACCGGCCAGCTTGTGCCCTGGGCCAGGTACACGTCGGGCCAACCGTCGCCGTCGAAATCGAGTACCGCGACGCCGCCACCGGTGAACTCGTACATCCGCCTCCCGCCACCCTCGGCATCGTGACCGTTGATGTAACGGAACACCAGACCCGAATCGGCTGCGTCGTCGCGGAACGAGGCGGTGGTCCCCTGGACCGAATCCGCGTCAGTGGCAGTGGCAATCGAGACGACCGACCAGTCGGGCTGCGACCACTCCGAGAGATCCAGAGCCAGGGCCGGGTTGGACGAAGTTTGGGTCAAAGACCCGGGCGACTCGATCGTCTCGATCTCCAGTTGCCACTCGATCCGCTCGACCGCCAGGCCGGGCCACTCGGCCTTCTCGTCGCGACCCGCCGCCAGCCGCGCCCAGCCCCAAGCCTCCCACATCCGGCCCATCCCCTCGAGATGCTCGACCTTCTGCCGGATCAGCTCAAGAGATCCGACACCCCCCTCGGCAATCATCCTGTCGTCGATCTCCCTCAGCGTCTGCAGGTCGGCTGCCCGCCGACTGAAGATCTCGGCATCGGTCTCGCGATCGAGATCTCTGAGCAATTCGCCGAGCCGGTAGTTGGCCGTCCGCTGATCGGGTTGCAACTTCAGGACTTCCCAGTAACAGCGTGCCGCAGCTCGGTCGTGGCCCGCCCGGTCATGGAACTCGCCGCGGACGACCCACACCCGAGGGTCACCGTTGGCCGATTCGGGCAACCGCTGATGCCATTGCACCAGCTCCGCAATCCGACCCGTCGCAAGCAGCCCGCGACCGATCACCGACCGGGCGGCCACCAGGTCCGATCGTGATCCCAATGCGGCGCGTGCCCGCTCGACAACCTGCTGCAATCGGCCCGCGTCCAGGTCGCCCGAGGCCAAGCCCAGCAACGCCACAGGGTCCTCGCGATTCTGCGACAGGGCCTCGTCCAGGACCGAGAGGTCCAACCGCATCCCACCACCGACATCCATCAGCCTCAACAGGTCGATCTCGCTGCCGTCGGAAACTTCCTGCGAGCGAGACCGCAGTGCACGCCGGATCACCGGCACCGCTTCCCACCTGCGACCGCTCACAGCCAACAGCATCGCCAGGCCCCGACCCGCCTCGAAATGACCCGGCTGGGACGAGAGGGCGTGCCGAAAGTGATGCTCGGATTCGTCGAGCCGAGCAAACGACTGCAGCAGCAGCAAGGCGGCCTGGGAATGTGCGTGGGCCGCTTTGGCCGCTTGAGCCGGCTGGACCGCAAGACTCTCTGCGGCCGCCTGGGTGTAGAGTTCCACGGCCAAAGCGTGCTCGCCTCGGCCACGGGCCGCCGTGGCCTCTTCGAGTAACACGTCCACGTCGGGCCCCGACCACCACAGGCTCAACGCCAACCCGCCGGCCAACAGGGCCACGACGACAACCAGCGTGTAGCCCGACCGCCTGGTCACCTACTCGGCTTCCTCGATCTCCACGGTGCCCTTGGCCGGAAAGGGTCCCGGCCGGACCTGGGTCTTGCCCGTCGGCCACGTCACCTCGATCTTCTCCACCGACTCGGCCGAACCCAGCCCGAAGTACAGCGGCATGCGACTCTGAGACAGGTAACCGCTCTGGCCGTCGTGCACCTGGACGTACTGCTTGCCCCCTGCGTGGACGGTCACCCGAGCCCCCAGCCCGTCTCGGTTGGAATCGACACCCCGCAGCCGCACCTGCACGTACCTCACCGTGGTCCGCTCCGACAGGTCACTGACCAGCACCAGCGGCTCGGTGTTGAAGTCGTTGGTGACGATGTCGAGGTCGCCATCGCCGTCGAGGTCCAGGATCACGCTCGAGCGGCTGCCCAGCGCACCGTACATCGTGAACACACCCGTGCGGTCCTCACAGAAGTCGTGGTCGGCGTCGCGGCCGTCGGCGTCGAGCTGGTGCCAGGGCACGCTGGTCCGCCCGCCACGACGCGGCTCGACACCCAGCACGAATTCACTCAGCACAAACCTCTTGCCCGCATCGTTGAGCAGCACGTGGTTGGGGTGGTACCGCCAGGGAAAGTTCATGCTCGAGGTGACAAACACGTCCTGGTAGCCGTCGGCGTTGAGGTCACCGACGGAGATGCCCCAGGGCCAATAGGTCTCGGCCCCGATCCGATCCGAAATCTCCTCGAACTTCCCCGGCCCGGTGCGGCGGAAAAAGCTGTTCCCAAACAGGCTCGTGCCGTCGGTCTTCAGGATGCTCTCGGCAAAGGGCCTGGGCGACTTCTTCTGTTCGTGGGCCGCTGTCGCGTTGGCCCGCAGGAACTCGACCTGATCACCACCCATGTCCGAGTGCATGTCGGTGATGTAGAGATCGAGTTGTCCGTCGTTGTCGAAGTCGAAGACCTTGATGCCCATCGCGCCCCACGAGGTCTTGGGGAACAGTTCGCGGCTTCGCTTCCTGAATGTCTTCCCCCCGACATTCTCGTAGTACTCGTCGTTGCCCTGCATGTTCAGCACATACAGGTCGATAAAGCCGTCGTTGTTGGCATCGATCGGGCTGGCCGCTCCGGTCCAACTCTCGTCGATCAATCCCGTCTCGCGGGTCACGTCGACGAACCGACCTCCCCCCTCGTTGTGATACAGCACGCTCCGCTCGGTTCGGCCGCTGTGCAGGTGTCCGGCGAATGCGTCGTCCATCCCGTCGTGAAACCGCAACGCCTTCCCCAGGCCCTCGCCCTCACGACCCTCATCCGTCTTGTCACGCCCCACATCCCGCAGCGTCTCGTGCGTGTACTGCCCCACATTGCACAGGAACAGGTCCAGCAACCCGTCGCGGTCGTAGTCGAAGAACACGGCCGAGGAACTGTGAGCCTTGTGGCCCAGCCCCGATCCGCCCGAGACATCGCTGAAAATTCCCGATCCGTCATTGAGGAACAGCTTGTTGCCGGTGCGGACGTTGGTCACGTACAGGTCGGCGTCGCCGTCGTTGTCGATGTCGGCAAACGACCCGGTCACGCCCGTCGCACCCAGCACCGCCACACCCGCCTTGTCGGTGATGTCCTCGAAATGACCCTCGCCGGTGTTGCGGTAGAGCCGATTCGAGCCGACCTGGTTCGAGAAGAAGATGTCGAGCCTCCCGTCGCCGTCGACATCGGCAACCGCCAGGCCGTTGCCGTGGTCATAGTGAACCGCCTTGTAGGTCCGGCCGGCGTCATCAACCACGCGGTGACGGAAGTCGATCCCGCTTTCGGGCTGGCGATCGGTGAAGCTGAAGTCGTGCCGGACCGTCCACTCCTTCGCCGCAGCCTGTTGACGTGCGGCTCGAGTCTCGAGCCAGTCGGGCGAGACGATTTGTGGCGGAATCGCGACCCGCTCGTTGAGTGCCTGCCCGATCGCGTCCACCAGCTTCTTGCGACCCTCATCCTTCATACCATCGAAGACTCCACGGAGACGGCCGCGGTGGTCCACCAGTGCCACCTTCGAGGTGTGTACGATCGGCTGGTCCGCTCCGATCTCGGCCACCGGCAACTTGAAGCCGGCCGTGATCAGCGAGAAGATCTCGGACTTCTTCCCGGTCAGAAAACTCCAGTTCGACAGCTCGGC
>Ga0310120_10002182_pt1 | contig 14433 bp, 10 predicted proteins | sample CB27_AW_983_MG_FD_203506 | JGI IMG/M metagenome (GOLD analysis project Ga0310120, IMG submission 203506) | Marine microbial communities from Western Arctic Ocean, Canada - CB27_AW_983 | ecosystem: Environmental > Aquatic > Marine > Oceanic | place: Canada: Western Arctic Ocean | collected...
ATGATCTGGATGAAGTGGTCTCTGGGGTCGGTGACGGCGTGGTGGCCATAAAACGCGGTCTGCTGGAGGATGTCGAGGATACGATCGTCATGGACATGGACCATGCGGCCGCGTTACGCAACCACACGGAGGCCAGCACCGCAGCGTTGCACGAAGAGATCTTCGCGCGCTTATAGTTAATTCTTTCGGCGTGTGGTCGATGTGGGTTAGTTACATCCGCCACCACCACAGCAACTCTCATCGGGCAGTTTGGTTTCGCGGAACCCATCGCCCTTGGTTTCTCGTGGCGTGCGAGTGATGTCACGTCGGCAGTCAAAAGGAGTGGCCCGCGCTTCGCTCACCTCGTCGCGCGGCGGAACTGGGACGATCTGAGACGCGTAGGGCGCGCGATTATAAATCTCGAACGTTTTACGGCAGACCGCCATTGGTTCGCCTCGCCGCAGCACATGTCCGTCATCGTCGGTGACGGACTTCCAAGGGCCTTGATAGATCACGGCTTCGTGATGATCCATACAGCTTCCGTGTTTACCTTTGAACGCCGCGACGGTGACGCTGCGGAACTCGATGCCCTCGACGGTGGCCCATGGTTCGACATTCCGTTCGAGCAGTTGCATACCGTAGAAACCGGCGTCGGCGAATGCCTGCGGAAGCTCTCTTTCGACAAACGCACCGGCGATGCATCCGCTCCAGAGTTGGGGATCATTTTGCAACGAGATCGGGACTGGTTCATCGCAGACGATGTCGCTGACCACCGCCCGCCCGCCGCGGCGAAGGACCCGAAATAGCTCGGAGAATAGCTGGTGCCTGGCCGCTGGATCAACTAGATTCAACGCGCAATTCGAAACAGCGACGTCGATCGAGTCGTCGGGAATCATGGGCGACTTTTGGCGCATCTCTTGTGAGTGGGCCTGGACACGTAGCCAGTCATTGGCGGTCGTGGCGGGATTTTCGGCCAGGTACTGTTCGAGTTGATCCAGATCCAGCGCCAGGTCCTGAATTCGACCCTTGTGGAATTGGACATTGTGGTATCCGATCCGTTGGCCAACCTCTTCGCGATGCTCCCGAGCTAAGGAAAGCATTTCATCGTTCATGTCGACGCCGGTCACTGAACCGGTGGGGCCCACCACCTGGGACGCGATATAGCAGACTTTGCCTCCGCCGGAACCCAGGTCCAAAACATCATCGCCGGAATTCACGTACTTGGAGGGATCACCGCAACCGTAGTCACGGTCGATAATCTCCCGTGGTAACAGTTCGAGAAGACGGGAATCATATTCGACGGGACAACAGAGCGACGGCTGAACTTCCCGCGACGCCGAGGAGTAGCGTTGTTTGACCGCGGCCTCGACGTCAAGGGTCGGGATGAAAGGTGAGAGGGAAGAACGGTCGTCGCGACTCATGAACGGCTCCTACAAGATGGTGCGAGAAACAGAATTAGTATTCTACGCACGCCGGTGTAGTTAAGTACGTAAAGTGTCATACAATAGGGACACTGCAATAACGACATTGTCGGGATTGATCGTCGAATACGCAAGACGAACCAGGGTGACGCGGCTTGAGCACTGTTCGTCCAGACAAAACGGTTGTTGGGAATTTCGAGGAAGAGCTTTTGAGAATCTGTTTGCCCACTTTATTGGCACGTTTAAAGTCGAATGAACCATTGGCATACTGCCGATTGGTGGAAACACGAGGGTCGACACCACAGAAGGCGGGTGCGGTCATGCTGGTTCATCCGGACGGTACGCAGACCGGTACGCTCGGTGGGGGCTGCGTGGAGGCAGAAGTCAAGCGCCGCGCTCTGTCGGTGATCGTGACGGGCAACGCGATCATTTCCCAATTTGATTTGGATCACGATTATGGCTGGGACGATGGGCTGATTTGCGGTGGCAGAATGCAGATCTGGATCGCCCCGCTGGGAGAGCAAACGGACCTGGAATACTTTGAGGGACTGCAAAGTTTTCTGGAGGTTGGGCGTGGTGGCACGGAAGTGGTGGCATTCAGCGACCGGGCGGCGCTACCCCAGGCGAGTTCTTTGCTGTTCGACAAAGCGGCCCGACACGTAGGAACGCTCGCCGCGGAACCGCCCACGGGGGATCAGATCGACCAGATTGGCAGGGGTCTGCGCCCAGTGCACGACCGACCGCGGGCTTACTCGGACCAGGGACTCGCCTATCTGCCAATTGTTTCGCGCAGCCGGCTGCTGATTGTGGGTGGAGGGCATGTGGGCAAAGCCGTGGCGGAGTTGGCATACCAGTTGGATTTTGAGGTGTGGATTTACGACGACCGGAAAGAGTATGTCTCTTCAGATCGGTTTCCCGACGCTACCCAGCGTCTCAGTGGAGCAATCGAGCAAACGTTGCCTGGATTGCCGGTGGACGAGGACTGTTACTGCCTGATCGTCACCCGAGGGCACAATCACGATCAATCGGCTTTGCTTCACTTGGTGAATCGAGGCGCGCCTTACGTAGGGCTGATCGGCAGCCGTCGCAAAATCAAATTGATTTTCGAGAACTTATTGGACATGGGCATCGAAGCGGAATCGCTGTCCCAAGTATTTGCGCCAATCGGGATCGACATTGGCTCGCAAACCGTCGCGGAGATTGCGGTGAGCGTGGCCGCGGAGCTGGTCTCACACCGAAATCGCCACGGCGAGGTACCCGGTCGGCCTAACCGAGTGAATCCATAGCCGTGGTTGTTTGGATGGGTTGGTTGGCTCCTCGAGACGTCATTGCACGCGAGCCCCACGCGGGGACGAGTCATAGGGTCGAAAGTATGAATCACTTCCAACAAACAGTTGGTTGGTCGGCATCACCGTGGGTAAGGCAGGCGTCATTGAACCTCGTTGCTGAGAAGACGGTTAAGAGGCGGTGTGGTGACGACCTTCGCCCCGAGAAGCCTAGTCTGAAGCCTAGTCTGAAGCCTGGTCTCACGTATAGACAGCGTGTCGAATTGCATACCATGCCGTTGCCACCATCGCGACCCATGGGGATGGTAGAGTCTCGTAGTCCAGAACGGGCGAGGGCTCTCCGCGTCTTCATTGCTCGCATCGTCACCGGGGCCTTGTTATGCATCAGTTGCAATGGATGTTTCAATGCCGACCAAGAGCCGAAGGACGACGACAAAGCGTTCAATCAACTTGAAAAGCCTAAGCCAGACTTTGAAAAGATCGAAACTTATAGCCTCCCTGGAGATGGACGCACGGCAATCATCCGCGCCAAACCGGGCCACTGGACAGAAACAACGCACACCTGTCTCGCCAATAAATATAATTTCATCGGTGAGTTGGCGGTCGAGCCATTGGACGAAACCAGCCAGGTTATTTTGTTAGAGAAGTCGCTTTTTGCCGCCCAGAGCACTCGGCCAGCCATTCTGCCTCAAGGCCAACGACGCCGATTGGAGACAATCCACTTCGTGCCGCGTCAGTCAGGTGACTCGCTGCATCCGGTCATCAAACACAGTCAGTTACGGACCGATTTGCGGCATCGTTCATCCCGACGCCCCGTGTTGCCTTCGGCGGTGAGCATCTGCGCACATTTGCCCGCGTCCGTCTATCACTTGGTTGTGCTGGCCGAAAACCCAGATGACTACGGATACCTCAATAAGCTCCATTCAATATCCATGCCGCGCACGATTTGGGGCGACCGATTGTTCGATTACTCGGTCGTCGTGCCGGATGTCCAACAGAAAATCCCTCTGCCAACCGGCCTCTCCACTTGGACATCCACAGCCTACGTGATCTGGGACGGCGTTGTGCCGGACGCCCTGTCGACCAAGCAGCAGACGGCGATGGTCGACTGGCTGCATTGGGGTGGGCAACTGATTATCGTCGGGCGAAACAGCCTTGACCTACTCCGGGGAAGCTTTCTCGATCCCTTTCTCCCTGCGAGATACGTCGCGGCCAAGTCGATGGATCCAGCGGCGTTGGACCGGTTCAACGCTCAATGGAGCCGAGTGTTCGCCGATAAGGGGGAGGACCAATCGCGTCGCCAGCTGGGTGGCCCGACGGGGAGTTCCATTGAGTTTGTCGAAGTCGAGCGGCTCGAACAGGCGGAGTATTTGCAGGGCACGGAAAAACTGATCGTCGAGCGCCGCGCTGGTCGAGGACGCGTCTGTTACGTGGCGCTCTCGCTGACCGACCCTAGAATCGTCAACTGGTCCGGCTTTGATAGCTTCTTCAACGCCGCTGTGTTGCGACGACCCGCGCGGCGATTCGAGGAGTTGAACGAGGAGATCAGGGTCGCGTGGCGCGGCATGCCGGGGTTCGGTCGGGATGCCAGAATCAACTGCGATTTGCGACTGTTTTCGCGTGACTATTCGGCCGCACGAGGGCGGCAGGATCAGGTGGTGGATAGCGATGAGGTGCCGTCGGAAACCACTTTGAATGCGGGTGATCGCGTTGTCATTGAGAGTCGTGCCAACAACGGGGATACTAACAACGGGGATACTAACAACGGGGATACTAACAATGGGGATACGGGCTTAGGGGATACGGGCGAAAGGAACGTCGACGCAGGGGACATGGCAGGGTCGCGGACTATGCGGCCTGGTGAGCAGGAGGCGTGGCCCGGTGAGCAGGAGGCGAAATCCACGATTTGGCAGCAGCCCTACCTGTCGCTGGCGGCGTTCATGAACGACCGCCATTCGGGCGTGGGTGGCTGGAATGATTTCAGTGACGTATCGACGGCCGCTCGTCGGGCGCTCACCGACGGTGCGGGCGTGAAAATCCCGAAGCGCCGGTTTGTTGTCCAGGTGTTGGCGGCGTATTTGTTGTGTTTGGTTCCGGTCAACTGGCTACTGTTTCGTTTCGTCAATCGGCTCGAGTATGCCTGGGTCGCCGCTCCGCTGATTGCGGTCGTGGCCACCGGCGCCGTGATTAAACTGGCCCAACTCGACGTGGGCTTCGTTCGTAGCCGCACTGAAATTTCCATTTTCGAGACCCAGTCCGGCTACGACCGGGCGTTGGTCACTCGCTACTGTGGGTTGTATACGTCACTGGCGACCACATACCGGTTGGACTATGCCGACCCTGCCACCGTGGCGCTCCCTTTTTCGACAGATCCTTCGCACGACCAGCTGCGGCATCAGCGGCGTCACACGGTCGGTATTCGAAAGAGCTCCGACAATCAGCTGCGTCAATTGCCCGTCATATCCAACGCGACGGGAATGGTGCACAGCGACGAAATGGTTACGATGCGGGGACGGATCCGGTTCGACCTCGATCCCAACAACCACTCGTATCGAGTCCAGAATTTGACCGGTTTCGACTGGCGGAACGGCCTGTTGTTAGGGCGTAACAACGGCACCGTGGTTGCCGCCTGGCTCGGATCGATGCCGGAAGGAAGCGTTCATCTAGTCGAGCCGTGCGAGCCGGCACAGGATGTTTTTCCCGAGCGGAATTTGCAATTGGATTCCGGCGACGAGGGAGATAATCCGATCAACATTTTCCCATTGTGGAAAATTGCGGCCTCGACTCAGAGCCTGGGAGAGGGCGATTGGCGATTGATAGCGACGCGCCACGGCGAGATTGAGGGGGTCGAGATACGACCCGCATCCAGCCAGCAAACGGCGGTCACTCTCTTGGTAGCCCACCTGCGATACGGCGCCGTGGCGGCGCCGCAAGCCGACGCCAACGGATTGCCAAAGGAGCTGTTCGATCTATACGATGAGGAACTGTCCGTCAAAGAGTCCCCGTACGACGATACGGACGTGATGCTGGATGAGGAATAGGGTTGAATGATCGAGCTCAACGGCTTTGGCAAAGACTACGGTGACTTCACCGCGGTGCGCGAGCTCGATCTTAAGATCGAGTCCGGCGAGACGTTTGGTTTCATCGGGCCCAACGGGGCCGGCAAGAGCACGTCCATCCGTTTCCTAGCCACACTCCTCAAGGCGTCACGCGGTGACGGGTCGGTGAACGGCCACAGTGTAACCAAGGATCCGATGAATGTTCGCCGAAGTGTGGGTTACATGCCTGACAATTTTGGCGTCTACGACGGCATGAAGGTCTGGGAATTCCTAGATTTCTTTTCCGTGGCCTACGGGATTGGCAAAACACGACGGGCACATATCATCTCTCAAGTTCTGGAATTGTTGGACCTGGGGCATAAGCGAGACGACTTTGTGAACGGCTTGTCACGCGGCATGAAACAGCGACTATGCCTCGCAAAGACGCTGGTCCACGACCCGCCCGTACTCATTCTCGACGAACCGGCCAGCGGCCTTGATCCGCGTGCCCGTTTGGAGGTCAAAGCGCTGCTTAAAGAGCTGCGGAACATGGGCAAGACCATTCTCATCTCCAGCCACATCCTGACCGAGTTGGCCGATTGCTGCACGTCGATTGGCATCATCGAACGCGGCGAGCTGTTGATGGCGGGACCGATCGACGAGGTGTATCGCAAGATACGTCGCCACCGGCAAGTCGAAATCCGCTTTTCTCACGGTATGGACGTGGGATTGTCCGTGCTGAGAAATTCCCCAAAATGTCGCGATGTCCTGGTGGACGGAAGCGAAGTGGTTGCCGAACTGGAGTTGGACGACGAAGGGATCGCCCAGTTGATAGCGGAGCTGGTGGCGAATCAAGTGGGGATCGTCAGCTTCCATGACAAGGAACCGACGCTTGAAGACGTTTTCATGACAGTCACCCAAGGGTTGGTGACGTGACTTAAGGAACTAGGGAGTCGTTGCATGTCGGAACCACGGAAAGTTGCGATGGTCACGGGAGCCAGCAAGGGAATCGGTCGTGCAATCTCGCTGGAACTGGCCGCCCACGGTTGGGATGTCGGGGTCAATTTCAATCGCGATGAGGCGGGAGCCGAAGCGACGGCCCTCGGCGTCCGGGAGTTGGGCCAACATGCGTGGGTTTTGGGAGCGGATGTTGGGTATGCGGACCAGGTCCAGCGGATGTTCGACGCCGTCATTGAAAACGCTGGGGCAATCGATCTGCTGGTCAACAACGCGGCCGTGCAGACGTGGTCCTCGGTTTTGGATCTAAAGGAAGATGATTGGGACCGGACCATTCGCACGAATCTCAAGGGGACATTTCTCTGCACGCGGGCCGCCGCGCGCTCGATGGTCCCACGCGGGCAAGGCGCCATTATCAACATCGGTTCAGGGGCCAGTCAGTACGCGTTTCCAAATCTCGTGGATTACTCCGCGGCCAAGGGAGGGATCGACAATTTTACTCGTGTCGTGGCCGTCGAGTTGGGGCCCAGCGGGATCCGCGTCAACTGCGTGGCCCCAGGTGCCATTGAAGTCGAACGCACGCGCGAGGAGAGCCCCAATTACGCCAAGGCTTGGGGCGACGCGGCCCCTATGCGGCGGGTGGGAACGCCATTGGATGTGGCCAACGCAGTCCTGTTCTTGACAAGCGAAAAAGCGGACTTCATCACGGGCCAAACGCTATTCGTGGACGGCGGACTCTTCACAAAGCCCAACTGGGTCTACAACGACGATTGAATTCGCGCCCACGGGCAACGCCTTTAAGAATCTCGACCCCGAAACAACGAAGGTTAAAATCGCGGTCGCCGGCGGCGCCAGGCCTCAGCTGCACCCATCATTAAGGCGGTGTTAAGAAACAACTTGTCCGTTTCAACGGGGCGAAGTCTCGAAATCCGCATATCGAAATCCACAACAAATTCAAAACTCGCTGTTCAAAACCCCGTAAAATCCCACTATTTTCCGTGCTCTCGACGTTTGGAACATTTGAATTTAGGTGATTCGTATTTGTTTCGGATTTCGATATTCGTGCTTCGGATTTCAAGAAAACGTACAAGTTATTTCTTACCAGTTCCTAAGGGCGTTGACCAACACGTGTGTTCTAACCCAGGATGACAGGTCGCTTTGGCGGTGCGTCGCCATCGCGTCGTTCCCACTCGCGCCGGACCTCACGCAGCCCGTAAGCGCAGAGCTCGAATCGATCACTGAGGCGCTCCAACAGTTCGCTGGGCGCTGACCGGTCGGCGTCACCCTCGAGGCGGCTGGCGATGCGATACGCCTTTTTCCCTTGAGACGCATAGTCGATCAGGCAGTCCTTACTGGCGTGCTGCGATCGCTTTGCAACTGCCTCGGGGTAAACTCCGATCCAGAAAAGCGTGAAGTCGCCAATGTGCCGATGCACTTCTCGGCGAGACTGCCCCAGTCGCTGGTCCGCTTCAACCATCAGTTCCGCGACCTCGGTCAAGGAATGCCCTTTGGGGTCGCGAACACGGTACATGGTTTCACAGCGAGTGAACCTGGTGAGCAGGTCTGAGATGTAGTCGACCAGTGGAGGATCAGCGACACCCAACTGGGACTGAAAAGTGTACTCCGCCAATCCGGCAAAGAATCTCCGCAAAGGACTTCCAGGCGCAGGGTGCATGGCGGCTCCTTGAATTCGATGAATGCGAGAGGCACGATAGGGTACGGATCACTCTGCGACCGTGACAAGACCACGTGGACCGTGGCGTGAAGGACACAGACAGCGAACGTCAGAGACGGAACATCTCCTACAATCGAGTCTACTTTCGGATTTCGTCCCAGGTCAAGTCAGATGAACAAAAAACGGTGTATCGCGGTTTTTTGCGCGCTAAAAGACCAAAACAGGCTCCTCCACCGCCGGAGAGGACATCGTCACCGTTGACAAAGCACTAGGGCATGGCGTCGATCATCGTTGACACAAATTCGCCAATGCTCGTCGTGGTGGCTTCGATTCCGTGGTTTTCCGCATCCGCCATGCGCCTGACAATCGCAGAGCCAACGATCAGTCCGTCGGCGACCGGGGCCAGTCGCTGGACATGTTCAGGCTGGCTGATGCCGAACCCGATACAGACGGGCAGCGGCGTCCGCTCGCGTAGCCAAGCTACACTCTTCACGAGATCAGCTGGGAGTTCTGATCGCTCACCAGTGATCCCGGTTACCGAGACATAATAGAGAAAGCCGGTCGACGTTTCAGCGATTCGCAACGCCCGATCGGAGGGGGTGGTAGGCGTGACGAGTTGGATCAAACCAAAGTCAGCACGTTGGCAGATCTCTGACATTTTCTGAGCTTCTTCCACGGGCAAGTCGGGGATGATCGCCCCCGAGACGCCGGCGCCCTGGGCTTTGCGAACATAGTTCTCCAATCCCAACCGATGAACGATCGCATAACTCACCATTGTGATCACTGGCGCCGAGATGTCGGTGGCGGCGGCTTGGATCGCATCGAGGATGTGAGCTAGTTTGAATCCCCTATCCAATGCCCGCGTGTACGACGCTTGGATGATCGGTCCGTCAGCGATCGGGTCGCTGTACGGAATTCCAATTTCGCACAAACTGCAACCTCGCCTCGCCAACTCCTGAATCACGGACATCGTAAACTGGATATCTGGATCGCCCGCGGTGACAAAGGGGATGAATGCTTTCTTTCCCACTGACTTGAGTTGCTCAAAGGTTTGATCGATCGCGGACATTGAATTCCATCTAGGTGGCTGGAGGTCAAACGCTAGTGATTCGCGAAACGGTTGGGGAAAACATCAAATGGTTTCGCGGAGCCGGGCGATCTCGGCGGCATCTTTGTCGCCGCGTCCCGACAGGCAGACGAGAATCTTTTCGTCCGCCCTTCGCTCCGCGGCCAATTCCATTGCCTTGGCAACCGCATGGGAACTCTCCAGCGCTGGCAGGATGCCTTCGTTTCGAGCCACGGCATCGAAAGCGTCCAACGCAACACGGTCCCGGCAATAGGTGTATTGAACGCGTTGTGTATCTTTCCAGTAGCTATGTTCGGGGCCGACGCCCGGATAGTCGAGTCCAGCGGAGACGGAATGCACATCGGAAGTTTGGCCATCGTCGTCCTGCAGAACATAGCTGAAACTTCCATGCAGAACGCCCGGTTGACCATAGGTCAACGGCGAGGCGTGATCCCCCAGTGACTGGCCGTGACCGCCCGCCTCGACTCCCAACAGCTCGACACCCGGGTCGTCAATGAAAGGGTAGAACATGCCGGCCGCGTTGCTTCCGCCACCGACACAGGCGACTACCACATTCGGCAGGCCCTTCCAACGTTCGAGGCACTGCTCTCGCGATTCGCGTCCAATCACGGACTGGAAGTCTCGGACAATCCGTGGAAACGGATGCGGGCCGACGACGGAGCCGAGGATGTAGTGGGTATCGTTGACTGAGGACATCCAATCTCGCATGGCCTCGTTGATCGCATCCCGCAGCGTTCGTGACCCCGAAGTCACGGGACATACCTCGGCACCCAAAAGACGCATGCTGTGCACGTTTGGCGCCTGTCGACGCACATCTTCCTCACCCATATAGACCACGCATGGGATGCCAAAATGGGCACATGCAGTCGCCGTCGCCACTCCGTGCTGGCCCGCACCCGTCTCAGCAATCACGCGCTCTTTTCCCATTCTCAGCGTCAACAAGGCTTGGCCCAGCGTATTGTTGATTTTGTGAGCTCCGGTGTGGTTCAAATCCTCTCGTTTAAACCAGATTTCAGCGCCGCCACATTTTTCGGTCAATCGCCTCGCAAAGTATAACGGAGAGGGTCGCCCCACGTAGTTGCTCAGCAGCGAGTCCAATTCCGCCGTGAATTCCGGCTCCTTGACGGCCTTGGTATATTCCGTCTCCAGTTGATCCAACGCGTAGATCAACGTCTCCGGCACGTACCGGCCACCAAACTCACCATAACGCCCCGATGCATCCGGGACATTCGAGAGCAACTTACCTTCAGTGGATTCTTTCATGTCTTGCAACTGTAGAAATTTCAATGCCTTTGTCGACCCAGAAAAACAAGGCGGGATCTTTCCAACTTGCCAGTGGCATCCGACCGGTGACATCCAAATCAGGGTCAACGACCACTCCAGCTCACCCCGAACAGCCGTCTCTTCAGCCGAGTCGCCCACCTCAAGGACCGTGCGCGGGTTGGATCAATCCGTTCCGGGGCCGAAACTAGTCTTCGAGAAACCGGTGATCGGTGGCCAATTCATCCGTCCATCCCACCCGATAGGCAGTAAACGGACCGACGTTTAACCGATTTAGATTATAGTCGACCCGGTACATGACGTCGTCTGGGAACAACTCGCCGGCTTGCGACTTTCGCTGCTGGTCCGTATCAAATGGAAAATAGAGGTCTCCAGCCCCAAACAGGTGAAGAATCTCGTGGGCGTATGTGGCCGCGGCGGTGGGCCGATTGTCAGGGTAGGAGGCGAAACAGATCATTCGCTCGGCTGAGAAATGCTCGGATACCCGGTTGTACACCGCCAAATTGTACGACAGAGCCGCCTTATTGACATGCAGACAAATCACCACATGATCGGCACCAGTCTTCCGGCGCAGCTGGTGGACCAACTCGTTGCCGCTCTTGTTGGCGACCGTTTCAATGACCCGTTCCGTCCAGCGGGGATCCACGAAGGTGTCGACCGGGATTCGATGTGAGCAAAGAACTTCCGGAGAATTCTCGTCAGTAAAACGAACCTCCAATCCGTAGTGGCGGCAGTGGTTGGTCAAGAAGCGGTAGCCTTGCTCAAGCTTTTCTGAAACGTCTTGCTTCTCGGTCTCCGACCAATCGGAGTCATGGTCACGTGCGAACACGTTGTATACGTGCACGTGTCCCGAAAGGATACTGGCACTCCCGACGGCCCGTTTGGAAGCCTGGTTTGATTTCATGGCGGCCACCGGACGCACTTGCACCTGAGCACTGCTATTCGAGGAGAATCCCCACAGAAGTGCCAAGCCTAGGCTGCCTCGAAAAATGCGAGCGACCACGCCCGACGTTCGATAGTTCCGTGTCACTGACGCGTTCACGCGTCTCACCCCTTTCTTGCATCTCGAGGACCGGTATCATTTCCCTGTAGTATCCTACGTTAGGAACCTGGTTTGAGCGAGCATTCAGATGTGGTTTTCTGGCAACGAATGTCGAAAAAACGCACCGTAAAACCGTTATGATCGGTGCTGCGACGGCCCCAATCGGAAATTCCTTCGACAGCCATCAATTCAAGTGGAAGGCCAATCGGGGGGGGAAGGCGATATGCCAGAGCTTCCAGAAGTTGAGACGATGCGTCGAGGCATCGATCCGATTGTCGGTTCGGTCGTCGAGGGCATAACGGTCCCGAAATGCAAGTACCGGCCAATTGAGATCCTACCCGCTGCTCGGACCTTCCGTCGCCGCGTGATCGGACGTACGATCACCGCCATCGATCGGTTGGGAAAACGCGTTCTCATTCGCCTGAACAACGCCCATATCATCGTATTTGAGCCGCGCATGACGGGGCTCCTGTTATTGGCCGACCCGCCCGACCGCGACCACTTACGATTTGCGATTCACCTAAGTGGGGCAATCTCCGAGCTTTGGTTTTGGGATCGAAGAGGCTTGGGCTCGGTTCGCTGCCTTTCGGAGCGGCAGCTGGCCCAACGTTTGGGTCCCGAGAAAGTGGGCCCGGACGCCCTTTCGATCTCAGGCTCTGAGCTAAAAGAGCGTCTGGGTACCAGCCGCCGGGCTGTGAAAGTTGCGCTGTTGGACCAGCGTGCGGTGGCTGGGATTGGAAACCTTTACGCATCCGAGATCCTGCATCTAGCTCGAATTCATCCAGAGAAACTGTGTTGCCGCCTTAGCACGCGTGCTTGGGATGCCATCGAAACGGCTACGCACGAAGTACTCAGCCAGGCCATCCGTTATGAGGGTTCCACGCTGGACGACGGTACCTATCGCAACGCGCTCAACCAAGACGGTTCATACCAAAACCACCATCGCGTCTATAACCGCCAGGACCAACAGTGCCCACGATGCCATCGAAAAACAATTCGGCGGATTGTCCAGGCGCAACGGTCAACGTTCTTTTGTTCGGGATGCCAGCGGAAGGCTGGCGCGTGAAAATCGCCGGCGACATTGAATGGGACGGACGTCCGCGTTTTTCAGCGGGTAGGCTGGAGACTCTTCCGGCTCCACCAGGCAGGCTCAGACTCAGTTAACTAAGGTGTCGCCATCGGATGACTCGCAACCTTTCCAGCCGCAAGCGATTCGATCAAATCAAGGTCGAGTTTCATGGTCAGGATCATCAGCCGAATGGAATTCGCTCACCTGAGGACGGCGCGAATCGACGCGACCGCTCCGCGTTGGACCTAATTCGTGGCTTTCTGAGGCTATTGCGTCGGCACTGCGGGAGCATGGCGCTTTCACTTTCGACGTTAACGGCGGCGACCCTGTTAGCCCTGGTACCTCCGGCAGCCACGAAATTCGTAGTGGACAACGTCTTGGGCGGGAAACCTTTGCCCGAGACGGTTCCAAATTGGGTGCCGAGACAACCCTGGCCGCTACTGCTACTGATTACCGGCGGCGTCATTGGGATTTCGTTATTGAAGATCACGCTGCACATCTGGGGGCGTTGGCATGCCACACGCGTGACCAAACTGATGCAAATGTACGTTCGCAAGCAGGTCATCGATCATGCCATACGGCTCCCCTTGAATCGCATCCACGAGCTCAAGTCGGGTGGCGCTGCCAGTATTCTCCGCCAAGACGCTAGCAGCGTTGGTGGTTTAGTCTTTGGGATGATCTATAACCCCTGGCGGGCGGCGATACAACTTCTGGGGAGCATGTTCATTCTGGCTTGGGTTGACTGGCGCCTCTTGTTGGGCGCGCTGGTTCTCGTGCCACTGGTTTATCTCACACATAAGACCTGGATCAGCCGAATCCGACCACAATTCCGTGGCGTGCGTGCCCAGCGAGAAAAAGTCGATGCACTGGCGACCGAATCGTTTGGCGGAATGCGTGTGGTGCGAGCGTTTAGTCGGCAACGAGCCGAAACGAATCGCATTATGCGCGGGAATCATGTAATGGGCCGCCAAGAACTCCACGCTTGGTGGTGGATGCGGACGGTTGAGATCATCTGGGAGGCGCTGATTCCGCTCGCCTCCGCCGCGTTGCTCTTGTACGGCGGTTGGCAAGTGCTACGCGGTGATCTCACGCTGGGTGAACTGATGATGTTTCTGGTCTACCTGCTGATGCTACTGGGACCGCTAGCCGTGCTCGCTCAAAGCTCTGCCGCTTTCCAAAACAGCCTCTCCGGCTTCGACCGCGTCCTGGATCTACTTGAAGAGCCTCGCGAGATGGAAACGACGGAGCCAACCGTCTCGATCCGCAAAGAGGACTTCATTGGACATTTCTCTTTTGAGCACGTCAATTTCAGCTATCCCAACGCCGACATGTTGGCCTTGAACGACTTTTCGCTAGAAATCGAGCCCGGTGAAACCATCGCATTGGTCGGACCTAGCGGTGCCGGGAAAACGACATTTTGCAACCTCGTCGCGAGGTTCTACGATCCCACCAGTGGCCGCGTGCTCGTCGATGGCCGCGATCTGCGAGAATTCGACGTGGAGAGCTACCGTCGCCTGTTCGGCATCGTCGAACAGGATATCTTTCTGTTTGACGGAACCGTGGCCGAGAACATTGGCTACGGCGACCGCGAGGCAAGC
>Ga0310120_10002183_pt1 | contig 14429 bp, 13 predicted proteins | sample CB27_AW_983_MG_FD_203506 | JGI IMG/M metagenome (GOLD analysis project Ga0310120, IMG submission 203506) | Marine microbial communities from Western Arctic Ocean, Canada - CB27_AW_983 | ecosystem: Environmental > Aquatic > Marine > Oceanic | place: Canada: Western Arctic Ocean | collected...
TGGCCTGCGTCGGGGGCGGTTCCAACGCCGCGGGGATGTTCCATCCGTTGATCGATGACGCGGGGGTCCGGTTGGAGGGTGTCGAGGCGGGCGGAGTGGGTCCGGGTGCGGGTGAGCATGCCAGCCCGCTCTGTTTCGGGCAGCCGGGGATCCTGCACGGGAGTTTCAGCTACGTGCTGCAGGACGACGACGGCCAGACCCAGGACGTGCACAGCGTCTCGGCCGGACTCGATTACCCCGGAGTCGGCCCCGAACACAGTTACTGGAAGGAGACCGGCCGGGTGCAGTATTGCAGCATTGGGGATGGCCCGGCGTTGGAGGCGTTTGGCCAGCTGGTGCGTAGCGAGGGGATCATTCCCGCGGTCGAGAGTGCTCACGCGGTCGCTCACGCCTGTCGGGTCGCCGGGGAGATGGGTTCGGAGCAGGCGGTCGTCGTCTGCCTGTCGGGTCGAGGTGACAAGGATGTGGCGGAGGTGTCCCGCTTGCTGGCTGGGCAGACTGGGTCCGATGTGTCCGCGGAGGATGCCGCTGACGGGGAGTCGTCACCAGCATGAGCGGTTCGAGCCGGATTGCCGAGCGGTTTGCGGGGTTGGCCGAGGCGGGCCGCATGGCGTTCATGCCGTTCGTGACTGCCGGAGACCCGGACCTGGACACCACGCTGGCGGTGGTCGGTGAGTTGTCTCGTCGCGGAGTGGACCTGGTGGAGGTGGGGTTCCCCTACAGCGACCCGATCGCCGATGGCCCGGTGATCCAGGCGTCCTACCAGCGTGCTCTGGCGGGGGGTCTGCGGGTCGAGGAGATCTTCGAGCGGTTCGCTGAGCTCGATCGCGAGTCGACTCCGCCGCTGGTGGCGATGGTTTCTTATTCGATCATCTACCGGCGGTCTCCGGCGGAGTTCGTTGCTCGAGCGGCGGAGTCGGGATTCAGCGGGATGATCGTGCCGGACCTGCCTGGCGAGGAGTCCGGCGAGTTGGCCGCGGTTTGCTCCGGCGGTGGTCTGGACCTGGTCCAGCTGGTGTCACCGACCACGCCCTCTTCACGGCTGGACGCGATCCTGTCGGCGGCCAGTGGGTTCCTGTATTGCATCTCGGTCGCCGGCACGACCGGTGCTCGGGAGTCGGTTCCCGTTGAGTTGTCGGCCCAGCTGGCGGACCTGCGGAGCCGCACCCAGCTGCCTCTGGCGGTGGGATTCGGGATCAGCCAGGCCGAGCACATCCGCTCGTTGCGGGGGATCGCCCAGGGAGCGATTGTCGGTTCGGCGCTGGTGGCTCGGCTGGAATCGATCGCCGTCGACGGCGAGGACTGCGGTGCGGTCCTGGAACGGGTCGGGGACTGGATCGAGGGCCTGGTCGGGGCGGCTCATTCCTGAGCCCGCTGTTGTCGACTCGCCGCCTGGCCCCTCTCTCGCGGTTCGCTCACCCCGTCGATACGCTTGGTGGCTCGATCACCCTGCACGGGGCTCGATCACGGCGATTGAGCTTCCCTGCTGTGCTGGGGAGAGCAGGACCTCGCCCGTCGCCGGGTGCCCTTCCAGAAAGCCGAGACTCACCGTGCACACCAGCCTGAGTTGTTCCGCCTGCGGCGCCGACCATTCGATCGAGATGTTGCAGAACCTGTGCACGTCGTGTGGCAAGCCGTTGCTGGTGGGCTACGATCTCGAGCGTCTTGCCGGCACGTTCACACCCGAAGTCGTCCGCGGCCGATCGACTCGTTCGATGTGGCGTTTTCTGGAGGTGCTGCCGGCCGCGGATTTACACGAGGTGGTTTCCCTGGGCGAGGGTCAGACTCCGCTGTTGCGATGTCGTGCCGAGGGAGTCTTCTCGGGGTTCAGCAACCTGTGGGTCAAGGACGAGTCGTTCAACCCCACGGGGAGTTTCAAGGCACGGGGGATGTCGGCGGCGGTCACTCGAGCCAAGTCGCTGGGAGTCACCTCGGTGGCACTGCCGTCGGCCGGCAACGCCGCGGGTGCTGCGACCTATTACGCGGCGGCGGCGGGGATGGACTGCGTGCTGTTCATGCCCGAGGACACTCCACCGGCGAACATCATCGAGAGCGTGGTGGGGGGGGGCCGGGTGCACCTGGTCAACGGCCTGATCGGCGACTGCGGCAAGCTGGTCGGAGCCGGTCGCGAGAGGTTTGGCTGGTTCGATCTCTCGACGCTCAAGGAGCCGTTCCGGATCGAGGGCAAGAAGACGATGGGCTACGAGCTGGCTTTCGACCTGGCGGCCGCGGCCGGTGAAGAGGCGTTGCAGCTGCCCGATGTGATCTTCTACCCCACCGGAGGCGGCACCGGTCTGATCGGGATGTGGAAGGCGTTTGACGAGATGCAGCGATTGGGATGGATCGGTTCGGCTCGGCCCCGGATGGTGGTGGTGCAGGCCGAGCATTGTGCTCCGGTGGTCCGCGCGTTCGAGTCGGGTGCCGCATCGGCCGAGCCCTTCGAGAACGCCAGCACGGTGGCCTCGGGACTGCGTGTCCCCGCGGCGATCGGAGACTTCCTGATGCTGGAGATCCTGGCCCAGAGTGGCGGGACGGCGATTGCGGTCAGCGACGAGGCGTTGCTGGAGGCCGTCTCGGAGATGGCGGCCGGCCAGGGGATGTTCATCTGTCCCGAGGCCGGGGCGGTCTGGGCGGCGGCCAGGCAACTGCGGGAAAGCGGTTGGCTGGGTGCCGATGAGCGGATCGTGCTGTTCAACACCGGCAGCGGCCTGAAGTACAACCACCTGTTCCCAGCGGGCGATTTGCCGAGGCTGGATCACACCGATCCGGATTGCCTGGACGCGTTGGCCGCTTGCCCGGGGTCAGACGCCGCCCGTGGCGGGGCCTGACCCCTTGGCCCCGGTGCGTCGTTGATCGGGATCAACTGGACCTCTTTCCCCAACCGGTCCGAATCAGCACAGATCCGCCTCTCCAGTCGCAGCTCGTAGCGTCATGGCGTGTCAGCTTCGGCCAGGAACTGTTGGATTGCGGCCTGTTGACCGACGACCAGGATCGAGTCTCCCTGGTTCATCAGGTCGCCTCCTCCCACCGGCATCTGCCGTGATCCGTCGGCGTGCCTGATGGCGATCACCGTCAGTCCTCGCTCGGGGAGGGGGCTTTGGCTGACTGGCAGTCCGTCCAGCGGCCCGCCTTCGCCGACGGGCAATTCGGCGAGTTCCAGGTCGGCGTGGTGTCCATCGACGATTTCCATCAGGTTTTCGAGTCCCGAGTGCAGCATCAGCCGCGCCATGCGGGTTGCTCCGGCCTGGTAGGGGTTGATCACGTGTCGGGCTCCGGCCTGCCTGAGTTTCCGGGCGGCGGACTCCTCGGCCGCCCGCGCCACGATGGCCAGGGGATGGGTGTCCAGGTTGTCCATGTTGGCGGTGAGCACGACGTAGAGGTTATCGGCGTCGGAGGAGAGGACCGCGGCGAGTCCAGTGGCTCGATGCAGGCCGGCGCGTTCGAGCATCCCGTCGTCGGTGGCGTCTCCGTGCAGGTAGGCCCAGCCCTCGGGGACGCACAATTCCTGGATCCGCTCGAGGTCGTTCTCGATGACGACGAACTCGCACTGCTGGCTGGTCAGTTGCCGGCAGATGATCTCACCCATCTGTCCGCAGCCGCACACGATCAGGTGCTCGGACATCTTGTTGATGGCCTGTTGCATTCTTCTTTGCTCCAGCGCGTGTCGAACTTGATCGGAGACGATCCAGCGTCCGATCGAGGTTATCAGGTACATGAAGGTGCCGGCTCCGCACAGCAGGTAGACGATGACGAAGAGCATGCCGGCTTCGCCGATGGGTTCCGGTTCGCGGTAGCCGACGGTCATCAGCGTGATCACCGACAGGTAGAGGCATTCGATCGGTCCCTGTCCGGTGATCGCGGCAAATCCGACGGTGCCGACGACCAGCAGCAGTGTGATCAGGGCGATGACCGGGAAGATCTGTTTCATGGTGAGTGGTCCATCGTGCTGGCCCGATCCGGCCGCGTCCAGTCGCCGGGGTGCTCTGGGGTGCCTTGCGGAGGAGGAGTCGGGTTAGACTGGGTGCGGGTGGGAGAGGCACGGGGGCCAGGGAGAGGTTCTCGATGCGAGGTGTCTTGAAGCGGTCGGCTGCGGGCCTTTCGGTTTTTTCGAGTGCGGCGAGTCTGCTGGCCGACCTGGTCTATCCCCGCCATTGCCCGATGTGCGGGTCCGGTGGCAGAGCGGGACTGTGCCCTGGGTGTTGCCACGAGGTGGGAGCCGATTTGCGGAATCGTTGTGGCCGCTGTGGCCAGGCGGCCGGTCCCCACGTGGATGCCGACCGGGTGGTTGGCTGCTGGCATTGCCGGGGCCAGCGGTTGTCATTCGCGGGGGTCGAGCGACTGGGGATGTACGAGGGTCTGTTGCGGTCGGCGTGCATTCGGGGCAAGTCGGGGGGAGCCCGGCCGCTGGTGTGGGCCATGGGCGAGTGGTTCTTTGAGTGTCGTGGCGAGGCGTTGTCGGGGCTGAGTGTCGACGTGGTGGTGCCGGTGCCCTGGCACTGGACCAAGCGGATCGCGCTGCCGCACAACCAGGCCGAGACACTGGCGGCGGTACTGGGTCGCAGCTTGCGTGTGCCGATGGGCAGGCATATACTCCGCAAGGTGCGTCGGACGCCCGACCAATCGAGCCTGCCGGCCGTCAGCCGCCGAGCGAATCTCAGAGATGCGTTTTGCGTCCGGCGATGCGGTGGGCTGGATGGGCTTCACGTGCTGCTGGTTGACGACATCCTGACAACCGGCACAACGGCCCACCAGGCGGCCCGGGCCTTGAGGCAGGGAGGCGCCGGGCGGGTCAGCGTGGCTGTGCTGGCCGTGGTGTCGGCGACCGCCGATCGGCCTGCCTTGTCCCCCGATGATCGACACGAATCCCGGTAACCCGGCGATGGCCCAGAATCCCACCGAAGATCTCCCCGCCGACGGCGATGCGGACAAGCCGGCATCGAGAACGGGGTCCAAGAAGCGGTCGGCCGCCACCCGCTTCTTCCTGAGGGGACTCTCGATCAGCCTGCCGCCCATCCTGACGGTGGTGATCGTGCTGTGGCTGGCCGAGGGGGTCAACCAGTACATCATCCATCCCACGAGCCTGGGCGTGGAGTGGGCGATCGCCACGGTGATCGACTCGTCCGGGGAGCTTGAGGATCTGCAGCTGCTGGAGGGGGCTCCGCCGTTGCAGGGGTGTGGGACGGGGTATCGGGTCGAGCCAGGACTGCTCGAGGAGATCCACCGGCGGCAGGGAGACGAGGGGCTCGCCGTGATCCCTGCCGAATGGCTCTACGGCCAACAGCACAGGGTCTTCGTGGTGATCAACAGCGACGAGGCGATCCCCTACGACGATCACCAGTTCGCGGTGAGAAACACGACCGCCGGTGAGATGCCTCGCAGCGCGGTCGGGATCTACATGGTCATCGCCCGCTATCGGCACTTCCGTGGCCAACTGCTGCTGAGTGCGTTTGCGGTTTCGATCCTGGTCATCGTGCTCTATTTCCTGGGCCAGCTGGTCACCAATCGACTCGGAGCCTGGGGGGTGCGGAAGTTCGAGTCGGCGTTGGTCGGTCGCGTCCCGCTGGTCAGCAATGTCTACTCGTCGGTCAAGCAGGTCACCGATTTTCTGTTTACCGAGCGGACGATCGAATACAACCGGATCGTGGCGATCGAGTACCCTCGACGCGGCATCTGGTCGCTGGGGTTTGTCACCGGAGAGAGCATGCTGGAGTTGACCAGCGCGGCGGGCGAGCCGCTGCTCAGCATCCTGGTCCCCACCTCACCGATGCCCGTGACCGGCTATACGCTCAACGTGCCCAAGACCGAGATCATCGATCTGAACATCACCATCGACCAGGCCTTCCAGTTCTGCATCTCCTGTGGCGTGCTGGTGCCCGAGAACCAGAAGGTGACCGCCGAATCGCTGCAGTTGGCCCTGACCCGACGACTCTCGGGTGAGACCGAGCAACCGGTGGTGACCCGGCCTCCGGACTCGGAGTCCGAGAGTGCTGGCGAGAGTGCTGGCGAGGGTGAGTCGGCCGCGAGTGATTCTGAGTCTGGCGAAGCGGCTGGTGAGTCTCCTTCACAGTCTCCCGGGGGACAGGCGGGGGAGCCGGAGTGAGCGAGGCCGGGACCGCGGTGGTGCGGATTGCCACCAGGGCCAGTCGCCTGGCACTCTGGCAGGCTCACCACGTCGCCGGGCTGTTGTCGCTTGCGGATCCGAGCGTGGTGGTGGAATTGGTGGAGGTGCGGACCGAGGGGGACCGTGACCGGGTGCAGCGGCTGGATGCGATGGGCGGAGTGGGCGTTTTCACTCGAGAGGTCCAGCAGGCGGTTCTCGACGGCCGCGCCGACCTGGCGGTGCACAGCCTGAAGGACCTGCCGACCGAGCCGGTCGACGGGCTGGTGCTGGGGAGCGTGCCTCGCCGCGCCGAGTCGGGCGACGCGGTGGTGGTGGCACGACCCCTGGAACCTGCCGGGGACAACGGCAGCGGGCTGGAGGTGATGGCCGAGGGGTCCCGGATCGGGACGGGCAGCCCACGTCGCGCTGCACAGATTCGGCACTGTCGAGGGGACCTGGAGGTGAGCGGGATCCGCGGCAATGTCGAGACTCGGCTGAGGAAACTCGACGAGGGGGAATTCGACGCGGTGGTGCTGGCCGTGGCCGGGCTGGTGCGGCTGGAGTTGTCCGGCAGAATCACGGCGGTACTGGATCCCCGGGTGGTCCTGCCGGCGGTCGGGCAGGGGGCACTGGGTCTTGAGTGTCGCGAGGACGACTCGGCGACGGCCGGACGGCTCGAGGCGATCGACGATCGGTCGACTCACCTGGCCACGGCGGCCGAGCGGGCGATGTTGTCTCGACTGCGTGCCGGCTGCCACGCTCCGGTCGGAGTCCGCAGCGGCCAGGACGCCGGACGCCTGTGGCTGCACGGCGTGGTGCTCGATGAGGAAGGCACCCGGCGTGTCGAGGCCCAACGGGCGGCCGACTCGGAGTCGATCGCCTCGGCCGAATCACTCGGAACCGCGACCGCCGACGAGTTGCTGGCCGCTGGAGCCGCCGAGTTGATCGCCGGCTGAGGGGCCGGCTGGGGGCGTCACGGAGAAGTACGCGTTTTCGCTCAAGGGCCGGTTCTGGTTCTTTCTCCAGAGCCGATGCGGTCTCAATTCGTGAGCCACGTTGGCCGGGTGCAGGGCCTTGGCCACGGGGTGATCGCAGCCGCAATGGCCACAGATCAGGGTCGCCAGGACCACGGCCCCGGCGGTGCGTACCCGCTGTGATCGGGTGTGTGAGGTGGTGCTGTGATGTGGCATCGGTCTTTTGCGACTGAACCGGTCCCGTCGCAGAAATGGCGAGGCGGGGGTGTAGGAGGCGGGGAGCGTAGTCCAAGTGAGCTGGCGGCACCAAGGGGGATTGTCAGCCGCGACGATCTACCACAGCGTGTAGCCCCCATCGATGACGATCGAGGCGCCGGTGACGTATCGGGAGGCTTCGCTGGCGAGGTAAACGGCCAGCGGTCCGAGGTCTTCGGGTTGTCCGAAGTCACCGGCGGGGACCTGGTCCTTGAAGGTCGAGATGATGGCGGGGTTTTCGGCAGCCCACTTGACGTTGGGTTCGGTCATGAAGCCACCCGGGCAGATCGCGTTGACGGTGACCTGGTGCGGGGCCCAGTCGGCGGCGGTGGCACGAGTGAAGTGGATCACGGCGGCCTTGGAGGTCTCGTAGCTGCGGCCTCCGATGTCGCGGTTGACGACCATGCCTGAGATCGAGGCGATGTTGATCACTCGGCCGCCACTGCCTCGAGCCACCATCGCCCCGCCGATCAGCTTGGTGCACAGGAAGGTGCTGTTGAGATTGAGGTCGAGGATATCGAGCCACTGTTGAAGCGGCATCTCGGTGGTCGGGATGTCGATCCGGCGTCCGCCGACGTTGTTGATCAGGATGTCGATCGGGCCGTGTTCATCGAGAGCCGCCTGGCAGGCGGCTTCGCACTGGTCCAACTGGCTGACGTCGGCGGTGAGGGTCGCGGCCTGTCGGCCTCGTTGACGAATCTCACCCGCAGTCTTTTCGAGGCTTGCCTCGTCGCGGCCCACCATGATCACGTCCGCGCCGGCCTCGGCACACGCCAACGACATCTCGCGGCCCAGGCCCCGACTGCCTCCGGTGATGAACATCCGTTTGCCGTCGAGTCGAAATCGGTCCAGGACGCTCATGCCGTGTCCCCTTCGGAGGTAGGAGGCTGTTGCGGTGCTGAGGGTGCGGGGTCGCTCGGATCAAGTGGTGTGGCCGAGGTGGTCTTGGCGAAGAGATGCACGTCCATGTTCTGGATCGTCCACTGGTCCCGAGGGGTCCAGTCCTCGGGACAGTCGAAGGTGGATTGAGCGGGAGTTCTCAGCAGCATCACCGCTTCGTGGCTGGAGGTGTCTTCGCGGGCGAGCCGTTGCAGGGAGCGGAACAGCGGCGAGCGGTCTTTGAGTCGCGGGATCATCGCGAAGGGGGGATCGCAGAAGATCAGGTCAAAGGGGAGCAGGTGGTCGACGTTCTTGGGACGGAACGAGCAGCGGAGCATATCGGCCTTCCAGCACAGGCAGTCGTCGGTCACTCCGATCTGCTCGACGTTTTTCTTGAGGCACTCCATGGCACGGCGGTCGGCTTCGACAAACACGACCGAGCGGGCCCCTCGACTGAGCGCCTCGAGGCCGATCGTCCCGGCTCCGGAAAACAGGTCGGCCACCTTGCGGTTCTCGAGCAGGTCGAGGTCCTCGAGTCTCTGGAAGAGAATCTCCTTGAGCAGGTTGGGGATCGGGCGGGTGGTGTTCCCGGGCGGAGTGACCAGTTTCCGGCGTCGGTACTGTCCGGCCACGATTCTCAATTCTGTTTCTCCCGTTACCGTTCCGAATTTCGCTCCAAGTTGACGGCAGGCAGCCGCCTCAGCAAGTCCACGCGGAGGGATTCGGAGGCCGTGGGGTCGGTTTCGAGGTCAACTTGCGGTCCGATTGGGCGGGTTTGACCAGGGGCCACACGAGGTGCTCTGGCCGCCAACCCAGTAAAACTCATGGAAAAACCGCGAGAATTCGTTGACAATTTCGGGCTTCGTGAGTTTACTACGCCACCATGTGGGCTGCGTTGGCGGTCTGCGCGGAAGTCGAGACTACGAGAGAGGAGCTTACGCATGGCAGGTAAGGCGATGACCAAGACCCAGGTTCTGGCGAGCTTGGCTGAATCAACAGGCTTGTCCAAGGGCCAGGTTGGTGACGTGATCGAAGCAATGGGGGGGCTGATCGGCAGCGAACTCAATGCAGGGAATCCCTTCAACGTGCCCGGCCTGATGAAGGTCACGACACGGATCAAGGCGGCTGTTCCGGCCGGACTGCGGACGAATCCATTCACCGGCGAGTCGAAGATGGGTGAAGCCAAACCCGCCCAGACAATCGTCAAGGTCCGGCCTCTGAAGGGTCTCAAGGACTCGGTGACGGCTCCGGCAGCGACTGCCGGCGAGACGTCTTAGTTCTAGCCGGCGGCATCGGGCGTTGCTGGCCGACTTTTGGCGGATTTTTTGCCAGGTTGGTGATCGGTCCGTCGGGTCGGTCCCGAGAGGTCTGTCTGCGGACGCACCGGTGACGTAAGTCGTTGTTGACATGATGTTTCCGGATATTTTTTCGATCCGATGACTGGTCGGCTCGTGAACGATTCGGTGATTTCACGGTTGTGGTGCTGCGCGCAGATCGAGAGCGGGCTTGTCGGGTAGTTGACCGGCGCATCCCCGCTCCGTAGAATGTCTTGCGCCTCGAGTTGGGGGTTCATTCTACGTTCGGATCGGTCTTGCGGCCCCGATTGGGGATCGCATCGGGTCTGGAAGTGGCGTGGGTTTCGAAACAGGGGTCAGAGTAGGGTCCAGGTGGTCGCCGACGGGGCGTTCATCAGAGGGCCGATCGAATCCTCACGAGAGACCTGTAGATGCTGGTTCTGTCGCGAAAGCGGAACGAGAGCATCGTGATCGACGAGCACATCGTGATCACCGTGGTGGAGGTCCGCGGTGACAAGGTGCGTCTTGGGATCGAGGCTCCGCGAGAGATACCGATTCACCGCAGCGAAGTGCACGAGGCGATTGCCCTCGAGCAGGCTGAGGGGTCGGGCGCGGATGCTGCGACGGTCACGACGCCTGAGGTTTGAGGCTGGCGTTTGAGGCGGGGGGTCCGCCGCGCGGTCAATTCGTGATCGAGCGAGCGATTCGCTGCGGGTACGACGGCTTGACATTCGGGGCGATGTACCTAGAGTGTGGCCCGAAACCGGCTTGGCCCCGTCGTCTAGTCAGGTTCAGGACTCCGGACTTTCGATCCGGCAACAGGGGTTCAAATCCCCTCGGGGTCACTTCGGACAACAAGCAGCTCTCATCCGGCCCACCGACGGCCGGCTGGGGGCTGCTTGCGATTCTCGCCCGGCGTCGTGCTGACGATCAGGTCACGGGGATCCAGCGTTTGAGGAGAATGGCGGGGATCAGCAACGAGGCGATCAGCAGTGCGGCGATGGTGTTTTCTTTCACGGCCAGCGCCAGCGTGGCGTCGATCATGACGAGCGAGAGCAGCAGGATGCCGACTCCCGATTGGACCCGTTCGGGTCGAGGATCTCGGATGGCCGCGATCAGGCGTCGGTTGATCGAGACGATGATCAGGGCCATCAGCAGCAGCACCGACGTGGAGGCGTTTTGCTTGAGGTCGGAGGTGGCCAGGCCGGCGAAGGTGACCAGCGTCGCCAGGCCGACGTTGATCAGCATCACGGCGGCGGTCAGTTGTCGGCGATCGCTGGTACCCGATTCGTTGCGTGCGAACCAGGTGACGCCGGTGATGTAGAGTCCCATGCCGAGGGCGACGAACAGTGGCGGCCCCTGGGCCAGTGCATCGAATGATCCCGCGGCGGTGGCACCCAGCAGCAGATTCAGGCTGCGGCAGGCCCCCATCGCCAGCGGGCCCAGCGGGGTGGTTTTCAGCAGCCCGTCGTAGGCCAGCACGCACCCGGCCAGGGCCAGGGCGACGACCAGGCTGGCCGGCGACTTGGCCAGGATCGAGACGACCGCCGCCGCCGCCAATCCACCGGCCATCAGCAACACGCCCAGGCACACCGCCACCCTCAGGCTCACTCGCCCCGACGGCAACGGACGTCCCGGCCGCTGCTGTGCGTCCAGATGCCGGTCGAAGACATCGTTGAAGACCATGCCCGAGAGGTAGAGTCCCGCGGAGGCGATCAGGAGCAGGATCAGGACGGGCAGCGTGTTGGAGGCATCGGTGGGAAAAGGGACCAGCAGTCTGCCCAGCAGGATGTCGGCCAACGCGGTGAAGACCGCCGGCAGGCGGATCAGCTGCAGCACCGGCAGCAGGCGGGAGGTCGACGGCTGGCTTGTTGAGGACTCGGGCATGGCTGGGTGGCTGGGTGGCTGGGTGGCTGGGTGGCTGGGTGGCTGGGTGTCAGGTGATGAGCTGTTCGAGGAGAGTGTTGAGTCCATCGCGGAGTTGCAGGATGGCGGCTCGGGTATCGCCCGTTCCGGGGGTGGTCTGTCGGGCGAAGCCGTAGAACTTGATCTTGGGCTCGGTCCCGGAGGGTCGAACTGCGAGAGTGACCTCGACGGCGTCCTCGGCAACCGCCTCGAAGATCAGCAGGTCACTCGAGGGATTCGGCAGCGGGCTACCGGTGATGTTCTCGGGCAGGCTGCGGATTTCATGTGCGTGATAGTCCCGGACTCCTCGCCAGCGGTGCTGGCCGACTTCCGCAGGCGGGTTGTGCCGCAGTGATTGCATCGCCTCATCGATCTGTTGCCGGCCGCCTGGTCCCTGTGCGTAGACCGAGTGCTGGAATTCGTCGACGGATCCGTGGTCCGAGTGAATCTGGTCGAGTCGGTGCCAGAGTGTCTGGCCGTCGTGGTGGAGTTCCAGTGCGATGTCTGCGGTCAGCAGTGCGGCGACCGCGGCGTCCTTGTCGCGGCAGTAGGTTCCCGCCTGGTACCCGATCGACTCCTCGCATCCAAAAATAAACCCCTCAGGCCCGCGGCTCTCGATTTCCCCGGCAATGTGTTTGAAGCCCACCAGCAGGTCATCGACGGCTTCGACTCCGTGTGCCTGGCAGAGGACTCGCAGCAGCGGCGTGGTGACCAGGGTACTCAGCACGTAGGCGTCTGTGGGCCACGTACGGTTGCGGAGCAGGTGATCGAGCAGGATGGCGGCCAACTGGTTCCCGGTCATCACCTCCCATTGGCCACCGGGTCGGGGTGCTGCGACGGCGAGTCGATCGGCGTCGGGGTCGGTGGCCATCACCAGCACCGCTCCGGATTCTCGAGCCGCCTCGATCGCCGGCCCGAACACCTCGTGTCGTTCGGGGTTGGGCAGCCGGTCGGGAACTCCCGCAAAGTCGGCGTCGGGCTCGGCCTGAGCCGCAAAGACTTCGACCCTGGCAAAACCGGCTTGCCGCAGTACCGGCACGACCGAGACGGCTCCGACCCCACACAGCGGCGTGTAGAGTGCCTTGAGTCGGGCGGGGTCGAGGTCCAGGTGGTCGATGGAGGTGGTCCGCACGTCGAGGACTGCCTGCTGGTGGGCCCGGTCGATCTCGGGACCGAGCCGGCGAATCCGGCCCTGTTGTACGGCCTGTTCGTAATCGAGCCTGGGGATGATCGCGCTCTTTGCGACGCAGTCGATGATGCCTTGATCGTGCGGAGGCAGCACCTGTCCGCCGTGGGACCAGTAGGCCTTGAAGCCGTTGTCGGTGGGCGGGTTGTGCGAGGCGGAAATGACGACTCCGGCGACGCAGTCGAGGTGCCTGACGGTGAACGACAGGGTGGGTGTGGCCCGGTATCCGTCGAATTCGAGGACATCAAAACCATGAGCGGCCAGGGTGGTGGCCGTCAGCCGTGCGAATTCGCTCGAACGGTGTCGCGTGTCGTGGGCGACGGCGATGCGGCCGTCAGGGTGTCCGGATTCCTTGAGGTGGCAGGCGAGGCCGTGGGCGCTTTCTGCGATGGTGCGGGCATTGATCGTGGCGGTCCCCAGCGGTCCCATCACTCCGCGACGGCCTCCGGTCCCAAACGGGATCTCTTCCCAGAACAACTCGACCAGCCGGTCGAAGTCCTCGGCGTCGATGAGTGCTCTGACGTCATCGGAGAATTCGGCCAGTGCCGGGTCGTTCAGCCAGCGGCCGGCCCGATCGGCCGAATCGCGATCGATCCGGCCGTCGGCGACCGCCTGTTCCAACCGCGCCAACAACGACTGCACGGGTCCTGGTCCCTGGAGGTCCCTGGAGCGGGTTACCGGCGACTAGCGTTTCTTCCTGCCCGACTTGCCCGACTGCTGGCCGGGGGACTTCTTCGCGCGGGCCTGGGACTTGCCGCGAGTTTTTTGCTTCGGGGCCGGTTTCTTCTTGCCGTCGCTGAAGATCTCGTCCCAGCCGTCACGGAAATTGTCATTGGATCCGGTGTGGACCGTGTATCCCGTCATAATTTTGCTGCCGCCCTTTTCGCGGAGAATGCCGAACAAGAAAAACAGGGATCCGTAGTGCGGTCCTGTAGTGTGTTCCATTCTTGAAATGCTCCGACATCGGTCAAGGCCTGAGCGAGGGATTCCGCGGGCGGGCAACTCGATTTGTCACAGGCTACAACACTCTGGTAGGATCCCAGTCATGCGAGTCACGAGACATTCACCGATCGTTCATCCGCGGCTGTCGCGTCGCGAGTGGTTGCAGGCCGGCTCGATCGGCCTGATGGGCCTGAGTCTCTCGGACGTCGAGGCGGCTCGAGAAGCGAACCGCACCGCGCCCCAAAAGTCGGTGATCTACCTGTTTCTCTCGGGTGGACTCGGCCAGCACGACAGTTTCGACATGAAGCCCGACGCTCCGGCGAACATCCGGGGCGAGTTCGAGCCGATTTCGACCAAGACACCGGGTCTGCAGATTTGCGAGCACCTGCCGCACCTGGCCGCCTGCAGCGACAAGTGGGCCGTGGTCCGTTCGCTGTCGCACTCGACCAACGGCCATTCGCTGGGTCATCACATCATGCTGACCGGCCGCAGCGACACTCCTCGAGGCTTCTCGGGCAACATGCCCCAGGCCACCGACCACCCCTCGATCGTCTCGCAGGTCGGCTACCTGTTGCGGGACCGCAGCCGGTTGCCCGCTGCCGCCGTGATCCCCGACATGCTGACTCACCACAGTGGCCGGATCATTCCCGGCCAGTTCGGCGGGGTGATGGGCGAGCGTCACGACCCGTGGGTGATCAACGCGGCTCCCCAGTGCCAGATGTACGGGGCCTGTCCCAACTGCTTCGACCACCAGCGGCGTCCGATGCAGCACGTGGGCAGCATCGAGTTCCAGCCGCCGAACCTGGCGTTGGCCGAGGGAGTGACCCAGCAGCGTCTCGAAGACCGCACGCGGTTGTTGAGTATCGTCGAGCGTCAACAGAGTCACCTCGATC
>Ga0310120_10002186_pt1 | contig 14424 bp, 10 predicted proteins | sample CB27_AW_983_MG_FD_203506 | JGI IMG/M metagenome (GOLD analysis project Ga0310120, IMG submission 203506) | Marine microbial communities from Western Arctic Ocean, Canada - CB27_AW_983 | ecosystem: Environmental > Aquatic > Marine > Oceanic | place: Canada: Western Arctic Ocean | collected...
TTTATAATATCACTACTTAAATCAACCCCTATTGTTATTTTGAATAAACAAGGAGGAACTCTAATCATTGGTGCTGGTCCAGCCGGCCTCGCTGCTGCTAGTGAGCTAGCTAAAGCCAAAAAAAAACTGGTTGTTATTGAAAAAGCTGACCAGGTTGGTGGCCTATCTAAAACTTATACTTTTCAGGAAGGGGAGTTTATTTTTCGGACCGACAACGGCCCTCATCGTTTTTTCTCCCAAAATCCCTATCTTTATCAATTTCTCTCCACACTACTCCAAGAACAATGGTTAGAAGTTAATCGTCAAACTCGCCAGTATATTGATGGCAAGTTCTACGACTACCCTGTTCGTCCCCTTCAGGCTTTAGCCAATATTGGCCCTGCTAAAGCTCTTAGCTTCATCTATCAATACGTTACTGCTCAAATTCAATACAAACTCCTCCGTAAGCCTATCAAGAACTTTGAGGATTATATCATCGCTCATTTTGGTAAGGGATTAGGCCATTTCAATATGATCAACTATACCGAAAAGATCTGGGGGGTACCTGCTAGCACTATTCACGCCGACTGGGCCAAGCAAAGAATCAAGGGTCTAAGTATTGGTTTATTAATCAAAGCCACGCTCAAAGGCTTCCTTCAACCACTCAAAACCAGACAAGTGAGAAGTTTGGTAGATGTCTTTTATTATCCAGAATATGGCACTGGTCTCATCTACGAAAAAATAAAAAGTCAGTTGATTGATCAAGGTCATCAAATCTATACCAACTCCCATCCCACAGCCATTCATCATGACAGCAAAAGAATCACTAAAGTGATGGTTAACAATAGTGGTGTAGAGGAGGTCTATGAACCTGATCAATTGATTGAATCTATTCCTATCGAAAGCTTTCTCAAACTACTCACTCCTGCTCCACCTATCGAAGTTCAAGAAGCTGCCAGCAAAGTTAAGTATCGTGATCAGGTCTATTTATTTATAACTCTTGACCGAAATCAAGTTACCCGCGATCAATGGATATACTTCCCTGAAACCAAGATTCCTTTTGGTCGCATTAGTGAGATGAAAAACTTCAGTCAGAAGATGAGCCCCTTGGGCAAGACCTCTCTGTTTGTTGAGTTCTTTTGCTTCAAGGATGATGAGATCTGGAACAAGTCTAAAGAAGAATTACTAGAACTCACCATGAAATACCTCGAGCCCTGGAAATTCTGTCAGCGATCTGAGATATTGGGCTGTCATTTAATTAAACAAGAGAAAGTTTATCCCATCTACGACACTAACTATCAAGACTACCTATCAATTATCAAAAACTACCTTAACCAATTTTCCAATCTATACTATATTGGTCGCCCTGGTCGCTTTCGCTATACTAATCAAGATCACTCATTAGAAATGGGCATGTTAGCCGCCAGAAGCATTATCGACAACCAGCGATATAATATAGAGGATGTGGGCAAGGAACAAGAATATTATGAACGAGGAATCTGGAAGAAATAATCTAACATTATTCTATTATTACGTTATCTTTGCGGGTATTGCCACCTTGGTTGATTTATCACTCCTCTACTCCCTCACCGAGTTTGGTAATGTGTGGTATTTTCACTCCGCTATTATTGGTTATTCTGCTGGCATGATAGTTAACTACGTACTCAACAAGTATTTCAATTTCAAAAACTACAGTAAAAAAATAGTCTCTCAATTTGGTATCTTTACTGCCGTAGCAATGGTGGGATTAGGCCTCAACCAGCTTATCATCTACCTCCTAGTGGAGTTTGCTGATGTCTGGTACATGGCTGCCAAGATCATTGCTATCGGCATCGTGATGTTCTGGAGCTTTTTTGGTCACAAACAATTAACTTTCAAGTATGAGTAGACCCGACTTTATCGGCATCGGAGCTATGAAAGCTGGTACCACCTGGCTCTATCAATGCCTCTCAGAACACCCAGAAATTCATTTACCTGATAAAGAATTGAATTTTTTTGGTGATCAAGACACTTGGTCAATGGGCTTTGATTGGTATGAAAAACAACTTGAGAGTAATAAAAACGTAACGGGGGAGTTTTCAGTCTTTTACCTCGTCCACCCCTATGTTATCCCTAGAATTTATAACCGCTACCCAGCAACCAAATTGATTGTTTGTTTACGTAATCCGATAGATCGATCTTTCTCCCATTATCTTCATGATGTGAGATATGGTGTTTTTGATCAGTCACTAACTTTTAATGAGGCCACTGAACAATTCCCCTACTTAATAGACAGCTCCTGCTACTCAACCTTCATTAAAGAATATTTAAAATACTTCTCTCCTCAACAAATGTTATTCCTCATCTATGAGGACTCCCTCAAAGACCCTCTTCAATATGTGCAATCGGTTTATCGTTTCCTAGAGGTTGATGATCAGTTTTCTCCACCTAGTCTTGAGAAGAAGATTCATCCCAGTTACAAACCATGTTTCAATCTATTGGAAAAGATTATTTATCGTAGGAGTTTAAAATTGAAAGCTCTTAAAAACTTCTGGCTAAACAAAAAAATAAGCGCAGCCACGATCAAAATGTTATATAGATTAAATAAAAGGAAAGATCTCCCTACTCCCACCATCATTGAACGAGAAAAATTAAAACTATATTTTCAACCAGAAATTAAAGAGCTAGAAAAACTAATTAATCGCCCTCTAACCGAGTGGCTATAATATGAAACGTTTTAAATTATTTCTTTACAATCTATTTTTCTCTCCTTATCGCTACTCCAGAAAATCAACTAATTGGAGAAATGCTTTTGGTTTAATGCCTTTTGAACGGTTGCTTTATAGAACTATGACTTTTGTCGGTGGCAATAGTATAGAGGGTGATTATTTAGAGTTCGGTACCTATCAAGGCCGGAGTCTTGCTAGCGCGCATCACATCGCTCAATTATACAGCTTAAAAAAAATGCGATTCTATGCTTTTGATTCTTTCGAAGGCTTACCAGAGATTCAAGGAGTTGACCGGGAAGGGTTTTGTAATTTTAAGAAGGGGGATTTTTCTTGCTCTCAAGAAGATTTTCTAAAAATATTGAAAAGAAGTGGGGTTGATCTCAACAAAGTTCAATTAATACCTGGTTGGTTTGATCAAGTTTTAAACGACGAAACCAAAAGATCTCTTCCTATTAAAAAAGCGGCTGTTGTCTGGATCGACTGTGATCTCTATGAATCCACCGTGCCTGTACTCGATTTCATTACCAGTTACATCCAAGATGGCACGATAATTATTTTTGATGATTGGTTTGCTTTTCGTGGCAATCCTAACAGAGGCGAACAGCTAGCTTTTAGAGAGTGGCTGACTAGAAATCCTCAAATAACCGCTTCTGAGTTTAGAAAGTTTGATTGGAGTGCTAATTCTTTTATTCTTCATCATGATTAATGTTTTCAAAAAAATAGAGCGAGGAATAGATCTTTTATTTAATTGGTTAGAGAACAATACTCTCCTGGCCTTATTTCTCTTTGTGGCTATTAATATTGCTACTCGCCTCACCTATCTGGCTTTTATTAGCCACTACTCACCTGGTGCTCTGCTGATTAGAGTAGATGGTTATATCTATATGCTTAAAAGCCTTGAGATGCTGCAAGGTAACTGGCTACCAATGCGAACTCACGCCTCTGGTTGGCCTTTCTTGTTAATGCCCTTTTTCTATTTAATTCAGCAAAAATCTATTTTTGAGATGATGATCTACTCTCACTTCTTGAGTGTTGTTATTAGCTCCTTAACTATTATTCCACTTTATTTGGTTAGCAAGGAGATTTTTAAAGATAAGAAGGCTGTATTTACCACTCTCATCATCTTTACCTGCTTCTTCTGGGTAATCTATGGTTCTTTAGGTTTATTCACCGAACCTATCTTTGGCCTACTATTGTTATTCATCATCTACTGTCTGCTCAAATACAGGTACAATCCTCGTTATCTAATTGCAGCCTCCATCTTGGCCGGTATTTCGTACTGGATCAGACCTAATGGCATTTTCGTTTTATTAATTATTCTTCTTACTTTGTGGCTTTTAAGAAAGAAAGTGTCTCATTTTCAATATCATCATCTCTCTCAAGTTATATCCATCTTCTTTATCACCGCCCTCCCCTTTCTTTATCAGCGCTACCTTCACTTCGGCTCTCCTTTCTATTACGGCGAGAACAGTAAGTATTTTGTTGATAAATATCACCAACTTTGGGGAGCAGCTTATCCCGACATCTCTTTCTTTGAATATCTAAGCTCTCACAGTTTGGTAGAGATATTTAATAGGTTTGTAATATTTGGCTTTGGTAGCTTAACCTTCAGTGCTCTCGCCCTCACCCTACCCTTCTCCATCTTCTTCGTTTGGGGTGTTATGAGATTCTTAAAGGATTCCCGCTTTACCAGCCTCTTGGTAACTCTAGGTATTTGGATTATTAGCTTCACTCCTATCTACGCCGTCTACTTCACTCCTCGCCACCTCTTCTCCGTCCTTCCTATCACCGCTATCTTGATCACAGCGGGTATTTTGAGTCTGATTCGGTATATTCGCTATCAAAACCTAGTTTTACTAGCTATCGCCACTACCGGCCTCTGCTTCATTAGCGTCTCCTACTTCTACCCTCAATACTATTTCCTGGAAAAAACTCCTCAAGAAGCTCTAACTATGAGTCGCTGGATTGCTGAGAACGTACGCGGCAAGATAGCAATGGCAGCTAGCAGTGATATTGTAATGATGCATCTGCCCGACACCACCGTTGCTGAGTTAGGCTTGTTTGATCTCAAAGCACCTCAGACTGGTCTTCAGATAGTTTATCCCGGCAAGATTAATGATGTTGATCAATTAACAATATGGCTAAAAGATAATGGGGTTGATTATTTAGTAGTTGATAGAGATCACATGCCTCGCATTACACCTCAGTTAAAGATATCCACAATCAAGGTACTTCCATCTTATTATGAAAAGATTTATCATGATTATAGTGTTGAGTCTTCTTGGGAAACCGAGATTTACAAACTTAATTGGAGTCGGTTTAAATAATAAATAAAATTATGGCCAAAAAGTCTTCTAATAGTAGCTTTAAATTAACTGTCGGTTTATTGGTAGTGTTTATGTTTGTTTCTATCTTTACTACCTCATCTCTAATGAGATCTTGTTTTGCTGACAATACCAATCGAGGCTTTTTATATAAAAAAATCAGTAAACTTATGTGTGGTACCAATGTTAATCTTCACCGCAGCTATTACCGAAGATTAGGTGCTGACGAGCTATCTATTGAAAGTAACGTTCATGAATCAGAAGAATACAGCATTACTACAGGAGCAACATCTGACAAGCTAGTAGATGGTTTTAAAGATACCAGGGCTGCGCCAGCTAATCATGACTTTGATTACACTATCAGACTAGCTAATATTTATAGCATTAATAAGATTAATTTAAATTGGGGAGATGACGGCCGAACACCTGAGTATATAGATTCCTGGAAATTAGAATCCTCTATTGATGGAGAAAACTGGGAAGTTGTTGATTTTGGTGGCTTCCCTAAAGAATTAGAAACATCTGTTAATGAAAAATTTGTTGCTTCAATGTTAAGATTATCAGGTCACTCTGAAAAACAATGGATTGGAGCAAATGAGGTTGAAATTATTGGTAAACCTATTCAGAAATAAAAATAATCTAAAATGAATAATTTTTTTGAGGCGACTTTTATGTCGTCTTTCCTTTTTACTTTTTTAATACCAGGCCTCCTTCTTAGTCTTCTTTTGATACCTAAAAAAGAAATTCCTCTAACTCTCCTTCTAACCTATGCCACCGTGTTAGGTTTTTTTTCACAGCTCAGCATCGGCATCATAGCTAGCTTCTCTGGCCAGCTAATTAATAATCAAATTTTAAATATCAGTCTAATATCTTTATTATTTATTGCCTGCTTATTAATAACCTTATTTAAATATCAAAAAGATAAACTAAAGAACTTAAAAAAGATTATACGAATCTCTTCTTATGATATAGCAGTCATCATATTAATGGTTGTTGTTATAGCTTTGTTTTTATCCAATATAAAAGCAATGGACAGGCCATATTTTAACCCTGCTACCGATCAATATTTATGGCTTGGCCAAGCCGAATCACTTCTCGTGAATCCTCTACCCGCATTTATTAAGACCGCTCATCCCTTTTCTGTTTATAAGCACTCGTTCTCATACATACTAGCTACATTTATTCCTTTTGTAGAGAAGACTATTGATAATTATCAAAATCTAATCATTTTCCTATCTTGTTTATTTTATGGTCTATTTGTTTTAATAGGCGCTCAATTAGGTAGGTCTATTTTTAAATCATCAGCCTTAGGACTATTAACCCCTCTGTTAATGCTATCATTCCACCTTGATAACTATTATTTGATCGCAACAGCTGTCGTACCCCAAAACATAGGTCTGTTATTATTCATATTTGGTTTTATATTATTAAATCATCTTCAAGATTGGAAAAATGAACCAAGGAAAGGAGTTATTTTATCCGTTATATATCTTTCTATTTTTTATCTTATTCACTCCCCTTCTCTAGTTATTTTTCTTTTGTCACTAGGATTAGCTAATATATTAATCTTTATTTTATCATTCATATCTCAAAGATTAGGGAAAAAGCCGATCAAGCAAAAACTAACCGTTCTTTCATTATTTGCCATACCTATTGTTGTTATAGCTGCTATTCGCTATCTATTATATTACACAAAGATTTTAGGTTTTACCGACCCTACAACTATCAACAGATATCAGGACTATATTGTCTCTCAATCTATCTGGAATCATCATTATATGAGCTGGCATGAGACTGCTATTATATGGCTTGCTATCATCGGTTTTATTATTATTGCTATCAAGACCATTCTTAATAAAAAAGAAGATTCTCGTGTGATTTTATTATGTAGTTTTATTTTATTGTTATGGATCTTTAACACCCTGCAACTAACCTATTTTGCTATTTATGCTAGCTGGCAAGCCTTTCGCTTCAAATTATTTATCTACCCAGCTTTTGCTATCGGAGCTTTAACCACTATACACTTCTTGATTCTTTTATTTAAAAAACGCTACCTTACTACCTCCAAGTTATTAACCATCTTATTTATTATATTAATAATGCCTCAGCTATTAATTAAAATTAGTGATCATCAAAAATTAGTTATTTTAGATATGATTAGAGGAAGAGATAGCTATATTGATCGTATGGAAAAATATAAAGACCAATTCCAAGAACTCATGGCTGCTAAAAAATATATTGATGAAGATAATGAAAGAGTTGTTTTATTTATAGGCAAAGAAATTAGTCACACTTATGGCCGTTGGATATTTTCTCCTCAAAAATTCTACGTTACCTATCAATGTCCATCCTATAGAGAATGCTTAGCAAGTGATAGTATCAATAATGAAAAAGCTTATCTATCAGGTATTGATGCTGATCTGATAATATTAGAAAAGCATCCGAAACTAATTAAAAATCTATCCGAAGATATCAAAAATCACTTTAAGATTCAGAAGGAGTCTTATCAATTTTTATTTTATTTTAATTAAGAAACATGAAGAAACTCCTTGATAAAGTTATAGAAATAAATGATCATAATTTTAATTTATTTGTTTATCTAGTTTTTATTTTATTAATCATTGACACTCTAACAAACAATTTTTTAAGCTCTGTTGGCATTAACAAGATATCTTTACTCACCTTCCTAGGCATTAGCGCTATTATTAAAATCTACTTTAAAACTAAAAATAAGGTAATTATTGACAGTGATGTTATTCAAAACATTTCTCTTCGCAAAATAACTATAACCCTGCTTAATATCACTAAAAAAATAATGGGTAACAAGAAAAAAAGTGTTGTAATAGCTATTATTACAATCGGAGCAGTCTTCTTGTACCAAAAATCAACACAAAAAATTATTCATATCTTTTCTCAATCTGGTATTGCTAATTATGTAATTTATGGTATTTTAATAACTCTGTATATATTAATAGTTTATATTTATTTTTATGAAAAAGACTCTCTGGAAAATAATCCATCGATTAAATAAATTTGGCCGAAAAACCACCAAATTAGATTTAAGATATTTAGCCAAAAGTGGTAGTTGGCGTATTAGCGAAAATCTTGGTAGTATTTTAGCTTCCTTTTTAATCTCAATTGCCTTTGCTAACTTACTACCCATAAAAGATTTCGGTATTTATAAATACCTACTTTCTATTGCTAATATTTTTATCTTTCTAACCTTAAGTGGCATGGGGGTAGCTGTTATTCAATCGGTATCTAAAGGTTATGACAAATCCTTATTGGCAGCTATAAAAATAAGGTTACGCTGGAATTTTGTTTATACATTAGGACTCTTGTCTTTTGCTGGTTATTACTTTTTTAAAGGTAATTTTCTTTTTGCTGCATCATTGTCCATATTAGGAATTATCACACCTCTAACCAGCACTTATAAGCTATACGATTCTTTCTTGGTGGGTAAAAAAGAATTTAAGCAATCAGCCATATACTCATTTATTAAAAATATTTTACGATTAGCTGTCACCATTGGGGTACTATTTATAACAAATAGTGTATTAGCTCTTATAATAGCTTTTACCTTGGTCTCCTTTATCCCTAATATTTATTTCTATTTTAAAGTTAAGGATAAATTTAAAATATCAGATAATAAAATGCCTGAAAAAGAAGGTGGGTCCTTAGTTAATTTTGGCTTACACCGAAGCTTTTTAGACGCCCTATCTACCTCTGTTAATTATATAGATAGCATTATCTTATTCCAATTTACCGGACCAGTTCAATTAGCGTTTTATACTTTTTCTAAAAGTATCCCTCAGATAGGAAATGGATTAATTAAAAATACCCTAAGCATTTACTTCCCTAAAATTGCTAATAAAAGATTAGAAGATATTAGAAAGATTTTTTTTCTTAGAATAATCCAAGGAATAGTTATTGGATCGATTGTTGCTATATTGCTGATTTTAATAACGCCTCACGTATTTAGACTTATCTATCCTCAATATATAGATTCTATCTTCTACGCTCAATTATTATCATTAACGTCTATTTTTATTATTCCTCGTGCTTATGTAGGTTACATCTTAAATGGCCATCGAATGATTAAATCTATCTATTATTCCAGTGTCACAACCAATATCACCCGCCTCATCTTGTTTACTACCTTAGGCTATTCCTTCGGCATCATAGGAATCATAGCGGCTGTAATAATTGGTGACTTATTTGGCACTATTATAGCTATTGTAGTGCTTCAAAAAGATATGCCTAGATAAACAATTTAGGTCATATTGCGTAAATACGCCTTATCAATTACAAAGTTAATTTTCTCTCCTTCAAGATAACGGCAAATTTTATCAACCAAAGTCACTGCTGCAGCTTCATACATTTGATTATTAGATCCTGAAATATGCGCCGTTAGAAAAACATTAGACAATTTTCTCAATTCATTTGTTTTAGATAGAGGCTCTATATCAAAAACATCCAAACAAGCAAATATATCTTCTTTTTTTAATCTAGAAATTAAAGCATCCATATCAACAATCTCTCCTCTTGAGGTATTAATAAAAACAGCGCCTGGCTTCAAAGAATTAATCTGATCCTTGCCAAAACTTTTTTTAGTTCGTTCAGAAAGACCTCGATGCAAAGAAACTACATCAGCTTGCAAAACCTCTGCCAGACTAGCTTTTTTAACTTCCATTCTCTGAGCTTCTTCATCTGACAAATATTCAGAATAAATACTAACTTTACAACCAAACGGCCTAAGATATTCAATAAATTTTCTAGAAATAGAGCCGTAGCCAATCAAACCAATGGTTGAGCCATAAAAGTTATTTTTTACCTGCTTATTATTAACATCTCCTGACTTTTTTATTTTTGGCTCAATAATTTTCCATAAAGGAATTAACAATGGTTTTATTTTTTTAATAAGGGGATTTTTAACTGCTTTTGTAATTGAAGAATAAAATCCTCCTTGTGTTTTCAATCCCCAACCTCCTTTACGCATAATGTCGTGAGATAGTGAAGCTCGCCTTACCCCAATAATAGCTTGCATCAAACAAAATTCCGCGACAGTATCAGCATAAACATCGGAAACATTTATTAGAGGAATATTCCTTTTTACTACAACATCAGGATTATATTTCTTTACCGAGGCCCCTACTACTCCCACCACCTTAATATTTGGTAAATTAACTAACCACTCTTCTTTTATTGGCTCACCTCCTCTTCCGGTAATTATTGCTACCACCTTTTCTCTCTCTTCTTGATTAAGAGAAGAAATATTTCCGGAAGAAATAATATTATACCGATTAGCAAGCTTTGGTAATTGTGAAGATATAATCCCCGGATTAGTAACAACAATCGATTCTATTTTATCAACTTTTTCTATTTTTACCTTTTTAATAGAATCTGGATTAATATCACACTTACTCCAATCGATCTCACCTGAAAATCCAGTCTCTGCTAAATTAGTTAAATAAAAGCTAGGAATCAACTTGGCTAAAGAATGCCTAGTATCAACTCCCTCATTAATGGCCATAAAAAAATCTTTATGCTCATCATAAAAACCTCTTGCCTCTGGAGAATCGCCGAACTGTTCGGTTGTAGATTGGTTGTTTTTAAAAATTGTTAAATCGCCATCCAAACATTCAAAAGTCATCCCATAACTATGTAAAACATATTTTTCAACTCGTGATCCAGCACTATTATTAGAAGATAATGTAGCATGACTACCATTCTCCCATTCTAAAATAATAGAAAAATTTTGATCTTTATCTCCCACAACTCTATTCTTCTTTGAATAAATTGATTTTGGTCTATCGCCCATTAAATAACAAAGGACATCAACCGCGTGAATACAGTTAGCTCCAAACCATGTTTCAGCTCCATAAGGAACGGGCTCATTAATAACCGCCTTATTAAACAAAGCCTCTAGGCTAGATGCTTTAGAATCATCACCTAAATAATCTATCACTCTATTAATATTCTTCTGAAATCTCCTATTAAAACCTCCTACGGCTATTAAATTAGATTTATTAGCAATACTTATTAACTCAACTAATTGATCAACTGTTTGTGTCAAAGGTTTTTCAATAAAGATATGCTTTCCAGAAAGCAAAGCCTCCTTACCATACTCATAATGCATCTTAGTTGTACCTAATACATACACCGCATCAACATCGTCATTAAAAACTTCCTTGGCATTAGTAACTGCTTTTTCAAAATTAAATTTATCAGCTGCTCTCTTGGCTGCTTCATTATTTATATCGCAAATAATTTTTAAATTACAAAAGCCCTCATCAGCCAATCTATTAAGAATAGGCAAATGAATTTTTGAACTCATCTCTCCTGCTCCAATAACAGCGATATTTATTTTTCTTTGTAATTTCATAATCTAAATACATTTTTTAACATTCTTTTAGCTCGACGCATCAAAATTTTTAAAGAAGATACGTCGTTATAATAAACACCTATATCAAATAATGAGTCTTTAATCTCAAAAATGTTATTAAAAGAATAACGAGGATATGATGTTATATTGCGATTAGAAACGCCGTGCAAAGCATCAGCTGAATTAATAAACATTGCCAATGAATTGTCTTGATATGGCAACTCACCAACCTTCTCACAATATTCATAACCAATCAACCTTGCCCCATGAAATCTAGATTTTTTTCTATCTTTATGTTTATAAAACTCCAAACTACCACCAACAGAATCATCTTCTAATTGTTTAAGATAAAAATTTCCAATAACCATCTTATGCTCATTATCAAGATGAGGAATTTTAACAGACGAGGGCGTCTCTCTTACCGGTGTATCAATACATATTTCTGCATCAATAAGAACATCACAATTTTCAAAGCTATCTATGTTTCTGATCCCAACACGAAGATTATCAAAATTATTAAATATTGACCGCAAATGAGGATGTTGCTCATAAAGAGCTTCCCCAAAAATATCTAAAAATCGCTTTAAATAATCCTTGGTTAAATGAGCTTCAACAAATTCCCTCCAAATTGGAGCAATTGAAGAATCTGATAAAATCTCTACTGCTCGACATCTTATTTTACGATTACTTGGAACCTCTGCTCCTCTAGCTACCCCAAGACAATGCCAACCATAATCAAATTTTAATAAATCCTCTATACTAGGATAAGCTGCTCGCAACTCATCAACTAGAGACTGATCTAATACCTGTTTTTCAACTATATGAGGAAATGGATCCCTCTTAACATCTGATTTACTAATATTATTAAGAATAGTTTTCATAAAATTAAAATGATTTTATTAATTACAACTTTATATTAAAAGATTTTGCCCAAATTTGAAAAGATAAGATCGGCCTAAATTTCTTATTACTAAAATTAAGTTCATTAATTACGCACATTTTCTGACAATTTTAAAATTTTAAATTGTTCTAGATCTCTCTCTGTATCTATTCCAATACTTTGCCAATCACCTATTACTACCCCTATTTGATATCCATTTTCTAAAGCTCTTAATTGCTCTAATTTTTCTAACTTTTCTAAATTGCTCTGAGGAAGTTTCACAAATTCAAATAGAAAATCTTTTCTATAAGCATAAATGCCTAAATGATGAAAAGCTCCATTTACTTGAGAGCGAGTAAAATAAAGAGCTCTACCTTTATTGTCGATTACCGCCTTAACATTACCTTGATCTGCCGCATCAATAGAATCGCCAAATGGAGTAACTGCAGTTACCATTTGTAAATTACCATCTTCTTTTATCTTTCTTACTATTTTAATAATAACCTCTGTTGGCATTAACGGCTCATCACCCTGAATATTAACAATTATTTCAGGATCTATGTCAGTTAAATTATTAATCGCCTCTGCTATTCTATCTGTTCCTGATAAACAATTACTATTTGTCATAACCGCCCTACCTCCTTCTTTAGAAATTATATCAAATATCTCCTGCGAATCAGTTGCAACAATCACCTCATCCAAAATATCTGCCTTCTGAGCATTCTTCCAAGTGTGATAGATAAGTGGCTTACCCCCTACATCAGCCAACATTTTTTTAGAAAGACGCGTAGAATGCAATCGAGCAGGAATCACACCAATAACCTTAGGTGATTTTAAAATTTTTTCTAAAGTCTCATCTATATCAACTTGAGTAGTTATTGTATTTTTTCTCTCTTTTAAAATATCTATCGAAGTACTAGCCACATTCTTCATCTGACTCTCCAAATCAACTAAATCATCGATTAAAAAATCCGCCAAATTATCATCAACTAAATTATCAGCTTGAGTATTGTTACTATTCAAAACCATAACTGGCTTTCCTGATTCAATCATCTCATACAATAATGTGGAGTATGTTCCAATTACTAAATTAATCTCCTTAAGGATCTCTGTGTTTAGCTCTTGAATAATATTAAAGTTAGAATGACTTCTGAAATCATGTAATTCAGAAATCTTTAACTGCTCTTCAATATCTTGATCTGGTCTAACTTTAAAATATATTTTTAATCTTGGTATTAATAGCAACTGCTTAATGCAATTCTTAACAGTCTCTTTATCAGCTTTAAGTTCAAAAGGAATTAAAACTACTAATTGGCCATCAAATTGAGTGGCCATAAAATCATTATTAGAGTAAAAGGGCTGCCCGCCAATAGCAATTCTTTTTTGATAAAGATCATAAACTGGGCTTAAAGATATTAATTCATCTCTCCAATATTTATTCCATACTATAAACTTATCGGGAGCAACACATTTTTCTGGAGGGATGTTGTAATTTATCCAGCCGGTTAAGTATTTATTAAATCTTCCGTGTTGAAATGAAACAACTTTAATACCAAGCTCTTGAGCGGCAATAATAAGCTCATTATAATATCGAGGATCATCAATTGTTAATAGAGTATTAATGCCTGTTAGTTTTAAATACCACCTAATAAACTTAATTTTTTTCTCACTTTGAACTGTGTTAGCTAACAACCTATTAATAACCTCTCTTAAATAATCTCGCTGATCTTCTTCAAATTCATCAAGTTCTAATTGATAACTAACTTTTTTAGAAGAAAAAAGTAAGTTGACTAAATCAATAAAAAAAATGGGCTTGGCATTATATGAATTAGCTTTGAAACCATGAACAACCTCCCCGTATTTAATATTGTTCTTTTCTAAAAAATTAAAGACTTTTGCTAAACGAAAATCTTTTTTTGATTTAGCTATTGAATACACTAATATTTTTGTCTTATTGATTCTTAATTTTAAAATCAATAATAAAGCTAAAATAGAATACTGAATAATATTTTTAATTCTTTTAAGAGTATTTATAATATTTTTTCCCTGCTTCTTAACAGAACGATTAACAAGAGCATCCCAAAGCCAAACCTGATTAAAACTCCAAGTAGAATAATGCTTGTATCTACAGAAATCATAAATAGGAAT
>Ga0310120_10002187_pt1 | contig 14422 bp, 10 predicted proteins | sample CB27_AW_983_MG_FD_203506 | JGI IMG/M metagenome (GOLD analysis project Ga0310120, IMG submission 203506) | Marine microbial communities from Western Arctic Ocean, Canada - CB27_AW_983 | ecosystem: Environmental > Aquatic > Marine > Oceanic | place: Canada: Western Arctic Ocean | collected...
CTCAGGAAGAGCGAGGGAGAGCGGCTCGATCAACTGCTGCTGCGGTACGCCGAGATCGACCAGAGCCGCCATCAACATGTCACCGGCGACACCGTTCGAGGCATCGATGAAGAGTGTGCTTTGACGTGGCAACCTCAAACTGTTCATTTGACTTTACTTATGACTTTCGTTTTGAGTCCAACGCTGTCCCACCGTGCTAAGGGTGGAGCGCCCTCGATGCAACCGTAATATGCCAGAGAGTCGCTACAAGAGGCCAGTGGAGCCTTCACGGGTATCAGTTGCGTGCGAAGGCTCGACAGCGGCGGGGTCCTGTGCGACAACATGGGCTCGCCATGCGGTCGACTTGTGCCATTGGGGAGGTTTCGTCGGTGGTGGCTGCTTTGCGTGGTGGACTTCGGGGAGCAGGTCTGTCGTCTCAGCGTTACTGCGACGAAGTCCTGATTTTCGGGGGATGGAAAGAGATGTGCAGGAGGGAATGGACCTCGCGGAGGTGGCTCCGTCTCGGGCTTCCGGGGCAGGAGTTCTGTTCGGAGGTATTCCCATTTTTCCTGAAAACTTTTTCGATACACCTTTAGAACTGCGCTCCTATTTCGGTGGTCGCATCGTTGCGCCTCACCAGTTGGAGACGCCCAGAAGGGGATAGATGAGCATGAAAGAGGTGGTCATGGAGTGCCGGACGGAGAACCGTCGATTCCTCCACATGATTTTGGCGATGGTCGCAACTGTGATCCTGACCGTATCGGGATCGGTGTCGCTGTCGGCGCAGGTGCGGCCGGATGTACAAAAACTACTCGATGAGGGCATCAACCTGTTTCAACAGGGCAAACTCTCCGACGCACAGCAGCGTTTCGAGCGCGCCTTGTTGCTGGATGTGACTTCAGAGGAGGCGCTGGCGTGGGTGGATCAGGTTGGCTACAGCCAGTTGATCAAGGTGATCCGTTCTGGCGACGACACGCTCGGAGCTCAGATGGGTTCGTTGCTACGACTGACATCGCTGGAGACGAAGCGACGCTCGATGGATGCGTCGGCGATCTCCGCTGCGCTGAGCACCTATTTTTCTGATGAGGATCTGCTGGAGCGAACCAAGGTGCTCTACCTGGCGATCAGCGACCATGGAGTCTACCTGCTGCCGGGTCTGATTGAGCGACTGGCTCAGCCCGAGCAACGTGTCAGGGTGCTGGCGATTCAGGCGATCATTCGCCTGGCAGACGATGCCGTGATGCCGCTTTGTCGCTGTCTTCATTCGTCACAACAAGGAGTGGTTACCGGTGCCATCGCATCCCTGCAGAAGATCGGCAATCCGGCCGCGATTCCTAGCCTCCGTTGGCTCGCCGAAAGTACCACCGATCCACTGATCCAGGCATCCGCTGTTTCTGCTGCCAATACCATCGTGCCAGGAAGTGCAACATCCTCGGCCTACCAGAAGCTCATCGATCAGGCCCATTTGTTCAGTATCGACTCTGGACTGATGGTTCGTAGTTATCACGATCCCGTCGTGTGGGTTGTTACCGACTCAGGTCTTTCCTACAGAGATGTTGAGGGTTGGGAACTCAATGAGTTGCGTGCTGAACAATTGATCGGTGACGCTCTCAGCGTCCAGTCTGACGGAGCATCCGCTCTGGCCCTCAGCGCCTGTAATCTGATGGCGCGTTGGAGCGAGTACCGAGATGTCAGCGCCGTGATCTCCAATCAGGTCGAGGCCGGAGATGCTGACGAATCGCAACTGGCGAGTCTGCGTGGCAGAAAGATCGAGATGGAAAGGGTGCGCTGCTCTGCGTACTCGATGCCTGTCGATGTTCTCAACTCCGCACTCGATCTTGCTCTGGCAGATCGACGCCCACAGGCTGCCATCGATCTGCTGGCCGCGATTCGGCTCTTCTACCTGGGAATGACTGAGACACAGGTGCCTGATGCGGTACAGGCTGCGCTGATCAACGATCACCGTGGCGTGAGGTTTGCCGCCGCGCGTTGCGTGGCGTATCAAAACCCGAGCGGATCCTTCAGCGGATCCAGTGTCGTGGTACCGGCTCTGGCTGAGGGCCTTTCCGAGGCGAGCCGCAGGGTGGCATTGACCATCTTTCCCGACCAGGACGATGCCCTACGCGTCGCTTCCTTGCTCCGACGAGCCAACGTCGAGCCCTTCAACGATACTGATCCACTGCGCGGGCTTGAAAGAGCCATCTCGTTTCCCAAGGACCTGATCGCCATTTCCAGCGACACCGGTTCGCTACCGGCTGCCGATGTGATCCGTCGTTTGCGAGATGATTACAGGACCAGAAGGACTCCGATCATCGTGTTCGTAGATGACGAAAACTTCACCCAGGCGCAGGCCACCTACGGTGATGAAGAATCCGGGGTGTTCGTTGTCAATCGTGCCATCGACGCCCTGAGGTTGAGAAATGACCTGCTTGTCGGATTACTCGCAGGAACCAGAACTTCCCGCGGAGACGAGGTGGCCAGTCAGGCGGCCCTGTCGATCCGTTTTCTTGCCAGGAGCAGTAGCAAGTTTGATCTTTCTTCGACCACAGAGGCATTGATCAGCGCTCTGGATGTACCTTCTGACACTGTACGGATTCCGATATGTCACTCGCTTTCCTGGCTCGCACCTGCCGCTGCAAGTCCTGCACTGGTACGAGTGGTCGAGGAGGGTGATGACGCCAGTGTTGACCTGAGAGTCCATGCGCTGATTGCCCTCGGTAACATTCATCGGGGCAGCGGAACGGTCGAACCTGCAGTTCTCAAGGCGGTAGAGGGCGCGATGGCGAGCAACGAGGTGGAGATCATCGAGGCTGCATCGCTTGCGCTGGGATTGATGGGCATTCAACCCGCGGTGTTCCGCGAATAAACTCTGGACCCCATCCATGGCTCCAGTGGCGGGGGTGGATGGGCATGGCCGATCCACCCCCGCTTCACTGGTTTCACCGGGCTTTGAAGGCTTCGCTTGTCCGGGTGACCCTGTCTCTTCTTGCCGACCCCACTTCTCAACTCTACGATCAAGTTGCCCGATGGAATCAGCCGCTGGCTCCATCCAGAAATGCGGTCAGACAGTGGAGAACTGGTTGGGAGTGTCGATGGCGATCGCTTCGATCTGTGAACATTGCGGTTCCGGGTTTTCAGCGCCAGATGCAAGCCTCGGCAGTGGGGTCACCTGTCCCACCTGTGGCAAGAAAACCAAGGTTCATGATGAGGCTGGAGTCCGTGAAATCGAGGAGAAGATCCGCGGCAAGCAGAGACGGGAGCAGGAATACAGTTCACGGCTTGCGTTACTGAGGGAACTCGAGGAGAAAGAACTTCACGATGGCAACAGGGGTGCGATCGAGGACTCGGTTCGCAACTTCCAGCCACGCATGGGAACCAGAAATCGGCGTCTGAGGTTGCTGGGGCACATGTTGATGGTGATCGCCTGGACGATTTTTGGAGTTGCCCTGATTCTCGCCTTCTTTGCCGCCTTCGATCAAAGCATTGGCGGTTTTGTTGCTTGCACTCTGTTCGCGCTGGCGGGTGTGTTCGGATTTGCGGTGGTGAAGTTTCTCTCCGAAGCGAGTTACTCTCTTGCAGAGATTGCCGACAGACAATGGGATATTCGCGCTCTGTTGCTCGATCTATGCGAGGAACAGGAGCGGCAGAAGGAGAGCGAGAACCGCTGACTGCGGTTCTCGCGCCCTCACTCGGTGAAGAAGAAGTCGAGAGCGCCCTTGGCAGAACTCCCGAACTCAGCATCCAGGGAAGCCTTCTTCTGGGGCCTGTTGCGGATTTCCTCGAAGATGGCGTCAAGTTTCTCGCAGGCGGCGCGTGCATAGAGGCGAACCATTCCGACAGTGGTCTGGTCGTCGAATACGGTCGCCATGATGGTTCTGTTGCCTACCATGGAAAGCTGGATGCTATCGCGCTTTCCCTGGTGGAAGAGAACCGAAAATTCGTCCTCCCCCAGCAATTTGGCCATCTCTCGGGTAGCTGCGTACGACCCGGCGACGAGGGCAGCGACGGTTTGCTCATCGATGGAGTTGGTATCTCCACCGCTGGTCACCATGTGCCCTTCCTTGTCGATGAGCAGGTTGCACTTGCAGCCACTGAGCTCGAGAAATTCTGCGAGAACTACATCGATCTGCTCGATGTCGTCGCTGTAAAAAACTACTCGCTGATTGCGTAGATGATCGCTATCGGTAACCACTGTACTGTTTCCTCCCGTGCTCAGGGCAAGATCCGGATGATACCGGCGAGATGCAGCAACACGGTTGCTGCGACGATCGAGGTCAGGACAATTCCCACAACCATCGAACTACGACGTTTTCTTCGCCGAGGAGATGTGACGAGCACTGGTCGCGCTCCACTTGACGTGGTGCGTACCGTGGGTGCCTGAGTACTGACCGATGCACGTGTTCGTGCAACCGATCCAGTGACTGAAGCAGTTCTCTGCGTGCGCATTGTTCCTGTTCTGGAAGTAGCGACCGCAGTAGCGGTGGTGCTCCCACCGGAGGAGTCTGCCGAGACCTTTGGAGCCACAACCGAGGGGGACCTTCTCGGGGCGTGGTTCTCATTGAGAGATTCCAGCACCATTCCGGCGAGCCTCTTGAGGGTCGGAAAGACACCCTTGCCATCGCGGGCAACAGCCTCGAAGTGGGGTGCATCCCAGGCGTTGAGCGCTTCTTCCATTTCCTCGACGCTGTAGACATCCGGCAAGTCTCGCTTGTTGTATTGCAAGATGATCGGCGTGTTGGCGATGTCGAGCCCATGCTCCTTGAGGTTCTCCTCGAGGTTTTTCAGGCTCTCGATGTTTTCATTCATCTTGCCACGCTTGGAGTCTGCGACGAACACGACTCCATCTGCTCCCTGCAACACGAGCTTGCGAGTGGAGTTGTAATACACCTGTCCGGGGACGGTGTAGATCTGGAATTTCGTCTTCATCCCTGCCACCTGTCCCAGGTTGAGGGGGAGGAAGTCGAAGAAGAGGGTTCTGTCCCCCTCGGTGGCGATGCTGGTGAGGTCGCCGACACTGGTGTCGGGTGCCTTCTGGTGTACTACCTCGAGGTTCGTGGTCTTACCACTGAGCCCCGGGCCGTAGTACACGATCTTGCAATTGACTTCTTTCAGCGCGAAGTTGATCTGTACCATGTTTCACTCTCCATGATCGTCCGGATTCCTGATGGTCAGGAGATCCGGATCTCGAGGATTCCGCTCAACCGCCTGGCAAGGCTGCGGATTTCTAAAAGACCTGTATTCAATTCAAGGCCCGCATGAGTCATCACTGCGAGCGTCGCTCCGTCGAGGTTGACCAGCAGCAGGTTGCCGCCTTCTGCCTCGAGGATCACTTCCTCTGGCTCCTCGCCCGAGCAGTGCATCGCCGTGCGATTCACCGCGAGCCGTGCCGTCGAGGAAAAAGCCGCAACACACTCCTCGTCAATTCCTTCCGAGAGCCGTGAGGCGACGGGAATGCCATCGTCAGTCATCACCATGCTTCCCAGCACTCCAGGGATTTCATTCAATTTCTCGAGTAGTCGATTCATCGGATCGTCTCCCTTCCCCGGTCACTCTCGAGCCAGCGGCCCAGTGAGGATTCAAGCGATCGGCGATTGCAATGAGAGACGATCATCGATCCGGATTCTGCAAGTCCGATCAGCACCCCACCGGGTCCCCGGGCAGTGAACCTCGAGAACTCTCCCAGGCCCATCCTTGGAGTTGCCTGGTACAGCGACCCCGTGAGTACCGAGAGGCTCTCCGTCATCTGCTGTCCCTGATCTGCACCATCGCTGCAGGCGACAAGTGAGCGAGTAGCATCGATTTCCCAGACATCGAATTCTCCAGGAGCGGGAATCATCTGCCTGGTGGTTTCATCGTTGGTCGGAGCCGAGCCAGTTTCCCAGCGAAGGAACAGTTCCTGAACATTCGTTGTGTTTTCGGGCGGTAGGATCTTCGTGAGAGCATCCAGTGCCAGCACTATCGGATCCGATGGCGAGACCCTGGTGATCGGGCGGAGTACCTTTGAAGCAGCGACCGGTGCCGCCAGTAGCAACAACAACATCGCCAGAGCTCTCAGGCATTCACCATGTCCAGGATCCAATTGACACGCCTTGGAGAGGTATCGCAGTGCATGAAGTCCGGCAACGGAGTCATCCTCGCGACGGAATCGGCGAAGGAAACCTCGAGCGATGGCCAGATAGCCCTCGGGATTACAGGGGTCCTCTTCGATGGCCGCATGTGCCCAGCTGGTAGCTCCGGAGGAATCTCCCAGACGGTTGAGCGCGGCCGACAGGTTCGCTGCATCGGCTGCAGAATATCTGGAATCGACGGCGTCCTGCAAGGATGCCAGTGATGCCCTGGCGCGGCTCCGCTCGTACCGATCGAGTGCCGCCTCGCCCTCGTTCCAGGGATAAAACCTCACGGTTCCGGCACGCAGGAGTTGAGTGGCGTCGAGGTGGTCGCCCCGTTCATCCAGTTGCTGCGCTCGCTCCAGCAACCGGGTTTCGGCGCCTGGGACGAACAGTTCGGCGAGATGTTCTTCGCTGTTGCGAGGGCGCTTCATCCAGGATTCGATGATTCCCAAGGATCCTCCGGAACTGATGGCTGCGATGGAAAAATTGGTCCACGGTCTGTACCAAAGACTACGATGGTCCTGCCTTCGGCGGCAAATCGCCTACCAGCGGCTTCCTGTCAAAGATGAGCAATGATCCCTGCTGGTCGGAGACGACCAATTTGTCACCTTGAAATACCGCTGCTGTCCAGGGTGTCTGGCCGCGGTGTGCCCACAGAGCACTGCCGTCGCCGAGATCAAAGATCTGCAGGTTCTGATCGACACCGACGATGGCGATCCGGTCAACGGTGACAGTGGTGCTGATCGGATCGACGGGACCAGTACTCGACCAGATGATTGTGCCCGTTTCAGGATCGATCCGTTCGAGGGTGCCATCGCTGGAAACGCGTACAAGCACATCCTGTGAGCAGAGCAGAGTGTCCTCAGCATCGACTGAGGTGGAGATACTCCAGATCTTTGCGCCCGTGTCACCGGAGTACTTCTCGATGACCGAGCCAGCGGCGAGGAAGATGGAATCCCCCAGCGCAGTGATCGCGATGGGCTTGTGTGATAGTGGAGTGTTCCACAGTTCTGATCCTGTTGAAGGGTCGACACCGATCAGAGCATCGGGCGATGCGATCACCAGGCCATCGGCGGCAGTGAGTAGCGCTCCCTTGCGAAGGCTGTCGAACGCACGATTCCAGAGAGGAGCCAGGGAATCAGGTTCGAAGGCGTGTACCATCCCGTTGGAGGTGATGACTGCGAAGATGGAACCGGCCGCAACGGGAGTGTCGCGAATGATTCCGCCGTTGGTGGCGATGCGAATGCGCGAGCGGATTTCACCACTATCGAGTTCGACTCGAATCAGATGTCCTGTCGTTGTTGCCAGCATGACGCATCGATCCATCGTCAGTGCTCCAGCGAGTAGATCGCCGGCTCCAGCGAGAGAGAGTTGCCACGCCTCTTCCAGACCATCCATCGAGAACCCATGGAGAGTCGACTGACGATCCATGATCACCAGCGGCGCTCCATCGTTTGCCAGGATCGTCTCGATCGGGATCAGCCCCGACACCGTGTGATCGGGAGTGCGCGAGAGCAGGAACGAGAGCGAGTCGTGTTGGCCAGGGTCGTGCCAGAGCAGCTGAGATGCGTGCCCTGGGCTCACTGCTGTCAGCAGTACCGAGTTCGCTGCAGGCAGCAGCACCGTGCTGGCTCGATCGTTGAATTGCCGGATGTCCACCGGGTCACCATCGATGAAAATCCTCGTTGCTGCAGGCACCATATCGACGGGGATCTCCAGTTTCAGTTGATCCAGGACGGGAGCATGGGGAAATTCTCGAACCAGTTCCAGTTGTAGGGTGAGAGCTCGTTGATGTTCCCCCTGCTCGATCAATTGTAGCGATTGATCGAAGAGGAGTTTTGCCTCTTGGATGTACTGTGTCATCTCGTTGCGTGTTTTTTCGATGGACCTTCGCGTTGCCAGAGGCAACCGATCGATCTTCAATTCTTCGATGACATGTAGCGCTTCGACCAGCTTCCCCTCGTTGCGCAGTCTGAACACCAGAGAGATGGAACGCTCCATGACGGCGGGTGGTGCCGAGGGAACGGGCGCAGGTTCTGGAACAGAAATCTGTGCTGCGATCAGGGGGTTGGTCTGGCCGGGACCCTCTGCACGAACCTGCTCCGGCGAGATGGCATCTTGCTTTGCAACCAGAAACGCGACCAGAGCAAATGCAGCCGCCAGCAGCACGCCGCCACTGCGTCGCGCAGCACTCCCTTTTCTTGCGAGCCGATGACGCCAACTACGGTGGGCTCGTGGGTCGATCGATTCAAGAAGCGCCAGCACATCTTGCAGAGATTTCTTGTCTCTGTTCCTGCGCGCTCCCTCTCGAAGTAGCGAATGAATCAGCCTGGAGGCGCCCTCCGTATCCCCGCCAGCAATACGCAATCTGGCACAGTTTTTCATCCAACGTGTGTGCAGGCCCGGATCTCCGCTGCAACTCGACTCGATGACCTCCGCAACGCGCAGGGCATCCCGAGGATGATCGACGGCGTCATGGAGGCGACTCAGCAACCGTTCGCTCTCTCTACGACCCTTCCCCCCCGGAAGTGCCGAGATCAGGTCTATCAGGGCATCGATATCCTTTGGCATCAAATCCGCTCGCTGGCGCAAGGCCTTGCAGGTGCCCGAGAGATCGCCTGCGTCTCGTCTGGCTCTTGCCAGCAGCGCGAGCACCTGCTGGCGCTCTTCGATCGGCGCCTTTTCCTGACGCAGCAACGGACTCAGTTTCTCCAGGCAAGCGTGATCAGCATCGCCGAAACAGACGGTACTTCGCAGCACCTCAATAGCTCTGCCAGGCAATCGTTGTTGAATCAGCTGGTCTGCCATGGCTTTCTTCTCTGTTATTGGCATCGGTTCGAGCAGACCGCGCTCTACCAGAATCCTGGTCGAGTTGAGGGCCAGGAAGCGAGGTGTACCTGTCGATCGAATCACATCATGCAGTGGGCATGATTGCTGAAGTGCTCTGACGAACTTGTTACGCAAGGGTTCAAGTGGCAAGGACGTCTCGATGGCTCGAGCCAGTTCGTCGGCGTCTGCTGTCGAGAGGAAGATTTCGTGGGAGTGAATGTTTGTGTGCTCGAATCTACATTCATCATCTTCTCTGCGCGCAACTTCGAGGAGCAAAGATGGGATGGGAAATCGCAGCGAAGGGGAGACCGCTTCTCCGGTGAAGAGTCGATCTTTTTGCCAGCGGCATACCTCGAAGCGGTAACTGGCTTCCTGCCACCGAAACAGTTCGAGAATTCTCTCCTGTAACAGGGTTCGGATCGAGCCGGTCACCATCTGTGAGTCGAGCAACCGGAATCGCAACAGGGCATCCCCGATCGCGGTTTTCCCCTGATTGGCCAGAATGTTGGCCAGTTCCTCCTGCTGGAGAATGTCGAGCGCGGTCAAGATCTCGCCGAGCAGGCAGGACCCTCGACCGGAGTCGGCCAGCAGTTCCACGCCGCGCGGATCGATGCCGAGACGGATGGCCAGATCACCGCTCTCGATGGTGAGGATGCCACTGTTGCGGTTGGTATCGAGCCCCTGGAGCAGGGCCGAGAGCGGCAAATTTTTGACGTCACCTTGGAGCATCCGGGCACATCAGAGCCCGGGTCGGGGACTCCGCCTTCAGATAAGATTACGACGCACAGGGCAGAAGCGTCGAGTCGGTTCCTTGCTCCGGCCCCGCGCCGGTGAGTAGGATCAACGGACATCAGCCCGATACCCGGAGGAGAGCCATGAACACGACAGACGAGGCCCAGCTCATCATCGACGCCAGCGAGAGGGAATCAGATCTTCTCTGGGCATCCGGCTTCCTCGCCGGCGATGCGTTCACCTGGCTCAAGGACGCGCGCGGGAGTGCGGTGATGCTGACCGATCTCGAGTTCGGGCGCGGGCAGAAGGAGGCGAGTGTCGATGAGGTGCTCTCCTATTCGGTGCACGAGAAAGCGGCACGCTCGGAAGCTGGAGATCCGGTGCCCTTCGAGGATGTTGTGCTGCAGTTGCTCCGGGAGCGTGCCATCCAGCGAGTACGAGTGCCGGCGCGTTTCCCACTGCAGGTAGCCGACCATCTCCGACGCGCCGATGTCGAGGTGTGCTGTTGCCGCGATCCTTTCTTCCCGGAACGATCGATCAAGCGAGCCGACGAGATCGCTTGCCTGGAGGAATCTCAGGCTGCGACAGAAGCGGCGATGTGGATGGCGATCGATGCCGTGAGACGAAGCGAACCCGGCGAAGGCAAGGTACTGCAACTGGACGGCGAGCCGCTCACATCCGAACGGCTCAAGTCGATGGTGCGATCTTTCCTGCTCGAGAAAGGGTATCAGATCGGTCCCTTCATCATCGCACCGGGGGATCAGGGTTGTGATCCTCACGATGTTGGAAGTGGTCCGCTCCACGCAGAGGAGACGATCATCATCGACATCTACCCCCAGCACATGACTCATCGATACTGGGGGGACATGACACGCACCGTTGTCCGAGGAACTGCCACCGAGCAGCAGAAAAAGATGCACGCTGCCGTGCTGGAGGCTCAGCAGCGGGCCATCGACATGATCCGACCCGGCGCCAGTGGAGATGCGATCCATCAGCGCGTCCAGCAGGTCTTCGTCGATGCCGGTTTTCCGACCGAGAAACGAGACGGTACCTGGGTCGGATTTTTCCACGGCACAGGTCATGGGGTCGGACTCGACATTCACGAGCCGCCCCGAATCGCTCGAAACGGACCGGTGCTGGAGGAGGGCATCGTCGTCACCGTCGAACCGGGGTTGTACTACCCCGGCCTCGGCGGCTGTCGGATCGAGGACGTGGTGCTGGTGACCGGGGATGGGTGTCGCAACTTCAATCGTGCTGGCAAGCAGCTGGAGGTCTAGTCGATGGACTCCAGGCGCACTCCCTCCATCGCCGAGTGGTATCACGAGGAAACCAAGTATTCTCCGCAATTGATGGGGCTACTGCCTCGTTTCGACCCGGACCAGAGGCCGCTGCCTTACAAGCAGTGGCACGCCGAGCGCCCCGTCGACCTGGTTCCTTACCTACCCTTTCCGGGATTTCCGCTCGGGCCCAGACCGGATCAACAACCGATCGATCCGGAGACGCTGTCCGAGTTCGTCGGCGCCCTGTCGCGCATCCTCTACTTCACCAGCGGAGTGACCGGGATCCAGCAGGATGAGAATGAGACGTGGCTGTTTCGGGCGGCTCCATCCGCCGGGGCGCTCTATCCGACCGACATCACGCTGGCTCTGAGAGGCATCCGGGGACTCGATGATGGGCTCTACGCCTATTCGGTACCTCATCACCAGCTGGTGTCTGTCATCGAAGGGGACTTCCTGCCAGAGATCTCCAGGACCTTCTGGGATCACCCTTCCTTCGACGGAATCCATGTCATGGTGCTGCTCAGTGGTGTCTGGCAGCGATCCCGCTGGCGCTACCACGACCGTGCCTATCGGCGCATCCTGCTCGATACAGGCCATGTACTGGGGAATCTGGTCCACGCTGCCCAGCAGGAGGGACTCCAGGCGATTCCGTTGGCAGGGTTCGAGGACGCGGCGCTGCAGAAGTTGCTGTTTCTCGATTCCGAGCAGGAGGGAGTGCTGGTCGGGGTGCCGCTGGGGCGTTCAGACGATGTCGGCGCCTCCGATGGACTCACTGCAGCGGTCAAGAGATCGGCGAGATCGACGGCTCCCCCCGATCTTGAACTCGACCCCATCATCGCTCTGCACGAGACCAGCGCCATGAGCCACGATGCCCAGGTCAGTCTCCCTCCCGACCCACCGATGTGGGCGGAAGGTCGAGAAGGGACCACGGTCGTGCCCCTGGTCGAGACTCTCAATGACATCTCACCCGATTTCCCCGGCATCGTTGTGAGGAGGAGATCGACCCGTCAATTCACTGGCGCTGCAGTGGACCGCCGTGATCTCGATCGCGTGCTCGATTTCGCTCACCGCTACGCATCGCCTGGACCGGTGCGGTATCTCAGCGCCCGTCCAGCGCTCGATATCCATCTGGTGGTCAACCGTGTGCGTGGGCTGGAACAGGGAGTGTGGCGCTACATTCCCGACGAGCATCAACTGCGTCTGGTGCGCGCTCAGGATGAGCGAAGGCGTGTGCACGGTGCCTGTCTCGGTCAGGAACTGGCAAGAGATGCGGCCTGCCTGCTCGTCTACAGTGCCGATCTGCCGACCGCTGTGGAGGTGTGGGGAGACCGAGCCTATCGCTATCTTCATCTCGATGCGGGCTTCCTCGGTCAGCAACTGAACCTCGCGTGCGTTCACCAGGGACTCGGTGTCAGCGGAATAGCAGGCTTCTTCGATGATGCATGGAATGACATCCTGGAATTGCCCGCCGACCATGCGATCACCTATATCACCGCCATCGGAGACGCCGCCGTCAGTCGATGAGGGCTCAATCCAGCGCTCCGGAGCAGGTTTCTGGGAGTTTTTTTTGGCTGCCCAACCGATGCTGGAGTCACCCTGACATCTCGATCTTCTCGGCTCCTCGAGGCACCCTCAGATGCTCTCTTCGCACCTGGCTAAGATCTTTGAAAACAACCAGTTAGGGAAACTTCGCTGGAACCTCAACGGCTCTCCTGAAGAACCGAGCGAGGCTCCAACTGATTCCGATAATGCTTCATCGGGTGGCTCCGTCGGGTCCGGAATCGTGAAATTCTATGGCAAGAGGTCTTGCCACTTTTCTCCGATCCGTCTCTCCTATCGCCCATGGAGCGAGGGCCTGTTGCCCTCCACGGAGGCGAGGGCCGGAAGGCCCGGGAGGCATGAACGAGCCTTCCGATCCTCGCTTGCGCCGCAAGTAAGCAAGAAGGAAATCCCCTTTAGATCGTCGGCAAGTCCGCCGGAGTGGAATGGGGAAGAAAGGGTGATCATGAACAAGAGCACTTTGCTCGGCCTGGCTCTGGCCATGTTGGTTTCGACCGTCGCCTTGGCGGACGGAGTTTCGATCGACGGAGATTTGCGTCTTCGTTGGGAGTACGGGAGTATTGGCGATGAATCGGCCAATAATAATGACGCCGTGATCAATTTCGGTGTCGCTGGAAACGTCAGCGATAATGTGTCGGTGACAGCGAGTCTACGTCACGCCTTCGCATTTGACATGGGCGGAGGCACCGGCGGGGTCCTCAACATCCAGGAGGTCTATGCCACGATCGGCGATCTTGGGGCTGCAAGCGGAGTGCTTGCGGGTTGGTCTCTCGATGTGGGACGAATGAATTTGCCGGACTACGATCGGGTGATTCACGCCGACGATTGGTTTAGTGAAGATGCACCAACCAATACCGACGGATATCACGCCAGCTCCGCAATGGGTGGAATCGACATCGATATCTATCACCACGGGGGCGGGGGTGTCCCTGCAGGTAATAGTGATTCAGCCACAGGATTCCACTTCGGTTTTGGCGACATGAGTGGCATGGCTGACCTGGCGCTCCTGTACTGGAGTTTTAATCCAGCTGGGGGCGGCGATACTGGTAGCATCACGTCGATCTACGCGAATGACATCGGCGGGGATGCTCTGGCTGGCATCGACCTCGATTTCCAGTATGGAACTTCTGATGACGGTGGAGCTGGAGATAACGGAACATTGACCGTTATCAGCTTTGGCTACCAGATGGAGGGAGTCGGTCTGCACGCGAGCAATAGTGTTGCCGACGAGAATTGGGTCAATGCGCTGGGTGGTGTTGAAAAGCATGGCACCTACGGAATCACCGACCTCTTCATTGAAGACAATGACATCGAAGCCACCACCATCGGAGCAAATTTCCAACCGATGGAAGGCATCGATGCCACGGTCAACTTCATTACTCTGGGTGTGGATTCAACCGGAGCTGACCTGGGAACAGAACTCGATCTGATCCTCGGTTGGGATTGTGGAGATGACGTCAGGATGGACATCGGATACGGCAGTTTCTCTCCGGATGGGGCTGGCGACGATTACGACTATGTCTACCTCCAGACGGGCTGGGACTTCTAAGCATCCGAGCTGTGGGGATTTCCCCGCACCCCGGATCTAGAGTTGTACTGGAGCGGGGACGTGCGCCTTTGGCGCGCGTCCTCGTTCTTTTTTTTGGTCCGGTTCCCTAACAGTTCTTCTTGCCAGATCGCCGAATCAGGGCAGGATGTCACAGGTCCGGGGGGGCAGGTGCGCTGCCAGCGCCCGAGGGGAAGAGAGTGGGACCATGATCAGGAACCTCGTCACTATCGTCGCCAGCGTGCTGGCGCTCCTGACACTTTGCGTTGAACCGGTACAAGCCGATGGACATCTCGAGTTCGGTGCCGATCTACGATTGCGCTGGGAGTACTCGAGTCCGTGGGATGGTGCCGTCGGAACAGCAAGCGATACCGTCACCATGATGC
>Ga0310120_10002189_pt1 | contig 14413 bp, 12 predicted proteins | sample CB27_AW_983_MG_FD_203506 | JGI IMG/M metagenome (GOLD analysis project Ga0310120, IMG submission 203506) | Marine microbial communities from Western Arctic Ocean, Canada - CB27_AW_983 | ecosystem: Environmental > Aquatic > Marine > Oceanic | place: Canada: Western Arctic Ocean | collected...
CTGATCGGAGCCGACCTGACACGTGTCGTGCGCGGATCGGCCGATCCGGTGGCCGTCGGCAAGAAGTGACCGCCGCCGTTGAAGCGGTGAATCACTCCGCCTCGCCGCCAAGCTCGGCACGCAGCCGGTTCAACTCGTCCTCGATCCGACGCTCCGCATCCCCATCGACTCCTTCCGAGTCGGCCGGCACGGCCGTCTCGCTCTCGGCCGGTGTCGCCCCCCGATCGAGACCCTCGCTGCGGCGCTTCGCCTCGGCCAACCGAGCCTGCAGGGCCCGGTAGGTCGTCGTCATGTGATCGCTGGTGGCGCTGGCCGCGTCGAGCTGCTGGGTCAGACCGCCCACCAGGTCCTCGACCTCGTGCTTGCAGATCAGGCTCAATCGAGCCTGTCGCTCGTCTCGCTTCTTCAACCAGCTCCGAGCCTGCTCGTCCCAGTACACGATCCGCTCGCGGTAACCAGACAACTCGCCCCGCAACCGCTGTTGACTCGACGATGCCGTCGTCATGCTCCGCTCGGCACTGGCGACACCACGCTCGATTTCACTGATGACCTGAGAAATCGCAGCCTGCGGATCGGATTCCTCGTCGAGGAGATCCGAGAGATTGAAGGTCACGATGTCGGTCAATCGCGTGAAGTAGCTCATCAGACCGCCTGCCTCAATCCACGCCCGAACTCAACTCCCAGACAACCCGGGATCTCTCAAAGATCCCCGGCAGTATCACCGCATCCCACGATCATGGAGATCACCGCGGAAGGTCACAATGTGACCGGTTTTCTCGAATGAGGAACTGCCGACCGAGAAGGGCTCGGGGCAAGCTGACCGCCACGACGGGGCACCCGAGGGGGCGAGGTGGTGGGTCGTGCCCAACGACGCACGACGGGGTGCCGGGTCGAGAGCAGCCCGTGCTGTTCCAGCAGCCTGGCCAACCGGTTGCGAGCCAGCCGCAAACGACTCTTGCACGTCCCCACCGGAATCTCCAACGCCACGGCGATCTGGTGGTGAGTCATGTCGGTCTGCTGCGTGAGTGTCAGCACCAGCCGCTGCTCCTCGGGGATCTCGAGAATCAACTCGCGGATCACGGCCATGTTCTCCGACGAAGCAACCTGCTGATCAGGACCGCCCCGTCCCGACGACACCGTCTCAACCACCAGCATCTCGCACTCACCGTCAAAGACCCGTTTCGAATGGACCAAGGCGTCGCGGGTGAACCTGCGGATCGAGTCGACCAGCAGGTTCCGCGCGATGCGGAACAGCCAGCCAGGGAACCGACCACAGGGGAGATAGTTCCACGCCTTGTTGTAGACGCGGAGCAAGGTTTCCTGGGCGAGGTCTTCGGCGAGATGGCTGTCGTTGGTGTTGGCCAGGAAGAACCGCTGCAACGAACCCTCGAACTTCTCAACCAACTCCTCGAACGCCTCCCGCTCACCCTGCTGCACCCGCACCATCAGCTGGTCGCAGTCGGCCGGCTTCTCGTGGCCTTGCAGCATCCGAGCCATCTCACCCTCCCCATTCGGTTGGCTGCCCCGAGGTCGGATTCTGGTTCCTGACCCGGTATAACCGGCGGAAGCACGAACTGCCGAACGCGAGGCTCGGACAGTGTACCCGGATTCACCCGGATTCATCCCGAATCACCCCGATTGCGGCCCCGACCACCCTCGACGACCTCCTCAGACCGTGACCGATCCACAAAACCATCCCGTCGACGTGCGATACGGCCGCGAGTGTCACCTGGCGCTGGAGGTCGCTGCCGACCGCCTGGTCACCCGCAGCGAAGCGCCCCAGCGGATCGAAACGCTCGAAGCCTCGATCCGCAACGCACTGGCCACACCGCTGGACTTCCCTCCGCTGCAGCTGGCGGTGATCCCCGGTGACCAGGTCGTCATCGCCCTGGATTTCGACACCCCCGCCGCCAACACGATCCTCGCGGCGATCTGGGATGTGCTGGCCGATCGCGAGGTGGACCCCGAAGACGTGCTCGTGCTTCAGCCTCGAGGCAACGGCCCCGCCGAACCGCTCGACCCACGTGGCGACTTGCCCGAGGAGATTCGTGAGCGGATTGTGTGGCAGATCCACGATCCCCAGCAGACTCAGGGGGGACATTACCTGGCCACGTCGGCGTCGGGTGAACGGGTCTACCTGGCAAAGGAACTGATCGAGGCGGACCTGGTGATCCCGGTCGGCCCGGTCGCCTTCGACTCGGTCCTCGGCTACCGCGGCACCCACAGCGTGCTGTACCCCGGACTCTCCAATGCCGATTCCCTCTCGCGAGCCCTCGGCCAGGGCCACCGTGAACTCGAACCGAGCGACCAGAGACCTCTGAGACAACTGATCGACGATGTCGGCTGGCTGCTGGGTGTCCAGTTCTGCGTGCAGGTGGTGCCGGCGGCCGGGTCGGGTGTGGCGGGAGTCTGGGCCGGGTTGCCCGCATCGGTGTTTCGTACCGCGTTGGAGTGTCTCGAGACGTCCTGGCGAGTCGAACTCGATCAACGCACCGACATTGTCGTCGCCTCGATCGAATCCGACGGCGGCGGTCACGGCTGGGAACAGGTCGGACGCGCCCTGGAGGTGGCCCGCAACCTGGTCACCCACGAAGGACGCATCCTGCTGTTGACCGATCTCGATGAGACGCCCGGCGACGGACTGAAACTGATCCGCGGAGCCGAGGCTCCCTCGGCAGCCCTCTCACCACTGAAATCCCTGGCCCCCCTGGACCTCGTTCCCGCGACGCAGTGCGTCGAGGCGACCGACTGGGCGAGGGTCTATCTGCTCAGCCAGCTCGACAGCGACCTGGTCGAAGACCTCTTCATCACGCCACTGGAACACCCCGACGAGGTCACACGCCTGCTCTCGCAGCCGGGCCAATGCGTGATCGTCGAAAACGCCCAGCATGCCTATGGACGCGTCCGGACCAACGAGTGACACTCTGCAGGTTGATCCGCTCGAGGAACCCCGGCTAAACTGGATGATCCGATACCAGGACACTCCCCCGCAAGACAGCTCGATCACACAGGTACAGGAGATCCGGACGATGGCTCAAAACACACGTCGTGACTTTCTCGAACACTCGATGCTGACCGCCGCGGCCGCAGCCGTAGCCGGAGCACCGACCTTCGTGGCGGCCGAGGAGAAACAGTCGAAGAGCCCCAACGAACGCCTGCAGGTGGCGTGCGTCGGAGTCCGCGGACGTGGGCAAAGTCACCTCAGTGCGTTCTCGAGACGGAAGGACACCGAGGTCGTGGCGGTCGTCGATCCCGACGAGGCGATCGGACGCCAGCGGGCCGAAAAGACTGGCAACAGCTCCGGCCGCAAGCCCAAGTACTTTGCCGACATGAGGAAGGTGTTCGAGGACAAGTCGATCGATATCGTCTCGATCGCAACTCCCAACCACTGGCACGCCCTGGCCGCGATCTGGGCCATCCAGGCCGGCAAGGACGTCTACGTCGAGAAGCCCGTCAGCCACAACGTCAGCGAAGGACGCCGGATCGTCCAGGCCGCTCGCAAGTACGGCAAGATCGTGCAGACCGGCACCCAGTGCCGCTCGATGGGCGGAACCATCCAGGCCATCGACCATGTGCACCAGGGCAAGATCGGTGACGTCAGCGTCGCCCGAGGACTGTGCTACAAGCGGCGTGGCTCGATCGGAGCCCGCGGCAAGTACGCTGTGCCCTCGAGCGTCGATTACAACCTGTGGCTGGGACCCGCTCCCGAAAGAGCACTCAGCCGACCCCGCTTCCACTACGACTGGCACTGGCAGTGGGACTACGGCAACGGCGATCTGGGCAACCAGGGCATCCACCAGATGGATATCGCCCGCTGGGGACTCGGAGTCGACCACATCGGTCACTCGATCCACAGCTACGGCGGACGACTCGGATACGTCGACGCCGGCGATACCGCCAACACCCAGGTCAGCATCCACGACTACGGCGAAAAACGACTCGTCTTCGAAGTCCGTGGCCTGCCGACCGATCGCCTCAAGGGCGCCGGTGTGGGGGTCATCTTCGAAGGATCCGAAGGGTACGTCGTGCTGGCCAGCTACAACGGCGGAGCCGCGTTTGATCCCGATGGGAAGATGACCAACAAGTTCAGCGGCGGCGGCGACCACTTCGCCAACTTCGTCTCGGCCGTTCGCAGCCGGAAACACGAAGAACTCAACGCCGATATCGAAGACGGACACCTCTCCAGTGCTCTCTGCCACCTCGGCAACGTCTCCTACCGACTCGGAGATGCCATCTCGGTGGCCGACATGCAGAAGCGGTTCGATGGCGACGACGAGGCCACCGCGACTCTCGATCGGGTCGTCGGACACCTCGGCAAAAACAAGGTCGACCTCGCCTCGCAACAGTTGACCTCGGGGCTGCACCTCAGAATCGAGCCGAAGAAGGAGATCTTCATCGGTACGGCCGCCTCCGGAGCCAACCCGCACCTGAGCCGCGAGTACCGCAAGCCGTTCGTCGTGCCCTCGGCCAAGGACGTCTAAAACCCCAGGGACTGGCTCCGCAGCCCCGCCTCTGGCGGGGCTCCAGAGCCAGTCCCCGTCTGTTTTCTTCTTGAACCCCTCCGCCGGTTCCTGCTAAAAGCCCCGCCACGGCGCGCAGCAGGAACCGACCAATGGCCAGCACCAGCTCACACCCCAACCCCTCACACCCCAACCCCTCACACCGCAGCATCGCCTGGTGCCTGCTGGCACTGCTGCCCCTGGCCACCGCCGTCGGATTCGATGCCGCAGGGACACGCCCCCGGCCCCTCGCCTCGGACAACCAACCCCCGCCCGGCCTCGCCTTCGACCAGTACCTGGTCAACCTCGGACCAGTCCCCGCCCAGGCCGAACACCGCGCCTACTTTGCCTTCACCAACACCGGTCCCAAACCGATCACCGTGACGGCACTCAGGCCCAGCTGCGGATGCCTCAACCCCACGCTCCGCAAGGCGACCTGGGAACCGGGCGAGCGGGCCGTGTTTTCACTCAAGGTGCTCGCCACCCGCGAACCACCCGGACCCAAGGAATACACCTGCCGGGTCGAGTACAACGACGGGGCAGACCGGGAAGTGCTGTTGAGACTCAAGGTCGACCTGCCCGAACAGAAACTGGTCGTCTCGCCCAAGGCACTGATCATCTACCAGAACACCCCCGACCCGGTCACACGCCCGATCACGCTCACCCGCCACATGGCCGGCCGGATCAACGTCCTGGAGGTCAGCACCACCTCTCCCCTGGCCCAGGCCGTGATCGGACGCGAACAGGTCGACCCGCAGGGACTCCGCACCGCACAGGTGCTGGTCACCGTCGGAGCCGTTCCGCCGGGCAAACACCAGCTATTCGTCAACATCGCCACCGACGATCCGGAATACCCCGAGGTGCGTGTGCCGATACTCGTGATGGGACCCCCGCTGCCACGATCAGCCAACACGTCGCCCGGGCCAGGTGCCGATAACCGGAGATAGCCGGGCCGATCGTCGCTGTGACCCCGTCCGAGTGATACCATACAGCCTCGGACCTGGGCGCTCTCGATGCCCATCTCCTGCCCAAACCCATTCCGGCCCCTGCGATGCTTCATATCGACGGCAGTTCCCAGCGAGGCTTCTGCGACGGCATCTCACGCCGCCGAATTCTCGAGGTAGGTTCGCTGGCGACGGCCGGAGTCGGTTTGCCGGATCTGCTCGCATCAAACGCCTCGGCAGCGGGCCTGGGCGAAGGGACATTTGGCAGTGCCAAGCGAGTGATCCTGCTGTTTATGTGGGGTGGCCCGGCTCACCAGGACACCTGGGACATGAAGCCCGACGGGCCGGTCGCCACGCGAGGCGAATTCCGTCCGATCGGGACCAACGTCCCCGGCCTGCACGTCTCCGAACACCTGCCCCTGGTCTCGCGGCACGCCGACAAGCTCGCCGTCATCCGCTCGGTGGGCCAGGAAGACAACAACCACTCCACCGGTGCCCACGCCGGGCTGACCGGTCGCAAGCACGAGTTGAAACAGGAATCCTTCAACGCGAGCCAGACCGACTTCCCTCACTTCGGCTCGGTGCTCAGCTACCTGCAACCCAACCACAACGGCCTGCCGACATTCGTCGCGTTGCCCGAGATGATCCACACCACCAACGGTGCGATCACTCCCGGCCAGGGTGGCGGGATGCTGGGCCGGAGATTCGATCCGTTCCGGATCAACGAGCACCCCGACCGGCGTGATTTTTCGATCGAGAGTCTGAAGTTGCCCGAGGGCGTGGGACTGGGGCGGATGGCCGGCCGCAGGGCTCTGCTGGATGGAGTCGACCGCACGGCGAGGCTGGCCGATCGAGCCAACTCGAGCCAGTCGCTGGACCAGTTCTATCAACGCGCCCTCGACATGGTGCTCTCGCCCAAGGCCCGACACGCCTTCGACCTCTCCAACGTCCCCGAAGAACAGAGGTGGCGTTACGGCTACCACGCATTCGGACAGGGCGTGCTGATGGCCCGGCGGCTGGTCGAGGCCGGAGTCAAGCTGGTCACCGTCTACTGGCACCGTGAACGCAAGACGATCGATTCGAGCTGGGACACGCACCTGCTGAACTTCACCGAGCTCAAGCACCGACTGATGCCCTCGGTCGACCGCCCGATCGCCGCACTGCTGGAAGACCTGAAGGCATCGGGCATGCTCGACGAAACACTCGTGGTCTGGAACAGCGAGTTCGGCCGGACCCCGAGAATCAACAAGAACGCCGGCCGCGATCACTGGGGCCCCTGCAACAGCGTGGTGATGGCCGGAGGAGGCGTGCCCGGTGGGCAGGTCTTCGGAGCCACCGACGAACAGGCCGCCTACCCGACGGCCGAAAAGGTCACCCAGGACGACATCGCCGCCACCATCTATCACCTGCTCGGCCTCGAATCCGAGACCCGGGTCCGAGATCGACTCAATCGACCCCACGCCATCGCACTGGGTGAACCGATCCACAGGCTGCTCGGTGGCCACTGCCATGTCCCACCCTCAACCGACCCCGCACCCAGGATCCCCCGCCTCAGGGTCGGACCGCTGGAGACCACGCTGAGAGAAAACGGCAACCGCTTCCTGTGCCTGGAATCGGGCAACCCCGACAGCGAAAAACACTGGACGCTCGAGGGGCTGGGCGATGCGTCGGCCGGGCCACTCCACGGCCGGGCACTCGGCGACGAGCCCGCAACGCTGACCTACACCGGCATCTTCTGGAACCACCTCGACTACACCAACCTGCTCCTGCGCTGGGAGCAGCCCGCGACTCTTCAAGACGTCACGCTGTCCCTGGCCGGCAAACCGGTGCCGATCCCCGCAGAATTGCTCTCGGACAAACCGGCGAGCATCTGGCAGATCAGCCTGCCGCAGGGACTGGTCCCGTCGATCCCCACCGGAGCGTCCAAGCTGGTCGTCACCCTGACTGCTCCCGGTCGACAGCTGGCCGGATTCGCCGTGACCGGCGACCCGGTCCGCCAGATGGTCCTCAAACGATTCGGGCTCGTCTGAGTTCTTCCTGACGAGCATGACCAGCATGAGCAGCCCATCTCGAGACAACAGCCAGGCCCATTTTGCCCGGGCAGCCAAGTCGATCCCCGGCGGAGTCAACAGCCCGGCCCGGGCCTTCGGTGCCGTGGGCGGCGATCCGCTGATCATCGACCGGGGCGAGGGTGCCCGGCTGTGGGATATCGATGGCAACCCGCTGGTTGACTACGTCGGCAGCTGGGGACCTCACATCCTCGGACACCGACATCCCCGGGTCATGGCGGCTCTCGAGACCGCCCTCGCCCGCGGGACCAGCTTCGGAGCACCCACGGTGCTGGAAACCGAGCTGGCCGAAGCGGTGATCGCGGCGGTGCCGTCGGTCGAAAAAGTCCGCATGGTCAACTCGGGGACCGAAGCGACCATGAGTGCGATTCGGCTGGCGCGGGGGCACACCGGTCGAGACAAGGTGATCAAGTTCGCCGGCTGCTACCACGGTCACGTCGACAGCCTGCTGGTAGAAGCCGGCTCCGGAGCACTGACTCACGGAGTGCCCTCCAGCCCCGGTGTCCCCGCCGGTTGTGCCCAGGACACCATCGCACTGGCCTTCAACGATGCCGAGGGCCTGGCGGCGACGATGCAGGAGATCGGCAGCGAGGTGGCCTGCGTGATCCTCGAACCGGTCGTCGGAAACATGGGAGTCGTCCCACCCGGGGACGGGTTCCTGGCAGCCTGCCGAAGCCTCTGCACCGCACAGGGAGCCCTGCTGATCTTCGACGAGGTGATGACCGGGTTCCGCGTGGCCTACGGCGGGGCCCAGTCGCTTTACGACGTCACGCCCGACTTGACCACGCTGGGGAAGATCGTCGGAGGCGGGATGCCGGTGGGTGCCTACGGCGGACGGGCCGAAATCATGGACTCGATCTCACCCGACGGACCCGTCTACCAGGCCGGGACTCTCTCGGGGAACCCCCTGGCGATGGCCTGTGGACTGGCCACGCTCGAGGTGCTCCGCGAAAACGACCCCTACCCGCAGCTCGACGACGCCACCGCTCGCCTCGTCGATGGACTCGATCGGGCTGCCACCGATGCCGACATCGACCACCAGGTCGCACGAGTGGGCAGCATGTTCACGCTGTTCTTCAACAGCGATCCGGTCACCAGCTACGACGTCTCGGCTCGCAACGACACCGACCGCTTCGCCGCCTACCACCGAGGCATGCTCGACCAAGGCATCTACCTGCCCTGCAGCCAGTTTGAAGCCAACTTCGTCTCAACCGCTCACAGCGACCAGGACATCGACGACACCATCGCCGCAGCCGGCAAGGTACTAGCAGCAATCGCCTAACCCCAGGGACTGGCTCCGGAGCCCCGCCCGTGGCGGGCGCAGGTGCCTGTCCCCCTGTTTCCAGCACCAACTGCTTAGGGACAGGCACTTCCGCCCCGCCACGGGCAGGGCTCCAGAGCCAGTCCCCACGCTCAGCGACCCACAGAGTCCAAAAACGCTCGCGACTGCTGCATCACGTACGCCTCGGCCCCCGCGTAACCGATGGCGCGGTACCCCTGTTCGACCGCCCACTGAGCCTCCTCGGGACTCCGAGCCGGATACCCCGCCGCCACGCCATGTTCCAGGCACGCCGCCAGGATCCGCTCGGCCGCCGCCTTGACATCGGCATGGTCCCGCTGGCCGGGGTGCCCATAGGCCATCGCCAGGTCCCCGGTCCCCACCCACAACACGTCCAGCAGCCCCGCTGCCGCAATCTGCTCGATCTGCTCCACACCCTCGATGTCCTCGACCAACGCCAATAGCACCACCGTGCCGTTGATCTCCCGGAAGTAGTCCTCCGACGACACCCGACCCCACTTCATCCCCCGAGCCGGTCCGAAACCCCGATTGCCCTCCGGGGGATACATCGCCGCGTTTCGCAAGAACTTCGCGTCTTCGACACATCGACAGTGAGGAATCAAGACGCCCTGGACTCCAAGATCCAACGCGTGCATCACCGCCTCGGCGTCGTTGTTCTTCAGCACGCGGACAATCGGCACCGTGCCGCCGGCAAAACAGCCCTGCACCAGGCGATCGATCGACGAGGGGTCCATGGCGCCGTGTTCGCCATCGAGCAGCACGAAGTCGAACCCGGCGTACCCAAGTATTTCGCAAAGAGCCGGATCGGTCAGGCGGACCGAACTCGAAAAGATCGTGCCTCCGGAATCCAGAATACTCTTGACCGAGTTACTGCGGACTGACGTCATTCCGTGTTCTCCAATGCTCCAGGGACTGGCCCCGGCCCCAGGGACTGGCTCCGAAGCCCCGCCCGTGGCGAGGCGCAGGTGCCTGTCCCCTCCCCCCACCCCAGTCTTACCGCTTCCCCACAAACCGCGGCGCCAACCACTGAGTTGTAGCCAACACCAGCTCCAACGACACAACCAACTCGGTCGCCACATCAGCCGACTCGGGAACCACGGCTGACTGATTCAACCGGCTTAGGTCGAGATCTTCAAGCACGCCGGCCAACGTGCCGGTCATCGCACTCCGAAAAACCGCCAGTTGGTCATCATCCAGATCATGACGCAGCAGGCCCACGTGGTCGTCCGGCGAGCGGTCTCGAGTCAGCTGGGCCAACGTGCTGCCCTGCGTTCGGTACAGCAACCCGTCGACAAACGCCCGCTTCAATCGACCCTGCGGATCGAATTGGTAAACCCGGTCCTCGCCCAGGTACAGCGACAGGCTGCCATCATCTCGGTAACCGGCCACCAGTTCGGGATGGCTGTCGGCTGTCGAGAATTCAGCCCGGCGGACCATCGCGGTGGCCTCGGACATCAGCTCTTCGAGATGCCCTGGGTCGCGGGCCATCAGGTACCGACGGCCCGCGAAACCACGGTCGTCACCGGAATCGTCGCCGGCATCTCATCGTCGGACTCGGGTTCTTCGACCCCGCCTTCCCGGACCCGATCGACACCCCCCAGCTCAGCCAGGCGGCTCATCATCAACTCGGTGACCTGCTCGAGCACCTCGCCCTTGGGCCGCAGGCTGTAGAAGTCCGACAGATCGATCGGGTCGCCGTAGATGACTCGGACCCGGCCACGAGTCAGGAACGGAGTGATCATGTTGGACCCGCCGGGGACGTTTTCAAGAAAGACGGGATAGACCGGGACCCGCGCCTTCAGAGCCAGCCAACCGACGCCGAGGTTTCCATCCAGGATCCCGTTGTCTTCGACGTTGATGCGACCCTCGGGAAAGATGCCCACCATGTGACCCGCCTGCAACTGCCTCAGAGCCTTCCGCAGCGGACCGGTGTCCTTGCCATCCCGACTGACCGGAATCGATCTCATCGAGCGGCAGACCCAGTGGATGCCGGTCACGTGGTAGTACTCACGTGCCATCATGAAGCTGATTGTCCGCACATTGCGGCGGCCGGGACCCAGGTGGTGGTTCATCCACAACTGCATCGGATCGGACGCACTGCTGTGATTGGCGATCACCAGAGCCGCACCATCGCTGGGAAACGGGCAGGGTCGGTTCGAACGCCAACGCCACATCATCCCGACAAACATCCGCTCGACGCAGTACAGCATCCAGGCCACCGCGTCGACGTCGTAACGCCGTACCCGCCATGCGATCAAGAGCACGGTCACGACCGCGTATACGGCCAGCAACAGGATCGCAGTCAACTCGGACATTGCGGAATAGGCTCGTGGGCTTGATCGTGAGGCCGATCAGAGGCAGCGCGCGGGATCGCAGGGGCAGAGGCTACCTTGATGAACGAGAATCTCCAATAGCGATGGCGAGAATCGAGAGCGATCCCAACACGCTGCGAGTCGAGACGGTGATCCGCCTGAGCTGGAAGCCGGGACCCGCAGACCGACATAATCAGCCTTCCCGTATTACACCCCAGGACCGACACCATGCAAATCGCCATCCTCCATGGGCCGCGTGACCTGCGGATCGAAGAGCACTCGCTCGAGACCGACAACCTCGGGCCACGACAGATCTGGACCCGCACCCGGATCAGTGCTCTGAAGATCGGGACCGATCGAGGCAATTTCGAGGGAGCCGAACAGGTGCCCGGTGCACCGGACTTCCCCCGCTGGGTCGGTGACAGCAACCTGGGAATCGTCGCGGGGGTCGGCAGCCAGGTGAGCGAATTCGCCGTCGGGGACCGGGTCGTCGCGAACCTCCCCCACCAATCCGACCTGGTGATCGATGCCGAGGGACCGGTGGTGAAGGTCCCCGAGGGGATCGGAGACGAGGACGCGGTCTACGCCTGGCTCGCGGCACTCTCGGCCCTCTGCTACCGCAAGGCCGCCTTCGCACCCGGTGAAAACGTCGCCGTGGTCGGACTGGGTGTGCTGGGCCTGGGCGCCGTGGCTCTCGGACCGCTCATGGGAGCCCGCACGATCGCCGTCGGCAACAGCCCCGTCCGGCTCGAAATGGCTCAATCGGTCGGAGCCCACGCCGGATTCCTCTACAACGACCCCGATCTCGACAGCCGACTCGAAGAGTTCACTCGTGGCCAGGGAATCGACCTGGTGATCCTGACGGCCAACCCCTGGCCCGCTCACCGGACCGCATTGGAAATCGTCCGGCCCGGTGGCCGAGTGGCGATCGTGGCACTATCGGGTCGAGGAGAACCGCCGCTGGACTTCAATCCGCTGTCGATGGAACTCTTCTACAACAAGGGCATCTCGCTGGTCGCCGTCTCGCACGCCGCACCCCACATGTACCCCGCCGACGACCGTGACCGCTTCGACAGAAAGAACGCCGTCGCCTATGTGCTGGACCTGATGGCCGACGGTGCCCTCAAGCCCTCAGACCTGGTCACTCACCGGATGCCCTTCACCGAGATGGCGACCGCCTACGAGATGATCGACCGCCGCGAGAAATCGATGCTGGGTGTGATCTTCGAGTGGGACAGGCACGACGGCTGATCCACACTCGACACTGTTCGTTTGTAGGTCAGGCTATCTGCCTGACTCACCCACCGGAATGACGCCCGATTGACGTTGGGCGGGTTGGGGGCGGGGGCGGGGCGGATTGGGATGGGGTGTCAGGCACAGCCTGACCTACGTTAGGGTTCAGCACGCTGACAGCTCGTCGCGAACGGCTGCGAATTGCTCGATGGCGAAATCGACGTCGTCGAGCGAATGGGCGGCCGAGAGTTGGACTCGGATGCGGGCCGCTCCGTGAGGTACCACCGGGAAACTGAACCCGATGACGTAGATGCCTCGAGCCAGCAGCCGCTCGGCCATCGATTGAGCCAGCACCGCATCGCCGAGCATGATCGGCACGATCGGATGCTCACCAGCAGGCATCTCAAATCCATGAGACTCCATGCCGCCGCGGAATCGCGACGCGTTCTCGTGCAGCCGGTCGAGCAGGGTCGTCGACTCGGTGAGCAACTCCAGGGCCTTCAGAGCCGAAGCGGCAATCATCGGGGCCAGCGAGTTGGAGAACAGGTAGGGCCGCGATCGCTGGCGGAGCATCTCGATGATCTCCTTGCGACCGCTCGTGTAACCTCCACTGGCTCCACCCAGGGCCTTGCCCAGCGTGCCGGTGACAATGTCGACCCGGCCCAGTACGTCGCGGTACTCGATCGAACCCCGGCCACCGCCACCAATCACCCCGACCGCGTGCGAATCGTCGACCATCACCAACGCGTCGTAACGGTCGGCCAGGTCGCAAATCTCACCCAACCGGGCGATGAAACCGTCCATCGAAAAGACCCCGTCGGTGGCGATCAGGCGATGACGTGCTCCGGAAGTCGCCCGCAACTTCGACTCCAGCTCCGACATGTCGTTGTTCGCATACACGTGCCGATCGGCCTTACACAACCGAACCCCGTCGATGATGCTGGCGTGGTTCAACGAATCGCTGATCACCGCGTCCTCGGCAGAAAGCAGAGTCTCGAACAGGCCCCCGTTGGCGTCGAAGCAGGATGAGTAGAGAATCGTGTCTTCGGTGTACAGGAACTCGCTGAGTCGTTCCTCGAGTTGCTTGTGCACGGCCTGGGTGCCGCAGATGAATCGGACACTCGAGAGTCCAAAGCCCCATCGGTCCAGTGCCTCGCGGGCAGCAGCAATCACCTCGGGATGATCCGACAGGCCCAGGTAGTTGTTCGCACAAAAGTTCAACACCTCGCCGCCAGACACCTCGATCCGCGCCCGCTGAGGAGACTCGAGGACCCGCTCGGACTTGTACAGACCCTGCTCGCGGATCCCGGCGATTTCGCTCAGCAGGTGCTCGCGGATCGTGTGCGCCATCGCTTTGTCCTCGTTCTCCAAACCACCGTCGCCGTTCAGCTCAGGCTGCTCCAGTCGAGCACCACCTTGCCGCAGTCCCCCGACTGCATCGCCCCGAATCCCTCTTCATAGTCGCTCCAGTCGAGCCGGTGAGTGATCACACCGCTGATGTCCAGGCCACTCTGGAGCATCACCGTCATGTGGTACCACGTCTCGTACATCTCGCGACCGTAGATCCCCTTGATCGTCAGCATGTTGAAGATCACCGCGTGCCAGTCGATCGCCATCTCTTCTGAGGGGATTCCCAGCATGGCGATCCGACCGCCGTGGCACATGTTGGCAATCATCTCGGTCAACGCGGACGGCTGACCCGACATCTCCAGCCCCACGTCAAAACCTTCCTTCATGCCCAGCTGTGCCTGGGCCTCGGCCACCGTGTGGCTGCGGACATCCACCGTGTGGGTGGCTCCCATGCCGGCGGCCAGCTCGAGCCGATAAGGATTGACGTCGGTGACGACCACGAACCGGGCCCCCGCGTGGCGAACCACAGCCGCGGCCATCACGCCGATCGGACCGGCCCCGGTAATCAACACATCCTCACCCAGAACCGGAAACGACAACGCCGTGTGCACCGCGTTGCCGTAGGGATCGAAGATCGCCTGCACATCCCGGTCGATCGACTGGTCGTGGTACCAGACATTGGTCTTGGGCAACGAGATGTACTCGG
>Ga0310120_10002191_pt1 | contig 14397 bp, 12 predicted proteins | sample CB27_AW_983_MG_FD_203506 | JGI IMG/M metagenome (GOLD analysis project Ga0310120, IMG submission 203506) | Marine microbial communities from Western Arctic Ocean, Canada - CB27_AW_983 | ecosystem: Environmental > Aquatic > Marine > Oceanic | place: Canada: Western Arctic Ocean | collected...
GAAAACCTTTTCATTTGCGGCACCGATCAGGGGTTTGTGGGTGTCATCGGCAGTATTATCAGCGGTATTTCGATGGCGAATCGCCATTGCTTGCGGGATTGATGCCGCCGCTGTCAGGGGGCCTTTTCCTGGCTGCTTACCGATAACCCTCGGCTCAGCTAAGATGTTTCACTAGGTAGTTACGGATTCCGGTCTCAATCGACGGCCTGTTTTTGCGGAGAGGTTACCAGCTTACCTGTCGACGATGCCTCGAGATTTTCTTAAAGACGCGGGCCACGAATACGACGTGGTTGTGATTGGTAGTGGTTTGGCCGGATTGACCGCTGCAAACCTCCTGGCACGCAACGGACGCCGAGTGTTGTTGTTGGAACAACACTACAAGCTGGGGGGCATGGCGACCTGGTTCAAACGACCAGGCGGGCATATTTTCGACATTTCGTTGCATGGGTTTCCGTACGGCATGGTAAAGAGTTGCCGTCGTTACTGGACACAGGAAATTGCCGATAGGATTGTCCAGCTCAAAGGTATTCGGTTTGATAACCCGATGTTCTCGCTAACCACAACATTCAATCGCGAAGACTTTACCCGATTGCTGGTTGGCGACTTCAAGGTTCAGCGGGAGGCTGTTGACCAGTTCTTCAACACAGCCCGCGGGATGAACTTTTACGACGACCAGACGACGACCATCCGTGAACTTTTCGAGCGATTTTTTCCTGGTCGCGAGGACGTGATTCGCCTCCTCATGGAACCCATTACCTATGCCAATGGGAGCACGCTGGAGGATCCGGCGATCAGCTACGGTATTGTTTTCTCCAATTTCATGTCCAAGGGTGTCTTCACATTTCAGGGGGGTACGGACCAGCTGATCAAACTGATGGAAGAGGAACTCAAGCGAAATCATGTCGATATCCGGATCCGATGCGATGTTTCGAGAATTCATTGTACCGGCGGAGAAGTGCGGGCTGTCGAAGTCAACGGGCGGATCATTAAAACCAGTGCCGTGGTATCAAATGCCAATTTGCGGGCAACGATCTTCAATCTGATCGGTGAAGAATACTTTGATGGTTCGTTCCTCGACGAAGCAAGGGAAGTGAGGCTCAATAATTCCAGCACCCAAGTTTACATGGCGCTCAAGCCAGAAGAACGAATCGAAGAATCGACTGGCGACCTCTTGTTCAGTTCGACTGCCCCGCTATTTCGGACGGAATTGCTGCTAAGTCGTGAGATCACCAGCCGGACTTACTCGTTCTATTATCCCCGCACTCGCCCCACAGGGCGGCCACGATGCTTGATTGTCTCGAGTACCAATGCCCGCTATGAGGACTGGGCCGAACTTTCCAGCGACGAGTACGAGCAAAGCAAACGCAGTCTGGTCGAAACTACGCTCGATGTGCTCGAAAAGTATGTTCCCAATGTCCGCGACAGGATTGATCACGCCGAGGCTTCCACTCCCGTAACGTTCAAGCACTACACCAAACACCTGGACGGCACCAGCTTTGGGACCAAGTTCGAAGGGTTGGCGGTGAGCCGGGCCTTGCCCCAGCAAATCAAGGGGCTTTACCATGCCGGTAGTGTGGGGATTATCATGAGCGGCTGGCTGGGTGCCATGAATTACGGTGTGATCGTGGCCAACGAGGTAGAAAACCACCTGTTGGATGCCGCGGTGAACCTGGCACCCGCGGGACCTGACGCAAATTGAACCCCTTTGGCATCTCGTAACCGGCAAAGCGATCTTGAAACGACTGCGGTTGCCGGACCATCACGAACAGGAACCTGCGTGCATGAACCGGGAAAAGATTCAATCGATCATCCCTCATCGTCCTCCTTTCCTGCTACTCGATGAAGTGGTGGAGCAGACCAGGGACCGGATTGTTTGCCGTAAGCGTTTTACCGGCGATGAATTCTGGTACCAGGGGCACTATCCAGATTATCCCCTCACGCCAGGGGTGCTCTTGTGTGAGGCCTCGCTGCAGGCCGGTGCCGTGTTGCTGTCAAAGCAAGCCGCAGAACAAAGCAGCAAAGTTCCGGTCGCTACCCGACTTAATAATGTCCAGTTCAAACAAATGGTACGGCCGGGTGACACGATTGAAATTACGGTTGAACTGGTGGAACGCCTGGCCGCGGCCTATTTCATGCGGGCGCGCGTAACTGTGGGAGAAAAGCTGGCGATGCGGTGTGAGTTCGCTTGCACCATGACAGAACCACAGCCATGACTCATTTTCGTAGCCGCCAGATTGCTGGCGGTCTTTTTGTACCAACCAGGACACACAGGAGCGGGCCGATCCAATGGCTGCTGATTTCCTCCAACTGACCGGGAAAAACATCCTCCTCTTTGGTGTGGCCAACCGTAAGAGCGTTGCCTGGCATATTAGCCAAACGTTGGTTGAAGCTGGGGCCAATGTTGTCTACGTCGTGCGTTCGGAGACCCGACGTGAGGCGGTCGGTAAACTCGTTGGTGAGGCCCAGGTGTTGGTCTGCGATGTCGAATTCGAGGACCAAATCGTACAACTGTCCCAGAGACTTGCCGGCCGCTACGACGCGTTTCACGGTGTCCTGCATTCGATCGCTTTTGCCGATTATGGTTCGGGTCCAAAGCCGTTCTACGAAACGTCCAAGCAGGATTTTCTGCGGGCGACCGACATTTCCTGTTATTCTCTGCTGGCGATCAGTCGGGCCCTGAAGGATCTACTGGCTGCGGATGCTTCGGTGGTGACGATTTCAATTTCCACCACCCGGATGGCAAGTGAAAACTACGGATATATGGGCCCGATCAAGGCGGCGCTCGACTCGTCCCTTGCGTTTTTGGCCAAATCGTTCAGCCAGTTTTCGGAAGTGCGGTTCAACGCAGTGTCGCCTGGATTGTTAAAAACTTCGGCGTCGGCAGGTATTCCCGGATATGTCGACTCGTATCTCTTTGCCGAGCAGGCCACGCTCCGAAAGCGAGCGGTCGAGACGGCCGAGGTTGCCAACGCGGCTGCATTCCTGCTCAGCCCGCGGTCCAGCGGTATCAATGCCCAGCAGATTGTGCTCGATGCCGGGATGAGCACGAACTATTTCGATCGTGACATCGTGCGTCGATGTGTGGAGAACGACTAGTGGTTTTCAAAGTGTTTCTCTCAGGCCAGCGACATTTTGACAAAACGGGGTGAAAGTTTCTGGCCAACTGAGCCAGGTCCCTCTCGATATCGGATCGCGCCGGCAAATGATTCGTCGAATTCGGGCGCACCCCCACGGTCCACGGTACCAACGAGGGCCCGGTTTACCACGTGCACGGCGAGACCGTTCAACATTGTCCACGGCCATGTATTGCGTGACCTCCCTGCCTGAATCTGCCAGCGCAACGTGCCATGCGGTGCCTCAGTCGGGAGGAGACAAGCCGCAGATAGCGACAGAAATACGATCTGGAGATACACTCGAATTAGGAGTTGATTACGACGATGATGAACACGTAAACTACGGCATGAGGTATCTCCAAAGTGGCTTTGCTGCAAATCCTTTTTGGGGACTTTCGGTAAGCTCTCTCCCAACGCGAGTTTGTCATGAGCACCGAAATTCCACCCGATATGGCGTCCTTCGTTCAACACATGGTCTCAGAGCAACGATTCCTTTCGGAAACGGATGGGTTCGCGGAAGAATTACGCCTTCTGGAACCACCCCCCAGGAGTCTGTAGAGTGACAAGCGATCGTTTCACCAAAAGATGTCATTTCGTTCTTGTCCTTTTACTGATTCAGTTCACGTGCACCGCTGCGCTGGCCGCGGAACCAATTCCTCTTCGCGCTGGTCCGCTGTCAATGGCTTTTGACGTGGACAACGCCATGCTGCGTTTCATCCGCTTTGGCAAGGCTGAAGTACTGGGCGGGATTAATGCGCCGGTGCGGAACCAGTTCTGGGGAACGCTCGGCACGGAGGTCAGCAATGTTCAGCTGGACGATGGCGGCAACCATTTCACGTTGCACTTCGACGTCACGTGCCGCGAGCGGGATATCGACTTCTTCTGGCACGGGAGTATCATCGGCCATGCTGAGGGCAAGATCGTGTTTACGTTCGACGGGGTTGCCCGCTCAACATTCTTGCGAAATCGACTCGGTTTCTGCGTGTTGCACGGCCCTTCGGCCGCCGGGCAGCCATGGGTGATCGAAGACATCCACGGCAACAAGACGCCCGGCCACTTTCCCAAATTCATTTCGCCTCATCAACCGGCCAAAAACATCCGTGCCATCTCGCACCTGGTGGAGCAGGGCGTGTGGGCCGACGTCCGCTGCGAGGGCGACACCTTTGAAATGGAAGACCAGCGCAACTGGACCGATGCGTCGTTCAAGACTTACTGCACGCCCTTGGAGCTTCCCTACCCGGTGCGGGTCGAAAAGGGGACGAAAATCTTGCACAAGGTTCAAGTCAGTGTTCGGGGTGAAAACGCGAGTCGTCTGGCTCGGGACGACCAGCCGGCGGAGCACGTGGTGCTCAGCATTGCCGATGGTTCGGGAGCCTTGCATCCATTGCCTGAAACCGGCCTGCAGGTGTCCAGCCAGGTCGCTGCGCTGTCTGATGTTCAGCGGGCCCGTTTGCAGGAGTTGCACCTGGGCCACCTGCGGGTTGACGTTTTTCCTGCCGAGGATGGTCTGGAGGATATTCTCCGTCAAGCCGCATCGCAGGCTGATGCGTTGGACGTTGCACTTCACATCGGCTTGCACCTTGGGGATCAACCGGCGGAGGAGTTAGCGCAGCTAGCCGCCGCACTCGAGGCAACTCGCCCTCCAGTATCCGCCTGGTTTGTGATCGCCGCCACTCCCGAAACGTTTCAATTGGCGCGCCAGCAGTTGAGCCACAGTAAAACGGGCACGCTCTTCGGCGTCGGGGAGGCGAATCATTTTACGGACCTGAATCGCAATCGCCCAACCGACCGGGATGTGCAGGTGGTCTCGTACGGCCTCAACCCGCAATGTCATGCCCACGACAACCTGACGATGATCGAGACCCTCCCGATTCAGGGCGACACGGTCCGCAGCGCCCGGCAATTTATTGGCAATCGCCGGTTGCTCATCAGCCCGATCACGCTCAAGTACCAGGTGGTCAATCAGACGCCTCGTCCAGGGGAATTGCCATCCAACGTGGATGCCCGGCAGGCCTCTTTGTTTGCTGCCGGCTGGACGCTCGGCAGCATTAAATATTTGTCGGAAGCCAAAGTCGAAGGCCTCACCTACTACGAAACGGTCGGCTGGCAGGGGATCATGGCACCGGGAACAGGTTTGCCGTTGCCGCCGGCGTTTCACACGCAACCAGATGAAGTCTTTCCCATTTATCATGTGCTTTGCGACGTCGGCGAATTCACCGGGAGTCATATCCGCGAAGTCAGCTCGTCAGATACGCTGTCGGTCGTAGGGTTGGCGTTGGTCAAGGAGGGACAGACCCGCTTGATGATTGCGAATCTTACCAGCCAACCGCGGTCGCTGAGAATCCGTGGCCTCGCGCCTGGCGATGCGACGGTTGTCAGGTTGGACAAAGAGAACGTCGCGTCCGCCAAGCGGGACCCCGAGGCATTTCGAAGTCAGGCCGGGCAGCCCATAAAGGCAACCGAAAGTGAAATGGATTTCAAACTGCCACCATACGGAATCGCCCGAATCGATCAAAACCAATAGACATTACGGGAATTCCTTCCATCTGGCGGAACGCATCGCCGAAGATATCCGTGGGTCGACGGATGCGAGTACGTGACCGTTTTCGGGGGTACGGTTCAACGCAGTGTCGCCTGGATTGTTAAAAATTTCGGCGTCGGCAGGGTTTCCCGGATATGTCGACTCGTATCTCTTGGCCGAGCAGGCCACGCTCCGGACGCGAGCGGTCGAGACGGCCGAGGTTGCCAACGCGTCTGGATTCCTGCTCAGCCCGCGGTCCAGCGGTATCAACGCCCAGCAGACGGTGCTCGCTGTGGGGATGAACACGCACTATTTCGATCGTGACATCGTGCGTCGATGTGTGGAGAACGGCCGATTTCTTTCAAGTATTTTTATTTAAGATAAATTATATTTTCACGAACTGGGATAAAATTTTCTGGCCGACCCTGGCATAGAATGGTACCTTAAAGGTGACGTGAGTCTCGGCACGTCGCCTGCCGAAGAGGCAATAATCGGCGAATTAAATCGCGATTGTTCGGATGGGCTGGCGTCTGGGTCAGTAATTTCAGGAAGCTGTTAACGGAACATGTAAGACGCAGTTGTCAGCTCTTCTCGCTGTTAGCTTACATGAGTACATTGACGCCCACGCAGGCGCTCACGGGTGTGAGTGTTTGTTTCTCTCGTTGTATGAAGATAGTCGTATGTCTAAGGTCACGACGGACAACAAGTTTATTGACTTCGTCAGACGGAGCGGTTTGATTGAGGAGGCAGAGCTTGAGGACTTTCTTGACAAGACCGTTAACCAGGACGGGAAGGCGGCCCTCGATAACCGGGACCTGGCAAAGCGGATGATCGACCACGACCTGCTCACCCAGTGGCAGGCGGACAAACTGCTCAGCGGCAAGCACAAAGGGTTTCACCTCGGCAAGTACAAACTGCTTCGGCAAATTGGCAAAGGCGGAATGAGTAGCGTTTACCTGGCCGAGCATATGCTCATGAAGCGGCCAGTTGCCGTTAAGGTTTTGCCCCGAAACCGAGTCCAGGATCCGGCCTACGTGGAGCGATTTCGGCTCGAAGCGAGGGCAGTTGCAAGACTGGACGACCCGAACATCGTGCGTGCCTACGACATCGACAACGAGGACAACATCCATTACATCGTCATGGAGTACGTGAACGGGGACGATTTACATCAAATTGCGAGCAAGATTGGCGGTTTAGATTTTGTCACCGCTGCAGATTACATTGCCCAGGCAGCACTCGGTTTGCAGCATGCCCATGAACAGGGACTCGTCCATCGCGACATCAAGCCCGCAAACTTCATCGTCGACCAGAGTCAAACGGTCAAGATGCTTGATCTGGGATTAGCCAAGCTGGTCGAAGACGACATCTCGTCGCTGACGCTGGCTAACGACGAAAATGTTCTGGGAACGGCGGACTACCTTGCCCCCGAACAGGCGCTGAACAGTCACGCGGCGGATGCCCGCGCCGACATTTACAGTTTGGGCTGCACGCTTTACTTCGTGCTGATCGGACGGCCGCCGTTCCCTGAAGGGACGATCTCCGAACGTTTGCTCAAACATCAATCGGAGCAACCGGAGAGTCTTTTCGTCCTGTGTTCGGATATGCCTCCCTCGCTAGGCCGGATCTGCGAGCGCATGATGGCAAAGAAGCCGGAAGATCGCTATCAGACGGCAGGCGAGGTGGCTACGGTATTGTGCGAATGGCTTGCAGAGCGGGGCCGTACCTTGGGTGGCCGCAAGTTGGAGGACGATCAGGAGTCGGCGGGTGTTGGCAGCGGAGTGTTCCAGCGGTTTAGTCTGCCGGCCCCAACCCCGGTTCCCATCTCTTCGCCCAGTAGTGAAACGATTGCAGCCACTGGACGCGACACGGCAAACCTGGCTGACTCGGAGAGTGGTGCTGCGCTGGATGAAGATTTCCGACTTGCGCTGGACGCACACGATGAGGGCGCCATCGGTGGAATTGGTATCGCAAACCACACCGCAGCCACGACTCAAGAGGCTGTTAATAGCGACGATTTAGAGGGCCAGATTGCCTCGACGTCGCTAATTGAAGAAGAGTTGCACGACCCGGGTGCAGAGGCGATTGCCCGCATGGTGGCTCGGCGGGCCAAGTTCAACCCGCTCCAGCCGTCAGGTTATACCCCTCCAAGCCAATCTTCACGGATCGGTTTGTGGCTCACGTTGGGTGGCATCTTGTTGCTCATCGTGTTTTTCGTCGTTGTGGTCCTGACCCGCTGAGATCCCGCTTGCCGGTCACAAGCGAATGGGTCACCTCCGGCTGGTTGCCAAAGCCAGCTTCTCTTCCGAGGTGGTTTCGCTGTCGGGGTTTCGTTGCCATTGGGCGGCCAGCATGAGGCAATTCACTCCCGACCCGATCCCCAACATTGCTACGCGGTCACCCGCTTCGAGGTGGCCCTTTTCGGCTCCCAAGGCCATGGTGATTGGCAGTGCGGCCGCACCCGTGTTGCCCAAAGTCGGTAACGTGGTGTAGTCGATACTCGGGCACAGTCCCAGCGAGTCGAGCAACAGTTTGCGGTGTTGTTGGCCAACCTGGTGACAAAATGTCTTGTCAACATTCTCGATTTCCCAACCCGTGGCCCCGAGCAAGCGGTTAAATGTCTCGACGCCTACCTCAATGCCACGCCGCATCAACGTTTCACTGTCGGTATCCATGACCGTGTCGAGGCCACGACTTTGGCAAAGATTGTGGTGCGTCGTGTCGCAGTGGACGATCGCATGGGTGATTCGATTGTCGGTCTGGCTAAGTTGCTCGTCGCACAGCACAACCGCTACGCTTGCTGAGCCGATTGTGAGCGACGCCATCGAGTTTTTGATCGATTCGCGGGTTAGTGACCGATCCTCATTGAGCATTTTGATGGTGTTCTCGACCAGTTCTCGACCGCATTCGGTACCCACCACAACGCCAGCCCGAATTTGGCCGAGTTCGATCATGTTGGCGACCTGAACGATTCCGTTGAGAATTCCCAGGCACGCATTCGAAACGTCGTAAATTACACATTCGTTTGGCAGTTGAAGTCGCTCGTGGACGTGGCAAGCGGTTGCCGGTTCAAGAAAATCACGACAAACCGATCCGTGGACAATCGCTCCAAACAATTTGGGGTTAATCCCGCTGGCTACGATTGCGCGGTGTGCCGACTTGATGCTGATATCGCCGGGCCGTGTGCCAGGAGCAAAAAAGCGGCGCTCCCGAATACCCGACATGAGTTCCAATCGGCCTTCCGGCAAGCGGAGGCGGTGGTAAAGTGGTACGAGACGTGCTTCGATCTCGGCAGAGGTCACTACCTCATCCGGCAGTGTATATCCGAAGGCTTCCAGGCAAACGGAACGATATCGCATGGTGACTCGACAATCCTGGACAAGGCAGGAATTTCGCGGTGAATCTTTTGAGGCTGGTTAACCGGCCCATGGTACTCGAAAATATCGCGCCCCCGCCGCGATGTAAACCGGGTGACCTGGCAATATGCCAGCGGAGCTGGTCATTTGGCAAGCTGGATGCGTTTCGTAAATTTTTCTATTTAACCGTCAAGAAGCAACGCCCGTGCCAGAACCTGCCATAGCCGAATCCGTCGGGCCAGGGCCAGGTGGTCATGGTCGACGTGGGGCCAATCCGACATCCGAGAAGTGGTTCCTGATTTGGGTTGGGATCGCCATAGGTGCCGTTTTTCCAACGCTCGTGACATTGCTGTACTTTGTGCTGGCAGCAGAATTTACCGCGGTTGTGCAGCAATCGGTTTACGGGTTACTCAAATCGCTGCAGTTTCTGTTTCCGGTTGTTTGGGTGTCGATCGTGCTGCGGCAACGATTGGCCTTGGGGCAGCCCAAAACAGGCGGAATTCTTGCCGGTTTTGTGTTTGGACTGATGGTGGTCGCTGCCATGACGATCCTTTACTACGGTTGGTACCAGTCGACGGATCTGTTTCGAGGAGTGGCTGTGGCCGTGATCGCCAAACTAACCGGCGCGGGAATCGATTCGGTTGCCAAATATGCAGCACTGGCCCTGTTTTACTCAGTCGTTCACTCCTTGCTGGAAGAGTATTATTTTCGCTGGTTTGTGTTTGGCCAGTTGCGTCAGGTGGTTCCGTGCGGATTGGCTATAATTCTTTCGGCGGTGGCTTTTACGGCACACCACGTCATCGTATTGGCCTTCTATTTTGGCTGGGGATCTTGGGCCACCTGGTTTTTTGTCTTCGCGATCACCCTGGGTGGTGTGATGTGGGCTTGGCTCTATGATCAGACTCAATCACTTTACGCACCGTGGTGTAGCCACTTTTTGGTTGATGTGGGTATCTTTTGGATTGGCTATGAACTTGTCCGAAACGCCTTCACCGGTTGAAAGGCGATGCGGCGACTGGGCTGCCCGGCGGGTTTCGTGGGAAATGCGGTGGTGGGAAATGCGGTGGTGGGAAATGCGGTGGTGGGAAATCGGCGTTATGAGTGAGATTCCAGCAACGTGCCACGACCCTCCATGTTGTGCCAGTATTCAATTGTTGCCCCAAAATAGGCGATCCACTTGCCTTGTTGCTCAAGGTCGTTAGATTCAACCCCCAACTTGCATTCCTTAACCGTGTGGATGATGCGGTCAAAACATAGGGAGTTCTTCCGGCCGACCGACAGGACGTCCGATTGGCAACAAGCCAAGTCCCCCCCACCTGACTTGGCGGTACCGTGACTGGCTAACGATCGAGTTGCAAACTCGGTCGACTCGGTGGCTTTGTTTGGCGCGTCTGATATACCGCGACAAATTGGCTACCCGTGGCAATGATAGCCAGGTGCGGGGCTTCGCGTTTTTGTCCGCCTGCGGGGCGGTATGCGTGGCTGGTGGCCTGTCGAACGGCCGAAAGCGACCAAGAAGTGCTCCCGAAGACACTTACTAGGTCCCGCAAGGTTCCGTGGAAAGGAGTGCACAACCATGTCGAAGCCGTTGATTGGGTTGACCGCCAATTTCAAGGAGGCATCTGGTGAACAACCGGCTTTTTCCTATCTCTCAGCGGGCTATTACGATGCCATTGGGGGGGGGGAGGTATTCCGGTGATTGTCCCGCCTTTGGAAGATCCTGACGATCTCCATGAGCTGTTGGACCATTTGGAAGGGCTGGTGCTGGTTGGCGGTGCCGATTTGGATCCGCGACGCGATGGCTGGATGCTGCATCCGACCAATCGACTACTGGATCCGCGTCGCGAAACGTTCGATCGCCGCGTGGCGAAAGAGGCTTTCATCCGCCGGATGCCCGTATTTGGGATTGGTGCGGGAATGCAGCTGCTTAACGTGACCTTAGGCGGTAACCTGTTCCTGCATCTCGCCGAGGACAAGCCGAACGCGCTTCCTCATCTGGATTCCCTGGATCCGGCCCATAGGCATACGCTGGAACTGGTGCCGGGGTCGCTCATCGAGCGGGTTTACGGTGATGGCGAACTGCGGGTCAACAGCATGCACCATATGGCGATTGATGAGGTCGCCCCTGGTTTCGATGTGACCGCCAGGTGTCCCGATGGTGTCATCGAGACCATCGAGAGTAACACCGACGATTGGTTTGCCATCGGTACGCAGTTCCATCCCGAGGCGACTTCGGCATCCGCGCTCGATTTACGCATTTTCGAGGAGTTTATTGTCGGTGTTCGCAATGCGGCTGAAAGAGTTAGCTTGCCGGTCTAACCGCTTGCCGTGAGACAGGAGGTCCTCGCTTGTGAGGAGTTGCAGGCGGATCTGCGTGGCTGCGGCCTGATGCCGACACGGAGGTGTGGCATCAGGCTGCAGTTTGTTTGGGGAGACCTTGGGTTGACTGGCCGCGAGAAGCCGGGGGCAGGCTGCAGGCCACCGGGGCTGGCAAACCCTCGGGTGGTTGCCGTGCGAATTCGGCGGTCTGACTGACGAGATGAGTTTTGCAGCCCCCGCGGTCAAGTTTCCAGAAAAACCCATTAGTTTTCCCGTAAAAGACCCATTAGTTTTCCCGTAAAAGACCCATTAGTTTTCCCGTAAAAGAAAAGAGGGCAGGCGTTGAACTTGACCTGCCCGATCGATGCAGGCGAGGGTCGTTTCGCCCTCGGCAATTAACAATTTGGCCCGCAGGACTTTGTATTCATGGTCAATTCGGGCCGCCCTGGCACGAACCGTGCGGATTTGCACTCGGAGGACGTCGCCAAAGCGGCTGGGCTGGTGATAGTTCACGGCCAACTTTTTCACGACCAAAAAGAGACCATCACGTTCAAAGTCGGCATAATTGTGACCAAGGGCCAGCAGTTGTTCGACGCGGGCAAGTTCGAAATACTGAAGGAAATTGGCGTGATGGACAAAGCCTTGCCCGTCGGTTTCGTAGTAGCGGACCCGAATTTCGATTTCGTGATCAGGAAGCATTGCAGTGGTGGCTTAAAGGCAGAGTGCACAGGGGCCTGATTCTGAGGTATCGTAACCGCCCCGGCGATGTGCAGCGAGACCGGCAGAGGAAGACCAGTTACCGTTGATTGTCGGTGGGTTGTGAGCACAGCGGGGCCGCTGTTTCCAGATGGATTTCCTAGTTTAGTTGCAACAACTCTCTAATTGCCTTATAGTTGCGCTCGGTTTTGGGCACCAGTGGGGGGGACCATATCGTCCCCCTCCAACACAAGGAAGCGGATTAATGAGCGTAGGTGAAGGATCGGGTACTGAGTTTGCGACGATGCGTGATCGAGATTATCCCACGATTCGCCAGTTTACGGTATTTTTGGAGAATCGGGTGGGCCAGTTGTTGGAAGTGGTCCGCCGCTTTGAGGGCAGCAACGTACGGATTGTGGCCCTGACGATTTCCGACTCAGCCGAATGTGCGCTGGTTCGCTTTTTGTTAAGTGATCCTGAGATTGGTCTCGAAATTCTAGAGCGGGCAGGTTTGGCAATTGTCGAGTCCGACCTCATTGGCGTCGAACTTCCCGATACGCGGCAGCCACTTCTGCAGGTTTGCACCGCGCTCTTGGCGGCGGAAGTGAATATCAGCCAGGTCTACCCGTTGCTGACCCATCCGAGTCGCCATCCCGCAGTGGCTTTGATGGTGGACAACATCGAGATGGCGTTGGAAACACTCAAATCGAAAGGTTTCCACGCAATCAACGAAGATGAACTCAAAGAGTACGAGTGATTTCTAGAACGGCAAAGAGTGGTGTCGTGAGATTCCGCGATCCGAACCCAGAACTCGCAAGGCTTGGCTCACGATGACCGATTCCGCTTGATTCTTGGGTGCGTTTCTGGGGTTGGTGATTTGTTTCGGCACCAACCGCAAGTGCTAGTTCCGAACCCACGCCTAACTTCCTGCCATCTGCACACGCCATTGACGCGTTTGACATGCCTATCCAAGTTACTTGTCCAGGTTGTTTAAAGCGGTTTAGCGTCGGTGAAAAGTTCGCTGGCCGGCAGGGCCCATGTCCCAAGTGCAAGACCTTGATTACTATTCCGAAACCGGAAGAAGAAGTAGTCATCCATGTTCCGACGCACACCGAGGCAGGCGCGGTCGGTGCTGGCGGGCTTCACACCCTGAAAACTTTGCGCAAGAAAGATGCGAAATTTCGGCCACTTGTGTTTGCCGTAGTGTTGGGCATTGCACTGGTCGTTTTGTTACTGGCGGTCTTGCTACGTGAATTGGTACTTGAGGGCTGGCTTGTTCCCGCCGTTGTGACGGTACTGTTAGGTCCCCCTTGTGCCTGGGCTGGGTACACTTTTCTCCGTGATGCCGAACTGGAACCGTACGGCGGAACCGAACTTTGGATTCGTGTGACGGTCTGTGGCCTCGTCTTTGCGCTGCTTTGGGGAGTCTACCTGTTTGTCGGCGAGCAACTCTTTGCAGACAAAGACTTCAAAACGACACTCCAACTGCAAACCTACCATATGTTCATCATCGTTGCGATTGTGCTCGGAATGGGTACATTTGCAGGATATGTTTCCTTCGACCTGGATCCCATCAGTGCCTTCTTCAATTGTGCGTTGTTCTTCGCCGTCACGATACTGTTGCGGGTCGTTGTGGGTTTACCGGCGGTTCCCGGGTTGGGAGGTGGATAGGCGGTTGTGGTGGGTGTGAGTCCCGCCTGTCGACTCATCAACTCGTGAACCGGGTTGCGGTGCCCAAATGGTTGGTCCACCACGCGACACGCAGGTGCAAAGCGATATGTGTTCCATTTACGACGTTCCCGAAATGTCCCAGTCGCGGTCTGGCGGATCCGTAGTGCGAATACCGCCAGATCTCGACGTGACCTTGACCCCACGCGTCGCACGGTTAATTGATACGACTGCCTTTCGCCGACTGACCCGGATCAGCCAACTCGGTTTGGTAAGCCTCGTTTATCCAGCCGCTAATCACACCCGCCAGGAACATTCGCTCGGTGTTTACTCGGTTGCGATTGCCTACCTCAACCGACTAGCGGTGGATGACCGGTTTTCGGCGATTGTCTCCCCCCGCGATGCAGAATTATTCCTGGTTGCCGCGTTGCTGCACGATCTGGGGCACTGGCCATTTTGCCATCCGATCGAAGATATCTCCCTCGAAAACGTATCGACCCACGAGCAGTTTGCCAACAGATTTGTGCTCGATCACGAAATTGCTGACCTGTTGCGCGATGATTGGGCGATTGAGGCCGTCGAAGTCGTGCAGTTGCTTGAGGGAACCCATTTGAAGCAGAGTTCGCGGATACTGCACAGCATGCTTTCCGGGCCCATCGATGTAGATAAAGTTGACTACCTGATGCGAGACAGCCTCCACGCTGGTGTACCGTATGGCCGAAATTTT